>JAABUK010000126.1_pt1 | contig 182219 bp, 124 predicted proteins | sample 5559141 | NCBI WGS metagenome assembly JAABUK01 (sample SAMN10711869, study PRJNA513367) | rock metagenome | isolation source: Antarctica rocks | place: Antarctica: Victoria Land, Pudding Butte nord | collected 2016-01-03
GTAGCGACGGCGAGGTAACGCCAGCAAGGCCCAAAGGGGAGCGTTGGATTTGGGCCTAGTGGCTCTTGGCAAGGGGGTCAAATAGTCTCAACTCCATAGACCTTCCTAAACAACAACAACATCCATTATGAATCTCAACGCAAACCACCTTCCACCAAACCTTTTTTCGGGAGTATTAGACTAACGTACGTAAAGCTAATCATGCCGAGATTTGTCTACGCAGACAGCGGAGCCAATTTCGGCCCATCCAATATCCAGTACGATAGGATAAATATCATTACCCTCCCCGCCTTCCACTGGATCAGCGTCCCTGATGATGCCACAAACCCCCGCCACGGACACACCTGCCATGCATCAAGGGGCAATCGGACTACGACCATTGGCGCTGCAGATTCAAATCCTCCAGTCTACAACAGCTCGGCAGATAACGCATACAACAGAGCGTTCACAAGGAAAGACCCACATGCCCAGGGTCTTGGTGCCTTTGGATATGACGCAATTGAAGTGGATGGATGGCTTCAGGGCAGAATCGTCTCCTTACACGCAATCTGATGTCGTCCAACCATTAGACGGACACGCAAAGCGGTCAGTGTACACGCTAACATTTCTACCGTCCTTTGACGACTGTAGCGTGGGCTAGAGATGTTCGCAAGTTATCGACAAAAGAAGAAATAATACTCGAAACCTTAAACAGGGTTTGCAATGCTCACGCCACAATACAAGTTCATCACCAATACCCCCAACCCCACAAACGCCTCCTCGTCTTCCTCACCCGCGGCTTTTTTTATCTCAAATTTGAGATCGCACCACAAATCCCACGCCCACATCCGCGCCATCATTGGCGGCACAACAAAAATCATCCTCCTCGTCTTCGTTACTACCCTCACCACCCTCATCCTCAAACGCAAACGAAGATCCTCATCCCCTCCGAAAAGGACGAGCCTAGAACTCGAATCACCTTTTGCGACCGAACTCAAATCTCCCGTCGGCCGGGAGAAGGGATGGCTACCAGAGAGGTATCAGCATCTTAGTTTGTATGAAGTACATCCTCCTATTGATGGACGAGACGGGAGATCTTCGGAATTGGTGTGATGTGAGGTACAGGAGATGGATGCCGGAAAGCGCTTAGAGCTTAAGGCTGTGGAGCTAGAGGGCAATGAGGAGGAGGTGCAGTGATAGCTTTAACGTTGACATGTTATTAATCTACAAAGGATGCCCCGCGTTTGCTGTAGGTCAACGTTGGATCTTTGCCTTTATGATTACAGGTTTCTCGACTATGGAGATGCGCTTGAATATCAGGTCTTGCGGTTGTCTCAAAGCTTCGGGTATAGAACCCCAAGACTCAGAGGCGGTTGTAGGTATATGCGCCTCGTGACGATTAATATGCGCATGGAGCAGGTTTCTTTTTATCTTCCAATTCACCAATGCGAATCAACTTTCATTCACCGAAATGTATCTTGGATTACTCCTTCTAGCTACCCTCATCTCGCTCTCCCACAACCTCACATTACCAATTTACGATTCAGCATGGCCATCACTTCTGCTCAATGGAACAAGCGACCACGACCCTCAAATCACCAGCGAGTCAAATCTAACGGCCTCACATCTCGGCGCCTGGCCTCCCCTACCTTTCACATCCGACACCGGCCGCCACCTAAACATCACCGTCACTCGGCTCGGTCCCACCACCGCGCCAGCCTTAAGGGACCAAATTCTGAGCGACATCAACACCATACACGCAACCATGGCTCGTGAAGGCAATCATTACGCTACACTAGATAAAGCATATACCCGCTCCAGCGGTATCGTTACAGTTTTTTATGGCAGCAAGCCGGGAGCTGACCTGAAGAGATATCATGCTATCAGGATCATTAGCTTGGTGTGGGTTCTCATGATTGAATATGAGCCGAGGGAGATTTTAATCGCTCAAATTACGTTGGGAGATATTACGCTTGCGACTCTTGCTCTGAGATTTTTCCAAGCTGGAAGTTAGTTACTCACTAGGCTTAAGATGCCAATTTTGTCTTCGGTTCGCTGGATGTTTGTCGAAGCTACGCCATCAGTATTAAATTTTGTGCTTTCGAATTATCTACATAATCTGCATAGCTAACAGAATTATGAGCCTACGATATTCGAATCTCGGATGTCAAGGCCGCGGAAGTAGCATGCCGGGTATAGCAACAACAAAAGCGACAGAAGATCTTCCCATTCGCGATCAAATTTAAGATACCCAGAACCCTCCATTGGTGGCCCCTTCCCACCATTCCAGCCTTCTTGGACTAGCTCACCTTATTATCAAGAAAAAAGTGTAACATGCTTTGGCTCTACGTCTTCGCACTGACAATTACTGGGACTTGTAATGCTCTTTCCCTGCCACCGGACTTACCAGGTCTCGCACTTGCACCGAATCACACTCTACAAATCACACCCTCAAATACCACCACCCTACTGGGGCAATGGCCTGCAGCGCCGTTCCGCTACCCGATCAACAGCAACGCTTACATAGACATAACATCGTACCCACCTACCGACCCTACCGTCTCTGACCACGAAGTCCAGTTCCACCTAATAGACATTGAGGACACGATCATGAGACGGCACACAGAATCTCAATTTCTTCCACGTGGCGTTACGTTCAATTCAGACAGTGATGGCCTGAATGTCAGGATCCTGTTCTTCGCTGAAGGTCTACGAACTCTGAGGAGGGGACAGGCAAGGATGGTGGTGGAGGCTTTGTTAAATCTGACGGCGCAGTATGGGCCGAGGCAGATTGAGTGGGCGGATATTCTGGTGGGGGGGATTGTGGTGTCGCATTTTAGGGTGACTTTTTTGATTGATTCTAGTTCGTCGAGCTGAGTACATCTGCATTATCAGCAGCATCTAGGAATCAGGAAGTTCTGCTAGTGAAATAGAAGCGCAGGATAAAAAATTAACCTGGCGCGGGATAACTCCAAACAGTGTACTTTCGCTAATAGATGTCGCCTACAACATATATAACCATAAAGAGGTCTGTGCTCCTAGAAGCGCGCTTGGGGGAACATCATCTACTACCTCCTCGCGGTCGGAACTTTTCCAGCCATCAAACTGAGTCAATATACAAGACTGCGATTATCTACTGGTTCCCCTGTCGTTCTTGAGGTCTGAGGCTGCCTGATGTTCTCCGGCATCACATTGTCCGAAATGATGTACAAATATATCCTCCAAGCATCATCAGTCATCAGCACATGCGCCGCAGCATCCCTACCGCCAACTATCTTAATCTTCCAAGCTCAAGCAAACAGAATCTTCTCACTCCATCAGCCTTACAACGAGACAGCCATCGCGAACGCCTGGCCAGGCCCACCTTCTCACATAGAAGCTGAAGGTCGCGTTTCCCTCACCATCTGGGCCTATGGCAGAAAGCCAAACTTGTTTCTCACATAAAGCATTATCACTAGTCTCACCGAGGTGTGGTCAATTGTCAGCAGAATGGGCGATCCCTCTAAAGTCATGAAAGGGGGGACGTTCATTAGTGATCCTGTGGAGGTGAAGCTTGTAACCCGTTATCAGCGGCAGAAAATTACGCTGGAGGACTTTTTGTTGGCTTGAGATGTTATTAGGAGTGAGATAATCGAGAATTGGCCCGTGGAGATTGAAAACGCTTATCTTGTTGTTGGCGGTCTTTTTGGTGGGATGATGAGGCCAACATTTCCTGGGGTCAACTTCAAGATTCCATCTGATTCCGATTCGTAGCATTCTTGAATCTGTGCATGAAAAGAAACGCAACACGAGATGGTAAGAGCATCTTCTACCAGCATGCGCTTTAGTTCTATAATCCAATCCGAGCATAGTTTCTCTCGATACCAGTAGTCTAATTCCACAGCTACCTTAGGGTCAAATCGGTCTCACAAGGTTCACTTGTTCCTTTTCACAACCCCCTACCCTGGTCGCTGGCCAAGTCTACCCTTGAATTGTAACGCAGTTGGTGAGTTAACCCTCAGCATACACCACAGGACATCCCAAGAAAGCAGAGCAACACGAAAATATATTTTATGAAACCAACACAATATTGTGAATGATCATCTCGATATTCAGCTTCGTAGAAAATCTCTACCCGTATATATCTCGGCGCAGCGCACCAGTGGAAGCTCATCTCTTTTGGATATTTGACACTCAAGCTGCGCTGAGCAGTGACCAGACAAACCAGATCATCAAATGGAATTTGTGTCGGTGTATGCTTATGCGCCTCTACGACACAGACGATACGCGCTCATTGAAGAGGCTGATGGGACACGAACCTGAAGACCTGCGGGCAAGAAAACGTTTTCGACCACTCAAATCGGAAATCCCGAAATATCCCATGATCTCCATAAAAATGCATCAACTTCCCCTCCCAGCCTTCACACTCATCAGCCCCGCCACCACTCCCAACATACCATTTAATCCTTCACTTCATTTCCACACCTCAAACACCATATTCCCACTCATTCCCTATCCAAATACCATAACCACTCACCTCGGTGCATGACCCTCCACCCCCGTTTACCCTCCACGTGACCCTCCACATCTCCATCCCCATCGCCCGCCTCCTTACCAACCCACGCCCACCTCCCACATGGAGGCTCTTTCAGGCATGCTGACTGAGCTTTCGATTATTTCGTATTGCAAACTCCACTCGCGCCAATGAAAGCCAACTTACCATGAAGAGGAGGAAGTCGAAGCCCGTAAAAATCTCACATTCGCGTCAGCAGGTTTAGTAACATATGAGACTCTTAGCTCTAGGGCCAGCGTATCTCAGGACGTAGCGTCTCCTAAAGCCATCCAACTCGAATGAAGAATCTCGATAGCAATACTGCAAAACTCTCAGCGTAGACTCCACTATCCACACAAAACAGTAGTGTAGATTTCTCACTGCGAAGTATATCGCCGACCCTTTACTACTTCAGTAGCAGAAATTTGCTGGCGTGCTCACGGAACTTGGGTAATCGTTTCTGATTCAGCGTTGTTCGTTCAAAGTAAAAGAAATATAGACGAGAAACTGCATTGGAGTAGGTCGCTCTTGGAAGAACTTCGATCGATCCGATACTGGCGCGGATCAGGATTGATTGACGGTGCTGATGATTTAGCCAAGGGAGGACGGAGTAGGGCGTAGTAGAAAATAGAATCGCGGATTCACGGAGGAGTCGCAGTAAAGGGGGTACTTGAGCTGGGATAGATGAAGAAGCAGGTGAAGTGGGGGCGCGGGCTCTTGATCGTCCATGGACTGCATCTCTAGTGGGTCGTGAAGTTGTTGAGTATCACAGAACTCTCGAGTGATAGCGCACAGCTACTCATGTCCTTGGAACCAAAGGCGTATATTTGGAGCGGACTTTGAAAAGATCCACTAAGCAGCAGGGTCAATTGAGAATCCCTACCTCATCTTCACTTCTGCTGAAAGCCAAGACGCTGGCTTAGATGAGCACAGATTTGTACGTAGGCTTGAATAAAAGGATCTCGAGCGACTTCGAAGTAGCCACTGCTCCAAAACATGCTCCATTAGGTATATATCAATCGTAAAGCCGTATACTCTCCGATCTCCTAAAATCAGGTAATTGCCACGTAATATCCTCTTCCTCCTCCGAGAACCTCTCCCTTGGACTACTTTCTTCAAAAGGTTCGACTTTAGCATATCCGCCTTTGTCATGGCTATATCTATGTTCCTCCGGCGTCGTAGGCATCTCTACTGCCAGTTGTTCATAGAGGCCGTTTCCTTGCTCATATCCGTACTCGTCTGGGGAGCTGAGTGGCTTGGCAATCTCTTCGTCCGCTGCGTGGCTCACTACATGGTAAGGTGGGAGGAGGCGATGCTCGAAGCCGCGTTTCATGCCACCTATTTGTATTTTAGCCTCTCCTAGGTTAATCAACGAAGATTAGGATCGACTCACGTAACTCCAAATGCAACCACTCGCACACCGGCGCCGCCCAAACGGTGATAGCGACAATTTGTCCAAAACTCCAGGAATGCAGGTCTACACCATTCGAAGCGAACCACGCTAGGTCTTGGCAGAAAATCTTGAAAAAATTGACATAGAGGCCGAAGAAGGTGATATAGAGGCACAAGACGATGGTGGCTTTCCAGAGGGTGGGATACCCGATCTCAGCTACCAAGGCTTTCGAGTGCTGGTGTGATCGCGCGGCAGCTTCTTTCGTGAGAAGCCATTGTGTCCGAAGGGTCCGGGTCGTTTGGCGCCTCAGTCTCTGGAATCCCTCTGACTGGGTCCAGGAGAGGATGCGCCATTGCTGCCATTGCATGCGCTTGATGCCCGTCAATGTGTCTGATAACCAGCGCCTGGAGCGTCGGATATGCTGATGTTCGAGGAACCTCGCTTGAAAGGTGAGATACGCCTTCCAAGTCTTGACGAAATAGTCCCATGAATTTCTCGACCACCGCGCCAAGACGCTTTTGGTTGATGTAAATTTGGGGAGGCTCCATCGACGGGTGACGGTGGACATAAACTTCTGGAATTGCAAGTGGTAGGCGACGAGGAGAAGGAAGACCACCATGCAGAATGCTAGAATTTCGTATGCGCCATTGCTCGGAGAGGATGTGGCGTCGTAGTAAATGTCAAAACTCAATGGTCTGTAGCACCAGGTGCCAGGCACATAGCCGCCACAACTCGCCGGGCCGCCTTGGGCGGCTTGCCCGCTGAGATAATCAAGATCGCCTTTACTAGGATAGAATTTGCCAACAGCGAAGAGTGTTGTTATAGATACTGCAATGGTGAATGCCGATAGGACGAGTAAGTACCACGATACCATGTCCACCATGTGCAAAGTGAAGAGGTTGAAGGTGATCGGAAGATAGCCACTGATTGAGATACTCTTGATGAGAATGTAGGTGTTATAAAGTTGCTGCAAACTCCGTGGCTGTAAACCTCCATGGACCCTTTCAACGAGAGCTGCGATATTGATAGCGAGCATGAAGAAGCATTGGGCCTTCTGAAAGTCGGTCAAGGCAGTTGCAAGGGCTGGAAGATGCAGTTGTCCAAGTTTAGACCCAGTGCCTCGAGCTCTCCGTTCAGCTTCCTTGTGTCCGTACCGCGGAGCGAGAGCCAGGAGGCTAAAGTAGTACAGGCCCGGACCGCAAAGGAAGATTCCGAGAAAGCCTAACAAAGCAATACCAATTTGAATCCAGTAGGAGACATAAACCTATCAAATGTCAGAGTCATTCGAGGACGACTGAGTAGTGATAGAATACTCCTATACCACCAATATCTTGATTGACCAGCAAGGCCGAGTCCGGTAAAAAGCTGCAGAGATCAAAATAGTGCTCAATGTAATACTCAGTGCCGATATAGAACGTGCTTGTGAAGTTGAGCATGGCGGTATCGGGGGCTTGGTCGAGCTCAGCCTTCATATTTTGTGAACATCCAGGAAGCGAATCACAGTAGTCCTTGAGGCAAGTTCCGACTGTGCTGATAATAGATTTAGATACGGTGTCATTCACTCCCCTCTTCTGTATTCCGAGATTCTCGGCTGTCTTTTGAGCCTCGGGTGACAGCTGATCGTGTGCGTATTGGTCTGCTATCGATGGGTATGCCATGCAATTACGCAGCGTACCTAGACTCCGGAAAACCGTTGAAGGATTTTGGCAGGAAGCCGTACAGTTTTGCGCGCTCAAATCCGGGCCACAAGCATCAGCGAAAACAAGCGACGTATTATACTTGTCACTATATGAAAGCGGTAAACTCGATAATTCGCTCAGGGGATTGAGTGCATCGTAGAGACTGAATGTGGAGAGGATGAGATCGGGGGTAGCGTTTGTGAGGATTTGGATGGAGAACTCTGATGCCATCTTTGTGGAGTGTAACAAGTGAGCAGTCAGAGCCTTGCGCTGAGGACTTTAAGGCGAGTCAGGCGTCCGCGGTAGGTGATGTTCCGATCCGTAATGAGCGTGGAAATTTGAGGCTCAAATAAGCATCGATGTGTCTCACGCGCGCTGTTGGAGACCACCAAACAGAAGCGACAGTGATCTCGTTACGGAGAAATTGAAGATGGGTCGCAAAGCGAAGGAAAAGGTGCAGAATGTTTCCGCACTGTTGCCGACTCTCAACGCCGTCAACGCGCAGAGAGCAGGACAAGAAGACGACGACGAAGACGACGACGAAGACGACGACGAAGACGACGACGAAGACGACGACGAAGACGACGACGAAGATGACGACGAAGAAGATGAAGAAGAAGAAGAAGGGGGCGAAGATGAATATAGAGATGCAGCTGAGCATATGGATGTGCCCCACCCATCGAGTCCAACGCTCAGCCCCAAGCTAACTTTTAGGCCAACCTTATGATCCTTATCGTACTCAGGACGCTGCGCCGCAATGACCCAACATCGTTACCTTCTGCCGAGTCCAGACGCAGGAGCATGCTCCCCGGATTACTCTCCAGCACCTGCTTGGCTGGTGCTGGAATTGATCAAACTCGATGGGCTCTTCACCCAATCACGCTTTGCTTGCGCAGGAGATGTGAAAGAGGGGACCTTCTGTCCTCGAGCGGCACTACTGTAGCTAGTACTAGATTGTTAATATAGCCCCCGTCCGGTGATCTCCGCTCCCTAGTACTATTCTGTAGTAGTAGAAATCAGAGACGCGAGGAGTAAATAAATAAACTAATCTTCTAAGTTTAGTTAAAAATAAAATATTACAACCGTCGTCTAGAATTTTACGGAACTATTGACGCCGACGCTAAACAAATAACCCGCGCACTAAAATTTGGGTAGGGTAACTATTAATGTTAAATAAAATAAAATATAAACCTATAATACTATTAAAGACGGGTATATAGTAGAGTTATAGACCGGTATATAATAACTTTATAATAGAGTTATAGTTAGTATTATAATAAAGTTATAATAGAGTAAATAATAAAATTATATATAGTATATATTATAGAATAGGCTAGAATAGAGTATATTATAAAATAATAATAAAATATATTATAGAGTAATTATAGGGTATACTATAGAGTAAAAATAATATATATTATAAAATAATAATAGGGTATATTATAAAGTAGTAATATAATATACTATAAAATAATAATAAAGTATATTATAGAATAATAACGAGTTATATTATAGAGTAGTAATAAAGTAGATTATAAAGTAGTAATAAAATATACTATAAAATAATAAGAGAGTATATTATAAAATAATAATAAAGTATATTATAGAGTATACTATAGAGTAAAAATAGAGTATATTATAAAGTTATAATAAAGTATATTATAGAGTAATAATAAGATATATTATAAAATAGGAATAAAGTATATTATAAAGTAATAATAAAATATATTATAGAGTAATAATAAAGTATACTATAAACTAGGAATAAAATATATTATAAACTAAATATAAAGTATACTATAGAGTAATAACGGGCTATACTATAAAGTAATAATAAAATATATTATAAAATATACTATAAAGTAATAATAAACTATACTAGAGAGTAATAATAAAATATACTATAAAATATAATATAGGGTATACTATAGAGTATATTATAATATAAAGTAATAGTATATTATATATATCTACACTCCGCTACCTCTATAATATTATTATTTATCGATATAGAGTTCTAGTCTTAATATCGTAAAATTCTAACTTTTAATAATTTTATATCGAGTTAATATTCCCCCGTTTTATTAGAATTCTTAGAGATTAATTCTATTATTAAATTTTAAAATTTAAAATTATTTAATAATAAACCCCGTAATTATTTTATATCTTTTATATTATTATTAAATTACTAGCTCTACGCTAGCGGCTTTAGGTATTATAATTTTAATCTTTTAAATTTTTTTAAATTTTTTTTTTTATTATTATTATAATATCGGGTTTAACCTCGGGATATTTAGAAGAATTTAATAATAATAATATTAATTAAGCCCCCTCCGACGACCCCCGTCGTAAAAATAATAATAAATTCGAAAATATTACTACTTTTAAAGAGATTTTAAATATATAATTTAAAATTATTAAAGAAGAAAACCGTCGCCTTAAATAATAATAAAAGTTAGAAATATTATAGATTTAAAATTTAAAATTATATAATCCTATTATTTCTACGCCCGTTAACGGAGCACTAGTAGAGTTTACTATTTATAATAAAGATCCCTTAGTTATTATACCTACCGGTAGAATAATAATAAATTTAATTACTATATTTATTAAATAGTAAACTAGTTATAAAATTTATAAAAATCTTCTTCTAAAGTTAAATAGTAATAGGAAACGAATTTAATTTATTATATAAATAATATCGCGGCGCCTTCGTCCGCTAATATATATCGTAAACTTTAATATAATTTATATTTTACTTTAAGTTACCCTCCTAGAAAAAGTTTCGGGTAAATAATTTATATAATTTTATAATATTAAAATAGCCCGTTAAAGAATTATTATAATACTTTTTTATAAACTTTTCTCTTAGAGCTTTATCCCTTAATATATAAAGATAACTATTATATTTTAATAATCCCTCGGAGTTTATAACTTATACTTTATTCTTTATATAACGGTAGTTCTTTAATATATTCGTTTTAATTCGAAAAGAGTTTATTTAATTATTATAAATTTATAATTCCCGAATTAATATTTTAATAAGTCTTTTAGGATTATTATATATAATTTTAAATATTATTATAATTTCCCGTTTTAGAATTATTACTTTTAATTTTATAATTTAAAAAATAAAGGTTATAATTACCTTTATTTCTTTATTTTTTTCCGATAATTAACTACTAGTTTAAAGAGTAAGTTTATTCTAAAGTATTAATAATAATTTAGTATTTAATAGTAATACTCCCTTATAATTAAAGCGCCGCGATAATATATTAATAAAACTTAATTTTCTAGCCCGATAGAAGATCTTAAAATTATAAATAATTAATTTAAATACTTAATAGGCCTATTTAGAATTTAACTCCTTTTATTTTATAAAACTCTTTAAATTATTATAATTAGTTTAAATTTTAATATAATAGAGGCTACCTTCTAGGTAGTATCGTTATTATTTTATTATTATTATAATAACGAGTAATTCTTGATTATAGGTTTTATAGTTTTATTTTAAAGAATTTAATTTTCGTAATTAGAATATTATAAAATATTAATAATTATCTTTATTTTATTATAATAATATAAAGTTAAAATTAAAGTTAAAAGTATCCGTCTCTATATATAATTATTTAATTAGATTATAATAGTATAGAAAAGGTGTATTTACGAATATATTTTATAAAATCTAAAATACTTCCGTAGCGCCGTCTATTTATTTTAACGGATTTATTTTCTTATTTATTTTACTACCTTTAAATAGGTTAATAAACGATATAATTATATTAAAATAATTATAAATAAACTATCTATAGAAGTTAATAAAGTCTAAAAAGATTTATACCTCCTAATAAGTTTTCGGTTAAGGTTATTCTTTAATAGTATTAATATATTCCGGGTTTATAACTACCCTATTAATAAATATAATAAAACTTAAAAACTCGACTATTTCGGTATTAAATTAGTACTTTTTAAGGTTAATAAATAACTAGAATTAATATAATTATTTAAATATTTACTCGATATACCGTTAATACTCCGCCGGATTAATACTATAAATTAGGATATTATCTAAATATACTATATATATTATATTTATTAAATTTATAAATATATAATTAATATAAGTTTAAAACGTCGCCGGTGCGTTAACGAGCCTAAAAGATATAACTAAATATTCGAAGTAATTATAGCGAGTTCGGAAAATAATTTTCTATTTATCGCCTTTCTTAATCTAGATTTTATAATAAATATCCTTAAGGTCTAACTTCGTAAAGATTTTAAAACTATATAGGCGGTCTAATATCTCGGTAATTAAGAGTAATAAATATCGATTTTTAATAATTATTATATTTAAATCTTAGTAATTAATATAAAAATATAATTTATTATTCTTTTTTAATATAAAAAGAATAAATACTTTAATTAAAGATATTAAATAACGGATCTAGTTTTTATAAAATAAGGATTCTAAATAGCGCCGTAACTCCGATAATTTAATTTAAAATAAGTTATAAAGAAGTTTATAAAGTAGTTTTATATTAATTTTTATTTTAATAATATAATGCTTTTATTTAAAAATAAATAGGGTACTCGTCTTTTTATTAGAAAAAATATTATAAAACCTTATAAATTCCCTAGGAATCTTTAGGTTAAGAAGTTCTTTTTATTTATTTTACGCTACCGTAATATATATAACCGCGAATATATTCGGTTTATTTTTAAAACTACTAGTGAACTTGGCCGGTTCTTTAATTTATAAATTACTAGAATTAATTTTAAACTACTATTAGTCCGTTTTAGAATTGATTAATATTCTTAATTAACGTAACCTAGATATACCTAGAATAATATTTAAATCTTTAAGATTTATAGTATAGAATAGAGTATTATATTTACGCCCTTAACCTTAACTATCGATTATTTAATAATTTAATTAATACGCGTTATAGTAATATATACTTTACCCGCTAATTATTTTAGTTAATAGTAAAGTAATATTATAAAGTTCTAAATTATTTTTAATAACGAACTATTATAAAATTAAATTAATTTACGCTTTAAAGTTAATTAAAATAATAAATTATTTAATTTTATTTTAAAGAGTAGTTTAATCTTTAAAAAGAATAAAAGAGTATATTTCTATTAATTATTTTTCTTACTCTTCTTCCGAGGCGTAAATTAGATTTAATTATTTTTTATTAATACCGCGCCGACGTTTATAATTAATTTATTTATATTAAGATATTTAAATTTAATATAACTTTCTACTCTATAATAATAATAGATAATTTTATTATACGAAGAATTAATAGTATTAACTTTACGTTTATTACTCTTCTTTTTTAAATATATTTAGTTGGCGCTATCGCCGGCGTTAGGTTTAATAATTCGGTTTATTATAAATTTTCCTTTATTAGGGTTTTTTAATTAAGAACCCGAATTAGAATTAAAATTATTTATTAATTATATATATTTTAGATTCTTTTTTTATATAATAATTTAAATAAGAATTTCTTCTCTTTAAATAAATATACTATTAATATTAAAGATCTTATTTTTAAATTTAAGTCTAAATTTAAGTAAGAAGAAATTTATTTTATACTCCTCCGAAAATAAGGGTAATTAAGTCTTTATTTCTTTAAAATAAATCTTAAAAAACGATATTTTTTAATAAAATTATTATTTAACTTCCTTTTATTTTTTATAAATAAAAAGATAACGGTTAACTAAATTCGTTATTAAATTAAAAAAGCTTTTTAAAAAAGGTAAATTTAATACTAGTTAAATTATATAAATTATAGTATTTATATTACTACGTTAAAGAGTTACTTTCTAACGAGTTTATATAATATATAATTTTTAAATAGTCGGTAGTAAAATATTTAAGACTAATTAAAAATTTAATATTCACGTCGCGGAACTAGTATAAATATTTACCTTCGCTCGTACTTTTATAAAAATATATTTTATTAAAGCGTAGTATTTTCGCCCTAATAGGGATACCCCTATTAAGTATTATAAACTATTATTATAAACTTTTTAATATAAACTTCGGTACTTTATTATTATAAATTATAAACTTTCTCGGTCGATTTAACTTAAATACTAATTTTATTTTTATTAATAATATTATTATAAACGGTAATAATACTCTTAAAGATATATAATTAAATAATAATAAAACTATTAAAAACGGCGAGTTATAAAACGAGAGTAATTTTTAAATTAATATAATATAAATTAATAATACTCTTTAACCCGATAAATCGTAAAATAATTAAAAATAAAAAGATTTAAATTATAATAATAATAATTTTATTAATTATAATAACGAAGATATTATCTTAATAGATAATATAGACTTCGAGGACTACGGGGGTAGAGCGGGGTTTATATTTAAAAATATAATTTTTTAAAAAACTAAAGAGTTATAATAAATAATAAAAGAGAATATTAAATATAAATAAAATAAAATTAGGAATATAACCCACCGTTAAAAACTTTATAAATATTTTCGCGAGATATTCTATAGAGTTAAAAACAACGATACGTTCGATAGCGGAGAGGAATATTATATATTTAAAATACTCGAATTATTACTTTTAGAGGATATTTTTATAAAGGACGTTATTATTATTATTATAATTTTTATTAATTCGGGTTATATAATCCTAAAGAAGAATTTTAAAGATAATTATATTAGTATTTAAGAAATTAATAAAGTTAATAACGGGGAGCTCTTTGTTACCTTAATATAATATAAAATTATTATATATTTATTAAGAGATAATAAGTAATTATTATTTAAAGAATAAAATATAAAATATAATTCTTTCGTTAAATAAATGAATAAGAATATATATAAATATTAGGTAATTTTAAACTACCCTAAATATAATTTAACGAAATAATACCGAATTATTATAAATATTATTATATTTATAAAAGTATAGAGTAGGCTCTAAATATTTTAAATATTTATAAACTAGTTAAACTAGTTTAAATAGGGTAATACTATATCTTAATTTACGAGTATTATTAGTCGCCGTAAATATCTCTAAAAATCTAGCGCGCTCTTAAGAATATTTTTAACTCGTGAGAATCTTTAAATTTAAAATATATTATTAATATAACCTCTATATATAACCCTATTTATAGTTATAACTTTATTTTATTTATAGTTATAACGTATTCTATTTATAGTTATAGTATATTCTATTTATAATTATAATTTTATTTTATTTATAATTAAAGTCCCTATTTATAATTAAGACCTTATTATTATTATACCGAATAACTTTACCGGGTAAAACGTCGTTATATATTTAATATTATATTGCCCGGGCGTTACCCCCACGTAGATTTCGCGCGAATTAATCGAATCCGGGAATTAAAAGTTACTAGTATTAAAAGTAGTTCCGGGGGGTCGTTATTATCGATAAAAATAATTATAAAATATTATATATATATATATATATAGGTTATAAATAGGGATATACGCGTATCTATAAAGGTAAAAATAGTTATATATATATATATCTATAATAATAGTAATAGTTATATATACGCGTATTTATAAATTATAAATATATATATTTATAATAATAGTAATAACTATAAATACGTATATCTATAGTAGTAGTAATGGCTATAAATATATATATTTATAATAGTAGTAATAGTTATATATACGTATATCTATAGGCTATAAATACGTATATTTATAAACTATATATATATATATTTATAATAGTAGTAATAGCTATATATATATATATCTATAAACTATATATACGTATATTTATAAACTATATATACGTATATCTATAATAGTAGTAATAGTTATATATACGTATATCTATGGGCTATATATACGTATATTTATAAATTATAAATACGTATATCTATAGGCTATATATACGCGTATTTATAATAATAGTAATAATTATATAAATAAATAATCTTAAACGATTTTAAATAGTCTTAAGTAGTTTTACGAATTCTAAATAATCTTAAACGAGTCTAAACGAGTTTAAGTAGTTTTAAGAATTTTAAATAATTTTAAACGAGCCTAAGAATTCTTAATTAATTTTAAATTATTTTAATACTTGCGAGTAGGCCTAAATACTCCGGGTAAATTAAAATTCTTAAAATTACTTATACTTTTATAAATATAATACTGTCTCTAGAATTTAATATAGAAATTTTATTACTTTTATAATAAATCCGGCTAGTCGCTTTAATATTATTATAACTACCGAAATATATAAAGATTTATTTAATACCTCTATAAACTTTATTTAAATTAATATTAATAAATAATATTATAAAATAGGCTTTTTTTAATCCGGTTAAAATAAATAAAAATTATAATTTATTATAAAACTCTATTAATACTATATTTAAAAAGAAATTAAAATTAAAAATATCTTTATTCTCGTAAATTATCTCGTATAAATCAATTTTATAAAACGAGCGCTAGCGTTTACTATAGGATTAAAAAATATAAATATTAGAATTATTAATAATTACTAAAGCGAAGAGAAGTTTATAGTAATTCTTTATATAATAGGATTCGAGAAATTAGGTTTTATACTCTTTAATCCCCGTTTCTTTACCGGGGTTTCTCGCGTAGGCGATATTTTAACGATTATTATAAATTAAATAAAAATTTAATTATATAAAAAGAAATATAAACGATTTTATTATAATTATCTACGAAGACTTTTAATAGAAATAGATATTTATATTAAATACGAAAAATAGCTCCTAGTATTTAATTTTACTAAATATAATTACGATTTAAACTCGGACGATAATTTTTAAAATAAGAATTTATATATAATAAATTAATCGGAGGAAAATCCTAATAATATTATATATATAGAAGAAAAAACTAGAAATATTAAAGAATTCAATAATAGTTAAAATATTATAGAAGTTTATAATATTTAAAACCCGATTATTTCGGGATTTAATATTAATATAAAGAATTTAACGATTTTTATTATTAACGATATATATAATTAAAGAAGAGGTTATAATATAGGATATTTAATAACCTCTAATATTAATAATAATAATATAATATAATTAAAGATCTAGCGAGAATATAAAACTAAATATTATATTAAATTTAAAATTATTTAATTTATTATATTAAATATAAATAGAGGTAGAAAATTTAATAAACCTTCGGGGGTTTAAAGAACTAGCGAGTATCTACTATTATAAAATAAAATTATAAATTTTATAATTTTATAATTTATTAAAAAATTCTTTATTAACCCTTTTATAAAAGAGTAATTATAATATATAAAATATTTTTAATAATTTATTTACTTTAACTAGGTACGAGTTATTTATATATAAAATATTAAAATTATAATAAGAATATTATATATACCGGGTTATTTCGGAATAGTACCCCTTATATATAACCTAGAAAGTAATATATTATATTTACTTTTTTTTAATAAATAGTAGAGTAGTTTAATCTCACCTTCTATTTTATTTTAATAAATTTATTAATTACGAATAATACCTTAATTATAAAACGTATTATATATAATTAATAAGTTATTATATATATATAATCGATTACTCTTCCGGCTAGCCTCTATATATAAAGGATATAATAATTATAATTATTAAATAAAGAAATCGAACCGAGTAAAGTAAATATAAATATCGACCGCGAGCGATCTTTATTTATAAATATTATTTTTAATTAACTACGAGCCTTATTACTAGAATTTATAATTATTATTAAAAAATATAGTTAAACTACGATTATAATTTTATTTATAAAATTATAAATAATATATTAAAGCTAGAAACTATAAAATTATAAATAATCTATTAAAGTTAGAAACTATTATTTATCTCTATATTATAGGTAGCCGTAAATTAGGGTTACTAGTTTTAGTTAAAGTAGAATACGAGGGACTTAGTTAAAAAATCACGATTCCGGGTAAATATAACTACGTCGGATTAAGAAAGTTCCTATATATAAAAGATACGTATTTACGCTACGAATCGAACGGTATTATTAGATTTATATTATCTGCTTTCGTTATCGGGTAAAGTAATAATCCTAGTATTAAATTTTAATATTCGCGCTTAAGTCGCGGCCCGTTCGTACTTTAATTCTTAAAGCTAATTAATTAATCGGATACCTATTAATATAATATTATCCTAAGACTAAATTAGCGTATTAATAGGTATCCGATTAATTTATTAATCGAATAATTTCCTTTATCTTAGAAGATAATAACGGGTTCGCTATTATTATTACCGAGGCTTTATCGGCCTCGGCCGTCCCGTAATATATTTAATAAAATAACGTAGTAATAATCGATTAATTAAGGCGACGTATTATTTTTAGAATTATTAAATTATAAAACGCGCTAGCTACGCCTTTAAAGTCTAATTTAATAAATAATTATCTTTTCCGTCGCTAGGATCTCCCGTTAATTATATTATTTTTATCCGATTTCTTTATATAACGCCCTTAATATCCTAGTTTAATTAGGTATTATAGATATATTATAAGCCGTCTAATTATAAACCGAGAGGATAAATAAAATAAATAAAGAGCTCGATAATAAAGATATTATATAAAAAAGAGAGAATTATTATAATAAAATATAATTAAGCTTTACCCGCTAGATACGTCTATTATTATAAAATATCTTTAAATACTTTAGTTAATTCGGCTAGCTCCTTCTACTACCTTTTATTTATTAAAGGTATAAAATTTATATCGGGGTCCCTCTACTCCTTATTAATATTTATACTTTTAAAATTCGACTATTTAACTCGTAATAAATTAGGTTTATTCTAAGATTATTAAAGACTTAATATTAACTACCTCGCCTATTATTACTATTATATTATTATAGAATTATATATCGTTTTTCCCCTAACTATATTAATAGATCCGATATAGTTTAGATACTTTATATAGGGTTTTTTATATCCCCCCTTTACTTTCTAATTCTCTTTTATTTAGCGATATATATACTTTAACTACCGTTTATTTATAAATTAACTCGGAGTTAATTCCTTTTTAATTCTCTTCTAATATTTATATACTAGAAATCTTAGGTTAAAAGGAAAATTAATAATATTCGCCGAGTATAAAAAGTTTAAGAGAAGAAGAAATATATATAAGCTCGATCTCTCTCCCCTTTTTTTAATTTATTAATATACTTTACTCTAGCGATCTATTAACCTCCCGCCGAAACCCTCGACTTTAGCGACGATACCGCCGAATTATTTATTTTTTTATTTAGCCTTTAAAAGTCTTATTACGGTAATTTATTTATAATATCGTTAATCTCCTATTTATTAAAGGTCCGTCTAGGCTTATTATTTATCTCTAGTATTAAAAGTAACGAGAGAAAACCTTATTTCGATAATAACGATAACGAGATATAGTTTAATACCGATATTAAAGGTATCTAGATACCGTCTATATCCCGTATTCGCGGTCGCGAAAGATTATAATATTTTACTCGTATATAAAGATCCTATAAACTATCGAGATAATTAATCGAATTAATTAAAGATGAATATAGGAGCCCGACGTTAATTATAATTAATAATAGCCTATTAATATAATTATAACGGGAGTATCTAGCGTCCCTACCCTTCTATAAATAAACTTACCGAGATTTTATCCGAATAAATAATAACGATAAAGGTTTATTTTATTTAAGTTTTATAAATAAAACGAGTAGTAATTTAAATACTACCTCCTCCCCCTCCGCTTTCTAGTCGTATACCCGTTCTCGCCGAATTCTATCTAAGATTTAGAAGACGGACGTAGAACCTATAAATTAACTAGCCTATACTAGTATAATCCTATCCTAAAATTAAACGGTTTATTATAATAATAGTATATTAAGCCGACTATAATTTAAGTATCGTTAATATTATAAATAATCTACGACCTCCCTACCCTCGAAGGTACTAAATATATAATAATTAAAATAAATAAATATTAGCGCGACCTTATCTTTAAATATACTTTATCGGATTATTTAATCCCTTTTATTTTCGAATCGGGATATTTAATAAATTAAGAAGAAAACGAGTAACTTTATACTTGAGGGATATAGGAACGTCTTCTAGCTAGGAGTAATAACGGCGATACTAGTCCTAGTCTCAGCCTCGCCCGATATAAGGATTAATTCCTATAGTCGGATAATACTCGATAGCTGAATCTACTACCCTAGATTACGTTAGGTTTAGACGACGCTTCGCTTAAATTCCTCTAAAGTTTTAAATATTTTATTTAATAATATTATAATTAACTTCTCCGTTTTAGAATATTATTATTTAATATTATTAAGTTATTATACTAGATAATAGTATCTTAAAATATTAATATTCGTGATAATCGCTATTACCCGCTACTACTTTAATTTTAAAACTTTACCGCGATTGAATTTTTATCGCTTAATAATAATTATTACGCGCTAAGTTTCTCTACTAAATCGATCTATACCCTAAGACTATATTATCGAGGAGAATCGCCTCCGTTTACTAGGTAATTTTTAAAGAAGTTTAACGTCGCGCCCGATTCTAATTTTATCCCGTTTATTTCTATTTTTAATTAGGCCTACTATATAACCCGATTAAACTTTTATATAAATAGAATTTAGCCCGATTTACCCCCTAATACCGCCTATACCTCTCGAATTACTTTTAATACCGCGCTCTATTAGCCTCCGTCCGACGATATTATTTTTACCGCCGTTATAACTACCGTTATTTAAGTCTTTATAATTTCTCTATCGCCTACTTTATATTTATACGACGCCCTTCCTCTCTTCCTTTACTATAATTATTATTATTGTATTTTTTTTTACCTCGAATACGGTTATTACCTCGCCCGCGATAAGGCGTCCGCGTACGTCCTTAATAATTATACCGGCCTATAATAGTTCTAGCCCCTCTCGTATAAATAAATATATAAGATTATTACCTAGCTAGATTTAATCGCCTTTATTTAAAACTTTCTACCTCTATACTTTACTCGTTTATTTATTAATACGTTAGGCTAACTCTTTTAAGGTTTCGAATATATTAAAGAGTCTATTTATTTCTTCTAGGGTAAATCTAGTTATAGGATTAATAAATATTTATAGCGGGTTTATAACTAAACCTATTAAATAGATACTTTTAAACTTATTTAAACAAGCCCTATATAATATTTCTTTTTACGCGCTAACCCCGTTCCGAATAATTTTATATATATTTATTATAACGAACCCCTCTATAAATATTCCGCGGATATAATTAATAAAATAAAAACCGCGATCTAGTTATTTATAAATCTTTATAATACTTTTCTTTTCTCTTCTAGTTTTAATATACTTTCTATACCCTATAAAGTCTTTATTTAGGTATAGTTTAATTTATTATATAACGAGGTTAATTTCGATTAATAAATATACCTAGACTAGATAAACGTCTAGTTATAATAAATAGATTAGTAAAAGATATTTAGAGATCAATATCGCTATTAGATTCGTTAGAGTAGTTATTTATTTATAATTATAGTAGGGATTATCCCCTTCGATTATAATTTTATAGAAATTTAAGCCGAAGAGAAAAGGATATAGAGCCGATTAACCTTAACGAATATTTATTCCGAGGAGGTTTATTTTACGGCGATTATTTAATTTCTTAATTTATTTATAGTAATTTTAAAGACGATTATATATACTTCCTACTAAACCTTAACTTTACGAATATATAGGTTTATATATAAACTTAATAATCTATATAGATTAATTAATTAGATTAATATTAATTAAGTAGTTTTTATAATTAAATTTATAAAATCTTTATAACTAAACCTATAAGTTTAGAACTCGACTACGGTTATATATAATAAAAAGGTTTTACTTTATAAGTTATAGAGCTTAGTAAACGTATTCGATATATATTTTAATTAAAGTTTTTGGATAGGTATTACTATCTATATATAAAAAAACACTCTATATAATTAGATTTAATAGTTTTAATAAGAGTTATTACGGTATTTAAATTTAATAATATTATTAAGTTTAGAGTTCCTAAGCTTTAGTACTATAGGTAGTCGTTATAAATAAATCTATTTCGTATATTTTAATACTATAGGTAGTGTATTTTATTATTTATTTATATACTCTATAATTATATATAGTATTTATAGACTTTATATTAGTAGTTATTTCCCTCTCCTATATTTTAGTAATTAAAACTATATATAAGCGTTATCTTTAGGCTTACTCTATAAACTATATTATTATAAATAATAATCGTAGGTACCGGTTATTATTAAATTCGGTTTTATAACTTTTAAACTATTTATAGTAATTATTAATATTAATTATAATTATATCCCCTCCGTTAGTTTTTATATTATATATAGGCCTAACTCCGTTATTCTATCGCTATTTCCTTTCACTAGCTCTAGGACTATATATACTATTTTTAAATACTTATCGTAATTAAATTTATTTCGTATACTCTAGGACTATATATACTACTCACGGGTATTTATTATAATTAAATTTAATTCTTATACTCTAAAACTATATACTATAGTTATTAATATTCGTTATAATTAAGTTTATTTCGTACGCCCTAGGACTATATATAGGTACTCTTTAAATCCTTCTATTTTATAATAAAATAAATTACTTTTTTATTAAGTCTTTTACCGCTTTAATTATTATCCCTATACCGCGTTCTTCTATATATACTATTTATAGGTACTCGTTATAATTAAGTCCTTTTTATAAACTTTAAACTATATACTATAATTATAAATACCGGTTATAATTAAAATTAATTCGTATACTTTAATATTATATATAGGTACTCTTTAAATCCTTTCGTTTTATAGTATTATTTATCGTTACCTTTGTAAATTCTTTAACGATAATATTATAGTATTTTCTATTAATAGAAAGTACGAATTATTATATTTAATAATATAGAATATTTCGCCTAGGATCTAGTAGCTTCTTTATTACGAATATAAAATTAAAATCTTTTAATATTTTATTAAAGATCGACTTCGTAGTTTTAAATATTAACCGTTATTTATTAAAACTTTATTCGATGGATTCTTTAATACTTAAATAAATTTTGGGTTAAAGTTCTTCTTTTTTTATTAATTTTCTAATAATTTACTTCCGTCGTTTAACTATATTTCCGCCGATTAATTATATATTCCGTTAATAACTATCTAGGAGTATATATAATAATTATTAATACTCGTTATAATTAAATTCCATTAATATACTCTAGGACTATATACTATAGTTATTAATATATATTATAATTAAGTTTACTTCGTATACTCCTAGAATTATATATAGGTACTCTTTAAATTCTTTTATTTTATAATAAAATAAACTATTTCTCTATCGAGTTTTTTACCGCTTTAATTATTATCCCTATACCGCGTTCTTCTATATATACTATTTATAGGTACTCGTCGTAATTAAATTTACTTCGTATACTCTAAGAGTATATATAATAGTTATTAATATTTATTATAATCAAGTTCAGCTCGTAAGCTCTAGGAGTATATATAATAATTATTAATATTCGTTATAATTAAATTCAGCTCGTAAACTCTAGGAGTATATATAATAATTATTAATATTTATTATAATCGAATTTAGTTCGTAAGCTCTAATTGTAATTATATTTATTTAATTAAATTTAGTTCGTAAACTCTAGGACTATATACTATAACGATAAATACTCGTCGTAATTAATTTTAATTCGTAAACTCTAATTACTTTCTAGGATATCCTTTAATAATATATACTAACTATATATAATAATAAAGTTAATATATTCGGTTAGAATAAAAGTAATTAATTATATTTCTAGGAGATTTAGATTTAATATATTAACTAGAAGAGCTAGCTTATTCGTAATATAAATAATTTAAAACTATAATACCGTTATTCGGTTTAAATATTCTTAATATTATATAGTTCCTTTATATCTAACTAAATCGACTAGAAATTAACTATTTGGGTACTATATATAATAAAGTACTATATATAATAAATAGTTATATATAGTCTCGTACGTAAATTATTAATTCCGTATATAGTTATTACTTTTATAATATTCGTTGTTTCGTTTCTTTATTATTCTTATTTATATAAATATATCATTATAAATTAATACCCTACTTTATATTAATTAAAATTAGTTTAGGGAGTGAATATTTAATTTTAATTATAATTTCGGTTTAAAATTTTATTTTATATTAATATTTTTCTTCCTTAAATACACACCTCTCTATTTATTATTATTTAATTATTAACTTCGTTCTTACCTCGTTTTTTTATATATAGTAAATTATATATAATCCTACTTTATTAATAATAGATAGCGAGTTTTATAAATTTTTTTAAAACGAAATTAATTCTTTTCAAATCCTCTACCTACTAGTTAACGATTATAAATTAATAGTAACTAGACTCGGGCTCTATAAAAGGAGAGTAATTAAATATATTTTCGAGCGCGCTAATTCCACTACTAGGACTTATAGTCCTCGAGTTCTAAAATAGAGTTATATTAATAATATTTTCGATTAATTACTAGGAGACTAGGGCTAGCGGTCTCGCGAATAAAGTAATCTAGGATAAATCTTATATAATTATAAATATAAAATCCTATAGTCGAGCCTAGTTTATAAATAACTTTAATACCGATTTATTATACCGACCGTAAATTATATATAACGGGGTAAGTATTGATTTTTAATTATTATATTAATTTTATATATAGTATTTATATTATATTATAAACCCGATACTTTAAGAGTACCCGATATAGAGGAGCCTATAGGAGTAATAATTAACGATGATTTAATTTTCGACTTTAGTAACGAATTTATTATTAACTCCTATTTTACGTATTTATATTTATATTTCGGGCGTTTACTTTAAAATCGTCCGTTATTATTAAATACTCTTAGTAGTTTTTAATTATATATAACTCTACCCCCTCTATGAATCTTATTATTATTATTAATTTATACGAGTCGATTTACCTCTAATAATTATTATTGTTATTACCGCCGTTTTTTTCCCTCCCGTTACTTTTTTTAGGCCCGTTATCTTAATATTTTTATTAACCCTCTTTCTCCTCTTTATAAATTTCGTCCGATAAGTAAATTATCCTTAATGAATAAACGAAGATAATTATTATTAAAAGTTTATTTAGGGACGTAGAAGTTTAATAACTCTACTATTAGCGGTTAAAATATAATTTATAAAAGTCGCGATTCTAAAAATCGTATTAATAAGAGAGTATCGAAGGAGGATAATAATAGAAATATAATTTAAAGTAGTAGATACGATACCTCGAGAACTATATATAAATATAAAGATATTAACTATATTAATAAATACCGAGGTATATTAAAAAAACTAGTTAATACTATTATTAAACTTTTATTAGGTACTCCTCCGTCGTAGTTTTAATTAAGACCTAAATAAACTATTAAGGCGCGAATTATCAAAATTATTAATAATTTCTTTACTCCTATTATTATTAGTAGTCTCTTTACTCCTATTATTATTAATAATCTCTTTACTCCTATTATTACTAGTAGTCCCTCTATTTTTATTATTATTAGTAATTTTATTAGAATCGATAGAGATAGGCTAAACCCGATATATAATAATATATCGATCTTTATAACCGCCGATAACGAGGGCGGTCTAGAGATTAATAATAAAGAGGTAGGTAAATAAGGGGAGGTCTTCGATTATAAAAATATATTAAAAAATATTAATAACTAAAAATTCGATAATTTCTATAATATTTAAATTATATATAATATAGTATAATTTGGCCGGTGGATCCGCTAGAGCTAAGATAATATAAATTTATATATAGTCGGGAAAGTAGTTTAAATAATTAAACTCTATAAAATTTACTATAAAAACTATATACTTTATAAAGTAATAATTAATAGCGTTTTAATATATATTTCTAGTTAGTATTAAATATAAAGTTTTTAACTTAACCCCTTTAGCCTTATATACTTTATATATATAATATCCTATATATAGTATATCTAGCCTTAATTAACTAGTTATTTATTTCGTTTTATATTTATTTACTATTAATTACGCCTAGGTTTTAATTATTTATTTTTATTTTATTTTCTTCTCTTTTAAATACCTACTATAATTATTAATAATTATAATTCGCTAGTTTATAATAATATTAAGCCGGTAAACTCGGGAGAAAATGATAATAATATATTTAAAATTACAATTAGTATTAGTATAAAGTTTTAGTAAAAGAGATTATATATAGTATAATTTATTTAGGGGGCCGATATTATAGTTTCGGTAAAATTAAATTAATTTATTTTTATATATAGTCGAGATTTCGTAGTAGATAGAAAATACTTAATAGAGTTTCCCTATTATATATATAGAAGGTCTACGAATAGGCCTCGCTCGCGTAGATAATATTATTATATAAACGACTACTTCTAGTATATCGTTATCGACTATATATAGTCGGTATATATATTTAATCTACCCGATTCTATAATTATTTATTACCGGTATAAATTTAATTTCGGTATTAATTTAATATTTTTACTTCGATTTCTTCCCTTTTAACTACCTATATTATTAATATAATATTTAATTACTATATATAGTTATTTTAACTCGTTTACTACCTATCTATATTTATATAACTCTTTTTATTTATATATCGATCTAGTGCCTTTTATACGTCTCGGGGTATATATAATTATAAATTAAATTTACTATAAACCTCGTTTTTATTTTAATAATCAATTTTTTTTATTTATATAAATTCTTATTTATTATCTGTCCCTATATATATAGTCTTCCTAAATATAATATTAATTAATACTCTATATAGTTAAGTTTTATTATAACGACTATAAATAATACCTACTTCGAAATTTAAGGAGATTAATTTAATTTATTTAAAATTCTATTACTACCTATAAATAATAACGGCCTAACGCGATATAATATCCGTATATACTATCGTAATATTATATATAGATACGTTATTATATTTATTTATATTTACGGTCTTTACGTCTTTATATATAGTTAAATCTACCGAGTAAAGAATATACTACTAGTAAATTTAAAAGAGAAGAGGAAAGTTTAGACGGGGTTTAGTATATATTAAATATAAAATCCTAAAGAGCCTTTTAGGTCGCTAACCGCGCTTATTTTATAAATCTCGATTAATATATTATATATAGTTACGGTTATATTAGTTCTTTATATTAATATTTTATAATTTATATATAATACCTCTAGTTAATTCATAGCCTTAAATTTATATTATACCTTTTATATCGGTAAATCCGGAAACCCCGATTTTTATATATTTTATACCGAAATTATATAAAATACTAGAAATACGTATCTATTTATATCCTATATTCTAAATATATTATATAACTAAAATATAGTTATATAGTTAATTTTAGTATATTTAGTACCTAAAATATATTTATATAATTAATTCTAATATAATTAATATTTAACGGGTAAATAATAATAAATGGATAATCCTTAATATTATTCTATAGTGTTTTAAATATACTATTTGTACTTTAGGTAATAATAGTATTATTATTATAATTATTACCGTTAACGCCTTTAATATCGTTATTATATTTAGATCTTTATATATATATTAATTAATTAATATATATTTTACTTTATTTACTCGTTATATTATAGGGGAGTTATAAATATCCTAAAATTCATTTATTAAGAAACTATTATTATTTATTCTCGTAAATTAATTTATACCTAAATCTAGCCTAGATTTAGTCTAGATATAAATTAAATCTAGGTTAAATCTAGGCCGCTATTATTTTTAATTATAGGAATAATCTATTATATATATAATTTATTTTTTATTTATCGTCCGGGTTATTAATTTAGGTAGTTTATATTAAAATAATATATCTCTCCTTCCTCGTAGTCTCGAGTACTGTATTTTATATACGCGTATTTATCGGTAAATCCGGAAACCCCGATTTTTATATATTTTATACCGAAATTATACAAAATACTAGAAATGCGTATCTACTCATGTCCCGTATTCTAAGTATATTATGCACCGATTAAGCAGCGATATTGTACCGATTTAGTAACTTTTTTTTTTTTTTTTTTTTAAACTTTAACTTTTTATAGTATCTAGACTAGGGCCCCTATATAGGAATATAAATATTTTACTAAATCTATTTTTAGCCTAGATTCCGAATTTTTAATTAGATTTTTACTAGCGTTGCCCTATAGGGCTATAAAGTTACTTTTAGGATTGAAGTTTAGCGCTCCCGCGCAGACCTTAACTCTAACTTAAAAATCTTGGCGCCAAGATTTGCCAAGGCTGTAAAATGCGCATTTTGCACCGATTAAGCAGCGATTTTGTAGAACTGTTTTTCCGGACTTACCGATATCGTCTACTATATAATTTTAACCCCGTTTTTTCTATTATATTATTTTCTCTTCTTTCTTCTTAAGCTTTAACCTCTTTCGGAAGCCTTCGTATATAATAGAGAGTTTGAATATATATAGTATAGGCTCGGTAGGATCCTTATTAATATTAAAGGAATTAATTTATTTATTAGGTTTAATATTTTTAAGTTTTTATATAATAAAGACCGGTGGTTACTATTTAGTATATAGTATTAATATATATCTATAATAAGTATAATATTATAATACTATATTATTTCGCGATTTATAAGGTTTTTTATACTATATATATTACTACCCTAGTTTTCTACCGATTTATTAAACGAAGCTACTCGAGTATCCGCCTAGATAATTATATTAATATTCGAGGATTAATAATAAATTATATAAAGACTCTACCTCCTCTTATACCTCGTTAAATATTATTTAATAAATTAGAGTTTTTGTTAATACCTCGTCCGCTAGTTTAACTTTATTAAAATAGGAGAAATATTTACCCTTATAAAGATAAATAACTCGTTTTTCCGAGATCTACTAGTACTCTTTTCTTTCGTACTATCTCTTTTTATAGTATTTATCTCGTTCTTTTATATATTATATTATCGAGGAGCCGGCGAATTTATAGTAATTTTATTAATAATTGAGAGATAGTTGGATATAGTACGGAAACCTTTATAACCGACTAAATTATCGATTCTATCTTTTTATTTATAGACGAAATCGTTTATATTATTTATTAGTATCTCTTCTCTTCCTATTTTTTAATTAATCCTACCCGATAAGACCTCTACTATTATACCCTATTATATAAATATTTATTCCTCCTACGTCTCCCCTATTTAAGTCTATAACTCTAAATTATTTTATATTAATATTAAAAGATATAAAGAAAAGGGTCGAGTCTAATTTACTTTTAATATATTCGCCTTCGAATTTAATCCGTATTTACTTCTTTATTTTATATTCTTTAATAGTATAATAAATTATAATATAGATTATAATTATTATAGTTCCCGTTAAGGGCCTAAATATATATTTAATATTATTACGAGTTTCTAGTTAACCTAGGTCCGATTAAAAGAATAGTAAAATTATAACTTTTACTACTAGATCTCTAAAGAAGTAATAAAATAATTTAGATTTATCGATAATTAATATTAAATCTTAATAAGGAAATATTAAAACTTATATCGTTATTATAATTATATATTTATTTTCTATTCTTTATTTTAGTAGTAATTATCTTTTTAATACTTCGTTTTATTATAGAAAAGATATAATATATCGCTACGATTTATCGAACCCTTATTATTATTAAGGCGCGGTAATCATTAATATAATCGAGTAATTAATTTTAATTAATATATCTTTAGTTTAAACCTAGTAGATTAATACCTCTCGGGCCTCCGTTAGATTTAGAGTTTTCTTTACTACTTTATCCTTTAGCCCGAGGGCTTTATTATATTTATTAATAATATTTCATTAAAGTTTCTAGATTAAAGTATTAACTTCGTTTTTTTTATTAGAGTTTATTTATAGGTTATATCCCGAGTTTTTATATCCCGTAACGAGGGTTATTAATATTATTTATTTTATATACTAGAGAATAATCTCGTGGTTTTAAATATATAATATTAATTTAATATAACGTCCCACGCCCGCTTATAATAGTAACGACTCGTTTCTTAACTATAACGCGTTGTAATTATAATAGTATTTCGCTAAAGGTTTATATAATATATTATTAGAAAACTTTATATCTCTTAATCTATATATATAAAAGTTAGGGTAGGACGAGGACGAGGATATACGACGGCCGATAAACGATAAGGATTATAAAAAGGTTAGTTATATTACTAACTCCTATATGAAATATATATATATATATATAGCGTGGCCCTATTTGATCCGTTTAACCGAGATACGTTATTCGTTTTCCGTCGCTTCGGGGCAGGAAGCCTAATATTATCGTTATAGGCCTCGGTATCGACTTCTTTATCTCTATATATACTTTCTTCATCTTTATCGATAGTTAATATTAGTTAATATATACTAGAAGGACTTATAATTAACGCGTTCTTAATATATATTATTACTCGTATATCGGAATAGGTAAATTATTTATAACCGAGATTTACTCTAGGAGTATTAATAAAGTTTATTATTAAAATTAACCTTTAGTCTTATCGAAGGAGTTATTACTATAAATTCTTTAATTAGTTAAAGCCGTATTACGATATATAGGAGGTATAATTTAATTTAACTTTATTATTTAATATACTACTACGTTATATATATATAGACTTAGATATTATTCGGTAATATAGAGTATATTAACTAGTCGAGATATAAAATAGGTTTATTTTAATATATAGGAAAGAGAGTAAAACTATATATATAATAATAATAAATAAATATACGTCGGATTAACCCTAGCCTAGATTTAGATTAAGTTTAGACTAGATCTAACCTAGATCTAAACTAAGACTAATCCGAATACCGAATTCGGGTTATATAATATTATAAATTATAAGAGTATAAAGGCGTTATAAATATAATTAGAAATAACGGCTGTTTATTAAAACGAGTTTAATAGAGGGTAGACCGAGATAAATCTTATAAAAGATAAATTATAATATCTCTATTTATAAACTAAATACTTTTATTTCTATTAACGAAATATATACTAAAGGAGTACTAAATAATAAGAGTTAATTTAGGAGTTTACTTCTTTTTTTATTTAATTCTATAAAAATAATATCTTAAGAACTTTTATTTAATAAATCTCCTATTTAATTTAGACCCTCTAATTCTCTTTTTATTAATTATTATCGATCGAGATTATACCTTAATTATAATCTATCTCTATACTATACTCGTTACTCTTGTTATTATTATTAACTATTATATAGTTATAATACTACTATTAAATAAGAGCCTAGGGTATACGTATTATTAGGCGGTATAATAAATATATTATCGCGGACGGTGATTTTTTATAAATATATAGTTATTATATTTATTCTATAAATTAATTTATTACCTTAATTATAGGTAGCCGTGAGTTAGGGTTACTAGTTTTAGTTAAAGTAGAATACGAGGGACTTAGTTAAAAAATCACGATTCCGGGTAAATACGATTACGTCGGATTAAGAAAATTCCTATATATAAAAGATACGTATTTATACTACGAATCGAACGGTATTATTAGATTTATATTATTTACTTTTGTTATCGGGTAAAGTAATAATCCTTATATTAAGTTTTAATATTCGCGCTTAAATCGCGGCCCGTTCGTACTTTAATTCTTAAAGCTAATTAATTAATCGGATACCTATTAATATAATATTATCCCGAGACTAAATTAGCGTATTAATAAATATCTAATTAATTTATTAATCGAATAATTTCCTTTATCTTAGAAGATAGTAACGGGTTCGTTATTATTACTACCGAGGCTTTATCGGCCTCGGCCGTCCCGTAATATATTTAATAAAGTAACGTAGTAATAATCGATTAATTAGGGCGATATACTATTTTTAAAATTATTAAATTATAAAACGCGCTAGCTACGCCTTTAAAGTCTAATTCGGTAGATAATTATCTTTTCCGTCGCTAGGATCTCCTATTAATTATATTATTTTTATCCGATTCCCCTATATAACGCCCTTAGTATCCTAGCTTAATTAGGTATTATAGGTATATTATAGGCCGTCTAACTATAAGCCGAGAGGATAAATAAAATAAATAAAGAGCTCGATAATAAAGATACCGTATAAAAAAGAGAGAATTATTATAATAAAATATAATTAAGCTTTACCCGCTAGATACGTTTATTATTATAAAATATCTTTAAATACTTTAGTTAATTCGGCTAGCTCCCTCTATTACCCTTTATCCATTAAAAGTATAGGATTTATATTAAGGTACCTTTACTCCTTATTAATATTTATACTTTTAAGATTCAACTATTTAACTCGTAATAAATTAAATTTATTCTAAGATTACTAGAGACCTAATATTAACTATCTCGCTTATTATTATTATTATATTATCGTAGAATTATATATTATCTTTCTCTTAATTATATTAGTAGATCCGATATAATTTAAATACCCCGTATAAGATTTTCCGTATCCCCCCTTTACTTTCTAATTCTTTTTTATTTAGCGATATATATACTTTAATTACCGTTTATTTATAAATTAACTCGGAGTTAGTTCCTTTCTAATTCTCTTTTAATATTTATATACTAGAAATTTTAGGTTAAAAAGAAGGTTAATAACGTTCGCCGAGTATAAAAAGTTTAAGAGAAGAAAAAGTATATATAAACTCGATCTCCCTCCCCCTTTTTTAATCTATTAATATATTTTACTTTAGTAATCTACTAACCTCCCGTAGAAACCCTCGACTTTAGCGATAATACCGCCGAATTATTTACTCCCTTATTTAACCCTTAAAAGCCTTATTATAATAATTTATCTACGATACCGTTAATCTCCCGTTTATTAAAGGTCCGTTTAGGTTTACTATTTATCTTTAGTATTAAAGGTAGCGAGAGAAGACCTTATTTTAATAATAACGATAACGAGACGTAGTTTAATACTAATATTAGAGATATCTAGATACTATCTACGTCCCGTATTCACGGTCGCGAAAGATTATAACGTTCTACTTGTATATAAAGATCTTATAAATTATCGAGATAATTAACCGAATTAATTAAAGATAAATATAGGAGCCCGATATTAACTATAATTAATAATAATTTATTAATATAGTTATAACGGGAGTATCTAGCGTCTTTACCTTTCTATAAATAAATTTACCGAGATTTTATCCGAATAAATAGTAACGATAAAGGTCTATTTTATCTAAGCTTTATAAATAAAACGAGTAATAATTTAAATATTACCTCCTCCCCCTCCGTTTTCTAGTTATATACCCGTTCTCGCCGAATTCTATCTAAGATTTAAAAGACGGACGTAGAACCTATAAATTAATTAACCTATATTAATATAATCTTATTTTAAAATTAGGCGGTTTATTATAATAATAATATATTAAGCCGACTATAATTTAGGTATCGTTAATATTATAAATAATCTATAACCTCCCTACCCTTAAAGGTACTAAATATATAATAACCGAAATAAATAAGTATTAGCGCGACCTCGTCTTTAAATATATTTTATCGGATCGTTTAATCCCTTTTATCTTCGAATCGGGACGTTTAATAAATTAAGAAAAAAGCGAGTAACTCTATACTCGAGGGATATAAGAACGTCTTCTAGCCGGGAGTAATAACGGCGATACTAGTCCTAGTCTTAGCCTCGCCCGATACGAGGATTAATTCTTATAATCGGATAATACTCGATAGCTAAAGATTAGTCGTGATTAAAATATAGATAACTTTCTCGCGTGGGTAACTACCCTCGTTATTTATAAGACCGCCTTTACTTTATCGATAAGGCCTATTTATCTTTAGGCGATTACCTCTACTACTTTAAAGTACGTTAAGTTTAGATAATACTTTCTTTAAATTCCTCTAAACTTTTAAATATCTTATTTAATAGTATTATAATTAACTTCTCTATTTTAGAATATAATTCTACTACCCTAGAGTATATTAGGTTTAGACGATACTTCCTTTAAATTCCTCCAAATTTTTAAATATCTTATTTAATAGTATTATAATTAACTTCTCCGTTTTAGAATATAATTATTTAATATTATTAAGCTACTATACTAGATAATAGTATCTTAAAATATTAATATTCGTAATGATCGCTATTACCCGCCACTACTTTAACTTTAAAACTTTACCGCGATTAAATTTTTATCGCTTAGTAATAATTATTACGCGCCAAGCTTTACTACTAAATCTATCTATACCCATATAAATAATAAATTATTACGCGCCAAGTTTCTCTACTAAATTAATCTATACTTATATAATTCTTTAATTATTACGCGCCAAGTTTCTCTACTAAATCCATCCATACCTATATAAATAATAAATTATTACGCGCTAAGTTTCTCTATTAAATTAATCTATACCTATATAATTCTTTAATTATTACGCGCCAAGCTTCTCTACTAAATTTATCTATACTTATATGATTCTTTAATTATTACGCACTAAGTTTCTCTACTAAAGTTATTTATACCTATATTAACTCTCGTATCACTCTTTTAAAAAATCGTAAAAGACTTTTCCTAGATTAATAGATTACCGTCGCGACGATACGATCCTAATTATTAGGGTAGTCGAGTTTAATCTAGACTACGAATATAACTCCGGTTAAAACGACTTTATATATCCCTATTTATAAGGTTAATATTTTCTAGCCTTTATTAATACTCTATCTATTATAAATTATCAAGACTAACGTCCTTAATATTTAGTAATTTATATTTAGTAATTTACCTAAGATATAATCTAGTTATCGATATAGAGTAAACTAACTATAGGTATAAATATAGTGTATTCTAATTATTATACCCGTTCTAGACTAGAGTATGAAGTAGTAGGTATTAAATCATATCGCTTTTCGTCCCTATATAAACTAGTAATTTAGTAGGTATTATATCGCCTAGCCCTCTATTCTATCGTCCTAGTCTTATTTATTTTTACTATAAATATTACCTAGTTACTCGGGCCTATTAGAGTTATAATCTCTATCTCCCTTCTTATTATAGTCAGCCCCCGTTAGGAAAGACCCTACCGTAGTAGAGCGCTATATTTATAGCGATGATATAGGACTCGTCTAGATTTACTATAAATACGGAGGACTCGAAAAGTCCTTTATAGATTTATCCTCTTTTAGTCCCTTCGCCTTTATTTTTAGAAAAAGATCGCGGCCCTTTTTAAGTTTAATTATAGTTATTACTAAATACTCTAACGTACGGATAGAGATCTAAATCGTATTACTCTCGGCCGCCTTTAAGGCCGCCTTCTACTTTTATAAAATATTAGGCTATATACGTCCGTCCTACCTAAGAAAATCTCGTCGTATAATTTCCTAATATAACTTGGCTAATAATAGTTTAGGAAATACCTCGGAGTTTATATCTATAATGGCCTCGCGCTCGTATTAATAACGGGTACCGCCTAGAGGTACTATTTATAATACTATTTTTATCGTTATAAATCGATTTATTAAAATAGTTAGGTATATATTTATAAATATTAAAATCGATACTATTTAACTAGTAGAAGTATTTTATTTTAAAATTATTTACCGCTATAATATATTTAATAGTATCGTTAACGATAGAGGCTCTATTTTTACGAGCGCCTTTTAATTAACTATATGTTTTTATTCGAAAATTAAATAATATTTAAATACTATCTTTTACCCCTAAACGAATAAATAGATAAAGTATTAAAATTAGGTACTAGAGTATTATTTACGCATCTTTTTTAATAATAAATAAATGAATTAAATTAGATTACTACCTATAATAAAATTCTTAATAAATAATAATTAAAATACCGTTATCGGAACGATATTATTTTTATATATATATAGTTACTATCTTAAAATCCGTTAAGAGGTCGAGGATAACTCTAGAAAAAGAAAAATACTAATTATAAATAATAAAATACGATAATTATAAATTTTAAAAAATAAAGTTACGGAGCGCCTTTAAAGCGCTACCGAATATTAAATTAAATAATATAATAAAACGTATAAACTATAAAGTTATAAAGTTAATAATTTAGTTATATTAATAATTAAAAACCTAAAGTAAAAGCGCCTAAGTAAGAAATTATACTATAAATTTATAAGGCCCTTTAGAATTATTAATAAAATAAAAGTATAAATTTACCGTTTATTATTACTTTCTATATATAAAATTTATAATACCTTTTATATATCGTTACTTAAATTATATTATCTCCGCGAATATATTAATATAATAGAATTTTTTATATAAGCCCCTAAACTTATTAATAATAATAAATTATAAAAGGTAGAAGAGGTAATTAATAAAATTAAAAATAAAGAAAATATCTAGTATAAAGTTAAATAAACTAATTAGGGCGAAGAATATAATTAATAGTTATTAGGCGAAGAGTTTATTAGTATTAATAAATTAGTTAAAACCTTTAAAAAGGCGGGTAGTAAATATAAATATATAAATATAATTAAAGAGATTACCTAGTTATATAAAATAATAAAGCGGAGTAAACGGAGCCGACGTTAAAAATAAATATTACTACTTTTATATTAATACTTATATAACGGATATTCTCCTCTATATTTATAACCTTATTATACGGTTTTAGGGTATAATTAAATTCAATTTATTATTAAACTATTTATATACGATAGCGATAAGATATCGTATTTATAAAAATACTTTTACTTTAAATATAGTTTATATAAATATTTAGAATATACTATAAAGTAATATATCTAGGTAAATTTAACTAGCGCTAATTTAAGAAAAAAAGAATTCGCTATCGCTACTATATCGTACGAAAGATTTAATTATTATCGGAATTACTAGAAGAAGATATAGTCTCTTTAATATAATCCTTAAGAATATTATTTTCCTCGGGACTCTTTAGGTCCCGTTTATATTAACGGAAACTCTCGGTCTTTTTTTCGAGAATCTTATTCATCGCCTTTAATTCCTTAATATATTAATTCGCTACCGTTAATTAATTTTATAGGTTAGCGATTATAGTAGAGGTTTGCCTACTAATTATTATTATTTTATTATATACTTTACGCTACTAGGTAATTTCTTTATTTATTAAAATATATTTATATTCTTTTTTAGGAGTCCTATTATTAATATAAATATATTAATATATAAACCTCTTTACTTTCCTTCGGAAAAGTTTAGGAATTTATTATTATTAATATATACCGCCTTAAAGCTTACGGTTATAATTTATTTTTATATAATAATCGATTCCGTAGTAATTAATATAATAAAGTATATAAAAAGGAGACGTACCTCGAATATAATTATTATTAAATTAATAGAAATAGACCCGGTAAAAGAGTTATAAAGTATAATAAACTACTATTATAATTAGTATTATATAGTCGCGCCGATAACGGACTAGTTATATTTACTAGTATATTTATAACTAAACTATATTAATATAAATAAACTAATACTATCGGTAAATAGGAGCTATTTATAGAGTTAGAAGAAAATTATATATAACGAGAATACTATCTATATATTAGTTATAATACTAGAATATTATTATAAAGTTAGAGTAATAATATATAAAAAAGACTAAAGGAGTTACGAAAAGAGAAAATAAATAAACGAGCGAGTTTATTTTAATAATAAACCGTCGCGCTAAATACTTTATTATTATAATATATCGATATACGCCTCCGCTCCGCTACCTCGCTTTTATTAATAGATATAATTATTATTAATCTCCGGGCATAATATTAAGACTATATTATTTATATATAATATTTTACTACTAGTATTTTTATAATATAGTAAAAGTATATAGTAAAGGTAGTTACTATTATTCCGCTACTAATACTATAAATACTATAAGAATAATTTAATATACTATATTTACTATAAGTACTATAAACGCTATAGGAACGATAGTATATACTATTTCGCTCCGTTATTATTATATATAATAATATTATAGGGACGAAAGAAATATTATTTAATTAACTACTATTACTATATATTAGCGCTATAGAGATAACTTTATAAATATACTATTTATTTACTATTAATACTATTATATAATAGAGGTAATTTAATAGTATTACTCTTCTACTATTAATACTATATAATAGTACTATAGGAAATAGTTTCGTATCGCTCCGCGACTAGTATTATATATTAACGTTATAGGACCGATAATATAAATTAGAAAACTCTTTTCTCTTATTTCTCTTAACGGGTTTTAAAGATTTTTTAATAAACTTCGACTAATTAATTAAATATTATTCCGTAATTAATATTATAAATATTAAAGAATTAGGTACGTAACTTTATATTTAAATTATCGTATAATAACGTCGTCGTATTAAATAACTTTTTTTCCATATTTCTTTTAAGGGGTTTAAAGATTTTTTAATAAATATCTTTTAATTAAAATATTTAAATACTTAAAAACTAGGGCCTAAAAAAAGAAATAATTAAAAGTAATAATATATTATATATACCTACGCCCCGTTAAAGGCGCTAATATATTATATATATTTATACCCCGCTACCTCTATAATATTATTATTTATCGATACGGGGTTCTAGCTTTAATATCGCGGGGTTCTAATTTTTAATAATTCTATATCGAGTTAATATTCCCCCGTTTTATTAAAATCTTTAAAGATTAGTTTTATTATTAAATTTAGGATTTAAAAACTACCTAGTAATAAACCCCGTAATTACTTTACGTCTTTTATATTATTACTAAGCCGCTAGCTCTACGCTAGTAGTTTTAAGTATTATATATAAAGTATATTATAAAATATAAAAGAGGTATATTATAAAGTAATAATAAAATATATTATAAAGTAATAATAGAGTAATAATAAAGTATATTATAAAGTATATTATAAAGTAATAATAAAGTATACTAGAGAGTAATAATAGAGTATATTATAGAGTAATTATAGAGTATATTATAGAGTAAAAATAGGGTATACTATAAAATAATAATAGAGTATATTATAAAGTATACTATAGAGTATACTATAAAATAATTATTATAGAACGATAATAAAGTATAATATAGAGTAATAATAAAATATACTATAGAATAATAATAGAGTATACTATAGAGTATATTATAAAATATATTATAGAGTAATATATACTTTATTATTTCTTTATAGTATAGCCTATTAATACCTCATAGTATATTATATTACTAATATATAGTATACCCTATATTACTTTATAGTATATATTATTATTACTTTATAATATATTTTATAATATAGCCTATTATTACTTCTATATATAATTATTATTATTATTATTTTTATATATACCCTATTACTAGCTCTATATATAATTATATATAATATATTACTAGCCCCTATATATAGTTTATTACTACTCCTATATATTCCCTATTATTACTTTATAGTATATTATATTATTACTCTATAATATACCCTATTACTACTTTATAATATAGTATATTACTACTCTATAATATACTTTATAATATATTTTATAATATACTCTATTCCTACTTTATAGTATATTTCGTTATTACTTTATAGTATATTATATTCCTACCTCATAATATACTCTATAGTTACTCTATAGTATACTTTATTATTACTTTATAATATATTTTATTATTACTCTATAATATACCTTATTATTACTTTATTACTATTTTATAATATACTTTATTTCTATTTTATAATATACCCCGTTATTATATTATAGTATACTCTATTACTACTCTATAATATACTTTATTATAACTTTATAGTATATTTTATTATTACTTTATAGTATACCCTATTATTATTTCATAATATACTTTATAGTATACTCTATTATTATTCTATAATATACCTTAATTTTACTCTATAATATACGCCCTCGCTACTCTATAATATACTTTATAATATATCTTATTATTACTCTATAATATACCCTAGTTTTACTCTATAATATACGCCCTCGCTACTCTATAGTATATTTTATAATATATTTTATTCCTATTTTATAATATACCCCGTTATTACTCTATAACATACTTTATTATTACTTTATAATATATTTTATTATAACTCTATAATATACCCTCTATTTTTACTCTATAATATATTTTATAATATACTTTATTACTACCTTATAGTATATTTTATAATATACTCTATAATAGTTTATCCTCTAGTATATACTTTATATAATATTATTATTTATTTTATTAAAGCTCTATTAAATACCTATTTATAATCTTATTATAAATCGTTTATATACTAGTTTATAAAATTTATAATATATTTATCTATAATCTTATTATAAGTTTATATTCTATTTTATTTAATATTTATAGTTACTTTATTTAAATTTTAATACGCGGGCTATTCGTTTAATATTAGTATTAATAATTCTATAAAATTATATATTCCTATCTTTTTATTAAGGGACGGGATTAGTATTTAGAAGTTTATTAAACTAACGACTAGGTTTATTAAATTATAGCCTAGCTATAATATAAAAGTAAACTAAGATAAAAAATAAAGAACGAAAACTAGGGTAAAGCTAACTACTATTTAAATAAAAGTTAGTATATAGAGTATTTACTTATTTCCTATCCCGACTATATTAAAATAAAAATAGGGAAATTAATTTAAATTTAAATTAAATCTAAAATAAGTTAGGTTAGGTTAAGGTAGGTAAAATTATACTATAATAATAACCCCCTCTTTAAGGTCGAGCTCCTATAAGATAAATAAATAATTAATTCGATTAATTAAATTTCGTAACCCTAACTCTTATTTAGGGTTACGAAATAGTTAAAATAAAAACGCGTCGGAGTATTCGAGTTATTAATAATAATAAATAAAGGATAGAACGGGGAATAAACGGCGGTATATAAATAAAGCTAGTCGTTAGCGTTATTATTTATAAACGATAACGGCGGGGCTAGGTTATAGAGTACTATTTATTTATATAATAATATAAAGTATCGGTCGAAACCGATACGGAATAATAACCGAGGGGATAATAACGGATAAAGAATAAACTATAATATAAACGGGGGTTAACTTCTTAAAAATCGGACTAGGATAAAGATAATAAAAGTTCCTTATACTAGTATCTTTGAATAATATACGGTAATTCGTGGGGGCCAGCGGCGCTAGGATTCGAAATATAATATTTATTAATAAATTATTAATAACGGGTAAAGTAATAAAAGAGTTCCTATATAATAACGTAACTTTCTTAATTAATATATATTTAGGCGGTAAAATCTTAAAGTAAAGATTTAATAAACTCGAAGCCGATATATAAATATTGATTATAATTAACTAAAAAATGCGAGGCTAAAGTACTAGAAGAATTAATATTATTATTAGAAAACTCCGCTCTAAGGAGCTATTTCACCTAATTATCCTATATATAATTAACGTATACACGGAGGTAGTATTTTATTATAATATTAAATTACTCGGTTTAATTATCCGTCTAAGGATAATACCCGGTAGATATATATTAATCGATTTTAAAATATTTATATAAAGTCTCCTAAAACTCCGATATAAATTAAAATTCTTAATTTAAAATAAAGATATCTAGTAGCCGATAGAGTTTTTATATATTCTAATAAAAAGTATCGTAGGCTTTATCTACTTCTATCGATATAATTAATATTAAATACTATATCTTAATTAAGCGGTCTATAAAAATTAGGATATACCGATAAATAATTCTTATAAAGGTATAAAGCGGTAGGGGACCTATATAATCTATCGAGATATCTCTTTAATATCGTTACGGGGGCGATAATAAACGTAATTATCTTTAAATATACTAGCGGGAAGGCTTAATTCTTCGGTATATATAATAATTCCTAACGAATTATTAGATAGTAGTATAAATATTAGGCTATTAATAAACCCGACTAATTAATTCGTAATATTTAATACGACCTAGGTAATTACCTATAATATTATTATAAATTAACTAAATTAGACGAAGGCGTAGTTTATTAAAATTCGGAATATATCTCTTTCCTTAGAAGTAGAGAATTTTATCTTTATCTTCGTATTTAATAAAAGGAATTCCGTTATAATAACGCGTTTTAAAACGTAATATTTCTAGAACTTTAAAGGCGAATTAATCGGCTTAATTAATTATATTCTATAATTAATAAATCGGGGTATCGTATAGGTCTTTATCTAGATTAATAAACTAATCTTTATTTAATTCGAGTTTATAGGACGTAGGTAGGGTCTAAGGTTCTAAATTAATATCTATATTAAAATTTATTAGGGTTATATAAATTAATATAAGATATAACTAAAAAAACTAGATAAGAATCTTTAAATCTATTATTAATATAATTAAAATAATTAGGACTAAGGTTAGGGTTATTATATTTAATAATATATTATAAATATAGTCTTTAAGGATTTCTAGGGCTAGGTTTTTTCTTTTTAATATAATCTAGTATTAATATTAATATCTAGGATCTAATTTATCCCTCTTTTTAAAGAGGTCTCTTAATCGATATATTAATATATTAAGTTTACCGCCTTCTTTACTAGGCCGGTAAATAATCTTATAATTAAAATAAAATAAAAACTTATTTTACCTCGTTTAATAACGAGATAATATCTTAAATAAAATAAAATATTTAAGAGTCTTATAATTAGATATTACTTTAATAAAAAGAGTAGATCCCTTTAATTTAAAGTGTTATTCCTCGAATATACGGACGATTACTATAAACTCTTTATTATAGATTTTATAATTATACTCGGCGGGGTTATATTTTTTTAAAAAATAAATAATAAAATAAAAAATATCTTAATCGTTATATTAGGATAAAACGCCCTTAGATATATAATTAGATATATTTATTTCTATTATAATTTTATAGTCGGGGTCGAAATAGATTAAAATAATATCGGAGATAAAAGCCTTCTTTAAAGTATTAAAAACTATTTAATATCGAGTACTCTATTTAAAGACGGTACCTTTTTTAGTTAAGGTTATAAATAATATAATAAATTTACTAAATTTATAAATAAAGCGCCGATAGAAGTTAGCGAATCCTAGGAAATCTTAAATATCTTTAATATTAACTAACTATAGTTAATTTAGGATAATATCGATTTTCTTTAAATCTATTTTAATCTCTTTAATAGTAATAATTAATCCTAGGTATATAACTTCCTTAATATAAAAATTATATTTAATAATATTTATTTAAAATCCCGCCTTACGGAGTTTCTAGAGGATATATTTAATATAGATTTTATACTCTTCCTCGATATCGCTATAAATTAGAATATCGTCGAGATAAATAATATAGGTTTCGTTAAGAAATTCACGAAAAATATCGTTAATATAGTATTAAAACGAGGTAGGGTTATTATATAATCTAAATAATATAATAAAGTATTTAAATAGGCCGAATCGGGTATAGAATATTATAAATTCTTTATCGCCCTCCCTAACGCGGAGGCGATTAAAAATAAATATAATATCCAATTTAAAAAATACCTTAATACGATTTAATTAATTTAAAATTTCTAAGATTAAGGGTAAAGGGTATTTATTCTTTATAATAATAATATTTAACCCTCGATAATTAACGTAGAAATATAAACCTCCGTTAAATTTCTTTATAAATAAAATAAAGGACGCGGTATAAAAATAATTAACCCGAATAAAACCTTTATTAAAGTTTTTATCTAGGTAATAATAGAGTTCTAGGATTTTATTATAATTTATACTATATAAACTAAATAACGGAGGTTATAACCCTTCTTCAAACTTAATAATATAATTATATAATTAATATAAAGGTAAAGTATTAATATCTTTTCTTAAAAGAATATCTAAGAATTTATAATACCGCGTAGGTAGAATTATAATTAAATTAATATTTTTATTATCTCGGTAGGTTTAAAACTTTTCTTAAATAATAACGGAGGCGAGGTAGAGCTCTTTATTTATTTTAAATATAACTCGGTTCTAAACTTAATTATAGAAATTTAATTTAAGGTTTTAATTAAGGCGGGGTTTAATTTTATAATATTTAGATTCTTAATAAAATTAGGTATTTAAGGTCGAGATTTCTTTTAAAATACCTAGGAATTAATCGATTTTTATAAATAATAGATTAAATATAATTTACTCGTTAGGCCTAACGAGCTAGGTAAATAATCGAGATCCTATTTTATATATATTAAGAGTAGCTAGGTACTAAATTCGTTATTCTTAATATTAAAATTTAAAACGAAGCGAGGCTAGGCTATAATACTTAATCTTAAGCGTTTTTCCTTATTTAACGGTAGTAACGATATAATTATACTCGTTATTATAGCTAGTTCCTATAGGAATAAATAATTAAAATTAGAGCGGGGAAGATTCCTTTTAAATCTAGATTTATTATTAATAAACCTAGAATTAAAATAACTTCTTTTAAGTTTTAGGTTATTTTATATAAATATTAAACTAGACTAAGGGCTAGGTTTACTTCTAATAAATCTAGGATTAAATTAATTTTTCTTAAATCGAGGTTTATTTTTTATAAACTTAGAATTAAATATACTATTAATAAACCTAAAACTAAAGTAACTTCTCTCGAGTCGGAATTAATTATTTAATAATAATATTATTATCTATAAATAATAACGGCTCTCTATATACTAGTGACTCCTTTTAAATCGGGGCCTACCTTATATAAATATCGGATAAAATTAAAAACTAAAAATCTTAAATTTAAAAATTTTCTTAAAATATAAAAAAGAGTTTATTTTCTACGAAGATTTTTACGGGATTAGGGGTATAATTTCTTAAATAAAAATATAAAACGAAAGTTAAGGAATTATTTATAAAATCGGTAGTAACTTTATAATAATAGAGGTATAATAGGCCGATTACGACGGGGTATTAACTAAATTTAATAATAAAGAAAACTATTCGTTTTTAATAATTATAAATATTTAAAATCGTTTTTATAATATAAATAATATATCCTATAACGGTAGGTACGTTATTAAAGGGTCGGACGATATAAAAATAACGAAAAAGACGAAGAGGTAGATACTAAATATATATAAAATTATAATCGATAAAAAAGTAACCGGATATACTAATATTAATTAAAACTTTAATTTAAATTCGGGATTAATTACTCCGTAATTAATAAGAAATAACTATATATTTATTACGAAAAGTAGGGTCGGTTTTAAAAAGTTATAAAAACTCTAATTCTTTATTCTTTAAATTAGAAATATTATAATAACTTTATAAATTTATAATTTTACTCGTATTACTATCTTTATTAAAAACGAAACCGCCGTTATAATAATATCGGAGTTAGTAACGGAAATCGCGATTTAATTAATATAAATCGCGTCTTTATTATCTTTACTAGAAATTATTAAAAAAGAGGATTATATATAAAAGTAGGATATTTATAATAATCTCCTAATTAAGCGGGAGTAGGCGAAGGGAAAAAACTATATATAATTTTTATTAATTAAAAATTATCCCGACTAGTTACCCCTATATAAAAATACCGACGGTAATAAATACTAGGATATTAAAAATAACGATAATATAATTTAATAAAAGAGTAAAAAGAGGGGATTATAAAAGAATAAAATAAAATTAATAATAAAATAAACTAATAATAAAATAAACTAATAATAAAATAAAAAATTATAATATTAAACCTAGGATTAAGCGATAATTATATATAAAAAATAAACTAATAATAAAATAAAAAATTATAATATTAAACCTAGGATTAAGCGATAATTATATATAAAAAATAATAAAAATAATATTCTAGAACTCTTATTTTACTTTACTTTTAACTTTTAATTAAACTTTTACTCTATAGCGGATTTACTCTATAACGACGCGTAAACCCTATAATAATATATATACTCTATAGTAATATATCTCTAGTTATTACTATAGATAATATATATTAATTTCGGGAGAATTTTAACCTAGAGCTATATAGTTATTAAAAAACTAGCGCCGCTCGAGGATATAATAAATCTCAAAACTATCGAGATTTATATTAAATAAATAGCCCGTATACTTTAATTTATATAAAGAAGTTACTAATCTCGAGTAGAAAAGAATATAAACTTATAATAAAATTAAAGACGGGTATATAATAAATTTATAAAAGAGTATATAATAACTTTATAATAAGATTATAATTAATAATATAATAGAGCTCTACTTTAATATAGTAGGTAATAAAATTATATATAATATATATTATAAAATAAATTAGAATAAGGTATACTATAAAGTAATACTAATAAAGTATACTATAAAGTATATTATAAAATAATTATAAAGTATACTATAGAATTATAATAAAGTATATTATAAAGTAGGAGTAAGATATACTATAAAGTAACTATATAATATATTATAAACTATTAATAGGGTATATTATAGAGTAATAATAAAATATACTATAAAGTATATTATAAATAGGAAAAGAGTATACTATAAAGTAATAATAAACTATATATAAAAATAATAATAAGCGCTTATATATATTTATATATATCTATATATAGAGGTAGTAATAGGGTATATATTAAAATAATAATAATAAAATATATTATAAAATAATAATAAAATATACTATTAAATAATAGTATAAAATAGTAATAAAGTATATTATAAAATATACTATAAATAATAATAGAGTATACTATAGAGTAATAATAGGATATATTATAAAGTATATTATAAATAGAAAAAGAGTATACTATAAAGTAATAATAAACTCTATATAAAAATAATAATAAACGCCTATATATATTTATATATATTTATATATAGAGGTAATAATAGGGTATATATTAAAATAATAATAAACTATATAATAAAGTATATTATATCGGTAAAGCGGTAAATTTATATTCTATTAAAAAAGACGGAAAAGGCGTTTAGATCTATTTAACTCATATACTAGCCCTAGAGATCGATTTAATACCGGAGTTACTAAATACGTATTTAGTACCTCGATTTATTTTAAATAATTTTAAATAAATTAGAATAAGTTAGTCTAAATAGTATTAGTTTATAATTAGATATATATAGTTATAAGTGAATTATATAGTCTATAATACCGCGCTAGTTTAGGGGGTATTACACGCGTCTATAATTTTTATAAATCAACGTAATTTAAAATCTAAATTAAATTAGCGTAGTTATAGCGCTTTATATAGCCTTAGCGAGCTACCCCGCGCTAGTAGAAAATCACGGATTTAAAATCTTAAATCCGAAGTTACTATTTTTAGGATTTTCATTTAAAACAATTTTTTTTTTTTTTTTTTTTAATTAACGTTCTCTTTTTATTATTTTTCCGCCTAAAGTAATAAAAGACGTATTTAGTACCTCGATTTTCTTATACGGTCTCCCGCTTTACCGATATATAATATAGTAATAAAATATATTATAAAGTATATTATAAATAGGAAAAGAGTATACTATAGAGTAATAATAAAATATACTATAGAGTAATAATAGGGTATATTAGAATATAATATATATTATAGATTTATATATAAGGGTATAGTAGGACTATTATAGAATTATATATTAATATATAATAAAATTATATATACTCTATTATTACTCTATAAAATACTCTATTATTACTCTATAGTATACTCTTTTCCTATTTATAATATACTCTATAATATACTCTATTATTACTCTATAATATACTCTATTATTATTTATAGTATATTTTATAATATACTTTATTACTATTTTATACTATTATTTAATAATATATTTTATTACTACTTTATAATATACTCTATAATATATTTTATTATTATTTATAATATATTTTATAATATACTTTATTATTATCTTATTATTATTTATAATATATTTTATAATATACTTTATTATTACTTTATAGTATATTTTCTTACTATTTATAATATAATTTATAATATATTTTATTATTACTCTATAATATACCTTATTATTATTTATAATATATTTTATAATATACTTTATTATTATTTTATAATATATTTTATAATTATAAAATAGTAGTATATTATATATACCTACGCCTCGTTAAAAGTATTAATATATTATATATACCTACGCCCCGTTACTTTTATAATATTATTATTTATCGATATAAAATTCTAGCTTTAGGATCGCGGGGTTCTAATTTTTAATAATTTTATATTAAATTAATATTCCCCTATATTATTAAATTTTTTAGAAATTAATTTTATTATTAAATTAAAGATTTAAAAACTACGTAGTAATAAACCCCGTAATTATTTTATATTTTTTATATTATTATTAAATTACTAGCTCTATATTAACGACTTTAAATATTATAGTTTTAATCTTTTAACTTTTTTAAAGAAAAAGTTTATTATTATTATAATATCGGGTTTAACCTCGGGACGTTTAAAAGAATTTAATAATATTAATATTAATTTATCCCCCTCTAACGACCCCCGTTATAAAATTGATAATAAATTTAAAAGTATTACTACCCTTAAAGAGACTTTAAATATATAGATTAAAATTATTAAAGAAGAAAACCGTCGCCTTAAATAATAATAAAAATTAAGAGTATTATAAATTTGAAATTAAAAATTATATAATCTTATTATTTCTACGCCCGCTAGCGGAGTATTAATAGAATTTACTATTTATAATAAAGATCCCCTAATTATTATATCTATTAATAGAATAATAATAAGTTTAATTATATTTAATAAGGATATTTTTATTAGAGCGAAAATACTATACTTTAATAAAATATATTTTTATAAAAATACGAGCGAAGGTAAATATTTATATTAATTCTATAATATAAATATTAAATTTTTAATTAGTCTTAAATATTTTACTACCGACTATTTAAGAATTATATATTATATAAACTCGTTAGAAAGTAACCCTTTAACGTAGTAATATAAATACTACGATTTATATAATTTAATTAATATTATATTTAACTTTTTTAAAAAGCTCCTTTTTAATTTAATAATAAATTTAATTAACTATTATCTCTTTATATATAAAAAGTAGGAGGAAACTAAATAATAATTTTATTGAAAAGTATTATTATTTAAAGTTTATTTCAAAGAAATAAAGACCTAGTTATCTCCGTTTTCGGAGAAATATAAAGTAAATTTCTTTTTAACTAAATTTAAATCTAAATTTAAAAATAAAATCTTTAATATTAATAATATATTTATTTAAAGGGAAGAAATTCTTATCTAGATTATTATATAAAAAAAGAATCTAAAGTATATATAATTAATAAGTAATTTTAATTTTAATTCGGGTTTTTAATTAAAAAACCCTAATAAAGAAAAATTTTAATCATAAACCTAATTATTAAACCTAACGCCGGCGATAATATTAAATAAATATATTTAAAAGAGAAGAGTAATAAACGTAAAACTAATATTATTAATTCTTTATATAATAAGATTATTTATTAATATTATAGAACGAAATATTATATTAAACTTAAATATCCCGACCTAAATAAACTAACTATATACGTCGGCGCGGTATTAATAAAAAATAATTAAATCTAATTTAGGCCTCGGAAGAAAGGTAAAAAAAATAATAAATAAAAATATACTCTTCTATTCTTTTTAAGGGTTAGATTACTCTTTAAAATAAAATTAAATAATTTATTACCTTAATTAACTCTAAAGTATAGATTAATTTAATTTTATAATAATTCGTTATTAAAAATAATTTAGAACTTTATAATATTACTTTATTATGAACTAAAGTAATTAACGGGTAAAGTATATATTATTATAATACGTATTAATTAAACTATTAAATAGTCGATAATTATAATTAAGAGCGTAAATATAGTATTTTATTCTATATTATAAATCTTAAAAATTTAGATATTATTTTAGGTATATTTAAATTATATTATTAAAGATATTAATCGATTTTAAAGCGGACTAATAGCGGTTTAAAATTGATTCTAATAATTTATAAATTAAAGAACCGGCCAAGTTTATTAATAGTATTAAAAATAAACCGAATATATTCGCGGTCGTATATATTATAATAATATAAGGCGAATAAAAAGATCTTCTGAATCTAAAAGTTCTTAAAAAATTTATAATATTTTATAATATTTTTTTTAACGAGAAAACGAGTACTCTATTTATTTTTAAATAAAGAGATTATATTATTATAATAAAAACTAATAAAAACCCGCTTTATAAATTTCTTTATAATTTATTTTAAACTAAGTTATCGGAGTTGCGGTATTATTTAAAATCCTTATTTTATAAAAGTTAAATCCGTTATTTAATATCTTTAATTAAAGTATTTATTCTTTTTATATCTAAAAAGAATAATGAATTATATTTTTATATTAATTATTAAAGCTTAAATATAATAATTATTAAAAATTAATACCCGTTACTTTTAATTACCGATATATTAAACCGTCTATATAGTTTTAAAATCTTTACGAAGTTAGATTTTAAAGATATTTATTATAAAATCTAGATTAAGGAAAGTAATAAATAAAAAATTATTTTCTAAACTCGTTATAATTATTTCGAATATTTAATTATACCTTTTAGGCTCGCTAACGGACCGGCGATATTTTAAATTTATATTAACTATATATTTATATATTTAATAAATATAATATATATAGAATATTTAGATAATATCCTAATTTATAATATTAATCCGGCGGAGTATTAGCGGTATATTAAATAAATATTTAAATAATTATATTAATTCTAGTTATTTATTAATTTTAAAAAGTATTGATTTAGTATTAAAATAATCGAGTTTTTAAATTTTATTAAATTTATTAATAAGATAATTATAAACCCGGAATATATTAAAACTATTAAGAAATAATCTTAATTAAAAACATATCGAGAGGTATAAATCTTTTTAGATTTTATTAACTTCTATAAATAATTTATTTATAATTATTTTATTATAATTATATTATTTATTAATTTATTTAAAAGTAGTAAAATAAATAAGAAAATAAATCTATTAAAATAAATAAATAATACTATAGAAGTATTTTAGATTTTATAAAATATATTCGTAAATACACTTTTTCTATACTATTATAATTTAATTAAATAATTATATATAGAGATAAATACTTCTAACTTTAGCTTTAACTCTATATTATTATAATAAAATAAAAATAATTATTAATACTCTATAATATTCTAATTATAGAAATTAAATTCTTTATAATAAAATTATAAAACCTATAATTAAAAATTACTCGTTATTATAATAGTAATAAAATAATAATAATACTACCTAGAAAATAACCTCTATTATATTAAAATCTAGATTAATTATAATAATTTAAAGAGTTTTATAAAATAGAAAAAACTAAATTTTAGGTAGGTTTATTAAATATTTAAATTAATTATCTATAATTTTAAAATCTTTTATCGGGCTAGAAAACTAAATTTTATTAATATATTATTACGACGCCTTAATTATAAGGGAGTATTATTATTAAATATTAAATTATTACTAATACTTTAGAATAAACTTATTCTTTAAACTAGTAGTTAATTATCGGAAAAAGATAAAGAAATAAAGGTAATTATAACCCCTATTTTTTAAATTATAAAGTTAAAAATAATAATTTTAAAGCGGGATATTATAATATTATTTAAAATTATATATAATAATTCTAAAAAGTTTATTAAAATGTTAATTCGGGAATTATAAATTTATAATAATTAAATAAACTCTTTTCGAACTAGAGCGAATATATTAAAGAACCGCCGTTATATAAAGAATAAAGTATAGGTTATAAACTCCGAGGAATTATTAAAATATAATAATTATCTTTATATATTAAGAGATAAAGCTCTAAAAGAAGAGTTTATAAAAAGATATTATTAATAATCCTCTAATAGGTTATTTTAGTATTATAAAATTATATAAATTATTTACCCGAAAATCTTTCTAGGAAAGTAACCTAAAGTAAGTTACGAATTATATTAAAATCTACGATATATATTAACGGACGAAGGCGCCGCGATATTATTTATATAACGAATTAAATTCGCTTCCTATTACTATTTAATTATAGAAGGAATTTTTTATAAATTTTATAATTAATTTACCGCCTAGTAAATATAGAGATATTATTTATAATACTATTTTTATCGTTATAAATTAATTTATTAAAATAGTTAAATATATATTTATAATTATTAAAATCGGTATTATTTAACTAGTAGAAGTATTTTATTTTAAAATTATTTACCGCTATAATATATTTAATAATATTATTAGCGATAGAGGCTCTATTTTTATAAATACTTTCTAGTCGGTTATATATTTTTATTCGAAAATTAAATAACGCCTAAATACTACCTTTTACCCTTAAATAAATAAGTAAATAAAGGCTTAAAATTAAGTACTAGAGTACTATTTATATATATTTATTAATGATAAATAAATTAATTAAACTAGATTACTATTTATAATAGAATTCTTAATAAATAATAATTAAAGTACCGTTATCGGAACGATATTATTCTTCTATATATATAATTACTATTTTAAAATCCGTTAAAAGATCGAGTATAATTTTAAAGAAAAAATAGTATTAATTATAAATAATAAAATACGATAATTATAAACTCTAAAGAATAAAGTTATAAAGTATTTATAAAGCGTTACCGAATATTAAATTAAATAATATAATAAAATATATAAACTATAAAGTTATAAAGTTAGTAATTTAATTATATTAATAATAAAGAATTTAAAGTAAAAGTATTTAAATAAGAAATTATTCTATAAGTTTATAAAGCCCTTTAAATTAATAAAATAAGAATATAAACTTACCGCCTACTACTACCTTCTATATATAGAATCTATAATATCTTTTATATATCGTTATTTAAATTATATTATCTTCGCGATTATATTAATACGACGGAATCTTTTATATAAGCCCCCGAATTTATTAATAATAATAAATTATAGGAGGTAGAAGAGGTAATCGATAAAATTAAAAATAAAGAAAATATTTAATATAAAGTTAAATAAATTAATTAAAGCGAAGAATATAATTAATAATTATTAAATAAAGAGTTTACTAGTATTAATTAACTAACTAAAATCTTTAAATAGGCGGGTAGTAAATATAAATATATAGATATAATTAAAGAGGTTATTTAATTATATAAAATAATAAAGCGGAGTAAACGGAGCCGATATTAAAAGTAAATATTATTATTTTTATATTAATACTTATATAATAGATATTCTCCTCTATATTTATAACCTTATTATATAGTTTTAAGGTATAATTAAATTAAATTTACTATTAAATTATTTATATATAATAGCGATAAAATATCGTATTTATAAAAATACTTTTATTTTAAATATAATCTATATAGATATTTAGAATATATTATTAAATAATATATCTAAGTAAATTTAACTAGCGCCGATTTAAGAAAAAAAGAATTCGATATTATTATTATATTATATAAAAGATTTAGTTATTATTAGAATTATTAAAAGAAGATATAGTCTCTTTAATATAGTCTTTAAGGATATTATCGTCTTTAAGACTCTCTAGGTCCCGTTTATATTAACGGAAACTCTCGGTTTTTTTTTCGAGAACTTTATTCATCGCCTTTAATTCCTTAATATATTAATTCGCTATTATTAATTAATTTTATAAATTAATAATTATAATAGAGGTTTACCTACTAGTTATTATTATCTTACTATATACTTTATATTATTAAGTAATTTCTTTATTTATTAATTTATATTTATATTCTTCTTTAAGAGTCCTATTATTAATACGGGTATATTAATATATAAATCTTCTTACTTTCCTTTAGAAAGATTTAGGGATTTATTATTATTAATATATACCGCCTTAAAGCTTACGATTATAGTTTACTTTTATATAATAATCGATTCTATAATAATTAATATAATAAAATATATAAAGAGGGGACGTACCTCGAATATAATTATTATTAAATTGATAGAAATAGACCCGGGAAAGGAGTTACGAAGTATAGTAAATTATTATTATAATTAATATTACGTAGTCGCGTTAATAGCGGACTAGTTATATTTACTAGTATATTTATAACTAGAATAATTAATATAAATAAATTAATACTATTAATAAATAGGAGTTATTTATACAGTTAGAAAAAAACTATATATAACGAGAATATTATCTATATATTAGTTATAATACTAGAATACTATTATAGAGCTAGAGTAATAATATATAAAAAAAGTTAAAAGAGTTACGAAAGAAGAAAATAAATAAACGAGCGAGTTTATTTTAATAATAAACCGTCGCGCTAAATACTTTATTATTATAATATATTAATACGCGCCTCCGCTCCGCTACCTCGCTTTTATTAATAGATATAATTATTATTATAGTAGTTATATTATTATTAATATCCGGGTATAATATTAGGGCTATACCGTTTATATATAATACTTTACTACTAGTATTTTTATAGTATAATAAAAGTATATAGTAAGAGTAGCTATTACTATTCCGTTATTAATACTATAAATACTATAGGAATAATCTAATATATTATATTTACTATAAATACTATAAACGCTATAGGAACGATAGTATATACTATTTCGCTCCGTTATTATTATATATAATAATACTATAGGGACGAAAGAAATATTGCTTATTTAATTATTATTACTATATATTAACGCTATAGGGATAGTTTTATAAATATATTATTTACTTACTATTAATACTATTATATAATAAAGATAGTTTAGTAGTATTACTCTTCTATTACTAATATTATATAATAGTACTATAAGAAATAATTTCGTATCGCTCCGCGACTAGTACTATATATTAACGTTATAGGACCGATAATATAAATTAGAAGACTTTTTTCTCTTATTTCCTTTAGGGGGTTTAAAAATTTTTTAATAAACTTCGTAATTTAATTAAATACTATTCCGTAATTAATATTATAGGTATTAAAGAATTAGGTATATAATTATCAAGAGACGGGATTAATATCTAGAGGTTTATTAAATTAACGGCTAGATTTATTAAATTATAACCTAGCTATAATATAAGAGTAGACTAAGATAAAAGATAAAGGACGAAAACTAGAGTAGGGCTAGCTACTATCTAAATAAAAACTAGTATATAAAGTATTTATTTATTTCCTATCCCGACTATATTAAAATAGAAATAAAGAAACTAGTTTAGATTTAAATTAAATCTAAGATAAATTAAACTAGGTTAAAATAAATAAAGCTATATTATAATAATAACCCCCTCTTTAAAGTCGAGCTCCTATAAGATAAATAAACGATTAATTCGACTAATTAAATTTTATAACCCTAACTTTTATTTAAGGTTACGAAATAGTTAAAATAAAAACATATTAAAGTATTCGAGTTATCGATAGTAATAAATAAAGAATAGGACGGGGAATAAACGGCGGTATACGAATAAAACTAGGCGTTAGCGTTATTATCTATAAATAATAATAACGGGGTTAGGTTATAAAGTACTATTTATTTATATAATAATATAAAATATCGGTCGAAGCCGATACGGAACGATAACCGAGGGGATAATAATAAATAAGGAATAAACTATAATATAAATAAAAGTTAACTTCTTAAAAATCGGACTAGGATAAAGATAGTAGAGATTCTTTATACTAGTACCTCTAAATAATATACGATAATTCGTAGAGACTAGCGGCGCTAGGATTCGAGATATAATATTTATTAATAAATTATTAATAACGGGTAAAGTAATAAAAGGGTTTCTATATAACGACGTAACTTTCTTAATTAACGTAGTATTTTAATAAAGGTAGACTATAACGGCGATTATATTTAGAATTTAAAATACCGTTAATATATTATTTACGTTAGTTATTTTCGATAATTATAGGTTCTCGGATAAACTAGATTTATCTAGGTAAAGAGTTATTAACTATTAATTATAATAGGCTAGCGTAGAAAACGAGGTAAATTTTTATTAAATATAGAAGATCTAGTTAGATTATAAAAGGATTATTAAAAACTTTAAAAACTCGGAAGAGGCCGATATTATAATTATCGAGCTTAACTAAAAAGTATATAATATTCAAATTCTTAATATTTAACTATATTTAGTCGTCTACTAAATATATTAAATATAGGCGCCTTCGTTAGTTAACTAAGGATTTAAAGATAATTTAAATAATAAATATTTTATCGCGGAGGTAATTATTTAAAATTTTTATTTATATTACGAATTTATCGGTAGCGATTAAATAAATATATATTTAGGCGGTAAAATCTTAAGGTAAAAACTCGATAAACTCGAAACCGATATATAAATATTAATTATAATTAATTAAGAAAGGCGAGGCTAGAGTATTAAAAGAATTAATATTATTATTAAAAAACTCCGCTCTAAAGAGCTATTTCACTTAATTATCCTATATATAATTAATATATATACGGAGGTAGTATTTTATTATAGTATTAAACTACTCGGTTTAATTATCCGTTTAAAGATAATACCCGGTAGATATATATTAATTAATTTTAAAACGTTTATATAAGGCCTCCTAAAACTTTAATATAAACTAAAATTCTTAATCCGAAATAAAAATATCTAGTAGCTTATAAAGTTTCTATATATTCTAATAAAAAATATTATAAGCTTCGTTTATTTTTATCGATATAATTAATATTAAATACTATATCTTAATTAAGCGGTCTACGAAAACTAGGATATACTAATAAATAATTCTTATAAAGGTATAAGGCGGTAGAAGATTTATATAATTTATCGAGATATCTTTTTAATATTATTACGGGGGCGGTAATAAACGTAATTATCTTTAAATATATTAGCGGGAAAGTTTAATTCTTCGGTATATATAATAATTCCTAACGAATCGCTAGATAATAATATAAATATTAGGCTACTAATAAACCTAACTAATTAATTCGTAATATTTAATACGATTTAGGTAACTACCCGCGATATTATTATAAACTAACTAGATTAGACGAAGACGTAGTTTATTAAAATTTAGAATATATTTCTTTCCTCGGAAATAGAGAACTCTATCTTTATCTTTATATTTAGCGAGGGGAATTCCGCTATAATAACGCGTTTTAAAATATAATATTTCTAGGACTTTAAGGGCGAATTAATCGGCTTAGTTAATTATATCTTATAATTAATAAGTCGGGGTATCGTATAGGTCTTTATCTAAATTAATAAACTAATCTTTATTTAATTCGGGTTTATAGGATATAGGTAGGGTCTAAAGTTCTAAATTAATATCTATATCGGAGTTTATCGGGGTTATATAAATTAATATAAAATATAATTAAAAGGGCTAAATAAGAATCTTTAGATTTATTACCGATATAATTAAAATAACTAGGACTAAGGCTAGGGTCGCTATATTTAATAATATATTATAAATATAATTTTTAAAGATTTTTAGGGCTAGGTTTTTTCTTTTTAATATAATTTAATATTAATATTAATATTTAGGATTTAATTTATCCCCCTTTTTAGGGAGGTCTTTTAATCGATATATTAATATATTAAGTTTACCGCCTTCTTTACTAGGCCGGTAAATAATCTTATAATTAAAATAAAATAAAAACTTATTTTACCTCGTTTAATAACGAGATAATATCTTAAATAAAATAAAATATTTAAGAGTCTTATAATTAGATATTACTTTAATAAAAAGAGTAGATCCCTTTAATTTAAAGTATTATTCCTCGAATATACGGACGATTACTATAAACTCTTTATTATAGATTTTATAATTATACTCGGCGGGGTTATATTTCTTTAAAAGATAAATAATAAAATAAAGAATGTTTTAATTATTATACTAGGATAAAACGCCCCTATATACGTAATTAGACGTATTTATTTCCACTATAATTTTATAGTCGGGGTCGAAATAAATTAAAATAATATCGGAGGTAAAAACCTTCTTTAAGATATTAAAAATTATTTAATATCGAGTACTTTACTCGAAGATAATACCTTTCTTAATTAAGGTTATAAATAATATAATAAATTTATTAAACCTATAAATAAAGCGCCGATAGAAGTTAGCGAATTCTAGGAAATTTTAAATATCTTTAATATTAACTAGCTATAATTAATTTAGGATAATATTAATTTTCTTTAAATTTATTTTAATCCCTTTAATAATAATAATTAATCCTAGGTATATAACTTCCTTAATATAGAAATCGTATTTAATAATATTTATTTAGAGTCCCGCCTCGCGGAGCTTCTAAAGGATATATTTAATATAGATTTTATACTCTTCCTCGATATCGCTATAAATTAGAATATTATCGAGATAAACGGTATAGGTTTCGTCGAGAAATTTACGAAGAATATTATTAATATAATACTAGAACGAGGTAGGGTTATTATATAATCTAAATAATATAATAAAGTATTTAAATAGGCCGAATTAGGTATAGAATATTATAAATTCTTCGTCGCCCTCCCTAACGCGGAGGCGATTAAAAATAAATATAATATCTAATTTAGAAAATACCTTAGTACGATTTAATCGATTTAAAGTTTTTAAAATTAAAGGTAAAAAGTATTTATTCTTTATAATAATAATATTTAGCCCTCGGTAATTAATATAAAAATATAGGCCTCCGTTAGGTTTCTTTATAAATAAAATAAAGAATATAATATAAAAATAATTAACCCGAATAAAATCTTTATTAAAGTTTTTATCTAGGTAACGGCGGAGTTTTAAGATCTCGTTATAATTTATATTATATAAATTAAATAACGGAGGTTATAGCCCTTCTTTAAACTTAATAATATAATTATATAACTAATATAGGGGTAAGATATCAGCGTCTTTTCTTAAAAAAACGTCTAGGAATTCATAGTACCGCGTAGATAAAATTATAATTAGGTTAATATTCTTATTATTTTAATAAACTTAAAACTCTTTTTAAATAACGGCGGAGGCGAGGTAAAGCTCCTTATTTATTTTAAATATAACTCGATTCTAGGCTTAATTATAAATATTTAATTTAAAGTTTTAATTAAAGCGGGGTTTAATTTTATAATATTTAGATTCTTAATAAAACTAAATATTTAAGATCGAGATTTTTTCTAGAATACCTAAGAATTAATCGATTTCTATAAATAATAAATTAAATATAATTTACTCGTTAGGCCTAACGAGCTAGGTAAATAATCGAGATTTTATTTTATATATATTAAAAGTAACTAGGTACTAGGTTCGTTATTTTTTAATACTAAAATTTAAAACGAAACGAGGTTAGGCTACGATATTTAATTTTAAATATCTTTCCTTATTTAACGGTAGTAATAATATAACTATACTCGTTATTATAATTAGTTCTTATAGGAATAAATAATTAAGACTAGAATAAAAAAGACTTCTTTTAAATCTAGATTTATTATTAATAAACCTAGAATTAAAATAACTCCTTTTAAGTTTTAGGTTATTTTATATAAATATTAAACTAGATTAAAAACTAGGTTTATTTCTAGTAAACCTAAAATTAAATTAATTTTTCTTAAATCGAGGTTTACTTTTTATAAACTTAGGATTAAATATACTATTAATAAACCTAGAACTAAAGTAACTTCTCTCGAGTCCGAATTAATTATTTAGTAGTAATATTATCGTCTATAAATAATAACGACTCTTTATATACTAGCGACTCCTTTTAAATCGGGGCCTACTCTACGCGGGTATCGAATAAAATTAAAAATTAAGAATCTTAGGTCTAAAAACTTTCTTAAGGTATAAAAAAAAGTTTATTTTCTATAAAGATCTTTACGGGACTAGGGGTATAATTTCTTAAATAAAAATATAAAACGAAGGTTAAGGAATTATCTAAGAAATTAATTATAATTTTATAATAATAAAGGTATAATAGGCCGATTACGACGGGGTATTAACTAAATTTTAATAATAAAGAAAACTATTCGTTCTTAATAATTATAAATATTTAAAATCGTTTCTATAATATAAATAATATATCCTATAACGGTAGGTACGTTATTAAAGGGTCGGATAATATAAAGATAACGAAGAAAGCGAAGAGGTAGATATTAAATATATATAAAATCATAATTAATAAAAAGATAACTAGATATATTAGTATTAATTAAGGCTTTAATTCAAATTCGGGACTAGTTATTCCGTAGTTAATAAAAAATAATTATATATTTATTACGAAAAGTAGAGTCGGTTTTAAAAAGTTATATAATAAACTTAAACGAAAGTTTAATTAATAACGAAGGTAAATTAAATAATATAGTTAATAAATAAGAAAGTATATATAGGGTTCTAAATACCTATAGTCTTAATACGCGACTTTATACCGGGACTATTCTTTTCCCGCGTCTAAAATAACTCCTTTTATAACGCTTTTATTATAGTCGACGATAGTTATAATACTAGATTAGAGGCTATATCGGCAAGTCCGGAAAAACAATTCTGCAAAATCGCTGCTTAATCGGTGCAAAATGCGCATTTTGCAGCCTTGGCAAGTCTTGGGGCCAAGATTTTTAAGTTAGAGTTAAGGTCTACGCGGGAGCGCTAAACTTAATCCTAAAAGTAGCTTTATAGCCCTATAGGGCATTGCTAGTAAAAATCTAATTAAAAATTCGGAATCTAGGCTAAAAATAGATTTAGTAAGATATTTATATTCCTATATAGGGGCCCTAGTCTAGATACTCTTAAAAGTTTAAGTCAAAAAAAAAAGTTGCTAAATCGGTGTAATATCGGTGCATAATGTGCTTAGAATGCGGGACATGAGCAGATACGCATTTCTAGCATTTTGTACAATTTCGGTACAAAATACGCAAAAATCGGGGTTTCCCAAGTTACCGATATAGTTAACTTAATTAAATAAACTCTTATACTATATCTAGGCGATTTATAATAGAAATAAAACCTCTACTAGGAGATAAAGGCCTATTAAGTAATATAATTAATATTATATTTTATAATATTAATTAAGGATTCGTTCTTTATTCGAGAATATTCCCTCTTTTAAATAACGAGGTTAAAATATTTATCAAAAAGTATAAAGTCTTACTTAAGTTCCTAGATATAGTTCCGAGTATTCTTTTATTTAAATAGGTTATTATATACTTCTCGTAACTTTTTTCGTTAATCGGTAAAACTAGTTAAAGTATAAAAACCTTTCTTTTAATAATAATTTATTAAGTTAAAGGCCTTTTTACCGATAATTAATTTAACCTCTATATAAACGATCTTATCGCTATCGGTAGGGTAACGATTATAATTAATATATATCCACTATATTAGTATTTATTTTTAAATATCTAATTTATTTTAGTCCCCTTTATATTCCGAGATATTTAAAAACTTTTCGGATCTAGGAGGCGTTCGAGATCGTAAAGAAATAAATTATTAGGTATTAAAAGAGAAAACGAGCGTAGGCCTATAATAATAATATTATTAAAAATATTCTTATCGAATATTTAAGGCGGGGGCTAAGGTATAATTTAAATTATAATAAATACGATCTAAGTTATTACTTAAATAATAGTATAAACTAGAGATTATATATCTAGCGTAGGAGGAGAAAAAGGCGTAAATAAGGATAAAATATTAAATAAAGAATTACTCTCGACCTAAATATATAAATAATCGAAGGTATTAAAGAAATTAATAGGGTTATTCTAAACTTCGGCGAGGAATTATTATACACGGTCTTCGGGGTTAAGGGGTTAATCTTTTATAATAATTATCTTAATATTAAAGAGTATTAATTAGGTAGTTAGTTTTTTATAATATTAAGAAACGGGATTAATATCTAAAGATTTATTAAACTAACGGTTAGGTTTATTAAATTATAATTTAACTATAATATAAAAGTAGGTTAAAATAAAAAATAAAGGACGAAAATTAAAATAGGGCCAGCTACTATCTAAATAAAAACTAGTATATAAAGTATTTACTTATTTTCTATCCCGACTATATTAGGATAGAAATAGGGAAATTAGTTTAAACCTAAATTAAATCTAAAATAAATTAAATTAAATTAAGGTAGGTAAGACTATACTATAATAATAACTTTATATTTAAGTTACTATATAATAACGTTATTATATTAAATAATTTTTTTTCTTTATTTCCTTTAAGGGGTTTAAAGATTTTTTAATAAAGATTTTTTAATTAAAATATTTAAATACCTAGAGACTAGGGCCTAAAAAGAGAGGTAATTATAAAATAATAATATATTATATATATTTACACTCTATTAAAGGTATTAATATATTATATATATCTACGCCCCGTTATCTTTATAATATTATTATTTATCGATATAGAGTTCTAGCTTTAATATCGCGGGGTTTTAATTTTTAATAATTCTATATCGAGTTAATATTCCTCTATATTATTAGAATCTTTAAAGATTAATTCTATTATTAAATTTAAAATTTAAAAACTATTTAATAATAAACCCCGTAACTATTTTATATCTTTAATATTATTATTAAACTACTAGCTCTATACTAGCGGCCTTAGATATTATTATAATATAATAGATTTTAAAATTATCGAGATTTATATTAGACGAATAACTTATATATTTTAATTTATATAGAGGAATTATTAACCTCGAGTAAAAAAGAATATAAACCTATAATAAAATTAAAGACGGCTATATAATAAATTTATAAAAGAATATATAATAACTTTATTATAGAGTTATAATTAATAATATAATAAAGCTCTACTTTAATATAGTAAATAATAAAACTATATATAGTATATATTATAAAATAGACTAGAATAAGGTATATTATAAAATAATAATAAAATATACTATAAAATAATTATAAAATATACTATAAAACTATAATAAGGTATATTATAAAATAGGAATAAAATATACTATAAAGTAATTATATAGTATATTATAAATTATTAATAAGATATAATATAGAGTAATAATAGAATATACTATAAAATATATTATAAATAGGAAAAGGGTATATTATAAAGTAGTAATAAATTATATATAAAAGTAATAATAAGTATTTATATCTATTTATATATATCTATATATAGAGGTAGTAATAGGATATATATTAAAATAATAATAATAAAGTATATTATTAAATAATACTATAGAGTAGTAATAGAGTATACTATAGAGTATACTATAAATAATAATAAAATATACTATAAAGTATATTATAAATAGGAAAAGAGTATATATAGAAATAATAATAAATTATATATAAGAGTAATAATAGGCGCCTATATATATTTATATATATTTATATATAGGGGTAGTAATAAGGTATATATTAAAGTAATAATAAACTATATAATAAACTATATTATAAAGTAGTAATAAAATATACTATAGAGTATACTATAAATAAGAAAAGAGTATACTATAGAGTAATAATAAAATATACTATAGAGTAATAATAGAGTATATTAAAATATAGTATATATTATAGATTTATATATAAGAGTATAGTAGGATTATTATAGAGTTATATATTAATATATAATAAAACTATATATATTAAATTATTACTCTATAGAATACTTTATTATTACTCTATAATATACTCTTTTTCTATTTATAATATACTCTATAGTATACGCTATTATTACTTTATAATATATTTTATTATTACTCTATAGTATATCTTATTACTACTCTATAATATATTTTATTATTACTCTATAATATACTTTATTATTATTTATAATATACTTTATAATATACTCTATTACTACTTTATAGTATATTTTATAATATATTTTATTATTATTTATAGTATATTTTATAGTATACCCTATTATTACTCTATTATTATTTATAATATACTTTATAGTATACTCTATTATTACTCTATAATATATTTTATTATTATTTATAATATACTCTATTATTATTTATAATATACTTTATAATATATTTTATAATTACTTTATAATATATCTTATTATTATTTTATAGTATATTTTATAATATATTTTATTATTACTCTATAATATACCCTATTATAGTTTATTTTATAATATATACTATATATAATTTTATTACTTTATTATTATAACTCTATTATACCCTTATTTATAATTTTATTATAAATTTACTATATACTAGTTTATTTATTTATAATAAACCCGTCTATAACTTTATTTTTATTCTACTCGAGATTAATAGTTTCTTTATATAAATTAAAATATATAAATTATTTATTTAATACAAGTCTCGATAGTTTTAAAATCTATTATATATTTTATTATTATTTTATAATATACCCTATTATAGTTTATTCTATAATATATATTATATATAATTTTATTACTTTATTATTATAGCTTTATTATACCCCTATTTATAGTCTATTATGAATCTATTATATACCGGTCTATTTATTTATAATGAACCCGTCTATAGCCCTATTCTTATTCTACTCGAGGTTGGTGGTTCCCTCATATAAATTAAGGTGTGCGGGCCATCCGTTTAGCGCAAGTCTCGATGGTTTTGAGATCTACTGTAGAAACGACCTGAAAGAGAGGCAAAAAGAACGAATCTGATCTGAATTGTCCGCGGCTAGTCAGCCCTACGATGCAGCCTCCATGCCAAGCATTTGCGCCACCAACTTTTAGGCTATTCTCACAGCTTCCTTTCAAACCGACGGGCAGCTTCTCGTGCTTCTCCAACAAATCAGGCACATACCATGAGAATAGTCAACGAAATGCAGTGCAGTCAATCGTCGTTCCAAGCTGTACAACCTCGTGGTGGTCGACTTCAGCCAATCACGTCGAACAACATGAATTTTCGCCGGAAGAATAGCGACCGTCGTCTCGCGCAATGCTTGAATGCCAATGCTCTTATACTGCCCATGATACGTAGTTGAAAAAGGCACGAACTTGAGCTGTGCCACTAAGCTCTCAAGTCCCATACTATCTCTCACTGCTACTTGCTCTCCCATTGTGGTTCGTCGCGGCATAACCGAATGACAATAAACAGACACAGATGGAAACCTCCTCAATCTACCTCCGTACAACCAATACCCTTTCAGTCGAGTCTCGATTCCCTAGCCATTACTACACCGCACCAAGTCGAAAGCCTCACGAACCGCAAAAAAGAGGGGGAAAAGAGGAAATAACACAAGGGGGACGAGCTAGCTAGGCGCAGGATCTGGGCTCAGATATTTCAAACTTTCGTGGCACACAATTGAGCTCGAAAGCATGCCGTACCAAAGTTGCGGCCATCACTTATGTACTAAGTACGTAACGGCAGCACACTGGACAACCAAGTCGGTGCTTCGAACAACAGAGCAGGGCTAAACGCGAGACAACGTGGAGTAAAAGAGAGAGAAGATAAACAGGACTACACAGGAGACAGGGACTATCGAAAGCTGTTTCAGTGACAAGAGAAACCGAAACAATGCCTCTTGGAAACGTGCTGCCCAAAGGACATCACAAGTCCGCTTGGGAAAAGGATGGACAGATAGCGACGCACTGGAATTAAGCATAGTTGCGTGTTACTCTCGCCACTCTGATATTTACTTCTATTAGAGGTCGATGTCTTGGAGTGTATCCTCCCACTCTATCGCCCGAAAAATGGTAACCATGGAGACCATTCCTTATGTCGCCTGTTTTCTCAAGGACGGACGTTGTCATCTGGAATTCCGGCGTCCGGCTTACGGCAGCCTTGTATCATCGCCTCAATGCCAAGCTCCTACTCAATAGCATCTTGACTCGTACTACCCGGTCCATATTTCCACAGATACGGATAGAGCCGTTGTTTTTCGATAAACCCCCCCTCTGCCTCTTATGCTGCCTCCTTAAGAAGATACTGCTGTCCTACTTTTGACGCCGTCCAGTCATGATCTTGTTCTGCATGGTGAAGATGTTTTGATGCTCTAAGTTCGTCTGTTGTGGCTTGGCTCTTTCCAACTGTCGAGGAGTCAGGAATGGATCTCTTGCATTTAGGAGCTCTTGATGGGGTTTGAAGATATTGAGATTAACAGTAGCTTTTCCCGCCCAATTGTTCAGTATCGGCCTGTTCTAACACGATGAGGTTGTCTTTGCCGCCTTTGCTTGCCACAAGCGTCGGATACACTTTGTCGTTCTGTGAATACAGGTGAGACAAGTCGTGCAACTCTTTTCGTACATTCTCTTAATACACATGGTCCTTGCTTTTAAGAATATCGAATCTTCGTGAGAAAGCAGCCATTAGGCAGCTCTACTAAAGTCTGACTTCGCATTTTCGGGTGTCGACCTCTTCGATCCTCGGTCCGTTCACCAAGGGCTGTCGGAGCCTGTAGCGTGTGTACAGCCCCCCCAAAAGCGGACTCGAGAAGAATCTTGCCTAGAGGTGTCGATCGTTGGTGATCAAGGTATTGTCCTGCAATGGGTGTTGTTCGTCTCATCCAGATGTTCTCTTCAAGCATTCTCATGCGAAGAGAGAAGTCGGCGGTCTCGCGGGCGATGAAATACCGAATATCTTCGGGGAAAAAGACGAAGCCTGGATTGCCTGGTCGGTCGAAATGTCGATGACATGCTAGGCAAAGTGATATTCCAATGGAAAGGCTATTTCGATTGGTGAAAGTGACGAGACCGCGCTCAGATAAGTCATCAATTCCCTGGATGTTGTCAGAACCCAGAACGGCCGCCTAAGCCTCGTGTTGTCACTTACCTCGTCGTGATCAATGCGAATAAAGTGGCAGATGTCGATCTCCATCTCATCGCAGAGCCAACAGCTTCGGCCGCCCATGATCTCCTCCTCTACCTTCCGGAGCTTGACCTTGCCTTTGCGGAACCTTGTGAGATGGTGAGTGATTGTGCACCTCCTGCGAAGTCGTTCCCTGCAGAGCTGGACATTTCTGAAGATGTGTCCGACGATATAGATCTGGTCCGAGTCATTGTCATGGAGGGGGAATATGCGGCTGAAGATATTGGTTTACAGTTGATACTGATAACACTAGCCTCTACAGAAAGCGCTGAAGGACTGAGGCAAAGCTTGGGCTTGATGAATGGTCAAAGCGTAGGCAGCATAATGGACAAAGCGAGACGGCGTTATCATAGCAGTGTTGGTCCACAAATGATAGTAGGCCAGGATCTTAAAGCTCCTTGAAATGCTTTAACATCTTAGTGGAGTGTTAAGCAGCATAAACATCTTCGGTGGCATAACTCTTCGTCCTTGATGACTAGTACACATCACTGTCAATGTTTTTACAGAACCAGCAGCCCTCGTCACCATTTGACTGCCTGCCTACAGCTTTGATGTCTGCTAGGAATGGACGCGCGATGCTTTGTGGAAAGAAGAGTGGGAGGGGTGTTGAGATTCTGGTAGGACAGTGCTCTTGACGCTCGAGGGGCTCATACTGGACATATAGAGGATGGGTTTGGTCCGTAGAACGATGTGGCTCGAGTAAACACTGAGGGTTTGAAATAGTGGCGGATAATGATGATCTTGATCGAAAAGTGGAGAGCATAAATCACTGTAGTCGATACAAGGCTAGATCGACCACTAGCTTCAATGCACCAATGAGCATGCATAACAACTTCGGCACCTACGCTATCCTGTCGTTACAAGGGTCATTTGCATTGACGCCACCTGCATTAATCAGTCTTCGGTCAAGGAACGAAATCATCAAGCGCAGTAGATGAAGTCGATCTATAGTCTAGCAACGGTCGTGAGAGTCTGGCTTGGTGCAGAAACGCCTGGTAGTAGTGAGGTTATGCGAATCCTGGAGCGAATGGCTGAGGGGAAACCGCTGTGGGAGATCTTCGTACTAGGTAGTTTTACCTTTGAGCAACAGCTCAAAGTCGTGATTTCCATTTTCGAAACACCTTGGTGGAGGAAAGTCTGGATCTTACAAAAAGTCGTTCTTGCAAGAGAAGTCAAACTACACTGTGGACGGAATTGGCTAAGTCATCGAACCTCCGATAGTATAGTAATGAACCGGATTACCTGGTTTGCTGCTGAGTGGTGGAGGAAGCAGGAGGTCAATTCTGCCATGATATCACAAGTCGACCATACATTCCATAAGCTCTTGACATTTTGAACTTTGCCTGGAAGCGACGTGACGACATTGATGGTGAAGACGAATCCGCTTTCACGATAGTATTAGGTAACCGACGCCTTAGTCGCTCATCAGATCTCTGAGTTTCTATATATGGGTTTCTAGGTCTAGTTCCTGGCTCCGTTGCCCGGAAATTGAACCCAATTATAGTGGATCTTTTGCTGAAACTCTTCGAGACGCTGCCATAGAGCTCACCTTCTGCTCGGGCTCTCTACTGCTATTCAGTCTCACAACAGCGACCATGTCCCGGAAGACTAAATTACCAAGCTGGGTATCTAGCTGGGAAAGTCTTGGATCTCGAGCAAAGAGCGCGCGATCTGGAGATCAACGCTAAATAGACTACCTACTCGAGGCATCTTCTCTCCTTCAAGGGGTAGTTCGTTGCGATTCGAGGCCGTAAGCGAATCGATTGTAAGGGTTTCAGGTGTCTTCTTTGATTGCGTTGCACAGGAGTCCTCAGTCTCAATGTTTTCACGAACGACTCATGGAGACAGGAATGATCTCCCTGACGGTATCGAGAAATCTGGAAAACTCTATGCCTGTGACAGAAAGACTGAAAGCACAGGTCAAGGACTGGCATTCAGCAGACTTGTTACAGATGACACTACACTCTATCTTTCTGACGACTTAGTTTTCAGTTGATGGTGCACTCTTGCTGAATGCGAGGAACACAGGGATCGGCTTGGTGACCTTGAGATGATAAACGTTACTAGAATCGCAGAAGGATCTGAGTTGGATCCCAATGGTTCTCTTTTTAATGCGTGCACTGGTCGCCATCTCTTCATCACCGAAGTGGCTACGCTGGGCTCGGCCCAGCGGAGTTGAAGCCCTATTACTTGAACTGGATTCTATCAGGAGGCCATATGCTCTACATCCTACGGCCCGTACCAGGTACAGCACACCCAAGCACCTTCAAATTAGTCAGCGACTGCGACGTGCAAGGTGTCATGGATGGCGAGGCCTTCGAGGGTCGAGAGAATGATTTTCCCGACGTCTACATAGTATAGTTCGACTGAATTGTAGGATTAGTGTCCGTTTGAGTGCGCTAGCCATCTTGTCGCCATGATCGTGCGACACAACCCAAGCTCCCTATGAAGCTGCACTCGATGCTAGCCTCCGGATCAGTGCCCTCTACGCCCACACCCTGAATTGAAAATATTCCCAGCCCGGCATGTCAAGTTCGGATGCCTTTTTAAGGTGCCGAAAGACAGCCTGTCCCAGTCTCATGGCGAGGACAAGTTTACCGCAGTCCAGAAACTGGTGACCATGGATAGGAGCTGTAGCTCCCCGAGGGATGTTGCCAGATTTAGTCAATCGAAGGTGGAGTAGGTGGAATAGTGGAGTGGATGAAGACGTGAGTGGAGGATTTAAGGGAGATTTCGATGGATGAGGATCTCAAGGCTTTCGTGGCTGAGGAGGAGAAGCTGATTCCTTGATGGATGGGGAAACAGATTTGATGGAGGGCCTGAATATGATTTGAGATAATCTACAGCCATAGTGAATGATACGTGAGGGAGTGGGATAAGGCAACTTGTCACAGGGTGTTGAAGCTCGGATGTCTGATCTAACTTTATGACCTCTCGCCTTACTCGCAATCATTTTTCCTTTCTCCTAACTGCTCATCGGGCTTGCAGTGCTCCTGCCAGATCTGTAAATCAACCGAGGCGCTGCTCAACCATCCCCATAAAATCAGCAAGCAACGCTCCTCCATCTTCAATCATGAGGCATCTAAAGTCTTCGTGCTTCACTAAAGTGTCCATCTCGTAGCCGATGTAGTGCATCAACATCATGCGCATGTCTTCCTCCTCCACCTCGTTGTACTGAGCATAGACATAGCGCAAAAGGGTGATGACGTCGGTCGTGCGCTCCAAATAGAGGGTGAAGATCGCGAGAGTGGCTTGAAGCTCTTCGAGAGCCAAGACCCTGAGTGGTTGAACGTCATACTTATCGGCAAAGACGTAGAGACGGGCATGGCACAAGAAAACCTCGGTGTAATCCTCATCGTGGTGCCGATTAGGGAGGGGCGGCGGGATCCTGATCGACTCTTGTCTGGTAGTGTGTTCGCGATCGATGAATGCCTCCCTCATACCCTGCTTTGTCCCATAGTCGCCGGGTCGACCCCAGGCATACGTGGGAGGTTGCTCTTCCACTTCCAATAAAGGCTCCGGCTCGGGCTCGGGCTTGGCAACTCCTCTCCGACCAGAGTCACGATCATCCCCATTCTCAGATTCGCTGAGTAACTCGCCCTCAACTGTGCTGTCCGCGGCTATATAATAGCCCTGATAAGCCCATTGGGCAAACCGGACAAAGGTATCTGGATCTACATCTTCAAGGACCGCAGATCCATTATGCGCTTCTGCCATATGGCCATTCATCAAACGATCTAGTGGTTTTGAGTGAAGCGACACAAGGCTTCTATGGAGGTAGAATGGGTCTCCATCGATGATGAATTTGAAAGGGAGTGAAGTATATATACTACATCATGTTTATCAGAGAATGCCAAAACGAATTTTCCCGGAGCGTACCTGTCGGCTGCGCCTGCCATCTCAAAAATCTAAGGTTATTTTAATCAAGGTATTGGAAATCTCAAAGCGATGCTGCTGTTCTTTAGGCTTTGCCACCTGATCCGAATTGAGGAAAATAGAAGAGGACTATGGTTGGAGGGCGGCGTTGAATGCACTGAGATGGCAGACGCGGGGTCTCTGCAAGGAGCTTTGCTATTTCGGCAACCTGCGCCAAATCGACTAACCCACTTTGACGCCCTCTGGATCTTTGAAGCTCGCCATTGGTGGATGAGTGCGTGATCAACACACTGCGTGCAACGTGTCAGAATATGAGCCAGAAGAGTTAGCGTATTTAGCGTATTCAAAATCAATGCGAAAGCTTGGCAATGTCGATCATTGCAACACACACCCGTTTTACTAGCAAATTGCATGAAATCGTATTGAATATCTTTATCACCGCTTTTACACCGTAATAGGTAGAATTAAAGCCGTTAAGACGTCTATATATACTAATCTAGGTATAGTAATGTCTTCCTACTCTCAAGTCTCACCGTCTACCCTCCCTTACCGCCGTCGCTATAGTTAAGTATATAATCGATAGTAATAGTAGGTATAAGGTATCTATACTTCTATAGAGCTATTAAAAGCGTGGTACTATTACCGTTAAAACGCACTATTATATAAATACTACGTATCGTTAGGAAGTGAACTTTATAATATATAAAATACTTAATATACCTAGATATCGTTATACTAGCTACTATTACTAACTTTATAATATTATAAAAGAATCTCTTCTAGAGTATTAATAGTAGTATCTATAAATATACTAAAATAAGATAACGAGGTTTTTTTAAAAAGAGTAGGATATAACGGTTTCTTAACCTACTATATATAGAGTTTTAAAAAATAATAAATTTAGTCGTAAATATCTTAAACGAGTAGGCTATAAATAAAACTAGCCTCTTCGCTCTATATATAAGATTATATAGTATTATTTTCAATTACTAGGTTTTACTCTAATAGGTTAATAAAGCCTATATAACGCTACCCTACTATCGAGCGAGAGAGATTACACGGTAGTGGCGATTACTTAATAGTAGAGTTAGAGCGAGTAGGATATTAAGAACGTCGTTAAGATATAGTAAATAAAGCTATAAATAAAATCGAGTAGAATAAGGCTATATATATATCTATAAATAGAATATAAAGATATTTAATATAATTTCATATAATTTACTAGTAAAACGGGTGTGTATTATAGTAATCGATATTACTAAGCTTTCGTATTGATTCTAAATATACTAAATATAGAAAGTTTGCGAATCTTTAGTATTTATATTTTTCTTCGTTTTCCTTACTATAACCGTACCACTAGTACTAACTCTACGAATAATACTTTTAATTAAATAACTTTATATAAATAGATAACTCTATTTAAGGTTATTCTAACGCCGTAGGAATTAACTTAATCGAATTAATCTACTCGAAGATATTAGAGAATAAAATCTTAATTTAATCTCTATTAAACCGAGTAAATATATTTTAAGCCTTATAATTTAACGAATATTTCTTTAATCTATTAAATATTTACCGCGTTAGGATCGTTTTGAGTAGAATTATCTATATATATAAGGTTACTAAAATAGAAGCGTTATTTGTAGAGCTGGTACTGGTAGTACGGCTATGGTGGGGAAAACGAAAAAAAATAAAAATGCCAAGGATTCGCAAGCTTTCTGCATACGCTAAAGGTCCACCAGCGGCTAACGAGCTTGTTCGCTGTTGAAATTACAATTGATATGTCCTCTGGAAATTCCGAGTATTTCAGCTTAGATACCCCGGCCTTGCTAGGGATGAAAATGACTTGCCTTGTACCCAAATTTATGGGTCCTTCAAAGATATGATGATATCCTCAGTCTTGAAATCATCCCAATCCCAAAACTAGCCATCAGAAGCACCATGCACATAGCACCGTCCAACAGCCTCATGACTCTATCCATCTTCCCTCTCGCGAAGTACAAAGGGCAACTCCGCTCCCGCAAAGACACATATCTTACCACCAACCTTCGCTGGCTGTAATACAATCCCAAAATACACTTTCTTCAAGACGCAAAATCTGCGATCATGGCAAGTATTCCAGAATGCCTATTGGTAGTTCACGGCAGACTGTGGGACGTGCAAACGCTCCTGCGTGGTTTGTTGGTCCAGCTCCACCATATTTGCGTCATTTTCAGCCAAAGCATTCTAGTAGGTCTCCCATACTGGCGGATTTTGGTTCTTTGACGATGAGGTAGATTGAAGTAGTGCCCCTTAAGAATGAGACACTCGGGTGCGAGAACAGCTTCCTAAACGATCCACGATCTCAAAAACCATGGACGACTCAACAAATCGACAAGATGTCTCCATCGTACTTCCTTATCGAGAGTGTCGACAGAAGCTGGGTCTTTCGGGTGATACGTTGCTTTATGCTGATCGAATTCCCAACGCTTGCCTATGTCATCCATCAATCCCGTAGCCAGTGCGTCGACATCTGTCCCCCTTCCAAGGAGCTCCAAGCATCTCTGACTATACTCGTAGGAATAGCCCATAATACGTACTTGCTGGTTCCTCTCTTAAAGGTCAGATTGGTTGACGCAGAGCTGATCCGCCCAAAGAACAACCTCTTCATCTTCCTTCCGAAATGGATTGAGCGCATCGTACAGATCAGACGTAGTTCGAGCTTCGACATCATTGCAGACGATCGTTTGAGTCACAATGAGATTTCGCCAAATATACGAAAGGCCATCGGTTATCGGGTCTTCGTATAGTGACACGTGATGCAAATAGCAAGAAAGGCCTTCATCACCCTACCCAGGATGAAGGTGTAGGAGGCGAATGGTCTCTGGGTCTCAAGCGGCTTACATTTGAAGCCACTCATCTCGCAGACCAGGGAAACCTTGTCCTTGGGTTAGCCTACAAAATGTTGACGCGGGGTTTCGAATGCTTTTACAACATGCTGAAAACCATCTTACCAAGCTCTCATGAGAATGCCGAACCAAACCTCGAAAGAATGCGTGCTGTCTGGAGGGCACCCTAACGCAAAAGCTGTGCGCTTGATGCTGCACAAAGCAAGATAGGGAGTACGACAATGAGTACGCCATTGACCTCGTGTTCTTGAGAAGCCGGCCATTTCGAAAACGTAGTAGTAGATCTCTCGGCATCAGTCGCGGTGGACAGTCACAAGAGTAAGTAAGACGATGAAAGAAAGATTAATTGACGATTGGCTTATCTGCTTACTTGAGTCATCAAGCCACACAGAAACCCCATGGGCCAATCAAGGGCGAGTAAAGGGGACCACTCCACCGTACAATTGTCAAAAGCAGTACTAGCGATGTGATGCTCTCATTCAATGCTGACCTAGTCCAAAAAAATCACACCTTAAAACCACAGGGTATATCTCCACTTATGTTACTTGCACAATCGTCATCTATTAGCCGCCAACACCTTCGCCATCCACTCAAGCAACCCACACGCTGGCAATCAGCACCCCCAAAAAGCTAACATAACCCATAGTCCCCAACCTTTTCAAATCCGTCCCCGCATCTCCCGTACCCACCGCTCCCTTCACAGCCGGCGCCAAATTCTTCAAACTCCAAGTTTGCCCAGCCGACGAATTCGTAGTACTAATTAAAAAGGCGCTACTATTCGCCGTCCCCACTCCACCATCTAGCTCTGTAGTATTGAAGTCTTGAAGCAGTAACTGGCAGGGACTAAAGTCTTTGTAGGGGGTGAGAGGGATTTGGAAGTTTGAGGTCATGGAATCGAGATTCGTGGCGAGGGTGGTGGAAATGACGGGCTTTTGGAGTACGTCTAGAGTCAACATTGTCAGTGGATGAGGCCAGGATAAGAGGGTAATGGAGGAGACGGTACGTACATGTTGAGCTTGTAGTGGTGTTACGATCCCAGCACTGGATCAGAAGGTTGGGTGGATGTTCTGGCGGGACAGAGATCCAAGAGGCCTTGATGGTGTCTTTGTAGGATACTTGGATATAAGAACCGGCGACGTAGCCGGGGTATGTAAAGCTGTATTCCTGGACTGGGGTGGAGTTTACGGGGTTGATAGGGCTGTCCTGGGACGTGCTGCTTTGTGGGGCGGCGATCTCGAGACCGTTAGCAGATGGGGATACAGCATTGGGAAGAATGGTGCTAGAATTGGATCGGAAGGTAGGTTTGATGGTAGGGTTGACGGTAGAAATTGAAGAGTTGGTATAGATGTTTGAGGCTTTTGATGTCGTACTATCATGCGTAGAAGATGAGATGACGCTTTTCAGCAAGAGAGAGAGGAAGGGCGCAGTAACCGGGATTCTCTTGAAAAGCATGGTTGTTGGACAGAATTTGGCACTCTGCTTTCTGCAACTTTGTTTTCTTTCTATGCCACGAAGACTAGAAATCAGAGATGGGCATCGATGGTTTGAAAACCATGGTAGATTCGAGTTGGATGTGTGATTTCCGTTTGCGTCTTGTACCGGTTGACATGGAAACCCAGGAATGTGGGTCCAGCTCTAACCCATTACCCGCAACAGGAAACATTGGCAGATGGGACAGGGCGCACAGAGGTCCACTATTTGAAGACATCAGGTGGCTGTTTTAGCCCATTGTCGCGTCTGGATGACCCTGTTTGTATCAGTCGTAGGAAGCCGTATCTTCAAGTCCCCAGATGTCCCTTCTACCTATGCTCACAGCGCCAAACTTCTCACAAGAACAGCATCGAGCGCAGTCATCACCAACATGTTTGATCTTCCAGCATCAAATTGTATCGGCGTATTTGCTGTCCCGACACTCGTGACAGGCGCTGAATTCTGTACGCTATAAACGTGCTGACTCTTCGTGGAAGTATCGCTGATGTCGGATTTCCCAGAGAACACACCATTACCATTAGTAGCATTGGTAAGAGCACTGTTTTCCTTGTCATTTGAGTGGAATTGGCATGAACCGTACTTTACGTAAGCCTCGAGGGCGACCTGCGCATGGGTAGTACTAAGATTGGTGATGTTTTGGATATCCATCTGTAAGTTTTGTGGGCCTTGGATGGCTGGACTTAGTCAGCTTGATGGTCGGATTCATACAAATCCTCGCGGGGTGTGTTGGGAACCACACCTGGTGTATCATTACGCAGCCAACAGATTATCGCAAGGGTTGGCTTGTAGTGAGAAGAAACAACGGTCCATAAGACGTCAATAAGATTTTAGTATGAAGATATGATCCTCCGAGGGAGCAGCTTTACGGGATATGTGAAAACGTGTTCCATGTAGGATGTTTTAAGATACTTCAGAAGACTGCCGCCGAACGTCAGTAAATGGGAGTCTTGATTTCGATGCAAAGTCGCACACCTCTGAGCCGAATTCCAGAGAGGGTGGAATACAAGTTGGGAGCAGCGCATTTTGACGCAGGGTTATCAATGGACCAATGAGTCACCCTTGATGAAGCCAGCCGAGCTCCCGAGATAGGTTTTAAAGAATGATAAGGTACAACAACTGACTCACTATGCCCACTTTACTTCACTCCTTTATACCAAGGGGTGATGGTGGAGGGAACTGGTTCGCTGTAGGCCTCAGCACGCGTGTATGCCAGTGACTACACTGATCCCTGAGACCTTAGATGTGTTAGCCGTCTGGATTTGATAATAGTTGCTGTGTACTGAAGCTCTTCACGAAATCACCCTCGAAACAACGTCACTCGTCTCGCCACCTCTACACGTGCCCTTGCATCTTGATAGAGTTGGCATACTTGTATGATCTAGGCATTTGATACGATGAATCTGTGGAATTGTGGATGTTCCGAGGGCCAGAAACGTTCCTATGCCGGTAAACGTCTGCCCCAGCGAGAATATCCCATGAGATCTGTGTCGATGATCTCGACGGGCAAGCCCAGCTAGGGGTTATGGATATTTCATTGGCTTATCAAGTAGGGAATTGTTGTGATAGGATATACCTGTACTACGTGGGCATAATTATCAAAGGGCCGTGTTGAGATACTGCAAGAGAAGTCAAGTTGTAGGCTTTCTATGGGGAAGAGTCCTTCTCCACTTTGCTACAAAGCAGCATTTACTTAGGTCTGAGCGAGAGGGAAACTGGGGCCACATCTCTGCTGTCATAGCATTCAAAAGGATCAGCAGGCGTTACACAGCCAGCGGTAAACGATAGGCTCAAAGACCTCCAAATGGTACTCGCTCAAAAGCAATCGCCAGGCGGAAGCGAGTTGAATTCGGAATTCATGCTTCTCAGCCCCCAAATGTACCTCGGGCGCTAGGGACATAGCGCTTACTGTTTAGAGCGTAGCGTCAGTTCCAACCGCCGAAGCGGCGCGTGCATCCAAAACCAACTTTTGTGGAATCCTTGTGCCATCCTTTCTCATTTCGTTGTGTGGGTGTTGGGTTTGCCGTTTCAGTCATACAATGGTACCATCGAGCGCTTTTCCAAGAGTCCTCTTTGAACTCACTACATGATCGAGGAGACATATCTACGCCTCAAAAGGCAACGACCTAGTCTCAGAGGATGTTCACCTTTGATCCTCGGCTGCATCAGCCGCAGTATGGAGGCTTAAAAGCCAGACTTCGCCCCCAATCTCATGCCAAGCATGGCTTACGTTTTGGCTATGGTCGTTTCAAGAAATGACCATGCCCTTGGCACCGCTCTAACTGGCCAGACACCAGAGCCTAATCGACTCCGGCCACTCCAAGCGCTGTGGCGGAGCGATCAGCGTTGAGCCTTACAGGGAACAACATGAACCCTTACGCGGACTGGTAGACCCTTTGCTTGCTTCTCATTAGCCACTGGCCTTATGTCTTGCATGAACGTGTTGCTCAATGCTTAGGCGTTGGCCAATCGAAAGGATCTGTTATCCAACAGACGCCCTGATGGCCTATTTTCAACAGTGTTTCAGAGAAAGGGCTATGCGTTGTTATGTCCATACCGAAGTCTCTAGTACATATTCTTTGCTCCCATCGTTTCTGGCATATATCTTTCATCTGAATGCACACTTTATGATATAATTCAGAACAGGCAACACCTTGAGTCAGTAAGCTCAATCGACGGCTTTTCCCAAACATTCTCACAATCTCAAAACAATGAATTCGCCCAACCTCGCTCTCATGATTCTGTTCCTTTTTCTCACCTTCACCGACGCATACCACGGCGACATGATATCCTATACGCCAGGTATGTCCCTTACAATCTCAAGTTTTCCCTTCGCTTTCTCTATCGTAGTTTCGTCAAAGCTTACCTACCACCAGGTGCCAACTTCTGCGGTGGCTGGTCACAACCCACCGACGCTGTCGTCGCCGTCCCCACATCTATCATGAACCCTTCCCACACCAAGAACTCTTTGTGTTTCACTCAAACCAACATCTACAACTCCGACACGGGAGGCTTTTTCCCAGCTTCTATTGTCGACATATGTAAAGACTGTGCGGATGGTGACATCGCTGTCAGTCGAAGTCTTTTCAAGAAGGTGGCACCGGGCGTAGATGTTGATACGAGAGTGTCCGGGATCAAGTGGGGAGGAGCATTGTGGTACAGGATTGCCAGGGGAGGCGGCTTGTGAAGAGATGGGCCGATATGACAGCGGCCGTTGATATCAGTCCGGGCCGAAGAAGTTTTTAAGCTGTGGGCACTGTTTTGAGAATACTCGTTCGAAAAAGCCTGCTAAGACGGCACCATCCCAGGCGCCATCCTCATGGCATCGGACACATCCGGTACAAGCCCCCCTTCTACCTTCATCAAATCATCGTCATTCATAACAATACATCAGGGTCGTTCAAATATGCCAAAGCCTTCGGCGTCCGCTCTCTCAAAACCCAGGAGCCTCTCGAAATGGACACCCAGCTATCTACAGCATCATGCACAAAACTTATGACTTCCAACGCCGCCATGCAATGCGTCGAACGCGGTCAAGCCAGTCTGGACATGGATGTAGGAGAAAACCTACCAGAGCTCTCGAAAGCAGCAATCTTGATTGAATTCAAGGATGCTCGCGAGCCTGTCATGAAGAAGCGGCAGAAACCATCACGCTACGGTATCTCACCACTTTCCCTTCCTTTCGAATAACGTCATGCGCTGACACCTCCAATAGCCACCTCCTGACTCACTCCGCCGGGCTCGCCTATGACGCCTTCTCGCCCCTCTTGATGCGCTACCGCAAAGACCGCAACGAGGAAATCGGAGCGGGCTCCACAGTACTTTCATTTGCTGGTGCACCACTACTCTATGAACCCGGCACCAAATGGCTTTACAGCACCAGCATGGATTGGGCCGGTAAGCTAGTTGAGAGAATCACTGGTGTGACGCTGGAGGAGTACATGAAGAAAAACATACGGGCACCGCTTGGCATCACTGACATCACATTCTGGCCCGACACCAACCCCACCCTGAAGGCAGGGAAGGCGGACATGACAGTCCGCAACACGCCGGAGGGTGAAATTGTGCATGATGGCGGCCCGCAGCTGTATAATGGGGCTGAAGATTGCTTTGGTGGTCATGGCCCTTGGGCGTCTATGCCTAATTACCTGAAAATTTTACAGAGTATCCTCCAAGATGATGAGAAATTGCTGAAGAAAGAGACGTCGAAGATTATGTTTGAGCCGCAGCTGTCGGTAGAGAGTAGAGAGGCGATGAAACAAACATGGAGTATTCCCGCCGCGACAAAGTTGTTCGTAGGCGAGTTCCCCCAGGGTATCGCTACGGATTGGGGAATTGAGGGATTGTTGCTTTTCCAACAATTGGCGATACCGTTGCCTACTTGCTCAAAAGCTCGTCGATCCATTCACACCTTTACCTTTTCAAGATCGCTATCAACGACTGCCACTCTGTGTAGAAGCGAAGTATGGGGCACCTACTAAGGCAGACTAAGAAGCAACTTTGATGATCGAGACTATTATGACGCCACATAAGAACGAAATTCTCGTACTGAAGCCCTCCAGGCTGCCATCGACAAAATCTCGCAAAGCAAGGCATGGGCAATCAAGAAGTGGCTGATGATCGTGCAATTATAAGCCAATCCGATACCACGGATTCACAGTGTTAGTATAGGCCGTCCCAGGTAAGCACAACTTTCCTCAGACTATTCGGAGCTTCTAGATCACTGATAATCTCAGGACCCTGCTAGCGTCCAGGTGCAGGTGCCGATCCACAAGATGTCGAGACAGATACCTCCAGAGATGCTAGAAGCGCTCAAAAAATCCCCATACTACAAACCAGGCTCACAAAGTTTACTAATAATATCAAGAGAAACCCAGATAAAGACCAGAATTACGTGGTCTGTTGCCAAAAACTTCATCGCCTATTCAAGAATATGGCGGCTGCAATCATGCACTGCGAAGATCCCCAGCCTACGGTATTATTTACTGGAAAATCAAAGTAAGATACCGAGAGTCTCTTCTTCTTATAAAACTCCGCCGCACGTGTATGATGTCGTTTACGGAGAAGTACACAGGATATTTTCTGATGCCGAAACAATGGCCATGGCATGGGATTTGGAAAGGCGGTATCCAAGCTCGAAGACAATAGCAGCAAACGCGCCTAAGACCAAGCGGGTGATAAAGATGAACAAGACCATCGACCGGGCATTAGACCGTATGAGGAAGGCAATTGCAACTCTAAAGCGAGTGGTACGCGAATTTGAAAAATCTGCTTGTAATTGCAGAGGACATAGGCCCCGCTCTTGGGTATCGAAAGCTTGACTAGCTTCATCAATTCCAAAAACCGGGCGGTCTCCAATGCTACGCTATGCTGCGCAAACCGACTCATGGTCTATTTTCGAAGGATATCTCGAAATCTGAGCAATGCGTCGGCAGACAGCTGTAGCTCTTGGCGCACTTTCTGTGGCTCGTCAGCCCAGCACACAGGCTCAGCCGGCCAGGATCCCTTCAAGTCATGCTGTAAGGTCAAAGTCTGAAGATGACATCTCTACGACCAAAGTATGGCTAGCAGCTATCGAAGGCAAAGCTGAAGTGTTCCCGCCAAATATCACGAACATCACGGTTGGTAAGGGTGTCGGCTCGAGGTGAGTCCGTGGGTTTTCCCATAATGATACCAATTTGCTAATTGCCGGGTTGGCAGAAAGGTTGGAACAGAAATGCCTCTGGAAGTTCTCTCACGTCACCTCCCTCAAGAGACAATCGAGGCTACTAAGGAGTCCCCGCATTATGCACAAAGCTCAGATGCCATCACGTTCACATTGGAAAATCGTGCCAAACAAGTTGAAAACATTGAGAATTGTGTCGAGAAGATAGATCGCTCCTTTAAGGAATTCGCAAAGAAGATGGTCCGAAATGAGACTGCCATAGATAAAATTGATATCAATGCGAAGACTCAGTAAGTCATGGCAATCAATATCCTCATCAAAGACTAGACATGTGCTAACTTAGCCTTTGTTGTTAGGATCAAGCAGCTTTTTTTGAAGTCGCTGCAGACTATGAGTTCTTAGCAAATTAGAGCACACAAAAGAAGGGAGAAGGAAGAATTACGGCGAATCAGGGTAGCAAAGATCAGAGAGAAAGGCACACAGCATTATTGACAGCAGAGTTAAAGAAGAAGGTAGAGACACTTGAGAAGTCCGCGGGGCCAATCTTTTGAGCCGTTCTTCTACATTGTGCGAAGTCTTTCAACCACGGGGATTGAAGTTCCACCACCAGGAAAACCCTTGATATCCATCCCCCTCATTCAGCTTGATCTCCTTTACTTCCTTGGGGTCCACTCGTTTGAACTCCTCCACACCCTGTCCCTTGCCCGCCTCACTCTCCTCGCCAAGCCACCCGTCGTTGCTATTCACAAACATCTCATAGCTGATTATGCACGTTGGTGTGTGCCTCACTTTGACCAGCTGTGGTCTATCCACACCATCTTGAAATTTCGCAGTAGACTTGAATAGTATGTGGATGTGGTCAAGAAGCTCGGAATTGGGGGCCTTTTGGGAGGTTTCCCTACGATGGAAGAATATTAGTCTCCATTTTCCATTGTCTACGAATGACGGTCTCCACGAACATTACCCTCGCTTGAGTGTAGTGAGTCAGTCCCGCCAGACCGGACACCTTGATTGCGATGTCCACGGCTAATTTACGCTGCGTTGGCTGGTAGATTATCTCATTGAGCTTCACAGCGCTTCTTGCGATGGGACTCATGATTAAGTGAGAATAATTGGCAGCAAGATATCTGCGGCCTGACGAGTGCAACGTCTCTCAATAGGTCCAGCGATGAATTCCAAGAATCATGAGAGACCAATCCTTATTGTGGAGCGATTTTGGCCGTTTTGTACCCGCGTTTTCTCTTGAGCACAAAGGGAAGAAATGTTGGCGAGCAATCACAGAAAACAAAGGAGCAATCTGGAAAGCAAGAGAATGTCCATATATGGGCCTTTCTAGCAAACCCTTTTGTCCTTTTCAATCCCGTGATCGTAGCCTGCATTGTTAGCCATTGTCCCCATTGATGCATCATTGTTTTCATGCTGCTAGAGCCTAGAGAATATATGACGCTAAAGATGATGGATTCCGTGAGGTCTACAACAACGTGTAGTAGATGATGACCGAGACGATTGGTGAAGAGTAATCCCGTGCCGGAGTAGCGGCTTTGCAGTGCATGTTCGAAGGTTTTAATTGCTGGGGTCGAAACATGCGCTCCGCGTTTCTGCGCGCAACAAGCGGAGAGGAGACGCGCCAATCGTCGTATTCGGCCTATGCTGACGTTTGGAAGTTGTTGTTCTGTATATTGGAGTCCTCATCCTGTGCAGATTCCATCATGTTCTCGTTGAGACTTCTTCTCTTGAGTGGCATTCTGTGCGGTTACCTATCGTTAACGGAAACAGCTACCATTGCTGGCGGAACAACTCTATTAACTCCAAGTCACCCCAGGTCTACAAGCAGCAATTTCACCACACTCACCGAGCCTGTAGACCCGCGCTTCAAGATTGAGATCGTCTACGGTACCCACCAATTCAGTGCTATCTCATGTCTTATGACCGCTGTGAATGTGTTGGCGATACTCGCCAACATGAACTACTCCGGCAAAATTCGGGATCTTCGTTATACCATGGCTCAATATCCCGACTTTGTAATTACTATGCAGCCTGTGGGTCCTGAAGTTGAGATAGAGAACCGTATAGCTGTATGGGCCCTCTACTACGGAGTGAAGACGATTGTGGAAGATGAAAATTCCAGGGATTGTGAAATTGCCATCTATTGGGATGATAAGCTTGTCGCCAAGGCGACTTTCAAAAATCCTGAACACCCCAAGGCGAGTGTTGTGGGGCATTTCAAACCGACGCAGATATCCAATGAACCAACCCAGATTCTCACGGGAACAAACAGCAGCACGTTGGCGTCCAAGAGCACCGCAAACATAAAAGCAAACAGACTTGCCGATGATCCTCTCAACACACAACTAAAAGTCCTCTTCCACTCCAGCTCAGAAGCTCAGTCACTGAGCTACATCGAAGTTTTCATAACAGTCATGGCAAGTTTGAAAGACTTGGCGCAATTCAGCAGCACGGAACGCATGCCCTTTCTCGTCTCGAGTGCTGGTGCTGGGTATTTGGCACGAATGAGCTTTCCAGCAGAGGATCCTCCCCGTACTCGACCTCCCTACTTCCAGGTCAGATGGGCTATCGAGGCTGTGAGGCAGGTGCCTGGCTGGCAGTTGACGCGAGGGAGGTGGTGTGAGGTGGGGTTCGCCCTTATGATTGGTGAAGTCTTTGTGGGTTCAGGGGCTTTGGATAAGGGGGAAATTGAGAATGGACAGGGGATGGTGATGGTGCAGGAGACGGGTGCTAACGCTACAGTCTCTTGATGCGGAAATGAGATAAATCAGCAATCTGAGGACGGCAATTCGGAAAACCGCCTGGTGCTGAGGTGTTCAATCGAAACGAGCAACGCATGTTATGTACAGCGGAATGTGACAAGAAATTTGCAATAGCCCAATCCGCTTAGCCTTGCACATTAGCAAATACACTATTCACAGTGGTATTCGCGGCTCGCAGCTCTCGCACTTGTCCACTCACACCAAAGACAGCGCTGAACTCAGGACTGAGAATCAGACAATACGTCGAGCCTCCATCGCGGAGTATCCCCCATCTACCATTTCCCCCAACTTCTGCTCCTCTCACACAGTGATCTAATAAAAATTGATCTGCCGATCCTCAACAGCGAAGAGCAATGGAAGTTCAATGGCTGGATTGTCTGCGACAACAGAGACAACAGCGCGTGTGGTAACCTGCCTGATGTGCGCTAATGGCTTGTCAGGGCCCGCGAGGTCGAAGCCTTGGGTCGAGCTGTCTGCATGGTGGGGTCTTAGGATAACACGCGCCTTGACTACTAAACCAGAGACTAGAATACGCTATTGATGGTAGCTGAGCGGATCAAGATATACCCACTGCGTTCCCACCAATAAAGTATGGCGGGGGAGCATCATCTACAATGACGACCCCAAGCGAGCACGGCTACTTTTGCAACCAGAATATGCCGTGTCCTTGGACTATGTGTGCGAGTGAATGGATCTGCTTCTTAATTATTGATCACCATCTCGTCGTTATCCGAGAATGCAATCAGTCGTCTGCGTGGTCGATAAATACAAGTGAAACATTTGACCCAGGACCTGGAGCCGAAATGGAGACGCTGTGGATCACAGATGATGTCGGATCGAAAGTTGGACATTAGTGCCTTCACTTATTCCACAACCGTTCTATCTGTCGTTGTTGAGCGTGGATGTCGACTTAGGCGAGCTCAAAAAGAGAGTCTACCCATCGGGGATTTTGCCTACTTGGAGATTAATTCCAGTGAGGTGAAAGACCGCGTTGTCAGCTGTAGTACCCCTGAGCCATCCACAGGGATATGCAATAACCATATCGAAATGTACACAAGCGCTTTCCCGATGCTTAAAGGAAAGCGCTCGACGTATGAAGCCGCTGAATGCTGGAAGCATCGTCTCCCAGTCGCGAAATCATTAGGTTTTGCCGATGGGTTGCTGATGTAGGGGAATTCACAAGGGGTTTGATCTAATCTTTGCTGGACGAGCACGTATAGTTGCTCGGTCACGTCTCGAAATACTTGAATGATGGAACAGAATGGATCGACCAAGTTGAGTGAGTCAACTGCCGTCAGAGAAGGAAGTTGGTGCTCCATAGCGAACGACCCCGCTCCTAGAGCCCTATCGCCTGCAGGCAAGAAAACATCGTGAAATGATTTTGGTGCGTACGAAAGATTCTATCTTGGTCTTGTACCAAACAGATTGGGTGCAACATGAAAGAAAATGCAAGGCATCCATGAGGGAATGTGGTAGCCGGAAAGTCTAAAGGGGCGATTTTAACGATGACTAGTATGAGAAGGATTGTCCGATGTAACACTGCATACGGCGACTCGAGAACAGGTAACAGTACGTGCATAATTTTGCCAGCATCATTCGATCAAGAGCTTCGACAGCTCGTCCACTCATCACTCGTAGTGTTGATCAAAGCGCTGACATCTTTTTCAGACAAAGGGTTTCGGTCTGTAATAGGTCCCACAACTTTTGATATTACTGTACTCCTAGTGCGCCTCACCGCTTCGAGTACCCTTGAGCCCTGTGACGGTCAAGAAGCCTGTCATGGGCAAGCTTGTTTCATCAGTATGTGGAGACCGGAAGTCCGTGCTGATTCCTGCGGTGCAGTGGTATATATATTGATGGTTTGAAAATTTATTTGGACGGGTCTTGGCAATTGACTTGCGCTAGTATATCTTGGGCAAGCGTGTCACTTTCGCTTTTCTTCGGTTCCTTCCGCTCCACCCTCCCGCCTGCAAAGATTACAAGGCTGATAATCAAGATCCTTCAAACCTCGAGCTTGTTATACTGAACAGTACTCTATATGGTCGGCGCTAATTCCGAGTAGTAGGTGATGAGTATGCTGAAAGACGCAAACGCTGCCATCGAGAGGCCTGCGCTACGAGTACTTCCGTGAGGCAATGTCCGCTGTTACGGCTGCCAAAATAGAAGCAGCCACCATCCTAGTAGCACCATTGGCCGTTGCAGGAAGAACCGTTAGCAACGTCCATAGGTATGGTTCTTCTATGTATTGATGTAGTCCATTAAGGAGTAGTAACTATGGCAGTTACCAGCTATGTATTATCTTAAGGGGCTTACCCTAGCCCTAAGCCAAGACCTACTTAGTAAGCCAGGCTAACGGGGAATAATAGTTATAATCTAACGCTCTTATTAACTACCTAACCGTTAGTAATACTATTATAGCGATATTATAGTCCTATACTGGCTCCGACGCGAGCCCTAGTATAATATTAAAGGTCATAAACTTTATAGGGCCTAAGGGCTTCGTTAACCTATCTATAATTATAACCGCCGTCAGTATATAATTAATCTAAAGTATACCTATCTCAGCGACTATTTCGCGAATAATATAGTAATTAGAATTAATATACTTAATAATAGGGTAATTAATAGGGTTAATAGTTATTTTAATAACTACCTAGTTATTAATTATAAACTAAATAATCTTTATATCCTCCTAGATATATCTCATTTCTATTAATAAAGGTACTAGGAATTTCGACTCTATAATAGTATTTACTTTACCGACGTACTCTACTTCTATAATTAACCTAGCGATAGTCTTTTAGCGTCTTATTAACTAATTAATAAATTTATTTTATAAGAAATAAATATACCCTAAGGTAGAACGCCTAGTATCTAGGTAGTCTCTTTAGGACGAATTTATAAATCTTATTAATAGCCCTTTAGTTCTTTCTTTAAGACTATAGTATAGTCCTAGTTTAATTATTCTAGCTAGGTAACTAATAATTCTTTTAAATATAATATTATAAATAGAAAGTAATACCTTTAAATAACGACTATAGATATTAACTATATATGCGATATTAGGGCGAGTTATAGTAATAAGTTATTATAAATACCCGATTAGCTTCCTAGACCCTTCTAAATCTTCTTTACTAGCGACGTAATCGTTAGTAGTTACTCTTAATTAAATTAATAAATCTATAAAAGTCTTCTACCTTCTATAGTACTCTATACTAAGTTTAGTTAATATTTTATTAATATAACTAGCCTAGTTCATATAAATAGTACGGTTTTAATAATTTCGTTTAATTCTTATATTAAAATAGTGCGATATCTCGCCTAAATCCTTAATACGGAAACGTGTACTTAGTTATTCTTTTAGTTATTTTATTAATACTATAATCGGGGTAAAAATAAATAGGTCGTTAATATAGAGACTAATTACAAAGTTATTTTTATAAACGAATATTAAATAGTCCTTTTTAACCCGTATAAAACCGATAGTTTTAAAGAATTCTCTAAGAGTTATATACTACTCTCGGGGTATTTATTTAAAGCTATATAAAACCTTCCTAAATAAATAAACTACTTCACTTTTCCGGAAACTATAAAGTTATTTTATATAAATTATATTATTAAGTAGGGCCTCTAGGAATACGGTAATAATATTAATATAATAGATTTCTCGGTTAAATTTCGCACTAAGTACTAGTAGTAATTTTTAGGACTATGATTTCAATACTCTTAAATATATCTCGTTAAAGTTAACGCCTTTTATTTATCGGAATCCTTTCACGACCTAGCGCGCCTTATATCGAGTAATATTACTAGTTAAATCTATTTTAATAAATAAGACCTAGCGGCCTAGTAGAACCTTCCTACTATTAAGTATTAATATTAAATCCTAAATCTATTAAACTTTATATAAATTAAATTCTTCTTAGAGTACCGTTAGTTATTATTCTTTATCTAGGCTATTTAGAGCCTTATAGATAATTATAGGAATATTAAGGATTAAATTAACGTCTATTTTAATAACGTATATAACGAAACCTCGCCTAATATCCTACGTTTTATCACCGACGCTTTTATTATATATTTTACCCTTAACGGGCCTAACCTTTTTCTAAGGGTTATTTATAGCGGCGTAATTCTACGACTTCTTATATATAGAACGTAGAGTTATTTTACCTTTATCGGTAGAGGATTCTTCAGCCTTATAACTATCGTCCGATATTTTATCTTTATTTTCTAATAATTTATTTAAAAAGGTATATTACTCTTCTTTTTTATTCTCGCCTAATTATTTAGGATCGATAATTTTATCGAATACTATATAAGCTAAAAGGATTATCTTCTTACCGTTTTATAGGCGGAATTTATTTATACCGTCGTATTTAACGAAGTAGTATTTAATACTTTTATTATCGAGCTTCTTCTTATTAAGATTCTTATTATAGTAGTATACGATATAGCCGAATATACGAAGGTATCCTATAAAGGGCCTATTACTTATTAACGCCTTATATAAAGTTATAATACTTAGACTCCTAGTCGGGTTATAGTTACGGTAGTATATAACCGTCCTAATAACTTTACCCTATAAGGTTCTCGGAAGCTTAGAGTTAAATAAAATACTTTTTATATATTTAAATAACGTACGGATACATCGTTCTAACGCTTTATTCTAATTAAGGTTATATATAGTAGTAGGAATCTAATTAACTCTATATTTAACGAATAACACTTATATCCTTCTATTTATATTTTCACTAGTATTATTACTTTTAAAGTATTAAATAGGCCTCCTAGTATTCTTAATATACTCGAAATAAAAGCCTATTATATTAGCTATATCTAACTTCTTCGTAAATAAATAAATAGTTAATTCGTTAATAATATTATTAAATAGAATAAATATATAACGCTTACCCTCTAATATATATATAATTTAACTACCGCCGGCGATATTAATATATATCAACTCGCCTTAATCGGTGGCTCTTTTCATCTAGTCGGATCGCCTAGGTATATAAACGATAATACGGTGTTAATACCTTATAATATATAGTTTATACTTTTTAGTAGGTAGTTTTAAGGCCTAAAGTAATATAACTTTCTAAATATCTATTCCTTCTAATAAATATACTAGCCTTTTAACGTTATTTATATTTAAATAATAAAGCCTTTTATACTATTAAATCTATAATCCGGATTTAACTAAAGGACTAGTAACTATAGGAGGTAGAAAAAGAGGATTCGCCCTAGTTTTAAATATAATTAGGGATTTTCTTAAATTAAGCGAGTATTTAGTCCCGATACGGGTTCTAGATAAATAAAACTCCCCCTATTTATTTAGGATATTTATTCTCTTATTAACTACCTAAAATTTATAATTATTCCGCTCTAATATTCCTAGCGATAAGAGATTATACTCTATATTAAAAACGTAATATATATTAACGAGATCTAACTCCTTATAATCACCGTTAATAAATAAGTTAATATTAATAGTATTAATATTATGAATTTTATACTGGGATCCGTCCCTAATTATTACGAATTTATATCGCTTCTCCTTATATATAGCCTTATTAAATAGGGAGAAGTCGTATATAATATAAATATCTACGGCTAAGTTTATTTAGAAGGTATCGTTCTTATCGTCTAATATTTTAGTCTTATTTATATAGTTAGAAATAAATATTTTCTTAACCTTTTTAGCCTCGGCGGGCTTCTTACCTAAACCGTTAATATAGTTCTTAACTAGGAGGTACTATTTACTCTTATATACCTCCTAACCTTCCGGTCTTTTATTCTTATAGAGGTAGTAGTAATTTTTTATAAAATAATACCCTCTATAGCCCTCGTAATTCTTTTTTTCTTTATACGGCTTACTATTAAATCTATCTTTTCGACGATCTCTACTATTTTTATCCTTCTTATAACTAGGATTTATAGAGTTATTCCTAGATCCTAATCTATAATTAGAAGTATCACGATTTCTACTCCTATTATTTCTATATTTATTCTACTTTCTTAACGTTAACGCCTTTAAACTCTATCGGCGATTATTATATTCTAGGAGTTTATTAAGTATATCGTTTAAAATAAATATCGTCTTATCTCTTTTAACCAGACTCTATATATTAATAATATATATATATAATTTAGAGTTAATTCCTACCCTAAAATATAACGCTAGTATTTATTCGGGTAATAAAGTTCTTATATTAACGAACCTCTTTTAGTACGTCTTTATATAATTCCCGTACTCTAATAAGAACTTAAAGTCATCCTAATCTTTACGAGTAATTTGGTATATATATAAATCGACGGTCTATATATTAGAATACTCGAAAAACTAGTAAAGAATATTCATCGTCTTAGTATTATTCGTAACGCCGGCGATATAAGTCTTTAGGTTCGGTTCTAGGTTAAATAGAATATAATTATATACCGTTTTATAGTTATCTTTTTATTCGTTTAATTTCTTTTAATATTCCTTTTTAACTACCCTATACTCCTTTTTCTTTTCCGGCGTAATAAATAGAGCTTTATATAATCTTCTCTTATTATCTCGGTATACTAGTATTCTAATTAACGGATCTAGGGCGATAGGATATTAATATCTTTCTTTATTAATAATATACCCCTAGACTTTTTCAGCCCCTAAAATAGTAGTAATATCGATTTTCTATAACTCCTAATTACTTTTACCCTTTAATTTAGGGATCTTTATATTATTATTACCTCCTATTATACCTAAGAGTAATATAGATAAGAAGTAATTAATATTAGGGATTTTAAGGATTTTGCTCCTAAAGTAGTAGTATAAGAAGCGTAAAATACCGCTATTTCCTTAACGGCTTTCTAGCTCGCCCTAGGAATACGCTAAATAAACTATATAATAAGTATATTATATACCGGGCTTATAACCCGTTAGTAACGTCCATAGGTATGGTTCTTCTATATATTAATATAGTTCATTAAGGAGTAGTAACTATGGCAGTTACCAGCTATGTATTATCTCAAGGGGCTTGCCCTAGCCCTAAGCCAAGACCTGCTTAGTAAGCCAGGCTGACGGGGAATGGTAGTTGCAATCCAACGAGAACCACATAACCGGAGCCATTGCTGCAAGGCTGAGACGGCGTTTCCGTAGGTGAGAAAGTAGGCGAGAAATATCAGTAAATTGGAGAGATAGGCTTTGAGCCTTATTTGCCAACGTGTAGACAGACGTGTATCGCCTTGCAGCAAATTTTTCCGTGATGCCTGTTGGTATATCTTGTATTGCCCCTCCCTGTAATTCATGTCCTTTCTTTCCTTTCGAAACTGATACATTTCCTCCTCTTAGGGTGTTTTGCCTGATGCAGCTGTCCGAAGCCTTGAGACAGCACCTTGGGTTGAAAAAGGCTCGATTCGATCGTAAGGGGACCAACCTGATCTTGATATGAAGTCAACGCCGTCTGGTCTGATAGATTTGCATGGGATTGGGCAGGCGCAAAGGTCCGAAAGCAGGTCGCAAAGACACTATGCAAGACCTATAGCTGTGCCCCTCGGACTTTCCAGCGCTTTGCAAATGAGGTGGGCCTGGTGACCGACTTACTAATCTAAGATCAGCTACCTGAGCGGCCGTCGTGACTTGGATCTTCGAAGGTCTAATGCTTGGAAAGGTATTGCTCGTGAGCACTAGAGAATGTCAATTCCCCAATCATCATTGAGACAGCTGCGAACCTGGCAAAAGTATATTCTCAAATGAAAGGAAGGCTTTCAAAGGATGGTTAAGGCGAAGAACCTCAGACTCTAAAAGAACTAGTGGAAGTTATGGCCAATTGAATGCAGTATTCCAATATTCTGTTTTTGACCTTTGCGGAGGGCCCATCAGGTTGGCTGTAAAGCGTTGCACGCTGTCGCTCCTGTTACCGCCATCTCTTACGTCTCTCTTGACCCTATCACCAGCGCTGCGACCACCGATATGCCTTCCCAGTGGCAAAAAATCCTCATGTTATGAGATGTCCGAGCACATCATGGGTCCTGCGATCCCGTGACCCGAAACGAAGTATGAGGTGTGAAGGCATGGGACCAGGTAAAAGCCAATAAGCGGCCTTTTGCTGTGAAAAATTTGATGCCCTTCAAAGGTATAGCTCTTCAGAAAGGACCTCTGCTGTGGGCCTAACACATAGAAATTAGTCTTGGAACCTTCTGGGATTAGGGTCCACGCACCTCGAGCTTCAACGATGGCAGATGAAGGGCGCTATGTAGTCGCTCAGCTAAGGAGCCAACAACCCATCGCACGAGGACATCATTTCCCATCTTCGTTCCATGTGATAGGGACCCATTTTGAGGACGTTCATCATCTTTTCTATGACTTTCGCATCATTCTGGAGCTCAGTCGAAGAGTCAAGATGCTTCCCTCCGTCCGTACGTGTACCCGCTGAGCCAGAGAGTCGGGAATCTGCTGACTAAATCTGGTATCCAATCAATGACATATCCCCTTGTAGCCGATCGCCTTCATCTGATTCCATTATACGAACACAACTTCGTCTCTTACGATTCCGTTCAATACGAGCGCTCGTCGTACCGACCACGTCAACCTACTGACTGGGGATGGAGATCTTATCGACTTCACCTTTTCTTCTCTGTTGAGTATGAGCTTCGTTTGCGCATTTTTTGTCGCGTTCCATGGCTCTTACCACATTTAAAAAATACTCCTTTACTCCCAGTGCTAACGAATCAAAGCTCATAGGTCAGCTACGCTGTAACACTCTCAGAATAACATGCTTATACCTTGAGTCTAGAATTCATCGCGTTAGCTCGACTCGCCTTTCCCGCCATTGCTTTTCGAACCTTCCCTCCCTGGCCTCCTTTGGGTGCGACCGCAGGTTTCGCCCTCGATGGAATAATAATCCACCAGCGTCAGGAAGCCGGCCTATAACAATCATCGCCCAAGAGGCGATACAATATCTGGAATGTTGCTAGGTATATCAGATGAAGGCCGCACTCTGCGAAAAGAGGATTATTTGGAGGATCTTTGATACCTACAACAACAATCAAGAGGACGAATAGGGGAGACCTTTCGTCAGAAGCCCATGAAGAGAAACACTTTGCGAGAATATCATTCACGAGTCTGCGCCAGGATGGACAAAAATCGCGCTGGTGGGCAACATCTTGGGGCATACAACAAGAATAGGACAACGAGTTGGGGAAATCCCTAATCTGAATTTCTCAGAAGTCCATCAATTTGTGTGATGGTCATGGCTCTCAAGACCTCCTGCGGCAACAGGGTGACAGTGTCCGACAATATCGCTGTGCCACCGTTCAACCTTGCGCCTTGCCTACAAAGATAACTCCTACAAGTGCACAACACTGTACAGAATACAGTAGATCCTGCAGTATTCTCGACTTGAGGGGCTTGTTTCAGTTCCATCATTATCATTTGATCCAAAACTAAGCCCTTGGCTTGGAACACACCGGAAAACCTCAATGTGACACTTCGAAAGCAAGCGATTGAGGTCTCGGCCCCGACACACGCAGCTTCACAATTCCTCAGTTAAAGTTTCGCAAATTTGGGTGTCGCCACTCTGAATCATGCTCGCAACTATTGAGTCTACCCAACATGAAGATCGACGCGCTTTAGCGGCGACTGGAATGCCGATCACGACTCTCGGGTGATGTGAGCTCTTTCGGGAAGACCCCCGATGCACGGCACATACACAAATGTGTCAGTTTTGTTTTGAGATCCATGCTAGGTCGTTCACTCTGATCTTCATTTCTTACCTTTTTCTTTGCACATCATAAACTCCTCCGAGACATTCTCCGCCCCTTTCGAAATTCTAGGCAAGTGTAACGTCACATAGCAACCTCTCAACGCTGCATGACCGTTTTCATTGTGCCACAAGGCTGCTGAGCGACCAATCAACAATTAACCCGAACCTGGGGCTGAGGAAGATCCTGCAGATTGGCATCCCTCCCGCCGTTATTCCCCACATCTTCAGTTCTGTTGCATCCCCTGATATCCTCCATGGAACCCGTTATTCCACGTAGATAAGTAAAGAGCTTGGGTTGCACCCGGGAGATGTCAATGTACACCACCCAACATCATGCCACCCCTTGGTGCACCCACTTGAAGGAGCGACTTTGGACCCACGCTTTCAGCTTCACAGCCTCGGAGGCAGCGTAACTCGACGTCACGCTCACGAATCTCTACTTCGTTGATGTTATTTAGTATTGATGGCACTTCGCAACCCACTAAGGGCGCACGGGTCACTTTGTTTCACAGTTTATTCTGATATTACGCATAACAGAATGCGATTCGTTGTGTTCATTTGAGAGAACGGACGATCCTTGATTTCCGGGGGACGGAGTCTGTGTTTACACAGACCCTGGCGATTGGATTGTACGCACCATGCAGGTTTGTTCCAAGTGTGTAGTCCTTTCGGTATAGCTAAGAGCGAGCGCCTACTCTAGAGAACACTTGCGAAATAACGTGGAGGGATCAATTGTTATACTGGATTCAGTAGACCCTGCGCTCTGTTGGAATGCTGGTAGGATGGTGCGGTCAAGGTTGGATAGAGAAAACCACCTTCATTCACGTAGCGCTTATCGTGGTAGATCATCAGATAGGCTCTTTTCTTTCCGACTCATTATGACGCTTCAATACTTTTAGGGGTAATTACCAAAGATTGGACTCGCAGTCAGTACTCGTATTGAATAGGGCCAAAGTGCTTTGGGGCCGAGGCACACCCTGCATATTTTCGACTTACTCTCGGCGCAGACTTACCGATTGGCTCTCTCTCGCCCGGACATCTCCACTGCATAATCGGCGGTGTGCTGATTGCGATCTGCATAGATCAGTGTGGTTCATGACTTTTTTTCGATGTGCAGAGAAAGCCTGGCCTCCCAGTTTTTCGAGACGATGAGGCTGTATTTTGCCACGAGAACAATTTAGCAGTGCTTGGGGAAGCTCGTCGACCACTATCTGACGAGGCTGCTGAGTTCTTGCTGGAGACCGTTGCTCGCATATCATTGCGCACGGATAAAGTTCAGCCTGTTTATCCATGACCTCGCTGCATTCGCCTCCCCCAACACGCATTTTACAAGCCATCAGACACACATCAGGCCAAATTACCACACTTTATGTCGAAGTACTCCAAGAGCCGAACGCGATAACCTGCTCGTAAAATGTCTCAGCCTCCATCCACAGTTGTACATCAATACTCATGTCGCTTGATCCTCAGCTCCCCCATGCGACAGTATGGTAGTAATCTGGACGTCCGCACGATCATCGTTATAGTCTCGCAGGATGTACTGTTCTGAGCTTGGAACACCCTGCTGGTTGAAAAAATGGCCCTGGGTTTCAAAGCGGCACTGAGATGCGGGCGGAGTCGATGGAGGAAGAAGGACCGCTAGAATTCTGACACTACCCACGTGAGGTAACTGATCTCCGATTTCTGCATTCCGATCTTTTAGGCTGTGTGATTGTCAAAGTGAGGCAAAGTGGCAATACGTGGCACACTGCCCATGATAAGCCAATTGGCGTGTCTCATATCGGCTTCGTGGACCCAATTGTTGATGTAGCGCCTGCGAGACTAGAATCCTTGGTTCGCGAAGAAATTGATCAACCCTAGGGCCTAGGCTGAAAAGCTAGTCTAGCTCCTCGGAAAGCTTCGATACTGGTTTAAGCAAGCCTGGCGCCCAATGAATTTGCGCTAGATCCAGATGGGGGAATGTGTAGTAAAGTGCCACTTTTGCGTACCATTAATCATATTGCATGTATATGGTGAATACTCGGAGACCATATGTTGTGCAGACCGTTAGACGAAGGATTCGTGGCTTAGTCATGCATGACATTTACCTATGCACAGGGTGGGATCGAGAAGAATTCAGAGAGATTCCTCGTGCATATTCAATTTTGCGAAAGGATTCGACGTGCATGAGAGGAGTGGCCGAGAATGGTGCGGTGAGGGAAGAGCTATGCGGTGTAACATTCTGTCTGAGCTTCGAGCATTCTAGTGGCACAATCGGACACACTAACTGGTGGTGGGAAGTCTTGGTCTTGTTTGGAAGGGAGATAAGGAATGGCTCTTGCTGGACCGGGCCGAGGTATCTCTGCATCTTGCATGTCCAAGAAGAAATGTCATGGAGCTGAACGACCTTTTGATAGGTCATTAAAGGGTTAGAAGGTTCTTAGAGCCTCAATTATTGCTCATATCGAACTTGAAAGTGCTTAGCGCTTAGATCATGCATGCGTTGCGAGATGCACGAACATTCAACAACGCATGCCTCATGCAATGCACCATGATTAAGTGTTCTTCCTTTGATATTTCTTTGCGCAATATTACGACCTTGAGACTCTTTTGCGCTTACAGCTCGAACCAAAGATAGGTTGGAGTGAGGCATGTCTCTGGTATTGATCAATGGTTATCCTCCACGTCGTGGGCGGTGCGGTGAAAGACCAGAGGAGTTTTCGTCAGTTATCATTGGTTTGTTCGTATAGGCGCGCTTAGTCAAGCATTCTCTTCGCAACTCCCCTGATTATGTCAGCGAGCCTGCCAAGACTCGGTAGCTCAGGGATGCAACCTTTGAAGATAAGGTCCACGCCGATGGGTGTTTCCTACCCTAGCTGGGGGGAAAGGAAAGAGCCAGCCCCAGCCACATATAAGGTCTTCGAGCGCTTGAAACACATTCCAGAACCCCCTTTAATTCCGCCTTGGCAGGCTATAAGGTGTTGGCGCGTGTTCCTGAAGCAAATCATGCATTTGAAAGGCACGGCACACACTTCTAGAAAGGGAGACTGGGCTGATTCTGGTCCGGAGCTGGTAAGGTGAAATACCAAGAAAATTTCTTTGATTGGCTGACACGTGCATAGTGTACGGCATGACGCATAAATTATGGGCGGACGACTCATCGGCATTGTAACACCTGAATATAGCCACCTAAATAACGTTTGGATGATGGAGGATACTCAGCCCTCTTTTGGAATTTGGGGCGGTGTGAAGGATCGAGATGAAATACTATCCACTCGTAAGTGACTGGGCAGCCGACCGTTGCTAGACGTACCGACCGAGGCCTAGAATAGTAATGATCAACAGTCGCAGGATGGGAGTTTGTGGTGGTTTTTTCGAAAACGAGAGCGAGGGACGAATGAGGCTCTGTCTTGCAGCGTACGGTCCCAGGCGACACTGTTGCGCTAGTCAAGGGTAAAACCAGTGAAATATAACATAATCGCTCCCTCCTGGCGGCCTCTGTCCACCAATTTTGAGACCCAAAAGAAAACCGAGTACCCCAGCCATCCTGACTTTACCATGACAACCTCGCCCAATCCAGACAGCTCTTTAAGCAACTCAAATGGCGACGAATCCGGCTCCGGAAGCTACCAGATCTGTCCCAGGGGTAGAGCCATCAAGTCTTGCCTCGAGTGCCGACGACGGAAAATGAGATGCAACAGATCACAACCATGTCAAAACTGTAGTCGCTTTTCAAGAGCTTGTGTGTATCTTCCTTACCCAGACTGGCCCCAGATCTCAGCAGACAGTGTCTCTCGCCAGATCAGTAACAAAAGCGAGAGCCCACCTCTTGCGTCTTCAGATGCTAAATCACGGAAATATCCCGATTCGCAAACGCCGCTGATGATGAGCGGCTCTGAGAGCGAGCCCGATTTACTTATCTTACACGACGGACTTGGTACGGGCTTACATATTGGTAGGCTGGCCATCAATGAAAAGCTCGGTGGCCTGTTTGGGCCTCAAGCTGCGCTCAAAGTGAGTTTCTCTCCTAATCTAAGCTGCCTCGTCAAATAATACTTGACATTATCATTCCATATTACCGAGCCTCACGGCTGACCAGACTACAGGTCGCAGGGGCCTTGTCGCAAGACACCGAACTAAGCCATAAGTCTACGCGATCATTTGAGTCGGGGATCCCAGGCCTCCAACAGCTAGATGATCCCTACTGGACCCGAACGGCCATCCATATCCAGCAAACGGCCTCGTTGGAGCCGCCCAGCGGTCTCCTTCTGAAAGCCCCGCAATGTTCCAAAGAGTGGGAATCCTACTTTCCGTCTCTAGAACAAAGCAATTTGCTCTCCAATCAGTACTTCTTTGCGGTGGATCCACTGGCCCACTTCATCCACAAGCCTACATTAGAGCTGGAAGTTCACAGCTTTTTCTTTGCTCCGGAATTCATCGAGCGAGCACATTCTCTCAGAGCACTCCTGCTTGCGATCTATCTGGCAGCTGCAGTCAGCCTGTCGTCCACGCAATGCCAACAGCAATTCTATACGACCCAAGATTTGCTGGTGGCAAAGCTGAAGATTGCGACCGAGAAAGCTTTGGCCGATGCAAACTATATGAAATCGATCAAGCTGCAGACGCTGCAAGCCTTCACAACATACTTAGTATGTTCATTGAACTTAGCCAAAGATCAGAGCTAATATTTCAAAGATGCCACAATTCCGCGCCGAAGTCACAAGTTTAAACAGCAATCTCGTAGGCGCGCTCGTCCGACTCGCACAATGTGCAGGACTCCAATGCGACGCGGTTGGCTCAAACATGACCCCAGAGGAATTCCAAGTGCGAAGCCTTTTGTGGCATCAAATCTGCTTTCTCGATCTTCACGCCGCGGAAACTCAGGGACAACAGCCAAAGATACGAGCCGATGACTTCAACACTCTTCGACCGATTGAAAGCGACGACGCGACTTGTGGCTATACTCTTGTCTCACGATCCTCTACCTGGACGAACGCAACGTTCTCTCTAATGAGGTCCGAATGCAATGTGGTGCATAGAATAATTTTGGAAAAAGGGGTATCCATCGACAACAAGACCATAAAATTGGCGACATTTAGACGCTTAGTGGAAAGGCGAAAAGGAGAGATCGAAGAGAAATACCTCAGCCGTCTCGACGAAAATCAGCCAATTCAGCGCTGTGCGAAATTAGTGGGAAAGATCCTGACTGGCAGATTCAACGTAATGCTGCTGTACAGATATTGGAAGGAGACTGAAGACACGGATTTTCAGCGTGAAATCAATGATATGTACGCTCGCTTCTTTCGCATATAAGAATTTCATGTCAGGAACAAACACTGATTAGAGTACCAGCCTCATTGAAACCTCCCTCACTCTCTGCGAAAGCGCCGCAGCACTCGAAACTGATACCGATCTACAACCATGGGCTTGGTATGCAGGCGCCTATCAACAGTACCACACCGCAGTGCTCCTCCTCATGACAGTCCATCGCGATCCCTCAATGCCACACGCTGATCGCATCAATCGCACCCTCGACCACGTTTTCGGACGAGGGCCCGCAATTTCCAGCGTCGAGAGAAATCGAGACTCGCTGCGACTGCTAGCAGAACAGCTAAACAGCATGCACCGATCAAGGAATATCAAAACTGCAAGCCTAGCACTCTATCAATCACCAGGTTTGCCAACAAATGAATTGGCACCGGCATGTAACATGGTGGATGAGACCCAGTGGATGGGTGGCTGGCAGCCGACTATGAGCTTCCACCAGGAATATATGAATACGCCGGGCCACACACCCGACGAAATTGGCGAATGGTGGGATTATCCACATGCGCATTCCACGTCTGAGTATCCGACTGATGAAGGGGTCTGGGATGGAGAATTTGCGGTGCCTAACGTGATCTACTAAGTCCCCATGTTTTGAGGTGTAGGAATATGTGTCGCTGTTTATGGGAAATTGATACCAGGGAGACCACGATGGGTAAGATGTACGAAGAACGTCAATCGAGCTATGTACTATCAGATCGACGAAAAGTATCTCTTGCTATTGCTTTCTCTTGCTCATTCATTCCAATCTTCCAGCCTACGATCTCTTGTTAAGGGATACTGTTTTCCCTCGCCGCCCACTACCCTCCCTCTTCCACCACATTGTCAAAGATGCGCTCCCCGTATCACTCACAACAGCGTTCTCTCATTTCTCTCATTTCTGACTCCCATGCGCCTTTCATTCCTCCTATTTCTCCTCTCGACTAGTCCAGATCTTTGCGACCTTCAGCCTAGGCTAATCGACAATTAAATCCGGTCCCACAATACCGAATCCGCCCGTCATTTGCATTGTTTCCGTCACCGATAAGAAACTCTCACACTGCACTTCTCCAAAACACGTTTTTCTTTGTACGGCACGACCAACAGTAAATGAAACCGTAGCAGCGTTCCTAGTGCTATATTCTATTTCCAATGCCTGCTGTGGCCATAGGTGCAAGGAAAGGTTTTTGCTTTCTGGTGAGGAGGTGGGAGCCGGTGAGGAGAGGGCGGAGAAAATGGCTGTGATAGGTTTTTCGGCGTTCTTCGAGTTATGGAGCGTGGAGTGGAGGGAATGGGGATGATTTTGTGTGTGCCACCTGAAAGAGAACAAAAATGTGTCAGTGATCGCAGATGAGGTAATGTATGTGATGGTAGGAAACATCAAGCGGGTTCCGAACCAATGCCAAAGATGGTCTGGTGTACATGTACATAATCTCCTTCAATGGTCTGTTGCTTCCAAATGTCCTCTGTTAAGTCCTTTCCTGTTTTGACAAATCAAGTAAGTCGACGCGCGTGCGGACCACTACCGCTAAGAAAGCAGCAAGCGAGCTTCAAAGCACCCTTCTCCAGGATAAATCGAGCTCTTGAAGAAAGAGACACAATACCCAGCCCTCACCGCATCGACCATGCAACGAAAACGTACATCCTCCCATCGCCCCAAAATCGCGACAAAACGCGACCCCACAATTCCATCTCCGGATATGTAGCGGTGAAGATAGGAAAGAAGATGCTGTGTGCTTGATTTTCGTGCTTGATGTCGTCATGTATCTAGAAAATGGTGGAGAGCCAATCAGGCTAAGGCTTGGCAGGGATCTATATGCACAATTGCCCTTATTTATCTACCTAGATCCACGAAGAAACCCGCGCTCTCGCCAATGCGCCCCTCGTTATGTAAAGGTACTGTTTGCAGTGTTGAGGCTCCTCCATACGCCATCTCCGCTTTCGCATCCGTGGGCTAGCTCAATTGTACATTCGAGTCCCTCTAACCGCCAGCGCTTACTCAATCTGGTCTCCGATACGATGCACCTCCTTGGATCTCAGACGCCTTGTTAGGATAGGAAGCTGTCAGCATGTATCCAAACTAAGACGAGAATCAACATGTTATTCGCAAAGGAGAGAATGTCTGTGAAGAATGCACAAGATGGCACCAACCAGAAAGCTGGACCATTGTTCCTCCGGAGCAATCTAGCCAAATTGACTCGTTCGTCCCAAGTACGAGAAAGACAGAAACCGCATCTGATATACGCCCTCCAGCCACTGCCTATGTGGCCGCCTCCCCCTCTCTCCTCCGCTACTCCCAAGCCTAGACCTTCTGAACGTCTCCGCGATCTCGACATCGATAGGAGTTCCAAACCTCATAACCGGAATACGTACTTCCAGATCTCCAGAATTTATTGTCTACTCTCTCAAGCATCTTGCGCTCCATGTAAGAATCATCAGTTCAATTATAGCATTTTACAGCGACGTGCCAGGCTTCCTGCGTATCTTCGCCTTCCCAATCGCTGCGACAGACAGCTCGGTTGGGTAAAATGTGGCGTTTACGGGGTACCATACGGTGGTCGAAGAGAGTCCTGTCTGAGCATTGGCCAGGTTATTTGAAGAGGGACAGATTGGTTGTACCACTTTTCGTGGTCTAAGGTCTGCGTTGCTCACCAAATTCTCAAAGATCTTGCTCTTGATCTCAGCGCTAGCTAACGCATGTATACAGACTGGAAGACCATCTCCACTCCCATCAAGCCAAAAGTCACTGGCTTCAGCCACATCAAAATTGTCGTACCCGACACCACTGCCCTGCGGGTACACTGGCAGATTTGGATACATCTTATCGGGTGCGAAGCGAAGGCAGGGACATTACCGCGGGCGATGAACATGGAATCCGAAGGATTTGTGTTGGTGACGCAGTTGAAGAGATATTGGTTGAGTTCCAAGAGCACTAGTGAAGGTGTTGAGAAAGATCTGAAACGACGGGGGCGTGATTGACGTCTTTGTGTGGTTTGTCCCGGCTGGGACCTCAGCCAACGAAGTTGCGATCACCGCAGTACAAAGTCTCGCGGCTCTATATCCCCCATCTCAAAGACTGCCTCCGATATTGCCCAGGCGCCCTTGTTGGTATGGTCTGACATCCTCAACACAAATTTCACAGGCTCTGCTTATTGAGACTTAGACTTGCATGTAGCTTGAAAACTAGCATGCGAAGACTAAGCGACAGTCATCTTGGTGCATTGAAAGCGGGGTTCTCAGGCTTACCGCTACAAGTACCGCTACGAGTACTGTCACGGAGCGGGTCGGTGCTTACACGCATATGAGGTAGGACACTTCCGGATCAGCTCTTCGAAACGATAGGTGAGATTCTGCTCGTTTGATATGCGAGCATGTAATCAACATCGTAAACATCACTTTTCAAAGGTCATCCATGCCCTATTCCTCGCATCGCAACATCATTTTCTCCAGCGCGGATAAGTCAAGAGCTACCAAAGATGCGCACTGCCTCGTCAGTCTATCGAGTCTCCTGTCTGTCTGCAATCTGTCTTGGCCTTTATATACCGGCACCTCTACTTCCGAATTTCAAATGTAGAACATGGTATTCTTCAAAGGTCCCTTGACCTGCACGTGCTCATCTCGAGGATCCTTCCCTTTCGGATCACATTCTGACTCATCATCTTTATCCTTCTTCACAACCCTGCTCTATTTCAACGTTGCCTTGCTGGTGATCTCCCGCTCTTTTTGCCTCAGGCTTATTCCACCCACTGAACTTCCCCGAGATCGTTCTTGGAAACGCTGTCGCCCCACCCTGAGATTTGGATCTCACTGGAAGTTGCTTGCTGGGGTTTCCAGCTGCGATGCCTTGCGGTGACGGTCCTTTGCCCTGTGTACCACTGTCCGCATTGCCACTATTAGTCCCAGGATTGATGTGCCTACTGAGATAGTATCTTCCCCTCTCGCACGCAATGTTGGCGTAGTAAGCCGGCAGACAGATACTGGCGGCTTTGGTAGCTCGACCAGAGAGGTTGCACAGGTTGCGCGTTAGGTCCTCGATAACATCTGCAGCAGAGGAGGAGCCTCTTGGGATTCAATATTCCGTGAAGATCTCATTAAGCAAGACGATGTAGTGCGCTGGACGAGTCTCTGTTCACCACATAGAACTCTACAGATCTCTCTCATATGCTTGAGGTCTTCTTTGACTGCTAAGTAGGAAATGAACCTTGTCTTTCTCGCGTTGCTAGAACTTCCTTGCTAATGTCTCATCATCCGCATCACTCCTTGTGACGTCCCACACATTCTTCAGGCCTTTGACAGATATCCCACTCTTAGTCAAGGTTGCCTGGAATTCGGTTACCTTCGACTGGAAGCATACCTGCGTAATGTGTTGATCTTCCCGGTGGGTGTCCAAGAATATCTTTAGACAAGACCCGTCGTGCAGGCTCCCTTGACCAAAAATTCCCGTGTCCTTCATGTTCCAGCTCGCTTTGCATGGTATAGCAATACTGCTGCCTTTATACAAGACTTGAGGTTTAGAGAGGACCCGAGCTTCAATTTGTAGCATTTTCTTGGTCGCTCTGATCCCGAATGGCCCCTTTATATGGTTAGTCAAGATGACCCGTGCAAATCAAAGCTAGTGGGCGAGAAGTACCAATCTTGGGTTTGTTGCGGGATCAAGGCCCACAGCCCAAAAGCCTGCATCGAGGATTGAGAGCGTGTTTGGCCCTGGGTTGCCGACGGCAATCTCGATCATGGTTTCTGTTTGTTTCGGTGAGAGCTTAGCGTGGGCATGCTGCCCAGGGGCCAGCGTGCAAACCTCAGGAAGTACGTAGATAGGGTTGTCTTTGTTGCCAACATTGACGACGGGAAGATCCTTCTTGCTGATAAGCTTCCGGTGGACTGTAAGGCGTTCGCAACATGGGTGTATGATGACTATGGTGCACCGACCTCGACCGTTGAAAGCGAACACACTCTCATAGCCATCGACGAGTGGCTCAGCAACGAAGAACTTCATTTATCGTCGTCCAGCTCCATACTTGTCAACAATTGGTGGATTTTACATTTACGCACCATCATTAGGAACGGCCAGTCCGAAATTAGTCTTGTATCTGACGACAGGATTTCCTACAGCGGACATTGGTCCTCCCTCGATGGCGCTAGAGGGAAGCCGTTGCGTTTTCCGACTATCGTCACCTTAGGAGAGGTCTCCCGTTAATGGTTCAAGAAGATGTTGAATTTCTGAACTATGCGTTCTTTATCATCATACATATCGGTCGCGCAACAGGAACACAAGGAGTTTTTGAGCTTAGTGATAGCCAAAGTTTATGCGAGACGCTTTGGTGAAGGTTACCTTGCAAAATTGGGCATTTTGGCGTGGGACAAGCTCTCCTTCCGCTAAGAATATGACCACCAGCCCGTTCGTCAGTAGGATTAGGGGAACCTCCGTGTAACTAATCAGAGTCTCTTTGAAGTCCGATCGCAAATTGGTCGCGGAAAGATATATCTACAGAACAATTGCAAATCTATCCCTTCTGACTCTTGTTGATACTAGCATACTGATTGTAACTCGTGTAATGAGTATGCCTTTGTACTCCCCCATTGCGCGTATTTTATAGTTTACGAAAGGGTATAATAAAAAAGCTCAGTATTGCTGTACAGAGCGAAGTCCCGCTTGCGACTGTGCCGTCGACGCATCGATCCGATCCTAGCATACATAAATGCTTCGATGTAAGAACTTCATGTCAGTCACGCGCTTGCGTAGAACAAGCCAATTGCCATCGTATTTTGTGCCTTTCTCCCAATGTATCGATTCGTCTAAGCGTCTCGTATCCCGAAGCTACCATGTTCAAGCAAGCGAGCAATGTACATATTATATAGCGGCTTACATATTCATGCAACCTCTCGTCTTGAAGCCTCCCATGGAGTAAGCCGATTTTGGCTGCGATGGGAGCGGTGTTGGCAGAACATATAGATTTCTAGGGACGACTTTTTGCCTGATCGGTCGCTTGGCGCCGTGGTAATTAGCACCGCTCTAGTCCTAGGCCAACAGCGGAGAGTTGAAACTGTGAATGCCAAGAAAGCGCGACGCGTTTTCGTTAGATGTTTATTAATTAAATGATCGAGACCGTGTCGAACGGTAAAACTCAAACGGCGCTTACCTTAGGTATTGCTTCACTTTTTCTACCTCTAGATCCAAGCCATCACATTCAGGCTAATGGCATTTGGGTATCAATGAGTGCGTTGAACTTGACCGTTACAAGATCTGCTCCTAACCGATTTTTCCATATTACCAGTAAGGTTTTCCGGCCATGAAATCGCGCTACACGGCACAAAAGCGGTTGAGAGTAACCAGACACGGATTCTCAGATTGACGGGCATCATTTCCCGACACAATCATGGCGAAAACCGATCAATGACCCAGAGACCTTCTGCTAACGTTCAAACTCCACAACAGCTTGTCATCAGCGGCAAGAAGCCCCACTAAATCTACAGGCTGAATACAAGTGGCAGCCCAGAACTCTATTCGGCCGTCAACATCCCTTGTAAGCCTTACATGTCGCGCTACTAGCTTTGCGAGGACTAATGGTAGTATCAAAAGATCTCCGGATCCTCGTTGGACGGAAAACTTCGCAGCATGAATGATAGGTGCTTCTATAGGCCTACCGTTCCTTTTGTGTTGGCCGGGAAAGCCGAAAGAAGCCGCCTGGTCATCGATTTCGGATCGCCACCGCCCTGAAGGCCGAATTTTTGCGGCTAACGTACGTCGAGATCTGTTGGATGAACACGAGAAGGCGTTCAAAAGCGAACGTACTCCTGTGAGTCGTCGAATGTCTGATACAGTCGGCAATACGCCTTCGAGAGCCGTGTGGATGGTAGCTTGAGAGCTTTCAGTGCGCTTGAGTGAGTAAATTGAAAGAAACGACAAGGACTACGCCTAGGCAAGATCTGAGATATACTGCTCTTTGAAGAATCGGTGTTAGTCTCGCTTGTCCAACAGAAGCGCAACAAGACTCTTCTGAGCTTCCCATCTCCGGTATGCAGTAGAGAGGATGTATTGGCGCGATCAAACTTCTGGTGAGCTGCGTTAGACCTGTGTCCGGCAAATCTTCGGACATATATTGCACGCTACTCCGGGCGTGCAGCCGTCTTGGCAAATCCGGTCACGTTATTCCATTTTCCACACAATCACAACACACCACTACAAAGACTGCCCCTGCCTATGGCTCCTTCTACATGGTAGTACCAAGACCAAGAGCTACCAGAGATATGGGTTTAAGCCAACATCAGCCCGCCATGGCTGAATGCTCAGCCTCGAACGATCCCACCCAGTCCTCGCCAGCCGCCGTGCCAGATGTCGCGACTCAAACCTCACCCAACACTAAGTGCCATTTTCTCCGCATCTCAACAGGCTTGTCCCCCTTGAACTGACGAATGACCCTCAAATCGCTGATTGTGATCCCCAGAGATTCGCCTCGAGATCTACCGCTACCTCCTACTTCCATACCCTTTTTGCACCTTAGACCCGAAGTACAAGGAAATGAAATACGCCGGTAGCTGCGAGTCATGGAAAATCGCCCGTCCTGGATTTTTTGGTATAGAGCAAGGTATCGCCCAGGGGGACATCGATGATACGGAAATCAACATGCACCCGGCGATCCTGAGTACGAACCGCCTCATTTATCTCGAAGCAGCTCCCATGCTGTACTCTGATCTCACAATAATCCTACGACCTGATGATATCCCGTGTTTCTCAAGACGAGTGATTCCCAACGACCCTGCAAATCTTTCTTACGATGTTTGGCGCCACGACCCTCGCACAAGCTACCTTGCTGCAAACAGCCTGCAAGTCTACAGCTCACCCGATCAGGGCGGCAACATGGAGCCACACACATTCGCCAAGTTCCAAAATGTGGAGCTATTGTTCACGAACTTTTGTGGGACCGAGGTGTCTCTGGAAATGGATCGCAACCTTCAGGCACTCCCCAATGGTGTAGCCACCCTCTCTGCCTATTATCTCAAATTGAGATACTTCAAAGATTTCTTTGAGTTACTATCAAGATCACCCTTTATCAAACGTCTGAATATTAATCTCAACCAGACGATTGTGGAGAGCAATTACAGAGAGTTCAACATGGAGTGGGAATTTGGTGAATTCCCTTTAGCCGAAGGTGAAACTGACGGGGATTGCGAGATGAGATTGTTCAAGGGTGTGAAAGCGGCGGATCAGCGAGCAGTGGAAGTCCTCTTTGAGTGCGGAGCGCTCGAGCCCCTCAAAGCGTTTCAAAACGTCAAGTCCTTCACGATTGACTTCGACGACCGTCTGCTCCCAGATATCCTTTCCGGGGATGAATACGAACCTCCACCTGCCACTGCAGCGATCATACAAAAGTTGAAGAATACCATTGAAGGCAATTGGCAGAACCACTACCCAATCACACAGACGACTTACTCATCCCAGCCAGTGACCGACTTGACCACAAGATCCGCCACCTCCAAGATGAGTAACGCTAAACTCGCTCATTTCAATTTACTTGCCAGCCTCATCCGCAAGATGAGAGAATTGAAAGAAGGCTAAGCTTCCTAAATCGACGGAAGATTAAATGGGATCTGAGAGTTGAGAAGTGAAACAGGAGACTCCTTAAAAGCCTGCACCAGAATCAGCGGATGCGAACGACGCTTCCTTGAATTGTGTCGATACAATTTACCATCTCACGTGCTTGGACTGACGCCGAGACGACATTTCCTGTGCCATGATAGCACCTGCTTGCGCGTCTTCAGTATCAGCTATGCTCCAATGAAACAATGTGAAATGCAATTCCCTGAGAAGTATCGTCAATTCCTTTAGTTGTAGTCACGACCATCTACACCTCTTTATGTTTCGCTCTACTAGCTAATCATATTCCAGTATCAAATTACTCCAATTCACCTGACTAGGCTCCACCAACCTCGCTCCATGCTCCCCACATTCGATCGATATATCTCCAGCATCCTCCTTACCTCTCGCCCCCACATCTATCGCCAAGCTTGTACCACAAAACTCCTCCATCTCCTTCACCAACTCCCTTGGCCTCTCTATCGGCACCAAGTGCCCACAATCCTCAATCACCACCATCTCCGACCCAGCAATCCTCCCACATACCTCTATATCAACCATCTCCACCGTCGTCATTTGATCCCTATGCCCCACCACCACCAACACCGGCACATTGGCTTTGCTCAGCTCAGCGGAGTGGTCGCTCGCTATACCATATGTCCACCACGTCTTCCGTGCGAGCCTGCTACCGCGCCTACAGTCTTGCACGAGGTTTTGGAGGTCTTCATGTGCGATGGATGAGGCAATGCTGACTTCCTCTCCCATCATCCCCGCCTCTTCGAACTCTCGTAGTCTCTCATAAGCCTTCCTATACCTCCCTAACATATTCTCTGACATCGTGAACGGTCCAGCTGGCACAGGTGCGATCAAGACTAGGCCTCCGAGGCCCTGCGGCTGCCGGCTGGCAACGACCTGAGCAACCTTCGCACCCATACCATGACCCACCAAAATGTATGGTCGGAGATCTAGGGAGGGTTGACCCTGCCCTCGAATCAGAAGTTCCACATCCCTTGCCATCTTCTTGATCGAATACGGATGGCGGCCATCAGTGTCGGGGTGCGAAGATCCGCCCCAGCCTCGAAGATCTATTGCCACTATCACAGCACCTCCTAGTCAGCGATTTCTTCTACGCGTGCAAGATGGTGAAGAGGTATAACATGTAATCACTTGTCACTATTACTCCATAGGGTGCGGTTCTTTTTGAGTAAATGTGAGCTGCAACGTAACACGTACCGCAGTGATTCTTGGGAAGCAGCGAGGCCACTTGCTCAAACATTCGCGAAGAACTCCCGTATTCGTGCAGGAACATTAAAAGCGGTCGTTTGCCCTCCGAGGCGGTGTTCAATACGTCTTCTGACAACTGGATTGATAGTACTGTACCCCTGGCGTTTTGCCAGTCAATTCGGTGGTGAAAATGCATGATGGGTTTCAGTATTATTGGTATCTTGTCTCATATATACTCGAAGAGTGTGGTCTTCGTTGAATTAGATCATGATGTGACTCAAGGCTGATACCAGTGAACAATGGTTCTAAATATATTCTAGGTATCAGTTTTAGCTTGGCAAAGATCAGGGGATCTTATCACTTTTGCAAATTTGCGAAATTGCCGCTCTAAAACAAGTCTTTGGTAGTCTTGATCGCCAGTCATTTAGCTCACATCATCGCATGCATTCTATCCTACATGAGCGATCCAAACCCTCTTCTCGGAAGAAGATGTGGCCTTGAATACCGATCTGTTATGTCCCATACGTGAATCAGGCTGATTTCCTAAATCAGACGTCTTATTTCCCGAATCGCTCCTAATTCAGCTATGGGACGTCCTATAGCTGAATATTACTTAAATAGGACGTTTTATAACTAAATTAACTACCCGTCCTAATTCGGGAATTACGACGTTACGATTACTTAATCGCGCCGTCTTAGTTAGGTAATTAGGACGTCTCTATTAAATAATAAACCCTAGTATACGTAAATATATACTAATTAAGATTAAACGAGATTATACGCAGCCGTTAATTTTTCTTCGATAAGTAACGTATTTTTATATTTTTTCTTTTTATTCTTTTAACGCCTAATCTCTTTTATTATTATTATTATTTTAACGTCTTTTAAAGATCTTTTTATTATTTATTAATTATATATTTCTCGCCTATAGAGCCTACTAATAAATAGTAGTTACTACCGTTATTTAATAAAAAGACGCGAGCGGCCTTTATTAATTATCTACGTTTAAAGCTAGTTAATAAAGAGTTATTTAATACTATAAAATAAACGCGTTATCGTATATAACTAATTAATAGATATTAATATTATTTCTACCGGTACTAAGGCGGAAAAAAGGGTTAAATTTAATAAAAAATATCGAGTTTCTTCCGGATATATATTTATTAATAATTAATTATATAAATAATTTAAAAAGGATTTAGAATAACCCCGTTTCGTAATTTTAAAAAATAATATCGTTAACGCTATTACTCGAGTATATATATACCTCGACTATATTAGAATTAAGAAAATATATACGGCGCTAGCTTTTTAGTACTATAGAATTAATATTAATATAATTAGTTAAATACTAGGAAGATACTATATTTATTTATAAATTAATAAAAGTAATACTCGTAGGCCGTTAAAGTTTATTATTATTTAGAGTATTTATAAACGGTATAAAGTTAATTTAATAAACCTACGCTCCCGCCTAGATATATTCACCTATCCTAGAAAGAAGATATAATAGGTATATTATATTAAGGATTATTTTTCGAAGTACTCGGTTACGTATTTAATAGAAAATAAAAAGGCCTCGACGGTAGTAATATATTTAAATGTATATATCCTTTATTTTAGGGCCCCGGATATTATATAATATAATAACTATAAAGAATTTAAAGGCGTATATCTTATTCTTTTTTAAAAATATAATATTCGTATTATTAATAGTCGTCCTAGGAAGTTATAAACTTAAGACTTAATAAAGTAAATAAATAACATATAAAAAAATAAATTAATAAAGCGAATCCTCTCGACTAGGAATAATCGCTAGGCTAGTTATATAATTTATATTATTAACTTTATAAATTATTAGACGTATATCTTACTCCCTACGGGAATAATACTATTTTAAGTATTTTTCGGGCGAAAACCGCGAACGCGTCTACCCTATAAAAAGTAAGAAAAGATTACCGAATCGATAATAAATATAGATAGCGTGCTTACGCTAGAAAAACTAATCGACGATACGGTAGAAAAAGGTAATTTTTATATAAATAGTATTATTAAAGAGCTCTTAATTTTCAAGGATATTATTAAAGATAAGAATAAAGATAAAGATAAAAATAAAAATAAAGATAAGGATAAAGATAAAGATAAAGATAAGGATAAAGATAAGGATAAAGATAAGGATAAAGATAATAATAAAGAAGTCGATAATATAAATTTAGATTCTACTATAAAGATATATCTAGAGAAATATATAGAAAAGTATACTAATCGGGCTATCGATAGCGACGTTAATAATATCCTTAATAACGACGTTAACGGTAAAGATCGTACTAATACCGGTATATATTATAGTAACTTTATAATATTTATAGATTATTTAAAAATTAATCTTAACGTCTTTTTTATTTAGGATCTTTAAGTATTTATTAAATAAATTATAAACCGAAAATTATAAAAGAAGAAATACGCGAAAAATTATAAAATTTATATATTTAAAAAGAGAGAGATAGCTAGCTTAAGAGTACCTAAATAAAACTAGGCTATTAATAACGCCTCTCGAATAAAGTATCTTATTATTAATATTAAATATAATCCGTCTTATTATATATTATAGACGTTTTAAGGATTATTAGATAAATAAATTATAACCGTAAATCTAAACTTTATTCCCGAAGAGAATATTAAGGATATATTAAAATCTATTAGTAAACGACCCCTAAAGAGATAACTAACGTTATAAATAATAATTACACTAAGATCCTTAACTAGCTATATAGAAATCTTTTATAAATATAAGAAAATATATAAAACTAAGCGAAGCTATATTTATATTAAGGTAGGCGTTAAATATATATAATACTATTATAATAACGGTATATACGAAAATATAACTAAAACCGTTATAGTATTAATAAATAAATTAATCGTTTTAATAGACCTATTTATAGATATATATAAACTAGATAATATATTACTAATAACGAAAGGAAAGGGAAAAAGAAAATATACTTTTATATAAACTATATTACTAAAGAAACCCGTAATAAAGAAAATTATACTCTTTATAAAAACTCTTTAAAATTATTTAAATATAATTAGAGTAATTAACCGGCTTTAAAGTCTTAAATTAAAATTAAAATTAAAGTTAAAACTAAAACTACGTTTAAAGAAATAAGTTAAATAAAATTATAAAGAGTAAAAAATATTAACCTAAAATAATAGGAGGGTAACTAGGTAAAATCCGGCTAAAATATAAAAATACGGAGAAAGTAACGGAGAAGGTAGTAAAGAAAACGATAATTAAAATAATAACGACAACGAGGGTAATAATAATAATAACGGGGATAACGAGGTTAATAAAAGTAATAAAGGCGATAAGGCTAGCGATAATATTAATAACGATAAAGGTAATATTAGAGTAACCGGGCTTCGGGGTCTCTAAAGTAAATTAATTAAATAATAAAATAAAGACGATAATAACGTCGTTTATAATTTAAGCTAGTAACTATATAACTTTATAAAAACTATAAAAACTATAAAAAGTATAATTTAGTAATCGCGACGTCCTATTTCCTAAATTAGCCGTTTTATTTAAGAAATAAAACGTTTTAATTTAATAATCATAACGTTTTATTTCCTAAATTAATAAAACCCCTAAATAAATATTTAATTACGTAATCGCGACGTCCTATTCATGAATATATCGTAATTCATGAATCACGACGTCTTATTTCCCAAATAAGACGGCTGATTTGGGAAATCGAAATATTCGCGTATGGGACATAACAGATCTTCTCGATAGATTCACTCCGCCACCTGCTAGCTGAAGCAGGCGGCAACCATTCGATTCGCCCTCTTCGCCAGCACAACCCAAGCCGGTTCTTCATTGGTATAAGGAAACAACAGCTGGAGATAGATGAAATTTAGCCCGACTGTGCAAATCGTCAAAAATCGCCGACACAATTGAGATGCTCCAGATTCCAGCAATGATCTACGGCAGCGCGCGAAACGCAATTTCTAAGTCCCCACCAACCTCCCCCCAACCATAACACATGTGTAGGATGATAATCACCAAGGTAACACTGCTCAAGAGAGCCAGCTTCTCCGACAAGCTTTTCTAGTGGCGATCGGCTTGAGGCAAAGAGGACACTCCTGTTTCAATTTCTTGTGGAACATTAGGCGTGTGAGGCACTGTACCATCTCGGAGTCAGCGCTGTCATTCGGGAATGAAAGAATTGAAAGTCACTCAAGGGTCCTAGTTGGATGCCGAAGGTATGACCGCATTACAATTTTACTGGACGATTTCTGGCATTTCCTCTCTTTCCCCAGGGGTTGAGGCTGAAAGGCTCTCTGTAAATGATACAATCTTGCTGTTCTGGATCAGGACTCTCGATTTCGATGCAAGGAGCGGCGCATAGAAAGCAGAAGTTTGCGAGCATTTCCCGGCTGTCGCTCGACGTCGTCATGACTTATGCCCTTTTGGGGAGAAACCCAAGCGAAGCTTTACAGTATAGGTGGAAGAAGTTCTAGAGTGATGGGGAATTTTGTGATTCTGGGACGTGTCCACTGCAAAGCTACTTTTGTTGTGCTTCATGGCTAGTTGCCTGGATATGCTACCTATAGTGAAAATGGTAACACAGCTGAGACCTTACTGCACGAGACCAGACCGAGAAGCAAGTAGCACGAGATCCATTCCCATGGATGAAGCAGCCCCGGTATTCTCCAAGCGGGCAAATCAAGCACGACCCATACCCTCCAGCAGACGACTATTCTCCAAAGCCCTTCCACCACCCATAGATTGTGTCATCGAACTTCGAAGACAGCACGCAGCCATTAGCGTGGTCATTAGCACAGACGAATTTCACGATAATGCCAAATGAGACCACGAGCGTGTACCATCCTGGACTGGAGCCTCTTCTGACAGCCAACATCGCCATCAGCAGGTATAGCCCAGCACCGATCTTGGGTAGAGCCTCAAACGAGCCGGTGCCCCAATTCCCCGAGAGTTGAATGTCTAAGAAGATCATTCGCAGGAGCTGGGCAACAACGGCAACTCCCATCACTATTTTCGATACCAATCTCTCCATGTCCCAATTCTGCGCTTCAGTCGGAGGTATCTCCCTCTCGACTTCCGCGGGTAAAGGCACTGCCGCATCCTCAGACGCGGTAGGCTCATCACACAACGCCTCGACGTACTCTTGAAACAGCATTCTTCCCCTCTTACTCCATTCTTGACACATTACAGCGTCTCCTGCCGCAAACCTCATGTTGTCAATCAACCTCAACAAGTCGGCTTTGCTAGTACCTAGCTGTATCCTGATACCGAATATGAATTCCAAGTAGTTAACCGTTCTGATATCCTGCGGCTGGTAAGATTGTTGCCTGTGGACATTCAGGACGATAGGTTGAGTACAAAAAGGGCACATATTGTTGAACCCAGGCGAGAACATCCAGCGGGCCAAACACTGAAGTCCAAGCACGTGACCACAGGCGAGCTGTACAGCCTTACAAAGGTTGGTGCCGTTTTGCTCTAGCTTAGTGTCGTATGGCTCTTTGCAGATGATACACTCTCTGTCTTCTGGGGCTAGCCCCTCAATATTGAAACCGGGGACGATACATAGGTACCGGAAGCAGGGGATTACCTCGTCGATTCGGAGGGTCGTCATGTTGATTGTGGGTTTGGAAGGTTTCGAGCTGATCAACCGAGGAGGAGGTTGGCCAAAGGTATGGGAGGAGGAAGGAATTACAACGCTGGGTGCTCTACTTCATGATATGTTCACTGGAAAAGCCCTGCAACACATATTTAATGTGACATGGTGGGCGGTGCTGAATGAATTCACTTTGGGCAAGTGTCGACAGCGGAATACTGACATCATATATTAGGGAAAAAGCTAATATCAGTCCTACTATACGGAATTATGGTGAGAACAAGGGCAACTTTTGTGGGGTTCCTAGAACAAGGAAACTATCAGAAGGAAACTGTAATTACTTTGATTTCAGTCCTACTATACGGATTTATGGTGAGAACAGGGCAACTTTTGTGGGGTTCCAAGAACAAGGAAGCTATCAGAAGGAAATTGTAATTACTTTAAACTTTAAATAACCCAACGCTATGGACTCCAGGATCATTTAGACCTTGACCTAACGGAAAATTTGCGCAACACCGTCCACAACCACTGGGATAACCGATCAACAAACCAAGGACAGAGACCATGAAGTACGCCCCCTGCCTACCCACCAAGGCTCTCTCATACACATAGTACGCCGTAGCAAGCACCCACAGAACAGCGCTGACAGCCGGCAAAGCGCCAAACATTTTCTCCTGGACACTTCGGTGAAGGCAAGCTATGAAATGGTAAACAAAACAGCCCAGTACCACCGAGACAAGGGGCCAGAAGTTGCTCCTGAAATTTGCCAACTTCTAGATTTTCACCGCTTGCTTCTTCAAAAGCCTCGTGGAAATCGAATCCGAGTCTGTCAATCTCTGTGCCTCTGCTCTATGCCGCTCCTCACCCGCATTCATGGCGTTTGCTGGGTCAATGAACCCTTCTGACCCACCACAAAGAGCATTGGCTAATTCATAGAGCAACATCTCATTCCGCTCCATAACTTCAGCCGACGCACCTTGTCCCCATTCGTGGAAGATGGCACCTTGCATTACCTTCCACAAAGCCGCTTTCCCGACGGAAAACTGGCTCTGCGCAATGTACATGAATCTTGCTAAGTATTGCAAAGTTTCAGGATCCTCTTCATGGTCTAGCTGACTCTTGTCCGTGATCTCTTTTCTACAAATCGGACAACACTCATCAGAATTCGGCGAGAACATGAACATCGCCAGACAGCCCAAGTCGAATACGTGACGGCAATTCTTAAGCTTGACGGGGCAGTTGACGGTTTCGCCTTGTCGCCAGAGGTGTTGTCTGAGTAGGGCTCTAGGCAGATGATGCATTCGTCTTCGGCGTCGATTGTGGAGGTGGGGATGAATGGGAAATAAAGAGGAAATCCAGACAGGCGAACAAGTTTGGCGCGGGCATTTTGAGATTGGGGTTTCCTGGGGAGTCGGCTTAGGAGGGTTCTGGGTCGGTGGTCTAGAGGTGGGAGTGGTTTGGGATGCGGTGAGGAGAAGAGGAAGGAGAGAATAGTTGCACACGTATACGTCAGTGTTCCACGCTATTCAAAGACGCATGATTGACACTTATCCATGAAAGGAAATCTAACAATGCATTGTCTAGGAGATGTCGTTAAAGAAATAGCCGCAATGAAAAAAATGCATGCTAGTAAGCGTTATGAGATTGCAGCAAGACTGGCACAATGAGCGCGGAGGTGCTCCTGAAATGGATGTCTCGGCAAAGAAAGGATTAATAATCGTACTAGGACAGAACTACCACCAAGGTGTCTCAGGGAAGATTTCTGCAAGCGGCTGCCGCATGATATCTAAACCTAACCTTAGGGAATCCTTGTTTTATAGCCAAAGAAATGTGTACAACGTGATTTGGTGACGGAGCAAAAATCCATTTGTTGCTGTTAAATTATCAATGATACATTGCAATCTGCAAGCGCGAAGTCAGCAGTGTACTCTCCACCTCCATTCCATGCCCATCTCCCATCCATACTCCAATACTCCTAATCCCCCACTCCCTAGCCCCTACCGCATACCAATTACAACAGACAACCAGAGCAAACCCCCCAAACCCCACTAAGTACCATGCATAAAAGCCCGCACACTCAAAATCCCCTGAAATCAAAACAATCCACCAAGAGCGACGCGCACAACCCCACCCACCCCATCCAAATGGCTCCTACCGCCAATATAGCCGCACACCTCCAATGTTGCGTCCCTGCAACCACAACCGCAGCAATCAGTCCCGCAACCGCAAGGTCAAGACGGAGAATAAGGCCAGGTTCTACTGGTCGAGTGTTCGAGATAAAGGCAGGGTTCAAGAGGAAGAGGTTGGAGATGAGGAGCATAACAGCCAGCACTCCGATCTCGCCTTTGAGTTGAGTCCAGGTTTGCGACCACGTTATACGCTCGGTTTGTCGAAGTCGAAGATGTGGATTTTCCATATGCTGAATCTCTACCTGGAGATGTCGCACAACATCCTCCTCCACCGCGGTCTCATCCATCCACCCACCCATTGAGACTCTCGGCCGACGCAAAGGCTCGAAATAAATCTCAAACAACATTAACATCCTCTCCCTCATCTCCTTAGCCTCGTAAGATCCTCTCTTCCCATACTCAAAACTTTCTAATTCCTTATACAACCTCTCGGCCAAGTCACCCCATCTGCCTCTTGTACTTCGAACAACCGCAAACTCGATCTGCACGAATGTCATCCACGCAAGCCTGCCGCTCGAATCCCACGCCCCCCAGTTCTTATCTGCTGGCGTTGCCGAAACAATTGGAACCCAGCAGTGCGGACAATGGTTCGGAAACGGAGCCGAAGTAAACATCCAGCGAGCTAGGCAGGAGATACAAATCGTGTGTTTGCAATGCAGTAGCACTGGGCGATTGAAGGTTTCTTCGCTGTCGGGTTGCCAGGCCGTGGCGGTGTAGGGAGCGAGACATACCGGGCAATCACGCTCGTCGGGGTGGAGGAGCGCGGTTGATGCGTAGGGGACTGTGCGGAGGAAAGAGAAGTGGGTTACGAGGGTTTTGGGGGAGGAGGGGGGCATGGTGATTGGTTGGGTGGTGCGTTGGTGCGTGGTTCAGTCTGGGACCTGGACTAAGGGGCTGCCCGGTATTCCGAATGATTCGGGAGAGTGAGTACTCATGATTGTTGGAGATAGTTTTTGGAGAAAGGCTGTGTCGAGGGTAGAGTGTTGATCCCCCCGTGTCGAAGCTGGGCGTTACCCCACCCCGTCACGCCATGGAGGCGCGAGGCTGATCAGTGGGGTATTGATAAGCAAAGAGGTATTTGAGGGGCAGGATCCCCAATCGATATCTTGGACGGAGGTAATGTGAATGACCTGTCGGACGATCCTGCATGCGAAAGCCTATTTGGGACTAGCGCCTAATTAGCGCCATCTCCACTATTGGACCCTCGAATTCTGCATAAAATGTCACACAAACACAAATTCGACACTATTCATTCTCATTGTTCAAAAACGTCCCTGTTCCTCAACAAAGAAGATAATAAAGGCAGGACAAAGAAAAGTTGTGGAACAATGCCGGCCTACCAGTTCTGAAACCCTAACAAAAGATGAAACGACCAATAGCATTGTCCAACTCCCGCCTTTGTCGCGTCTGCCCAAACACTTCTTTCGATACACGATAATCGCCAATATGGTGATTCATACCTTAGCCCACTCACCCTCATCCTCATGCGTATCCCCTCCAGACAAAGATACCAGTATTTCAATCTCCCAAAAACCCTCACAGCGCAACCTTCGAAAATGCGATTCCATCTACGCGCCATCGTAGACTCGCTTTCACCCAACATCTCGCCACTCATCCCCTCAGAGCAGCTAGTCGCGCGCAACGCCGCCGTTCTTGATGAGCGCTCCGACCGCATCCCACCGAAAGTGGAATTCCCCACTCCAGGTAAGAAAAAGGACCCCAAAACCGCACCCACCGACGCACCACCCGCTGACAAGAATGGTCCAGCACTAACCACCACCATGCCTCTACCACTCCCTCCAACCAAACCACCACCGGGCCCAGCTCCCGCTACAGTGACGGTGACGAGTGTCAGCACATCAACTTTGACTTCATATGTCAATATCACTTTCCATGACCTCGCTACGGATTTCGAGACGGCGACGAAGATGGTATCGACGACGTTGTTGACGACCGCTACCGTGAATCAAACTCTCACTACCACCGCCACGTCAACTCTGTCAGCGCCGGCGCACACGTTGACAGTGTCACCGACTCCGGTGCCGGAGAAGAAGCATGTTTCGACGGCTGGGGTGTTGGCGGTTGTGAGTGGTGTGACGAATTTGGCGCTGTTGGTTGTGATGTTCTTCCTTGTGAGGAGGTTTTATAGAATGTATAGAGCTGAGCGAGTGCTGAGAAAGCAGACACAGACCGAGGGGGTTGAACTGGCCGGGTCAAAGCATGTGGAGGGGGGACCAAGGTCAGTGGCGTCGGCAGATTTGGAGAGGAAGGATCAGTGGAGTGTATCATGAAGAATAGATGGGGTGGATTGTACAGAATAGACTCTCGCAATGGCTGGGCCAGAGGGAGGGATAAAAAAGCGAGACAAATTAGACGATAATCTTCGCATGCACAGACCTTTTCCAATCCTATACAAATTTTCGACACCGCATCAGATCTCTTCTGAGACAAGCTTACGCTCTCTTGCAATTGCTCCTCTGGCGAATACTCACTGATATGTTCACCTACCACTCACTAGCTCTATTCTTGACTTACCATCTAAGCCGAGGACCTGAAAGCCGACATGTGAACTACATATATCGTGCGGATAGAGCTTCGTAGTTACCTCATACATCATTGGTCAGTCTCCTTTCGAGTGCATTTGTTGCGCTCATCAAGATCCTGTGACTCTACAAATGCGGCATTGTTAACACTCCTCGTTCAAAGAGCACAGATTCTCTGCCTGCTCTGAGTATACAGTACCGGACACCACGCATAGCACATCATTTACCCTGTTTTAGTCTCAACCCAAAGCTCAGATCTCGCTGCCCAAGGCCCTCAAGTACACCATCACACCACGCCTTCGCTTCCACGTCGCCACAGTCTCGGAAGAAGTTCGTGATTACCCATAAAGGCAGCAAAACAAGACTCTTCCCAACGAGGCCATGGCGTGGCTGTAAGCAGTAGTGAACAGAGCGACTGACATTGAGCGCAAAGCTGTGAGTCTGAGACGTACGCTCACGCGGGCCTAGCAACGTAACAGTGGTCGAGCCTAACGTGGAGGAATCGAGCTTGTGCTGAAGCGTGGCCATAGAATGCAATAGTAGAATGAGCGAGGACCAATAGAGGAGGTAGAGGCGTGCAATGTAGAGTACAGATTGGGGAATCCGATGTCGGTATGCGTGCCCATTTCTTGTGTGAGTACCATCGCCACCAACCGAAAAGCTTTAATCTGACGCTTCGTGCGTTCAAACCACGCAGCGAGAGCCGTCTCGAGCCGCACGCACGAATCCACAAGCCTCTGCCACGTCGCCACAGCCTCCACATCGGTCGACAGCTTAGCCGCTTCGTCGCACTGTTCCAGAATTGTTGGCAGTGTGGTGACTAATCTCAGCAAGGCCCCATACACTTCATCACTGAATTGATTCACGCTGTTTTGCCATCTTTTCGTAGTCGAGAAGGGGCTCGGCCGTCTTGCGCCGAGTGCATCGAAAACACAGATGGTTTCAAGGAAGTGGAAGGAGATCTGGCGGCTTGCGGATGTTACACAAGGTATCGACTTGAACTTGTTGAGGTAAGAGGTAGCTCCTTCGACGTGGAACATCCATCCACGGCCTTGTCCAAAGGTATTACCTTGTAACAGTTCGTATGCCGACAACGTCAATGTTGCAGCGAAAATCTCAACGCTGAATTCAGAGCTTGGCTTCGCAATGGCGTTTCGGAGGCGTCGTAGAGCGCGAGAGTAGAGCGATATTGAGGAGTTGATGAGGCGGTGCTCACCGGTGACGTAGCTCATCTGCATGAGACAGATAGCTTGAATGGAGAGATCGAGGGTGTGGTTAGTGTTTACAAGACTTGGCATCATTTGAGACCAATGTGGGCCAATCTCGGCAGATGAACTACTTGGCACGAAAGCTGAGACGGCATTGCACGCCAATTGCTGCAGAGACATCTGGGCGGCGTTTACCTCTTGCGGTAGGAAGAATGGAAAATGGTAATCTTGAGACAATCTTTGAGGTGGTTTCTTGCACTGTTGTCGATTAAGAACCGTAGAGCCAATCACTTTTCCCTTTGACTGAGCACAACTAGGCTGTGCAAGATACTCGACCGAAATTTGTCCAGGATTCTCTGGTTCGAACCCATGACATTTGAGCATTTGATTCTTGTCGCTCTTCTGTTGGTCTCTCTCACACTGCTCATGTTTCCTTCTTCGATACGCCTGAACGTTCTTCCTAACTTGATCGCGACGCGCTTTCAGGGCTTCGTCCTCGGTCCGGGGAAGTGGTGGGCGTCCTCGAGGCATTTGGTGATTATCACGCGAGTATGTGGAGACTTTGATTTGCATGCTACATCATGTAGGTATGATTTCCGTGGATGGTGAAGGAATTGTTGGTTAAGTCGAAGCGATCGCCGCGCACTAACCGCATGGGGCTCAACTAGACTCAGAAGAGCAAGCGCATAATGACGCTGCTGCCTGAAGCTAAAAATCATGCCCGCTACATCGTTCGACCGTCCTACGAAAGAAGGAGAATCAAGTATTCCTGATCCAAAGCATGATTCTGGGACGTCTTAATTTCAGTGTGATGGGTCTCATGCCCAAAGCCTAATCGAAAAGACCGCGCCGATGCGTAAGCTTGCGGTATTCCGGTACAACTCACGTCACCGTCTTCGTAACCCCGTGACAGTTGTCTACATATGACTTCCACCGTTGAGGCGACCAGTCGCGCCGGTCGTCTGTTGGGGTCTGGCATGCTGCGGGTGCGGATGTGTGGGTGCTGCTTTTGGGGCTGGAGGGTTTGGTTGTTGAGCGTGTGGAGGTGGCGGCGTGGTGGGCGGTTGGTGTGGGTATTTGGCTTGGGGAAGTGGTGTGGTGGGTTGAGGAGGGGTGGGTTGTGGAGGAGTGGGTTGTGGAGGAGTGTTTGGAGGTGCTGTGAGTTAAGGATTGGGTTGATGAATGAGTTGACGAGTGGGTGGATGAGGGGGTTGTAGAGTCGGCTAAGGAGTGGGTCGAGGAGTGGGTGGAGGGTTGGGTGGATGAGTGCGTCGAGGAGTGCGTCCAAAGCGTCAAGGATGACTTGCTAAGTGTCGCCGACACGCTAACTATAGCGGAGGATGCTGAGGATGATGATACGACGCTGCTGGATGGAGCCATACTCAAGACAGTAGGCACTTCACTCGCTGCGACAACGCGGAAAGGAGCGGCGGAACCTATAGGCACTTGTGCCTCTGAAAGGGTTGCTATTGTGAGAGCATATGAGATGGCGGGGATGAGGCTCTTCTGGAAGGGATACATAATGAACCTAGATGGACAATGATTGACTGAGAAGTGGAGGTGCGCCGGGGCGAAGATATTTGTAGAGAAACCATTGCAAATGGGGGAGGTCATCCCATTTATCGACTTTCGACGGCGGGATTGATGCTCGTCTTCTTTAGGGCGGTTTGCCAAGATATGGAAGTCAAATCAGGGCTAGGAACAGAAGTGGCTGATGGATCTGAGTTAGGTCTTTATTACGGATAGTAGGTCTTTCGTAGCGCGTATAATTGAATGCTTCTCCTATTCTGCAAGGCTATAAGGAGTACAGGGAGCCCACTCCCGGGGAGCATAGGAGATAGAATCGGTTATACCCCTATTCCAATAATGATAAAACGTTTTTCAATTTTTTAGAATTTTGCGACACCCCACCAAATCCGAAATCGAAAAATCATAATTCGGACTACCACACCATAACCACCAGTCGTGAAGTTATAAAAATTTCAGAAGTTATTATTAAGGTATAGCTCTATTATCCACGAAATCTTTAAATAATTTAGATCTATATATATAGTAGTAGAGGGTGTTTCGTTGATTTTATATTAAGCCTTAGCGTAGGTCGGTTTAAAATCTATTTTTACCGACTTATACTAAGACTTCGTACGAAATCAACGAAAAATTAGCTATAACCCTATATATCTTAATATTTCCTAACTTAAATATTTTAAAAACTAAAGTTATATTAGAGTTATACTTTAATAATAATTTCTAAAATTTTTATAACTTCACGACTAGTAGTTATAGTATAGTAGTCCGAATTATAATTTTTAGATTTCGGATTTAGTAGGATATCGCAAAATTCTAAAAAATTAAAAAACGTTTTATTATTATTAGAATAGGGGTAAGCGAAAGTCGAGATCTAGGTTTATAAATTTTAATAAAATAATTAATTATTTCTCGCGTAGTTAGTTTATTATATCCGGCGCCGCGGTTTAATATATATAAAAAGTTATAGAATCTTTAATATTTTTCTTTTTTTTCTTTTCCCTACTATAGCGATACTACCTAATACTAGCTTTATAAATAAATCTTTTAAATAATTTATATTATATAAATAGATAATTCTACTTTATTTAAAATAATTCTAATACTTTATAAATTAAATTAATTAAGAAAATATTCGTTAAATTATAAAGTTTATAATATAAATAATAAGTTTACTTAGTTTAATAAAGTTTAAATTAAATTCTTAACCTATAATATCTTCGACTCTATTTATTAAATTTAGTTAATTTCTACGATATTAAAATCGCTTTAAATAGAGCTCTTTATTTATATAAAATTAACTAATTAAAAGAGTTATTTATAGAGTTAGTACTAGGTAGTATAGTTATAGTAGGAGAAAAGAAAAAGAATAAAAATATTAAAAATTTAACGTATATAGAAAACTATAGAATTTTTAGTATTTTTTTTTTTTTTTATTTTCCTCTACTATATCTCCTCCACCGGTACTAGCTCTATATATAACTCTTCTAATTTATATATATTATATAAGTAGATAGCTCTATTCGAGGCGATTTTAATATAGTAAAAATTAATAAAAACTAGAGAGTATTTATTAAATTATTAAGTTTAAAATATAATTATAGTAGTAAATTTACTCCGTTTAGTAATTATTAAACTAATATTTCAATCCCTAATATCTTCTATTATAGTTATTTAATTAAGTTAATTCCTACGGTATTTTAATCACCTCGAATAGAGTTATTTACTTATATAATATAAGTAAATTAGAAGAGTTATTTATAGAGCTAGTACCGGTAGAGGGGTTATAATAAAGGGAAATAAAAATAAAAAAAATACTAAAGATTCGCAAGCTTTCTATATATATTAAAAGTTATAAAATTTAGCTTATATAGAAAGCTATAGAATTAGGTTTAGTATTTCTATTTTTTTTATTTTCCCTTACTACCGGTACTAGTTCTATAAATAACTCTCTTAATTTATTTATTTTATATAAATAAATAACTCTATTCAAGGCGATTCTAATACCGTAGGAATTAACTTAATCGAATAAATAATATCGAAGATATTAGAGATTAAGAAATTAATTTAAGTTTTATTAAATTAATAAAGTCTACTACCTATATTTTAAATCTTTTAATTTAACGAATATTTTCTTAATTTATTTAATTTTTAGGGCGTTAATATCGCCTTAAATAAAGTTATTTATTTATATAAAATTAGTTAATTAAAGGAGTTATTTATAGAGTTAGTATTATAGTAGATTTTGAAACTATTAATTTTACGCGCTAAACGGATAACCCGTATACTTTATTTAAATAAAGTAACTACTAATATTAAATAAGTAAAATATAGATATAAATATATTATGAATTTATTCTAAATAGTTAAATTTAAAATTATATAAATAGTATAGTTTAATAGAGCTTTACCTCGTTATCGCTTCTTTATTATTATTATAGTCGCCGTCGTTCTAGAGTTTATTCGCGCCTTAATCTAGTATAAATTCGAGTTAGGATATAATATTAATAGTATCGCCGCCGGCCTTTATAATATAAGCCTAATTACGTTATAAAGGATAATAAGGATATAGAGGCTTTACGATACCGTTTTTATACCGAGTAAAAACGTAGGAGGGCGACCTAGGAAGATTAACGAGCTTTTAAAATATAAACTCCTATATTATTTTATTAAGCGACCTATAATTTACCTAGACGAAATAATTTACTTTTTATTAAACGAGTATAATATTACTATTAATAAAATCGTTATTTAATAATATTTATACCGTTTAGGATAAAATAGGAAAATTTAGTAAAAAGTTATTTATAAATATAATTAGATTTTAAAAATAACTTAGTTCGTAAAACTAAAGAGGTAACGAGTTAATTAATTAATTTTTCTAGATAAAAGTACTATTTATAAATATACTAGTATATTCTAAACTCTTATATATAATATCGATATAATTAATTTTAATAGGCGATAAGAAGTATAACTAGGCCCTTATTAATATTATATTATTAATTATTTAGAGTTTATATAGAAGTAGGAGGTAGAGTCTTTTATTTATATATATTATTAACGGTTACCTCGACTAGATTATATATTAAAAGTTAATTACGACGGCGATATTTAATAATTTTATCGAATATAATATACTCCCTCGTTACGGTCGTTTCGAAGACGATAACGTATTAACACGGGGTCAGTATAATAATATATAATATAAAGAATATTAATTATTCTATAGAGAATTTGATTTTAATATATTAAAATCCTAATATTACCCTAGTCCCGATAGAGCTAGCGGTAGAGTTTAACCCGCCGTTTTAATAGATATTTATAGTAATATTCCTATTAAAGTCTACCCCGTAATAAATCGCCCTTTTTAAAAGAAAGAAGTTAACGCCCTCGTTAATATATTTATATAGGGTATCGTAAATAATAATATAAATAACGTCTATATATAGAAGTAAATAAATAAGAAATATATATTCTAAATTATCGATTAATTACGGGTAGGCCTATAGAGTTTTAAAGTTTAACGTAGAGCCGTAAAGTTTTTAAAATCGCGATAACGAGGTAAAGCGATAGGGGGGTATAAAGATAATATAAATAATTAATAGTAAAAACTATAATATTAATAAAATAAAGGTATATATATATAGTATTATAAAAGTATTAATACTAAAGGACTAGGGCCTTAAATATATATTAGAAAAGTAAAATCTTAGTATAAATCTAGCTAGTTAGGGAAAGTCGTTTAATAATATTTTTAGAATTAAAATTATTTTAGCGCGGAGCTAGTCCCGATTCGATTAAATAATTATATAATTAATAGATTATCCGAAGTTCTTTCCCTTATAAATATACTATCTAGTTAAGAAGTAGCGATAATAAGGGGTATATATCTAAATCTATATAAAGAAATATATAAGTAATATATTATTAAGATATTCGGGTTATATAACTCTATATATAATTAAACGAATAATTTAAAATTATTAAAAAGTAGTTTTACCGGTTCTCGGTATAATATCTTTTTAATATTATCGTAGTACCCGTACTCTAAATAGAGTTTAATAAATAGATTTAATATAACGGTTATTTCCTAATAAAGATAAATAAAGAGCGATAATATAAAAGAGAAATATAATTATACTTCTAGAGTTATCGACCCTAGAAAAAGAATTTAGTTTAATATCTAGCCTATTATTTATATTCTTTAATAAATTCGTCCGCGAAAATATTCTTAATATTTATCTAACGGTTTTATATAAATCCCTAGTTTTTCTAGGATAAAAGATATTCGGTAGTATAACCCTTCCTCTTTTTAATAACGCGGTTATCGAGGATATACTCTAGTTCTTATTCTAACTCTAAATCGTCTCGCTCGGTTTCTACTACTCTAGGGTTAATAGGCCGTAGATATTTAAAAGAATTTTAATCTAATAATAAATACTACTCTAGTTATATTATTAAAAATATATTATAAATCTTTTAATTTCTTAGGATATTAAGGCGGTATACAAGCCTATTAATATAATTAAAAACCTTAAATAAACTAGTTATTTATTAATTATATTTACGACTAGTAAATTTATTTACCGGAATATTATAATTTTTATATAAACGTAGTAAGGCCTAGTCCTCTTTACGGAAGTATTAAAGATAATAAATATAATTATAATACTCTTTATCGTATATTTAAATAAAGATAATTATATTCGAAGTTTAAATATATATTAGTTCTTTTAGTAAAACGTTATTCTCTTAACTTCCTAGGTTTAACGCGTTATTAATAATAAAACTAAAAACTACTTTATTTAAAATATAATTAATAAATTAAGAAAATATATTATTATATTATATAATTATAAAAGGTAGTACTTCTTCCTAGGCTTTAGAGTTTTATAAAGTAGCGATCTAGAATCGTAATATAATTTTAATAATTTAATTTATATACTCGCTTAATTTATTCGTTTATAAATAATAAATAATAAAGAATATTGTCACGGGGTGGACTCTAGTATAGTATTACTAGGCTAAACCTCGGTACTTCTATATTAGGACTAGCGCCTTGGCTAGATTCTAGTATATTAGGGCCAAATCCTCTATAGATAATTAATATCTTTTACTAAACTAATAAAACTATATATTCTATATATATACCTTAATAAATAGTAGTAACGGTTTACACCGATTACTTTGTCTATTAAGACGCTTTTATATACTTTATTTAATTAGTAACCTAACGGTTCTATTTATCTTAATATAAGAAAACGCCTACCTATTTTAGACCAGTATTTATACGGTCCCTTTATATCCGATAAACTCTAGAAACGACCCTTTTAGTAGGCCTATTATTACTATTACTATATTAGGTAACTCTAACTATAGTACTCGCTCCTAGAAGAGTTTAAATACCGAGTAGTAGGAGTTAATACTATTTTAAGAAAATATACCTCCTTATAACCCTAATCCGGGTTTTATACCAGGCTTTACCGTAGAGTAAGTTATATTATTAATAGTAATAATTACTACTATTATTAGCTAAGTCATGAAATAAGTATTAACCGATTTTATTAATTAGTAGTAATATTAACTAGAAGAGTATACTCTAGACGATAACGTCGAGCTTTTTAACCTTTTATAATTTACTATTAAAGACGATAAACTAAAGACTAAAGACGTTAGTTTTTTTAACTCTTAGTATAAACCTAGAAATAACGCCCTAGTTCTAAATACCGGTAAGTACGTATACTATTAAAACGTTTACGTTTTTATAGATAAACTTAAAGATATAGTAGATATAAAGCCTAATACCTACGCCGCCTTTAAGAACCTTATTCCCGCGTACCTTCGTAGCTTAGCTTTAATATAGTACTTAGTCGAGTTAATAAAGCTTAAAAAGAAACTCCTACGTAATACTATATCCGATCTATAATAGTAATATACTACCCTTATCGATCGATTTAAAATTAGAACTTTAGTAGTTATAATTAAGATTACTACCCTTATATATACACCCTAGGATATTCGAAAGGGTATTTATCCTCGTATATTTATTTAAAATATATTATACCTCGCTAAGTCTATAAATATTACCTTAATATATTCCTAGTTTTTAACCGTTTGGAATATATTTTATATAAATATATATCGGGATATCCCTAAGCTAAAAGTAATAATAACGTTAAGTTAATTCCTTAAAGACGTAGAAAATAAGGTATTAATTTAAGAGGACTTTTCCTCTCGCGGCCTTATATTATTTTAAAAGTCACTTTATTTTTAGCTTTAATAGTAGTAATCCTATTAATAGAATAATTAGAAATTACTCGATAATAAGCCCTATAAGCCCTTTAAGGATAGATTTAATAAACTATTTAATAATAAATTATTCGATAAGAAGTTATTTAGTAATCACTACGCCACGCTATATTAGAATACCGTTTATACCGTTACGTTATATTAACGTACCGCCTATAACGGTATACTAGAAGAAGACGAAGGTAACGACGTTAATAATCTAGAGTATAATACTTATTAAGTTATAGTTAAAGACTAAGTATAAAAGTTAATCGAATCTAAACTAACACCGCGTTAAAATAGTTTTAACTTCGAAAATACCGGTAAATAACTATTTTTAAAACTCGCTAGCTATTTAAAAACTGCGCTAAGACTATAAATTTACGCTAAGACCTTACTTTTATATACGAAAAAAGTCGATTATTTAATACCTCTCTATTAATACTCTTATAACGCTAAACGTATACGCCTTTATTTTATTAATACTATAACTACTACCGTTATTCGCCTACGTCACCTTTATACCTTCCTATCGCCTTACTTTACTATCGCTAGAATTAATATTTAAAAGTATATTAAGAAAAATCCTTAAGGCTCTACACTAAACTTTAAGGCTCTACGGTACTCCCGCGGTTACCCCGCACCGACTATTCAAGAGCTAGGGATATACTATATATATTTACTTACTCTATTAATTCTATATATAGACGCCACTTACGTCATTACTTATAATACCCTATATTAATATATTAACGAGGGCGTTAACTTCTTTCTTTTAAAAGGGGCGTTCTATTACGGAGTAGACTCTAGTATAATATTACTAGGCTAAGCCTCGGTACTTCTATATTAAGACTAGCGCCTTAACTAGATTCTAGTATATTAGGGCCAAATCCTCTATAGATAATTAACATCTTTTACTAAATTAATAAAACTATATATTCTATATACATACTTTAATAAATATTAAATTTACCCTAAACTTATTAAATAAAGCCTTCTATAGGGTATTTATAAATTTACGGTCGCGGTCGGAAAGAATAACCTTCGGAATATTTTAATTTATTAAATATAAATAACGTAAAAGTATATCTATTTATTACTCTACTTTCTATATTAATTTTCCTAGAATCGCGGTTACCTTTCGGGAAAATTTGTATATAACGGTTATAATATTATCGAATCCTTCCTACGAAAGGGGTAAGGCTAGAATAAAATTAATAAAAATTATATAAAAAGAAGAGAGCGGTATAAGAATAAATTATAATACTCTATAAAGTTTATACCTAGGAGTACCGAATAATTAATATTATAAATAATATCGTAAATACTCCCTTAGTTTTTTATTTAGTTTATATATATACTAGTACCTAGTTATTATTTTATAGTATTTATATTTTCCTATATATAAATTAGAATATACGATGTTAAATAAAGTTTTAATATATAAAGAAGGTATATATAGGCGCTCCGGTATATATACGCGATTAATAATTAAATTATTAATATATTATATTAAGCCGTTACCCCCCTTCGAAAATAGAAGATCTACGACGTCCTCGCCGGTTTCTACGTTATAGTTAGATATATAATTTATTTTAATTTAAAAGTCGTTATTTTAATACCCTTAAAATAATTCTTATTTAAATTATATATTTATTTCTATTAATATATAGACTTTATATATATATATTTAGAGTATATCTAGCTCGCTTTCTAAAAAATCCCTAACTACGTCCTTCTAATATAGTCGGGATAAAATATCTAGTACTATATATTTAATACTAGGTTTATAACGAATCTTTATATTTTAAAAATACTAAATATAATCTAAGGCCTATACGATACGTAAATTAGTCTTTACTATAAATAAAGTAGTTATATTTATTTATTTAATTATACTAAACGTAGCTTTATAATTAATATAAATAATTATCTTCGGGGTTAATTCGACTATATATTTAATTTTAATAAATATTTATATTATTTATACTAGTTCTATTTTAGTAGGTTAATAATATATTTTTATATTCTTAAAGAGTCGATTAAAGAAAAGGATAAATTAAACCTACTTCTAGTTAGGATAAAAATCTTTTAGTTTTTTTATAATATAATAAATTATAACCCCGTAACCGAATTCTTTACTAGTATTAAAGTCGATAAATAATTCCTTTTTATTATCGAAATAATATAAAAAGGAAGGTTTAGAAAGAGTATTTTAAATAATTTTAAATAAACGGATCTCTTATAGGGAAAGTAATTTAAAACTACTTTTCTTAATATATTCCTATCGCGGAGCGCCTATAAGGGGTACTATATTTAGTAGCGCGGTTTTCTTATTTTATAAAGACCTAGTTAGAGTAGTATAATCTTTAATATAATCTCTTAATTAAATAATTATTCTTAAATATATTTTAAATACTACTAGTATTTAAAGAAAAACTAGTTATTTAATAATTATAAATTTTTCTTTAGAAGTTAATAGCCCGAACGAGTTAACTTTTTAACTAAATAGTATGATTAACGGATAACCGATAAACGCCTTCTTAAGGTTAATTAAAATATTGAATTTAACGAATAAAGAAAATATAGTATATAGATATTAAATATAATCCTCGAGGATCTAAGAGAATACTATAATATTATCGATATATACTCGGGCGAATACTTTATAGATATATAGAATCCGGTCTATTTACCGCTATATATATATAGGCGAGTTTTTAAATCTTATTATTATAATATTAAAAGTCTCTTAACCGTAGTATAATACGATAGTAAATTTATATTTATTCTTAAGGTATATACACTATTAATAGAAGAAACTAATAGTATTAATAATAGTAATCTAACGATAACCCTTAACGGCGCTAATTATATCATTCTATAGAGGTAAATAGTAGACGTTTATTATAACTATAATATTTAAACCTCGAATATTAATAATAGTACGGCTCTTTTTAGTACTATCTAATTTTATAATCTAAATAACGAAGACTAGGAAATTAAATAGAGTAGTTTATATTATTTATTTAAATCGTCCCTAAATATATAGTTTATTAAAGATCCCGTTAATAATCTTCTAGCTCTCGTTATTTATAGGATAAATATATATTATTTTAAATACTTTATCTTCCTAGTCGGCGCGAAATAATATACGTATTTATTCGTTTTATAGAATATTAATAAAGCCTCCTTCTATCTAAAGTATAAAGAATTAATTAATAATCTTTACTAACTCCGGTTATTTACTATAAATAATAATATTATTTAAGAGGATATTATTCTTTACCGAAATAATTACCTCTATTAATAAAATAGAAGGCCGGGAATTAATTAGATTCTTTATATCTTTACTCTTTAAAGACTATTTAAGAAGTAATAAATTAATATTAATAATAATTATATTATTAAAAACGTTTTTAATAAAAGTTTCTTTATACTTTTATAGAGACCTTTATATAGCGAGCTCCCGAACGTCGTTATCGCCTATAGTAATATTATAGAAGTTATTAAATTAAACCTCGATTACTTGGCCTAGCTTTATATTCCTAGGGATTTTAATATATTTATCCGTTTTATTCTTTATAAATATTAATTTTATTCTATTATTAACGATTCCGGTAAAAAGATATAAGTTAATATCTACTAGTTTAAAGAAATAATCTTATACTAATAAATTAAATTTATAAACTTCGATAATTACCGTAATTTATAGGGGGATAACTTTTATTTTCGTAATATATACCGGCCGGTTTATATTTATACCTTTTAAATAAACGTCGATAGGGTGTTTTATATCGTAGCTATCGATACGGGCTATTTACCGAGATATTAATATATTTATCTCTTTAGGGGCTATAATATCTATATTAATAAATATATTTATTTTAAGATTATTTATAATATAGACTTCCCTAGAGGCGGTTTCGGTTATTATTTTATTACTACTTTTATCTTTCCCGGGGAAATATAAAGAGGTAACGATATATTTAGAAATAATATAACGGTTAATACTAATACTAGTAACTTAGAGTAAAGTTACTATAGTACGGATTCTAGTTTTTAAAAAGAAGCGTACTATAAATTTATAGTTAACGATAGTTACTTTATAGTTAATATCTTTATAACTCTTTTCTATTTTAATTCTAAAATCTAGGCCGATTCGAATATTAATATACTAGTATTTCTTAAATATTTATCTTATTCCCGTATTTTTAGAAGAGTTATAGTTTAATTTAATAATAGGTTTCTATTTTAATAATTCGTTATTTATTCTAATTTAGTAATAAGTTTCCGTATTCTCGTTTATTACTAAAGATTATTTACTCTTTTAAATAATATTTATAATTAAATATTTAGGGTAAGAGGCTTTAGTAGGGTTCCTACCTAAACTTTAATTTCTAAAATATATATATAATACGTTTTTAGAAAAGAACGACTCTTTATATATATAGTACTCGATTTATTTAGGCGTATCGATAATAGTCGTTTAATAACCGGTTATTTCGTTTTATTTATTATAATAATCGTTTTACTACTAATCCTAGCTCTATTTATTAACGTAACTAATATTAAGCGTAGATTACTCTTCTATTTATAACTCTATAATATTATCTTTTTAAGAATAGTCCTTTTATATCTCGGTTTTATAGTAAATAATTATATACCTAGGGGGTATTTATTATTACCCGAAATAATTAAAATTATAACTACCGGTTATAGGCCCGCGGTTTTCTTAACGCGGTTAAAAATTAGGACGATTTCTATTTCTAAAAGGGAAAGATATATTTCTAGTATTACTACTAGTAATTTATAACTAAATAGGTAGTAGTTAAATTTAACGAGGTTACTATTACGTTTAAAAGATATTTAATATATTCTAATAAACTAGATTAATAAATTAATAAAAAGTAGTTTAAGGTAACTAGTTCTACTATAACTAGAACTAGTTAAATTATTAATAATTCTATTAACTTTATCGTAAACCCTCTAGTTTAAGAGGCGGTAGAGGTTTAATTATTTTATTACTTCGTATTATTCCTAGCTAGGCTTCTTCCTTAACGTTAAATAAATTAAGGAATTTATTTAATAAGATACTAGGTTTAGGCGGATTAATAAAAAACTTGAAATTAAAACTAATATAGTCGTAGATTATAAATATTTATTAATATATATTAAGAATATCGGCGGCCCTAGTTAAATTAAATATTTTATTTATATACTATTTAAGTGTTTTACTAGTATATATTTAGGCGAATCTATATTTACTAAAACGAAATTTATATATAACTTCTAGTGTTTTTATTTTAAATCGTTTAATAAAACGATTTATTTATTTAGAGTTAACGAAGGTATATATTAATATCTTAGTATTAATACTTAATTTATTTAAGAATTATTTAAGGATTATTTTCTTTAAATATAAAAGTAAAAACTTTCGTACCTCCTCTTCGCTATATTATTTAATTATATCGTTAACGCGATCCTTAAAATCGAAAATATTCTTATATATAATATACTTTTGTAAAATAAATAAATTATCCCTTTTATTACCTTTAAAGTCGAAGAATTTAATCTCTTCGAGTTTTAATTTATTTTAGGCGTTTACCCTAGTATTAATACCGTTTTAACTAGTTAAATTATTTACTTTTAATAAGTCTTAAAGTCCTACCGGGTCTTTCTTTATCCTAGTTATTAACCTAATAATAAAGGCCTAAATTTCTAGCGATTCTATAAATTATATTATTTATTCGGAATTTATAGTAGGTTATTTAGGCTCGAGAGGAGTTATAGTTTCTTCGTTTTTAAATTCGTTCTCTAAAGACTACTTTTTTTATAAATATTAATATAGCTCTTTAATATCCCTTCGGAAGATACCGATAAACGGTATTATAAATATTTTATTTATAATTTAGGGTATTTATATAATAAGTTATTTAAATTTAATATACTCGGAAAGATCGTTATTAAATTACTTCGCTTTCTAGGCCCTCCTTAATGAATATTAAAGGGATACTTTAATAAAAGGATAAAAAAAACTATATAATTATCTAGATAACTACTCGTTTAATATTAAAAATAACTTTTACTTATTTTAGAATATATTTACTTAATAGTAGGAATTCTTATAAATAGAAAATAAAATTAACTATAATAAAATTTAACTAAACTTCTTCTAAGGTAATAACTAAGGTAATAATTAATAATAAATATTAAAAGTAGTAATACTAGGCGAATAATAAAAGTAGTATTAAAAAACTAGTATTCTAGTATTTTTTTTCTATAACGGAAGTATAAGAGATATAATTAATAATATATTTACTAGGTTAGATATTTACTTAATAAGTAATTTATTAAAATAAATAACTATATTAATAAAAGAGAAATAAATAAAGAGACGTTTTAAATATTTAATTTAATATTTACTATAAATACCCTAAATGAAAAGAGTATTGAATAAATTATTTTAATAACTTAATAAAGAGTTCAAAAGTACTTATTTGAAGTAATAAAATATAATACGGAAATATTAAATAAATATAATATAAATAAAGCTCGCTATCGATACGGAGTAAATTATTTTAAATTTAGTAGTTAATAAGGAGTATATTAACTATTTTAGAGATTATTTTATTATTTATAACTAGTATAATCGTTCTTATTAATATAGAAGAGGTATAATTCTACGTTAATATCGCCGTTACTACTATTTAATACGGGGTTAATATAATAATATATAGTATAAAAGATATTAATTATTCTATAAAGGATTTAGTTTTAATATATTAGAATCCTAGTATTACTCTAGTCCCGATAAAGTTAGTAGTAGAGCTCAGCCCGTCGTTTTAATAGATATTTATAATAATACTCCTACTAAAGTCTACCCCGTAATACGTACTTTTAGTAATAGTTTATAATAATATTAATATTTATTATAATCTAGTTCTAGCTAGGTTATATATTAACGCCGGTATTCTACTCGAATACCTCCCTCCTTATTTACTAGATTTTAATTTTATCGAGACTTCGTTTTTAGTTTTAAAGAGCTAGATAAAACAGTACTCTAATATTATTTAAATATACGTAAATAAGGGGCGATTTAGTTATTTCCTAGTTTTAATAATAAAATTATAGGCTAGTTATAGAGATCCTAATAATATTTTCTAGTAATTAAATATTAATTATAAAAGTGAAATAAATATTTAAGAAAAGAAAGAGGAAAACGATAATAATATCTATAATAATATAGAGTAAGAGAATAGTTTATATATATAGATTTATAAATAATTTATAGAAATTAATAACCCTAGCTTATTTACCCCTCGGTAACTTAATTATTAATAAAAATATATAAATTATTTAGATCCTCGTCCGCTCCGTAGCCCTAGTCGTCGTCGTCTTTATATTTAATTAAATCGATAATACGACCTTTAGTTACTAATATAGGCCTTTTAATAAAAGTATTAAATAATATATCTAGAATATAATTAATTAGGGTTAACGAGTTTTTTATAAAAAGATTCGAGAGATACCTAGGGCCTATAATATTTCTTATTTAAAATTTACTTTTTTCACGTTTAAATTAACTAGTAAAGCGAGTAAAAGAGTATTTTATTCTAGGTATAATCTCTAGTTTTTTTTATTTATATCCGAATTTATTACTTTTCTAATTCTAAACGTCTTTTATAGTATAGTCTTTACTATCTAGTAATTTATTCTTTATATTCTTTAGGTTAGGTTTATCGCGGGGTTATAATCTAGGTTTAATCTATTTAATTAATTTAACTACGTCGTTGTTAATTAGGTTACTACCGCGGTAAAGTAAAATAATAAAACCGCGTATAATAGAGCGAGAGGGCTAGTAATAGGAAGATTTCTTTATTTTTTTTAAAACCCTTCTAGCCTATATCTTAGTTTCTAATATAAAGATTCGGATATTTATTAAAGAGAGGGCTACCGGTTAAATAAAAAATATATATATATAAATAGGCGGCGGATATAAATAATTTACTAGCGGCGGTATTAACCTAAATAGTATAAGTTTATTCTTTTACTTTCGTTTTTTATTTCTTTTTTTATATTTTTTTTTATCCTCTTATCTCTTTTTTATTCTCGCCGGCGGTACCTCTTTATTTAGTTATTTTAAGATATTTAATTTAATAACTCTCTACTAAACTATAATATCTTTATTTAATAATATATAGTATATTCTATCCTTATTAACTTAGTAGTATTTATTTTTATTCGAGTATTTATACTTCCTATATACCTAGCGGCTAAGAATATTTTGAATTAAAATAACGTTAAGATCTAGGGTATTCGACTACTTTAAAATAATAAATTAATAATTTATAAAATTATTTCCTCTAATTACTCTAAATAAGGTAGATATAAAATTATTAATACTAACTCCGGTATTAAAACTAGTAATAAGAAAAGTAATAACGACTAGTTATAACGAAATAAAGATAGTAATAAGCGTTTCCTTTATAGGAGTAGGAGTTTAATATAATAATAACTCTATTTTAAATTTATTTTTACCGTTTATAAAGAACGTATCTAGTTAACCCTCGATAATATACTAACTATTATCGTCGTTTATAGATTACGGATATCGTCTCGTCGCCGGTAGTTTCTTATATAATAATATCGCCGTTATAAAGACCCGAAAAGTAGGTAATTTATAATTAAGAGTATATTTAGTAACTTTCTTTTAATACTCTCTAAAAACGCGCCTTAATAAGAATAGATTTAAGCCGTTAATATTATAGTTCTTTATTTTATTAAAGAGGATAATCGACTTCTTTATTTAATATAATAAAATATATATTTAATAAGGTACTACCCGTATTATAAACTCTTTAATAGGTTTATTAGGCCTATTTTTACTCTAGAATACTAAAGTATTAATTTTAATAATAGTATTAATAATTTTAGTTATAGCTCAAATAATAATAACTTTAATAATAATTTTAATAATAATTAATTTAATAGCTTTAATAATAATAACCTTAATAACTTTATAAATTTTAACGGCTTTAGTAGTAATAAATTTAACTATTACTCCTAATATTATTATTAAAGTTTCTCGCTCGGAATTTTTATTCTTATCTTTATTTTTATTACCGAATAGTTTTCTTTATAGGAATAAACTACGCCTTAACGATAACGGCGGTATAAAAATAAAAGTACGCCTAGCCTAATTCTTAACCTAGTTTATAAATTTACGGAAGTTTTTTTAAATTATAAAAAAGGGAGTTCTAAGAGTTTTTAAAGGTAGTAAAGATATAAATTAACTCGATTTAAACTAAAAATTATTTTATTTATTAACGACTCGCCGACTCGGGCTATTACCTAGCTTTTTAATAATAAACTTTAAATATATTAAGATTTTAGGAGGAGTTAAAACTAAATTATAAATTTATAAATAACTCGGAGTTTACTTTAGGCGAGATTAAGATAACTTTATTTATTAAATAAATAAAGAAGTTATAAAAGCGGCTTTATCGGCGGTAGTAGTACTTTTTAATAATATTAACGAATATCGTTTCCTAGGAGGGGTTTTTTTTAGTAAAGGCTTTTTATTATTACCGTTTCTAGATTTCTTTAAAGGTATTTTAGAGGTAATAGCGACGATAATAAAAATTAAAAAAAGCGGATTATATATAATATTATGGCTAGGCCCTAGCCTAGCTTTAATTCTACTTAATTAGGATACTACTACGGGCCTACTATACGAATAACTTATTATATATACGTTTATTTGATATTGGTGGTTGCCCTACCTAAATAAGGTATATAGGCCATCCGTTTAGCGCGTAAAATCAATGGTTTCAAAATCTGCTGTAGGTAGAATAGCTGTGGTGGGGGAAACTTGGGGGGAAAATGCCAAGGATTCCACAGCTTTCTGCACACGCTAAATTCGCAAGCTTTCTGCACACGCTAATTCTAGCACTCGCTAAACCTTGCAGCTCTCACAAGATCCTTTGGGAAAGCACGCGTTTCCGAAGCGTGCTTTTCAATCCACCATTACACATTACTAATCACCAATCTGATGACCTCATGTCTTAATAGAAGGCAAAACGCCCCCATCGCAAGACATTTGACATTACATAGAGCAAGCCCATCTGGCCTCTCTCCCCACAATCGTCATGGTCCCCACAGCTTGCCAACCGCCAACCTTCTACGAACCATTTGTCTCAGCACTACGAGCTGAAAAGCTCAAACGTAGCAGTCATCCCCACGCCCAGTTTCGGTGCGATTCGAGGTCCCAAAGACTTCCTCGAGGACGTGCCCAGAGTGCGGAACGTCGTCACTGGGTTCGCGGAGGAAAATGCAGAAATCATTGTACTGATGCACTCTTATGGCGGTATCCCTGGTTCTGCTGCTTTGAAATGCCTAGCGAAGTCCGATTGTACTAAAATTGGGAAGTACGATGGTGTGGTAAGGTTGGTCTATATTGCGAGTTTTGCGTTGAGGGAGGGGGAGTCGATATCTAGAGTTGGGGATTTGGAGCCGTTCAGGATGTATGCGAGCGATGATGATGATTAAGAAGTATGATGCCGCTCATTCAGTCCATTGGTAGAGTGTGAAGCTGACGTGAGAACTATAGGCAGGGACACTGCTAGTCACACCATAGGCAGCCATGCAGGTGATATTCCACGACATCCCCAGCTCAGAAGGCGAGCATTGGGCTTCCTTGCTGAAACCCTATATGTGAGACTGATCGGATCATGCCTGTTGCACAACAGGAAGGTATGATTAGAATTGGGAAGGAGGTGCAGCCCAAGGCTTTCGATGTTGTGGAGAGATTGGAGTGGGCACGAACCGAGTTTCAGCAAGGTCACTGAACTCGTGGGCATTCCGGTCAAGACTACGAAAGAAGGCAATGCTTGGTAAGACATAATGTAACAAATAGATTCGTGTAAGTATTCAGGCAACAAGCTTAATATATATACTGACGGTGATCAGACCAAGTATCTAGTACGCAATAATCTCCATATCCAACGTCGCCACACTCGAAGTGAAATGATCCGCATTGAAGTACACATACCCATTGAAATCCGCCGTATGCTGAATAAAGTCAACCACAACCCCCGGCGCCGCACTATCCATATACACATGGTTCACACTCCCATCAGCAGCCTGACCGATGTAGCTTTTCTCAGCCAGCAGCGCAGCCTTATTGTTCGTATGCGCCCACGCCGCGTTAGCTTTTCCTACACAATCCTGCTCGCCTGCTAGGGACGATCGTCCATCCGCCTGTGGCTGATGACTCGCAGGGCCAAGTGTACCATCAGACATACCCAACTGATAATCGGCATCGTACCACGTAGTCGCGCCTTGATAATTCACCTCATTGCGCACGCCTTGCCAGCCGCTGGCTAGGATGGCGGTGAGGGCGCCGTTGAAATCGGGGCTGGGGTTGATGGTGAGGGTTTGGCCGGCTTTGACGATAAGACCGGGGCCGGAGACCGTGATGCCCTCTGTGGCGGCGCAAATAGTGGTGGTGGGGAGGGTACCGGATGTGTATTGCACCATGTAGCATATGTCTGATGGGGAGGTGTTGCGGATTGTGATTGAGGCGGCCAGGGTGGTTGAGAGGAGGGTGGCTATAGCTGCGAGGCTGCGCAGGGAAGGCATCGTGATGGTAGATGTGTTGAGGTCTTGGAGTTTGTTGTGATTTATTTAATCTTTTGGTGGGAAGAGAGGGTGCTTCTGCGCCTGGCAAGGGTAAAATGATTGCTAGAGGAAGGAATGTGGGCAAGGTCCAGCCTTGGAATAGAGATTATATGCTTAATGGGAGAGAGTAGTGAGTGTTGTCGGTGAGTGTTGTCTGTACATTCAAATCCAGACATGATATGCTTTATAGGAGGTGACAAAGGCAACTGAAACAGCGCTTGTTCAGGTCAGGACCCATTGTAAAACCATAATGTTAGACGACCATGGACAAAGGAAGAGAGGTCTATTCTAGACAATACAATCGATTTGTGACACAACAAGGATTTCGCCATCAAAACTTACCAACTGTGATTGGGTAAATTTGTGGTGTCGTGCTCAATCCTGATCTGCTGTACTCTACTCCTGTGGAACTTTTTCCCGGCGGCCTTCATCTCTAATGGCTACTCGTGCACCTGAAACGATTTAGAGAACGTGATGTTTGTATTCGGAGCCGTGAGGTTACCATTCTAGTCCACAAATTTCTGGTACCAAATGGTGGATCTGAGGCAGCAGCAATGACTGAGAGATGAGTTTTTAGCGTATTCATGAAGCTGTGGAATCCTTGGCACCCTTTTTTTTTGTTTTGCTCTCCATCATATATATATAAAAATAACTCTACGAACAACGCTTCTGATATATCGACTGCATATTAATTTAGAGCTCTACTTGCGGAAGAATTAGTCAAAGTTTTGGCTAAAATCTCAGAAATTAGGCGCAGAGATTAGGCTTTTTACGCTAGAAGGGTTCACCCCCTAACTGCTCGCACCCCCTAACCGCTCGTCCCGGAGGGCTGAAGCCCGGAAGTCCCTTAGGCCCCCAAAGAACACCCCTAATTCGTCCTCCGGGCAACAATTCGGGAAGTTCCAGGGCCTATTCTTGTCGCGAAAGTGATCAGGACTAGGGGGGTCTCTAGGTGGCTTCCAGGCATCAGCCCTACGGGTGAGCGGTTAGGGGGTGCGAGCAGTTACGGGGTGAACCCTTCTAATTCCTTAGCTCCGATCCTTTTTCAAGCCCCACCTACCCCACTAAGTCTACTATTAATATTTAGAGCCTTATAATACAAGAACTATATATCTAGATTATTTTATTCCTGCGGCGTTAAAATCGCCTCAAGTAGAGCTATATGTTCATGTACGGTTGGTAGATTAGAAGCGTTATTCGTAGAATTAGGTTTGCATGTAGCGCGCAAAAAGAAAAAAGAAAACAATGCCAAGGATTCCATAGCTTCATGAATCACGGGAATACGCTACTCGTAATTCTTCCACAAAAGTGAGCCTTTGCGGGCAGATACTTATTTTCTCAACACCTTGCTACCGCAATTCTGGCCGGACTCCTGCAAGAAAGCAGCAAGGTCAACTGAAAGCTTACCTATAGAATGTAGAAAACAGGAAGTCAAGCCAACGTGGAAAAGCAGACAGGCAGCAACGTAGTGATGGCAGAAATGTTGAGTCACGAATTTGACGTCATGAGGTATACCACATCTCAACCTCTATTTATCATGATCCCAATGCGCAACTCAACCAATTCGTCACCTCCTTCCTTCCCAAAGACCCACCCATCATCCCTTCCTACTTTTCCCCCTTCATCTCCTTCACCAATTGTCCACCCATTGCCTCAGCTTGCTCTAACAAGCCGTTGAACTTACTCGACTTCAACAAGATCACAGCAACCTCCGCACGTAGCTTCTGCTCTTCGAGCTCTTCCACCAACTGGATTAAAGTCGAGAGAAGCAAGAAGATGATGATGAGTGCGAGGTACAGCCCGGTGTATGTTGAAGTCAAGATGCGATAGGTGCAACCCTTGAGTGCGTTGAGAATGATATGGCCGATGGAATTGTTGCCGGTAGATCTGCTGCCAGTAATGCTGTTGCCGGTGGGGGCGAAGGGCTGTTGCTGGGATTTGGTTTCTTCGTCACTGTCGGGTGTCGTGGGTTTTGCTGTGTATTTCATGATTGGGAGAGGAATATCAGCACGAGGGTTTGGTTGTGGAGGTGCATTAGCCAAGGTTGTGAGTAATTTGAAAAGAGCCATCGTTGTTGATTTGGAAATCTTGTGGGGTGGCTCCTCTTCAGTGAGGTATTCTTGTAGACGGATAGAGATGTGGGTGATAGTGGCACCAGCAAGGGGAGAGTAGTCCCTTTTATAGATGGAAACACCCTACACCGCTTTCTTTGCTAAACGACTGAGGACTGTTGCATAACATTTCCCTAACAGATCTGATCCCTTCTCACCGCTCATGAATCCTTTTTTTGTTGTATAACGCCGAAGTCTTGCTTGTGGCTTGTCATCGCTCGATTCGGGTCATGCACCCTGCCAAATTGGTCAATTCATGCTTACTCCGGCCTATGTCTCGGGTAGGTACTGGGCGCCTGCTTATACCATATATGGGAATAAGGAAAACGTTCCACCTACGCCACGATTTCGAGAAAGAATCTTTGCAGAGAGAACGCGTGGAACAAATGATCTGATGTCAATGCAGCTTCCAACTGTATCTCTACAAAAGAGGTCACTACGCCTCTCTTTACAATCAACGTCCTCTTCACCCCTTGACAACCATCGCACAGACGCCAAATAAATCAATCTCCAGCCCAAATTTCCACATCAACAGAGTTCCCTCCCACAGCCATGTCAGCACTCGCTGTCGGACCACCTTCCCGCATGTCATTGCAAGTATCCCGCTCACAACCGATGGTGGGCTCCACGATCACTTCAGCAACTGTTCGGATCCCTGCGAGATCCAAAACGGGCAATGACAACGAAGCATCCCCCAAGCCGACTACATCCTCTCTTGCCACCGGCCAGCCCACCTACTTCACTATGCTCATCACGCTCAGAATTCGTATCTTCAACTTCCTACACTCACCTTGCGTAATTTTGTCACTGGCTGCTGCCTGTCTCTCGCTGGTGATCTCGATAGTCTTGGTGATTGTTGAAATGGGAGGGAAGATCAAAGAGCAAAGGAATCGCGCGGAGGCTGCAGAAGTGGCAATGTCCAATGTTCAGGATCGGATGGCATACATGTTGTATGTTGGGGGATCAGCGCAACGGTAGGCTGCTGAGTTGGCGACCCAGAAATAGGCTGTGGAGGTAGTTAGCATCTTGATACATCGAGGGGATGGGTATGCGCTGGTACTTGTTTGGAGAGTGATTTGAATGTTGTCAGCGATTCAATTGGAACACCAAATTTTGCAGCTGTCTTTTTAAGATGATCAAGATGAAGGTCGTCTGTCAATACTAGGCCTTATGTACTCCGGTTTGCCCAGACAAATTGAACGTGACAGAGGCTCCGCAATGTTGCGTCTCACCCCCGATTCCCTAAGCGAGCAATCTGTCGCGGCTTCCCAATGCATTACTTCATTACATCGTACCTCAAAGAGACGTCGTGATTAGCTTGCAGTTAATGGATCGAGCGCGCAAAGCTTCTTGCCTAAGACACTGCGCTTTGTGCGCAACGAAAATCACGAGATCGCAGAACAAAGAATTCGGAGAACTGAAAGGCTATGATAAACATGCAGGTGTAGGACCAATGGGACAACTCGCATTGCAAAAGTTCACAAAGGGGTTATGGCCTTCCACTCTTTAAATACTTCGTCGCATCCCACCCATTCTGCCAGACCATTGACCAACATTGCATCTCGATTTCGCCATGAATATAACATCAAACCCCCATCGCACCAAATGGAGTCCCCTGACGATGGAACCGTCCATCATAGCACCCGAATACCTATACCTTGATCCTGAGCTCCCACCCATAATACCCATGGCCTATCCCAAACCGGCCCCTACCTTCCGCACGGCACTACTAAGGAATCTTCATGATAAGGCTCATTCGAAAGCGTCAACGAAGATGTCACGCCGAGTGGCGAAACGGGTGGCGATGATCAAGAATCTGAGGCGCGATACGTATCTCAAAAGGAGGAGAGAAGAGTATTTGAAGATGAAGAGTGAGACTGAGATGCTAATTGGGGGGAAGAGTGGTTTGAGAGATATCCGTGAGAAAGGTGCATAATTGAAGACACTTCGTGCAGCAGAATGTTTTCGATCCCAATAATGTAGAATAAGTAGGGGGTATTCGTAGGAAGCAAGTGTACTGATACCTAATCTTATCGAACATCTCAGCTGCCATACCGAATCAGCGGAATGTACAATCCCATAATCGGTATTGCGTTATTGGTCTCATGGAACGTACGTACCATTTGCTCGATAAAGGTGTAGTTGGATAGTTTCAGGATGAGCGGAACGCCTATTCTTGTTCTTAGCTTGATATAAGAACAAAGGACACTTTGTTTAACGGCTTGCCCACTGACCTTTCACCATTTAAAAGAAAGATTCGGAACTTCCTTTCGTCATATCCATGTTGTAAATGGGTGGTACATACTAGACGAAATGGAATCAGCAACGGACAAAGCCTCGCTGGAGCGCTCACCATCCGCTCCCTTCAATGACTCTTGGATGCCGAAATTGCCAGTTTTGATTGCTTTTAGCGTTTGAAATGACATGACTTTACATAAAGAATTCACTAGATGCAGCTGTAAGGAAAATTATTATAAAAAATGCACAAATAACATCCACGTCCCTCCAGTATTGGTACTTCTACCATCCCTTTTTCCAAGCAAGAAAACCGTAAAAGGCAAAAAACAAAGTCGCAGAAAGATGTCCGATCCCGAATACAATGTAGCACTTACCATTTCCAGAGTCGGAAGCACTACACGCACACGTCAGCCCCACAATCCTCAACCACCAATACAAAAAACTCACCCCAGCAGGAAAATCATTGCTGTGGCGCTTCTACTACTCGCGGACCGTGGGCCAGAAATTGTCAGGCCAGCTGAGTCAACCCACCGCTATTCCATTCCCCCACAGGCATATCCGAGTCTTGCAGGAACTTCTGGGACAGAATGTTTGCTTTAGTCACTCTCATGCCCAGGCTCTCATCATCGTTAATGTTGCCACAGTCGAAAGCACTGTGACACCATCAATGAAAGTTCCCAAGATCAACACAAAAGCAAGACTCACCTCAATAACCCCTATAGTATTCGAACACCCAGCCCTCACCCCACTATCAATCCCAATGGGCCTCACCGTATACGTAAAGTTCTGACACTGAAAATCAGTCGGTGAGGTATCCGGATTACCGTCTGTATTTTGAGTGCTAAAGTCAAGCTGTTCATCTGGATGGAGGTCACGACTGAGGTAATACGAAGCAATTTGGAAGTGGTTGTTGACACCGTAGTATATGTCCCAGCTGGCTTGGTATTGATTGGGTAGGTGGCAGTCTGGGGTACCGTAAGCTGTGATGGTTAGTGGCGGGCTGGCGCGTTTGAAGGCATTGGAGTCGCGTGAATCGATGAGATGTATGGGGTTGGCGCGTGAAGCGGCTAGTATGGCAAGTAGAGTGAGAACCGAGGAAATGAGGTGCATTGTTGGTTATGGAACTCAGAGGGATACGGCGGGTAATCGGTGGTGATGACTGTGAGCCGTAAGCTGCTCAGTTGCAGGGATCGTTAGGTATTCGAGAACCGAGAGATAGTGCTGTAAACATAGTTATGATAGATGAAAGACAGCTTTTGGGAATCTTAAGTAGCTTGGAGGTCTTTGTGTAACGGCCGGATGAGTTATTTGTAACCTCAAACAAGAGGTTTGGTTGAACGTTCCAGGAGTATTATCGTTAGAAAACTCATTGGAGCAGAGAAATGAGACTTTATCAAGAAGCACAAGAGGTTTCAAGTGTCAGTGCTACTTCGGATTCTGTTTGTATTGCGGCCGAGTTTGATCCCTTCATGGCGTTTAGAGAAGCAAGGTAAGGACAGTGAAAGATTCTGATGGCGTAAGCACGACTAGAACTCCAAACACGGAGGACAGTAATTAATGAAATAACCTCATAGGATGAAGTATTGAAAACCGCTAGTCAAACGTATCAAGAAGGAAGCACAAGAGATCATAAAAATAACCTGGAAGTAGGTTGAGCGACTCAGACTAGCTGCGTCAACTGTCTACTATGAAAGATCTCAACAATTTACACCAACGCCCAAATGTGAGAGAATTTTCCTGCCTCTCAACGCAAAGGACCTTTTATCAGGTGGCCTTCTGCCATAGTCTGAAGCACTGAGACAATAGTCAGCGAAAAGCCCTAAGTCAATACAAAAGCGAAACTCACCACAACAGGCATTGTAATATCCGAACAACTAGTCCCTGCACTCGTTGTATTTGAGTACACAGAATATTTGTATTGGGCGCATTCCGGATCAACGGCAGAGGGGCTGGGATTACCTGGGTCTCCCCAGTAGCTGAAATCGAGCTGTTCATTTGGTCCAAGGGGGCGGCTGAGATTATAAGATTGATATACGATAGGCTCGGTGTGGTAGTTGTGACCGTTGTATACGTTGAAGGACGTAATATTGGTAGCGTTTGTGACACATCCTGGGCTGGAGTAAGTGGTGATAACGACATTGGCTGCTTGGAAGGGGTCGGTGTCGGAAGGAACAGTCGGGGCGGCAGGGAATGTGGTCGAAGGTGTGGCTGGGGCTGAGGGGACGATAGAGGAGGTGTTGGAAGGAGCTGTTGGATATGGTGGGCCGGCAGAGGTCATGCTAGAAGGGATTGCTAGGTGTGATGGCTCGGCAGGGGAAGGCTGGCCATCAACTGAGATATCGTCTCTTCGGAAGAGCGGTTCGGCAATGCAGCTGCCTGCTAGGTTGAAGAGGAATAGATTCCAGGAGAGGAAGTACATATTTGGACTGACGATGCGAGTTTTTAATGGATTGGGGCCCTATGTGATGGGTACTCAACAGCGATGAGTCACGCAGCGGTATCGGTGGTCAATAATTTGATACAGAAAGGAGGTCTTGTAATTGAGACACGTGCTGACACCGTCGTTTAGATCTTGAAGATGGAAAGACCGAGTTGCTAGATGTTTTTGAGGGATGCAATGAGTGCAATCAAAGGATAGTTATATAGCTTCGAGGCTGCCACAAGCTGAGCAGGTGAGCCAATGAGCAGAAAGCCCAAAATAGTCAGCTGTTGAAAGATCCACAACCAAGGGTGATTTCAATCAAGAGCCTTTGTCAAAATCCCCCACATGAAACTCACCTCAAACGACCCAAACACATTCACAAAGAAGTACTCAAAGACGCAAACAGAACAACAGGATGTAATTGGTTGAACATGGTCTCTTGCCATAAACATAGACTGAGAAAGCACTAGATATAGAACAAAACATCGAGTCACGACAGCTTCGTTCACAAATTCATCGTAGAAAGTATGATGCCTCCTCAAGGTAACTTTCAGCAATACATGGAAAACTTGGAGAATGCAAAAGCCTTCAAAGCATGACTCAATGGATTCGCATTCGTTTCAAAGCCTGCCTTCATTCTCCTAGTAATGACGGAACACTGTTCTTCACATCGGGCTTGCCAAAGCTGGCCTCACTTCTTGTTAATACCTGTGGCCAGAGTTTGAGGATAGCAAGGCGACAAGTAGCATGGGAGCAAATCTCTGTGATGAATGCTGGTATTTTGGTGCGGGTGGGAATGGAGATTTGTGAGAGCATTGTTGCCAAGAACAATAGGGCTAGCCTTACAGAAACGCCAAGCCTACTTCGTAGTGCACGTGGTGGGCGCGCTCCTATCGAAATGCGTTCATCGATATGCCATCGTCTGAAGGATACAGATAATGCTTCTCGACCATCAATGCTTTGCGCAGTACATCGTGGATCATACCTCTGCGCCTCGTATTGCCGAGTCTCGTACTCGCTCGGGTTGATGTCTGTGCACCGCTTGCATTAGGGATGCACGTGTTATGTCCTGATGAAGGAGAGGAATACCTGACTAGGTTCCTTAGTCTTCATTCCACCGAGCTCATCCGATGGACGCCGCTGCCACACGAAATGCAAGAACAACCCATTATGGGGAGCCCCTGGAAGAGCATGTGCTATGCCAGTATCGTGTCACGGGACTATATTGTGTCATTGGACGACCCGACAGGTTGAGCTTGGTGGGCACTATATCCTGTCATGGCCCACCATGATTATGCGGGAATCATTGGGATAAGAGTATGGAGGAGCATATTGTACGCAAGATCGGCTGGCTTGGAGAACCGAAGACTTGGTTACAAGAGATATTAGAAGGAGTTGGAGATAGTGTGACATACAATGCAGATAAGGGCAGATGGACGACGGGAAGGTAAACAGTACTCTCCTTGGACGTGACGACTTCGCTTGTCTACAACGCTGGAAATCCATCCAAGCACTTCGTCGGAGCTGAAAAGAGGTGCAATGTCAGCTGGATTGCGCATTGGACGGAGACATGAACATATCGCGTCGATGCTTCGTCTCGAAATTCTCTGGAGCAACCGAGCACACGCAAGAAGTGGAACAAGTTTGCGCTCGGGTACGAGGTCGGTCATCTTTTAAACTATTCGACACAGCCACCACACCACCGTAGCCAAGCCGGCCACCGTAGCACCAGAACTTGTGATCCCCGCAAGTAGATATATTCGAAATCCGACCTTCCTAAGGCCTCCATTAATAATGGGAAGTAGCTTTTAAATAAAATAAACCGACAGAATTGAGAATCCAGCTATTACAAGTAAGATCCTCGATCATCTAAGCCTTAGAATAATTGTTACCTTATTGCTGTCTAAAAATGAGAAACTGCGTAATATCTTGATGTTCCATGATCGACACGGTGGTATGTTTCTTCGAAGTTTTGGTGATCTTGCCCGACAAGCCCGAGCACTCCGAGCAGTCGATGTGTTGTCACATTGTTCTGATCATTGGGCAGATGAACATTCGGGGCCAGTGGCAAGCCGTGACTGATGTGGTGTCATTGATTTTTACCTGAATGATGCGTTCTCCGAGGTCACCAGATTGAAGGATGCTGACCCTTACATCTGCAAGAGTTGCTCTGCACGCAAAACGTCATTGCGTCATGCATCATGCGTGGCTGGGTCTATGATACAGACACTCTTGTCAGGAAGCGCAGAACTGCGCACTGAGATCTGCCACTAAATTCGTTCAAGACGAGCTCGCGATTTTCTCGCACTCCCCTACGATTGGAAAATATGTCATCCGCAGGCCTGTTTGTAGCAAAACCCACTCAACACCATGCACGTAGCCATTCGGGTCTAAAGGTGACTTGTCAAAGTCTTCTTGCTGGCAGATGATTAGTGGCCACACCCGCAACCGAGATAACCGAGGATGGCCGATCTCCACATCTTGGTTTGACTTTTTCATTTATTTCGCTGTCTTCTTCATTTTGAGTCCCCCGTGAAAAGGCTTCCTAATCGGACAAAGCACTCTGTACGGTTGAATGCGCTGCCTGTAATTTTGAATTAGCCTTACTCGAAGTGAAGATGTGACCTGCCCGATTGAGCGACCGTTTCTCCGGGTACTGCCGTCATCGACGCTTATCCACATTTTCCAGGAATCTTATACGAAACGATTGCTGATCATTTCTGCATAGGTGATGGTGCCAAGCTACCGTCTCTTGGTATCTCCCCAACGTGGCAGCAGCATCGATCACTGCCCAATCAGAGATTTGGAAAGGGATAGTGTGGAATGCGGGGACATAAACTTACTCGGATCATATCATACTTACAGGTATACCCTTCGAAAAGAGAAGGACCAAGTCTCCTCCACTGGTATGGCTTCTTCACACACCCTACCACTCATCCTATATATATACTTCACAGTACTCCTTCGATACCACTTTTCCCTCGCATTGCCCTTGTATTTCTATTTCTAGAGCCACTAATAATGCAGCTCTTTACTCTGGCAACTGTGTGTGCCTTCCTCCTGCAAGCCGCTGCTGCCCCCACTTCTTCATCCCATGCCCTTCATGAAAAGCGTAACTCTGCTCCCCGCGATTGGGAGAAGCGATACAGAGTCAGCCCTCATGTTATTCTACCCGTTCGAATTGGCTTAACGCAAAGCAATCTCGATAAAGGTCCGGAGCTATTGGATGAAGTCTCGAACCCATTCTCTCCGAAGTATGCTCAACACTATACTCCCAAGCAGATTCATGATCTCTTTGCTCCTCGCAAGGACACCGTCGATACTGTCAGCCAGTGGTTGCAAGGTGCGGGCATTGCAGCATACCGTATTAGACAGTCCGTCAACAAGCAGTGGCTGCAGTTCGACGCATCAACTGCTGAGGTAGAGGCATTAATCAAGACCGAGTATTATAAATATGCCCACCATGGAACCGGCAGAACCAACATTGGCTGCGACGAATATTACCTTCCGGAACACGTCCAAGAACACGTCGACTACATAACCCCAGGAATTAAGCTCCTCACCCCATCCCGTTCACCAAAGCTGCAAAAGCGTACTTTTGGCGTAACCACCAACGGCACACACATCACGAAGCCAAAGATGAAAGCTATGCCTGAATCGCTCACTTCGATTTTTGCCTCCCCACTGAGCGCTATCTGCGACCTAGTAGCCATCCCCCTCTGCATCAAGACCCTTTACAACATAACCACCCCTACTAAAGCCGCTGCCGGAAACCAACTCGGCATCTTCGAGGATCTTGGCGACAAGTACTCGCAAACCGACCTAAACGACTTCTTCCTCGCCCTTGCCCCTCAAATTCCCCAAGGAACGCACCCCATCCTCGACAGCATCGACGGTGCTACCGCACCCGCAGCGGTCACGGCCGCTGGTCCCGAATCCGACCTTGATTTCCAGATCTCATACCCAATTATCTACCCACAAAATAGCATCCTCTTCCAAACCGACGACGATGTTTACGAAGCCAACTACACTTATCAGGGCTTCTTTAACAATTTTCTCGATGCAATCGACGGCTCCTACTGCACTTACACCGCTTTCAACGCGACTGGCAATTCTACTCTGGACCCACCTTATCCAGATCCCCAGCCGGGTGGCTACAAAGGTAACCTTCAGTGCGGAGTTTACAAACCCACGAATGTCATCTCCATCTCTTACGGTGGCCAGGAAGCCGATCTTCCCGCCTCGTACCAGCAGCGCCAGTGCAACGAATACATGAAATTAGGCATGCAGGGAATCTCCATTGTCGTTGCTTCTGGGGACTCGGGTGTCGCGGGGCCCGCCGGCGACATTAACGCCGATGGCTGTCTGGGCACTGGCCAGATCTTCTCGCCTGACTTTCCTGCTACGTGCCCCTATTTGACCACAGCGGGCGCCACCTTCCTCCCCCCAGGCGGCGACGTCACCAAAGACGAGGAAGTAGCAGTCACACGTTTCCCCAGCGGTGGTGGATTTTCAAATATCTACGGCATTCCATCCTACCAATCGTCAGCAGTGGCGACGTATTTCAATACTGTTGGTACGCAATATCCGTACTACTCTAGCACCAACAACGACTCCTTCGGTGCCGATGGCGGTATTTACAATATCAATGGCCGTGGGTACCCTGACATTTCTGCCATCGGCGATAACGTTGTCATTTTCAATAAGGGCGCGCCTACGCTCATTGGTGGCACATCGGCTTCTGCGCCTACTGTTGCTGCCATTCTGAACAGGATCAATGAAGAGCGTATCGCCGTTGGTAAAAAGACCATTGGTTTCGTCAACCCTACTCTGGTATGTTATTTCTTTTCCCTGCATCCCTATACTTGCATCCCCATACCGTTCCGATGTCTTTCTTGAAGTGCTAATGAAGAAATAGTACTCCAACCCACAAGTCCTCCACGACATAACCAACGGCAGCAACCCCGGCTGTGGCACTAATGGCTTTGCGGTTTCGGAGGGCTGGGATCCGGTGACGGGCTTGGGCACGCCGAATTATCCGGCCATGTTGAGTCTGTTCATGAGTTTGCCTTGAGTGTGGGTGCTTTCAATCACTCGTTGGACTTTGATTGGATTGTGGTGGCAGTAGAATAATTGGGCGGGTATGGTTGGGAGACAGTGCTACGAGCTTCGAACGTTCAATGTAATACGATGAGATGACTTTGACAACCATCGGTGGTAATGATGACGGTGAACGGTCTGTTAAAGAGTATAATGTATCGGGAAGGTTCCCTGTTAATCGCTTCTGCTGGATCGTCGGCTCGTTACAGCAGCCGAGGATCAGCTAAGCAGTCAAAACAAATGGCAACTGCTAGGATCATAGAGCCGAGTCATCTTAAATACTATATTCACAAGAGCGAATGATGAAATATCACACACTCAAAGTTAGTCGTGACTAGCTGTCGAATGACTCTTGGGTCGGCCACGAACTCCTGTTTGGTACTTATGCCAGCACTCAATACCACCCCCTGTTTTGAAACCCGACCTGGGATTTACAGCCCTCGAATCGAGAGATCAGTCACATCCAAACACCCTTGGAGCTCCTAACCAACCATCTCAATACCAGTACTTCCTCAATAATCTCTCCTCCTCCCCTGTCCATCGCCCATACGCCGCAACCGCTTTCAGCACCGGCCTCGCCATCGACATCGTCCACCCCACAAGCGACATATCGCCCATATCAGCCACCAAGCACTGAGCAACAATCCCCTTCGGCATACCATCCAACCCCACCTCCCCATCCCTGGCAAGTCCATAAATGATATGCAAGGACTTTTCGAACCCCTCACACGCCGGTCTCAACTCCGCCACAAACTCAACATCTATGTCTGCGCTTGCATTGAAAAAGCGATGTTTTGTGCCGATGGGAATACTAGCCTGCTCGCCAGGTTGTAGGGTTTTCGTTTCTTCGCCGACGACTATGCTCAAGTCGCCTGCTTGGGCGAGGAAGTGCTCGGCGTACGAATGGTGGTAGTGGAGTGGTACGCCCCCGCCTGGCGCTACCTTGACGCGAAATCTCGCATACGCGCCACCGGTTTCGGCGCCGTATTTTTCAATAAAGACTTCGTCCTTGATGATTGGATTTGTTTGAGTGCGCAGCGCGGAGTTTCGCACGCCTGGCGGAAGAGGTTTGCCTTTGGTTGGTAAGTTTTCTACTAGATTTGGCGATTGGGGTTTTGGTTTGGTGTGGGAGTTGCCTGTGGGTATCTCGCCGATACGTTTGTGGTGGGGAGAAATCATGTTTGTGGGGAGTTTGTTTCGGAAAGGAAGAAAAGAAGTGGCTCGGTTGAGACATTTCTTGGTTTTCGAAGTTTCAGGATCCTTCGGGCTGTGCGTAAGCGCTAGAAGGGGTAGCCCCCTAGTAGTCCACTCGTAGGGCTGAAGCCCGCAGACCCCGAAAGGCCACCCTAGAGCCCGCGGTCCGGGGACCGAGCCGGGATCCTTGGGGATCGGTCTTGACGCCTACGGTAAGCAGCGCGCTCTAGGGCGCCCTTTCGGAGTCGGCGGGCTTCGGCCCTACGAGTGGAGGGTTTAAACTGTTAGGGGGTGGACCCCTTCTATCCACGCAAGAGAGGTCTTAGCGAGATGAGATATAAGCCCACACCTAATGTTATCCAAATCTAACGACGACATAATACTGGAATGTGGCCTACGTCCTTGAAGATTCACTGTGCAATACAATAAGCTGGTTGGGTCGCCATCAATCGTGTGATCCATTTATTGGTGGGATTCTACTTGACCATGTGCACTTTTCAAACAATGGCTCTCCATCCAGCTCATAGCATTTCACAGTGAGACTTTAACCTACCGACAACAAAGGTATTCTCGGACGTAACCCATGTTCTCGAAAAGTCACTGTACAATTGCCCTAAGCTGGTTGGAGAACCATACTTTGAATAGTGCACCTGGTCATGTGGATGAGGTAGATCCTACTAATAACGATATCATACTATCAATGGCGACGCCATACTCCTACATAACACATGGTCTCAAAGATTTGCTATACAACTTCCTTGAATTTGTTGGAGAAACAATGTTTGAAGGCTGCGCGGGGTCAAAATCCTGATATTCTTTCCGTGGTTTGATTCTGTCCTAACCTCTTCTGCCGTAGATATGTAGAGATTTGTCGAGTGGGAACAAGTTGTCTCTGCGATTCGTGTACATACCGTACTCCAGCTACTGCACAGCCATGTATGAAAGCGATGTCGGTAATTGGTCAAGCATCATGGGAATTCCCATCTTGAATTTTTGTACGGAAGACCCCAAGAAATTTACTTAGCAATAATACTGTAGCAATTAAAACGTAGATCTTGACGAGAGATAATAATACATAGTATATAAAAGTGCCAAAAAAAGATAATTTATCAAGCGCGCTACTGGTGCTGATTCGAAGATGTCGGGGGTCTACTCACAAATTTTCGGAGCAGCGCTAAAATGCTGTTGATGGTAGGTTTGGGGCCGGCGGAAGACTCGACACTTGGTTTGACACTTGCTTGGTTTGTGAATATGGTGATTACCAGGCTTGTCAAGGTACACATTTCCGGGTGTTTGTCCTGCCAGCTGGTAACACCTAAGGAACTCCATTTAACTACTGCCTTCGAATTTGAACCCGACTGTGGTGGCCCTAAATTTGGGCATTAGCTCTCTGAGCTTGGGCGGAGAAAACCGCAATGTGTGGATAAATAAATGTTTCCTGTGAGGATTGAACGTTAGCAAATCTTAGTAGACAAGGTTAGCGCTCTTGATAAATTTCTCCGGAATATAGGTGTCAAGGTATGCCGGCTGGTGTCAAACTTACTATTATTTATATATATATATTATTATTTCATCAGTAAAGCCTAGAGTAAGGTCTAGAGCTAAGATTAGGTTGGTTTTTCCAGAGCGCGGCCAGTTTTCCCAGGTCAAGCCAGCTTTGTGTAACCAAAACATCGTGATTTCTGAAGAACAATGCTAGGCTGTCCCAAAAGAAATGTTGAGAACAGAATAATGTTTGTAGCTGTATTTGCTCGATAGTAGGCATGACAGGAAAGCTATAATGAGTGTGATAGTACTGAATTGTACTCGTCACCAACGCAACAACACCGTTCTTCTTGTTTTCATAGCTCTAGATATCTCAATCCCTCGAGCCTACAACATCAACTCCAGATCTTTGTCCGTTAAAAGCAATCTCCCTGTTCCTCGACCTTCCATTGATCGGAAACGCGCACCCACAGCTCACCGCTGCCTGCGGTCCTGGACTAGGCGATTTACTGCAAACACACCCATTGTTGCCCATACTTTACTTCCCATTCTCATAATTGAATGAGAGATAATTCTCAGTCGTAGTATCCGCCCACCAATCTATGGTGGTCAAGACATAATTGAAATAGTTTGCGTTGATGGTGAATGGCTTCCCGCAACCGAACTACGGGAATACGCCTTTGACTTTTCAGCCGCCGTCTAGGAGAACATATGTAGTGTCGGTTTGGTCGCTGTCCGTGAGGCCGATGGAGTTGTGAGTGTATACCATGAAGAAGGTCATGCTGTCCATGGTCATACGACGAAACACACAATGCAAATATCTTTGAGTGCTCCGAGGGATGAAACGTTCTCTATCATGGAGATCAACACAATTAAATTCTCACGGCTTTTGAGCTAACGATAAAGAAAGATGGAGAAGTCACGATCTCAGTAGACTGCACTTTGCAAGTTGGTTGGCGCGCATACAAGCAGTTTTAGCGACTGCACAGCCCAACCTTACAGGCAATATCGGATGTTGGCAAAAAAATTATCAAGATACGTGGCAATGATGAGGGCTATAGAGTCCGATGATTGCAGCATAGGAATGCGGTAGAGAAATGAACTTACCAATCAGCACTAAGGCTGGATAATGATCAATTGAGTAGCGTTTCAGCATCAAGCAAGATGCGGAATTTGCGGCTTCGGCTCCGTGTCAAGTTGACTGCAATAGCAATCAAGATAGCCACTTCGCTCGACATCAAAATTGTTGTTAAAGCAATTTGCCAGATACTATCTCCAATCCCCGTAGTAAGGATGGTGAGATTTTGACCGGAGCAAAACAACCTGTGAGACTGTGCTGGGCCGCAGTTGGCAACAATTTTGGCTCAAAACAAGACGTAACGCTTTTCACAGTCTAGATACACAAAGCTGTCGGCGGCCATGTCAAAGCACTTTAGAGCTTCTTTCTGTCTATTTTGGCCAGAAAAGGTGCTTCTTGAAGACGTGGGCGGGCGACGTCTAAAGTGGAGCGGAGACCATACATGCATTCTTCTATAACACCAATGACTACACTCTGGAGTCAAAGGTAAGGAAAGACAGCTCTGGAAGTGCAAAAAATCACAGGAAGAAGTTACGAGGAAAGCGGCTCGCGGGTGACAAAAGAATCGGCCCATGCCAGATATTTCAATACCTGGCAGCCTGGATTATTCCTTTATTATTAATTTTGATATCATCTTTCGATTATAGAGTTGGAGGATAGATTATTGAATTATCGTGAATTAATGGGAGGAGGGCTTGGCAGAACGGGCCGATTCTTTTGTCAGCCGCGAGAGCGGGTACATGGATTGCCAAGACGGCAACTTAGCCGAGGGCGGATATCAAAAAGAATTCCAGATGCCCCCTCGGCCGAAACAATTATCAATCATTAGGTGAATCAATAATCATGATCACCAACACACCCCTTTTGTACGGCCCAATGTTTTATGGTCAAAACCCTCTTTCTCTCATTCATATCTTCTCTGATCCTACCTAAACTCTTCTCCCCTGTTACTCCTAACCATCCGCAGCAATGGCACCAACGCTATTCGACCCCATCCAAATTGGGTCCGCCCACCTCTCCCACCGCATAGTCATGGCCCCTTTGACGCGCTTCCGCGCCGACTCCGCCCACGTCCATGACCACCTCGCAACCGAGTACTACGGCCAGCGTGCCTCCGTTCCCGGTACCCTCCTCATCACCGAAGCAACCTTCATCTCCCCACGCGCCTCAGGCTACGCGAACGTGCCCGGGATCTACAACGCCGAGCAAATCAAAGCGTGGAAGGAGGTCACGGATGCGGTGCATGAGAAGAAGAGCTACATATACTGCCAATTGTGGGCGGTTGGCCGAATGGCGATGCCCGAGATTGTGCGGAAGGAGGCGGGTAAGAGATGGTTTGTTAGCAGTAGTGCTACGCCTGTGCAAGCAGGTGGAGAGGCACCGAGGGCATTGGAAGAGGAAGACATCTGGGGTTTCGTGGAAGACTACGCGCAGGCGGCTAAGAATGCCATTGAGGCTGGGTTCGATGGAGTGGAGATTCATGGCGCGAATGGATGCCTCGTGGATCAATTTACGCAGGATGTTTGCAACAAGCGGACGGATGCGTGGGGTGGGAATGTGGAGAAGAGGAGTCGATTCGGGCTTGAGGTCGCTAAGGCTGTTGTTGCCGCTGTGGGGAGGAAGAAGGTGGGGATCAGGTTGAGTCCATTCAGTACATTTCAGGCTATGAAGATGGCGAATCCAGAGGAACAATTCGGTCATCTGATCAAGGGGTTGAAAGAGCTGGGTCTGGCATACTTACAGATGGTAGAGTCGAGGATTAGTGGGAATGCAGATGTGGAGGCTACGGAGAAAGTAGACTTTGCGTTGAAGATCTGGGGAAAGACGAGTCCGGTGCTTCTCGCTGGCGGGTTCAAGCCGGATAGTGCGAAGAGGGCAATAGAGGAGTACAAAGAGTATGAGGTCATGATTGTGTTTGGGAGGTATTTCATCTCGAATCCGGATCTGCCATTCCGGATTCAGAACGAAATCGAGCTGACGCAGTATAATCGCGATACGTTCTACATCCCTGAGAGCCCTGAAGGTTATACCGATCAGCCTTTCAGCAAGGAGTGGGAAGCGCAGAACCAGAGCAAGCTATAGACTTTCGCGACGAGGATAGAAATAGACATAGACATATATGCTAATGATTTTGTAGATGGTTCCATATCATGAATCTTCCAAGGAGGTGGCGATAGCGTTTCTCGTGTCTTGCATTGGACATTTCCAAAACATGAGAGCTAAGCCACTACTAGCTAACACTCCCCGAATACAACAGACTGATTCCGCGCCAAGTTACGCCTATGACGCAATACTATCAATCTGGAAAATACTGCCTCTAGCCCACTTTCAAAGCCTTCACACTTCTGTAGGTCGAATCCTGCATCGAAGAATCTGATCGATTACTCTCGAGCCCTTCAGCAATCTTCGGACTCTCCTTGCTACCGCTTCTGCTTCGCTTCCAGAGACTCGACGGAGAAAGCATGCTCCGCAAGCTTGTCTCAAAGCCTTTTGTGAAGATTGGACGCATCGAGGGATGGCACGCGCCGACTATGCCCAGCGAGAACTCGACTATTGGCCAATAGACTATGGAGGTTAAAAGATCGGTTGGAAAAGCGTTAGCGAGTGGGTTATGCCGGGCTGGAAGAGTGGATGTACATCTTGTGTTCATATCGCCTGTTAAAGTTGCTTTGAACGGAATGTAAGCTTTTTCTCCTTTGTTGCTGATCGGTCATAGAGAAGGCATACCTCCGGTGAAATTATAGGTAAAGACTAATCTCATAACGCCCGCTGCAACGGTACTGCGAGTGTCAGTTGCTGGTATGAAGACAGACTTTGGAACTACGGACTCACAGTGCCTCCAAAGGAAAAACTCCGCACACAGCGAGCTTGTGTCGTCGACATCTGTAGTGCCCAAATCCATTCTATTTTTAGCCAACAATTCAATCCTCATGCTTGTGCAACTTACGCAAGGAATCCGCATCGAGAGAATCAGGACTGTTCCGTTTCAGCATCAGAAGCAGATCGTTTGGTTGTGCGGTACTCACGATCGTTGAAGACTTCTGAAAAAGCTTGCGCCAAATACATCACATTCTCATCGATGCACTGAAAGTTGTTGCCGGCGAGGCCGGTCCAACGTAAGGAGAATGGAATGCACTAGAGCATGTTCGAGAAGAGAAAGGCGGCTATCCAAATTACGATGATTGCAATCATGGCCCAGAGGGCTGTGATGAAGATTGGGCCACGGAAAAATATTCTGTGGATCCTCATTAGTGTTGCGGCTAATGTTGCTAGGTGGTGGAACGTACCTCTTGTAGAAGAGAAGGAAGGAAAGCTTGGTAAGGCCGAAGGTCAATGTGGTCGTCATTGCCGATGCATAGCTGATCTGTACCCAACCATTCTTAGCTACTTGGTACGGAACCCCAACGTAACATACCTGCATGAAGATGTGATCGACTATCGGCATGCCGTCCGGTCCAATTTTGGTATGCCGTCCCAAGTCTCCCATGGCGGTGCCTAGACAAGGATAAGCGTATATTCAAGCTCAGATATGAGGTTGTATTCGTACCAACAAAGATGCAAACTCCGGTCCCAACAGTGAATAGCTACGACCATTATCAGCACCGTCGATCTTGAGTAAATTTCCCGACTGACTTCCACTACTATGCTGCGTGAATTGACTGGCGGTCTCGTTTTACCAAAATCATTATGATGGTTTACCAAAGCTATGATGATCACATAGTCATCCCATTCAATCAATTGCTGCCAATGCGTCTAGCATAAAGACGCAATATCACTGACATGAGTGCCACCACGATAAGCAGCGGCCAGCGCATAAATCTTACCCACAATTGACGGAGTCAAAAAAAGACTACAGAAAATACGATCATTACAAAATCGCACGTGCAAGAAGCCATGACTATTAATGATATCAACACCGAAAAAGTCCGTGCTAGCCTACTAAACAAATAATCCTGAAGTTTCCTCCTGATGTCTTGGCCCCCAAATGGCTGCATGTTTCACGCCAAGCCGCCAAGATTGGCAGCCTTGCTGCACAGTTGTGTTTCAGAAGTCTATTCTTTTCAGGGAAGATAATGCTGACTGTATATCAAGTGACTAACCTCAACCCCAGTAGGAATTTTCTTGTGAATGTTTTGTGCTCGTATACGACGGCTGATGAGCGTAAGTGGCGGGTCTGTATCGTTCTTGAAACAATGTCTGGGCATTATATGTCGGTCGACCTGCCCGAGGGACTCACGATGATTCTTGGGGGCATATTTTCCCCGATATATTCCGAATGGGTCTTTTCTTCGCTAAATGTGGTGTACGAAGAAACAAGGAAATTTGAAAGACATGCATATCCAAGCCAGAGTCTAATTTCACCATTCCAAATTTCATCCCTTTGCTTTCCTATCAGACACTCACCATCGTCTGGTGGAATAAATTTCTATCATGTCCTCGAAACCTCGCAAACATCTTCTTTTGGCAGCCGATATGCATAAAGCGTAACGCGCCACACCGCGCCGTATGTTTCAGCTGAGAGAACTGCAGTCACCTCAAATCATGCAGGGCATATCTCAATCATTAGTAAGTGTGATTGAGGCTGAATCGAACAGCGATGCTGTATGCACAGCGATCGCACCCATTTTGAGCTCTTCCAGACACAATTCGGGTATTGGTGCGCTCTAGGCCCGGTTTCCTCGAAAAATCAATCGATTTCGCACATGTGGCATAGCAATATATAAACAGAACACAGTCATCATAGCGGCCCGGGAGCCTCTAATTTGTCTGCCACACATACAAAAGGAGGCACATATGTATCTCTTGCACGACAACTTTCCTTTTCGCTTGCAGTCTCAAACATTTCAACCAGCGCCCAGCACCACCACGCCCACACCGGCAACCTCCCGAACCGTAACTATGCGTCCAAGCCTCTCCCTCGCCTTTCTCTCACTACTCATTCAGGCAATCTCAGTCTATACTTTGGCAATGGCGGACCAGAACTTAGGCTCGAGTATGTCACGTCATTGTATCCCATCCACTGTCAATCCTTACCCTTGTCCCGCTTAGCGCGCAAACGAAGCGAGGGTTCTGCCAGTAAATGGGATATACATTCGAATTCTGCCAACGGGTCGAGGTAGATCCCGAGAACAACCCACCACCAGACACCTCGGGCGTAGATTATATTAGTCACCGTCTTTTAGGTCGTGCAAAAGATCAGAGTGGCAGTCCCAAGGGCTACAGGCCCTAGAAGCCAGTAATGGACACGTAGATGAGCAAATAAGATGCGATTTGGAAGGAAATCAGGGCGTCGAAGATCGCGAAACCCGTGTGGAAGAGCAGATGGTTACAAAAGCCCGATGTTGCAAGACACGCAGACACAAAAGCGAAGACTCTATTTGTGAGGCGCTAGAATTGAGAAATCGGCGGCTACTAGATGCCTAGAGGAGCTATCCGTCTTTTCTTTATCCAAATAGCAGGTATGCATGTTAGTTGCCGAAGAGGGGTATTTAGCAAACAAGCCTTTCTGAGTACAATATCTCTGGTCGATGTCCCTCTATGCTTACTTAGACATCGCTTCGTCTAACGCTTGAAAAGTACTTCTTCCGTCTATATATATATATATGCTTTACTGGTCATTACGTCTCCAGTAGTTTTTGTGAACAAGGTTTACGATCTCCAAACTGCGAGTCATCATATCATTCATTGATTTAATCAATCACATGCACTTAAGGGAGATAGCAAGCAGTGCACTTAATGAAGAAAGCAATAGCGTAAGCAACGACTTGTTATTTGATCTATGAGCCTGCGACATCATCCCTCACCCGCGAGCAAACTCGTTCCTTTTGGTCTTTTTATCTGAACTCTTCCCGTGAACGCTGGCAACATAGAAAAGAACGAAGATATTAAAAGCCTTGTCTCGAATAGACGAGCCTGCTATGTCAGCACACAAGTGAAGAGACGCATCTTTCGTCTACCATCACCAAACCTCAAACCTCAATAACCTATCTAGGAGCTACCAGACTTCTCTGACGAGGAGGCCTTAGCCTTGTCCGATTGCTTGACCGTCACCTTTGGGGCAGGAGTGAAGTATAACTTCTTGGTCAGATCCAAGCAACGGCCCATCCCATTGCGTCTCCCTGTCATGGGCAAGACGATTTCCTTCTCCTCGGTCTTCACAGGCGCTTTGACAGCCACCTTAGCAGCCTTCATGGCAGCGGCCTTTAGAGCGTCAGCTTTACGCTGAGCAGCCAGATTCTCGTCACCCGTCTTCAATATGGCTTGGATCCCCGAGTGCTGAGTCCATATCTTCCCATTCTCAATACCTTTGGGCAAAAGACCAGAGGTGCACCCATTGTGGACTGCTACGAACTTGGCCAAGAAATTTGAAGTCGGCACCATTGTTATCTGCGAACTCCTCGCTGCCGTTCCAAAAGGTACGGTCAGCCACTTCGCGAACATCTGATGGAAGTACGTTGGTAGGAGTTGGCATGAGCTTGGTGCATTGGAGGAAGTTGTACGCTCCGGAGTTATGGGGTTCGGTCGATGGGCAAGTGGTGGAGGTGCAGAGAACGGTGTTTGAAGACATACTGTCAAGGGTCCGAGTTGAGGAATTTGGTTGAGCGAGTTGAGTGTCTGTGGGATTGGGTTTGAGTTGATCTTGGTGTGTGGTGTTTTGGATTTGCTATTGCTGAGAAAATCGGAAGGAGGAAGGCTAGGACGAGCCTAAAATACCCTTAGCAGTATGGGAATATTTGGAGATGTGACAAAGGCCTTATAAAGAGCATTGTACTTAGCTCTTTGCACAATTTGATAAAGGTAGTCCATGAGCGACCACTCAGCGACGTCACATTCCAGCCAATTGACTTTGGGCTCTTTGTCGTGTAGAATTTAACCAATTGATTGTTATCCTCAAGCCACCTAGCTGTATTTGTAGGATTGGCTCTGTCGTAATGAGCTTCAAAGCACGCTAAGAACGGCATTGTGTAGAGAGTAGGCGCATTGACCAAGCAGAATGGTCAGCGAGAAGTAGATTTGCTGTAATAAGGCTCGAGATCTAGGCGAGTTGCACATGTCAGGGCAAAATACCAGTGGTTAATGTTAGAAAAGCTCATATGAGAGCACCCGAGGACGGATCCGGAGGGTAAGCCGCAACTGTTGCTTGGCATTCTTTAGGAGGGTGACGCCGTAGTCGGAGATTTTCACTATTAGGAGGGGTTTGGTGTTGGGTATGTGGTACTCGAAGGGGTTGATGGGAAGGTGGGGGCTTTGATATCTTCACTTGATCTCTTTAGTCGTTGGACGAGAGATGTAAATTCACCTTGAGAGACTCGAATTGTTGAATTGAGAGCGAGTGTTTGATTGGAGTTCGTTGAGCTGGGAGATTCTAATAGAGAGAGTAGTATTAAGGCGATAGAGGAAGTGTCACGGTATTCAGTTGGAGCACAACGAAAACATGAGTTGCAGTACGAGGAATCATTTTACCAGTGATTCCGTCAATTTGCCCCAATGTTTTTGGTCATATCTAACGCAGTGTTGTGAAGAGATTGCGACTTTGTAAGGGACCACTGCCACTGTAGCTCTGATCGCTTTGCGAAGTTTACAGTTACACACTGGGTTTTAGTAACTTAGCTTCCTCCGGACTCGTAATTAAGGTTAACCATTTTGGAGCCATAACGGGCGTTCGCACAGATGAAGAGACAGAGACAGTCCGCTTCCATCGAAGCCCGCAACAGTCCTGACTTCTTCTGCGATCTCGTAAAAAGAGACACCCCGAGCCCGGCAGGTGAAGTAGTCCTCGTTCGGCTGCCAGACTAGCACCTTTCTCAAGTTCGGATAGTATGCCAATCTGTGCTGAGCAATTTCGTTCAGGCATTTTATAAGTTCTACTGCGGCGTCCGAGCTCGTCCATGGTTTTGCGTTAGCTGGCTCTTCCACCCATCGGAAGACATCCGGTAGCTCCAGCTGAAGCTCCTCCAGAAGTGATGGTAGAGCTTCCCATACGCTTTGTAAGTGTTCAAAAAAAATGAGTACAGCACGATTGGCCATCGACAAACCTATCCATTCGGGCTGATTGCTTAAGAAGGGTATTGGTACATAGACGGCCTTCAAGTAAGAAAAATTTTGCCGGCCTCCAGGGATTTTTTCGAAGCCATCGTAGTAGGGTTGATTAGTGAGGTAAAATTTACGCAGGGTATGTCGCTGGGGATATAGAGCTTCGACTACCGTTAGTCCTGAGTAGGAGTCCTTCCTGATATCCTCGAATCGTAATATTGCTAGAGCTTTCGGCCAGCGAAGGAGCTTTGCAAGGCTCAACTCAGAGAGATTGCTACCATGCAACGACAAAGATGTCACCTTTGAAATAGTTTCTCCCTGCTCGCCAGCTTTATCAAAACCTCGGAGGCCACCAACGATCAGATATCGAAGTGTTAGTATCTTAAATAGAGACCAGAGATTCTCTATATTCACATAGTATATGTTCAAGTAGCTACTGCCAGAAATGTCTCTACTGAAAATAGCGACCGACGTCAACGCAATCGTTGGATGAACAGGGTAAGCACTCCGCGAGTGCAGTGACGGTAGAAATGGGTCCTTTACACCACCAAATGCATAGAAGAAAGCTGAGAGATCTATGGTCTTCGCATCGTGATTGGATACGTGGAAGCCTGTGACTTTGACCAGAGAGCGAAGTAGGGGAAATTTCGAGATCGTCCTAGCAAAGAATGGAAAGTCGAAGATATTTAAGGGCTCGTGCGGCGATATCCGACTGTTTGTACAAAACGTCGCACGTGGCAACTTGGCCTCGGCCGATGACGGATTCGTCTGGTACCACATAGTACAATTGAGGGATAACGATGCGGAAGAACAAGCGACAAGTCGCTGCTACGTCAGGCAGCGTGCCACGCATTATTAGATGGACGATATCGCTCAGAATCTCTTCTGGTAGGTGGTCAAGCTGCGGCATTCCGAGTGGAACGTCGGACGTTCACAATGGATTGAGACCAGGAAGCAAGACCGCTTCGCTGTATTTGATGACGCAAGATTCTAAGTAACCGAGACATGCACATCCCAGCCGGATGGTTTAAACACAAAAGAAGAGTCGTTGAAAAGGCACGTGCTTTCTCGTCAGGACTTGTTGGTGTTTACTGATTACACAAATCTAGTGCATAATTGATGATGAGGTTGGAAAGGTGGGGGCCGAAACCACGCGCTTTGGACGTTCCCTTGATAGTGCTAGTGTTTGACGCAACCTCCACAATTACTTCCTTTACAATAAAGAACTATACAGTAGTCACTCGATACATACCATTGCCTTCCGTCGACAAGAGGACTGCAAGCGCAACAGTGTTCCAAACCAAGTTCCTCAAAAGCCCAGTGAATATCCTCTTTTCTTCATCCTTGGTTCATCCTCCATCTCCCTCACACAAAACCTATCCTCCCAAGTCTTTCTTGCTAAGCTACACCCCTTTTGGTTGTGTAGGGACCTTCTTAATTTATGGTGTTGCTAGGTGTTTGGGATTGTGAAGGCTTCTGTCCCCGCAATCGAAGAAGATTTTCTTGGTTCATACACGATGTATGTAGTGCCAATTACGTCAGGCATTTATGCAAATCAACTCTCAATTAGGTGAAATGTTCATGGTGGGTCACGGCAACAGAGCATCGAGGACTGATAGCTCAACGGCACGCTACCCAGCTCAGCTCAGTCTTCAGCTATGAATGATGATTGTTGGCTTTCTAGTTGAATGATTTCAAAATCTTCACAATATCATACTAATCATGTTCTCTGTACTATATCCGCAATCCCCTCCTGTCATGTTTAGTACGCCCATGTCCCTCGCCGATGATGCACTCCAACTTCCGACATGCATACCTCATGCGCCGCAATCAATTCTCACCAGCGGCATCACCACCGTTTTCCCCACGAAATCGTAGTATGGTATGTCACTTTCGTGATTACACCGGGAATGAAGGAGCTGGAGGTGGAGGTTCGCTGTCGCACATCCCCCAAGTCCACCCGCAGCAGCAGGTTCCCGTGCTACAAAGATCTATAGCGAACCACGACGTTAGCAAATGATCTTTGTTTCGGTATTATTACTTCATTCTCGGCAGACAGGAGATGGATACGTACATCCTCCTTGTATGAAAGTCACTGGTTGTGGCGGCGGTAGTGATTGTGGAGTAAGGGTGTTCTTTGGCGCGGAGCAACTTAGTGCAGGTAGTCCTGCGACTGTTAGGAGGAGGAGCATAGTGAGTAACCTCGTCGTTCTGGGTAAGAGAATTGCTAGACTGTAGGAGTGGTAGGATGTCGATGTTTCGATGAGGGTGATGATGATGGGTTTGAGATGAAAACAATGCAAAGAAGGTCGAGGGAGGGCCGTTTATATGCAGATTCTACCATTGCTGTGACAGGGTGGAGGGCACAGTATCATCGCCGTAAATAGCTTCTCTACGCGCCACGCTAGATACGGCAAGGTACCGCCGGCATGCGAGAGGATGATCTTGCAGTTCTTCATCTGTCGCCTGCGACCGGTGGTGATGAGATCGCATGCCGCGCGGGTAGTTTCTTGCAGGTAATCGATAACGGGTTGGGGGAGGAGGGGGCTCACCTAGTGGTGGAGGGGGTGTGGCAGGGATGGATGGAGACGAACGGCGTTACGGGCGTTTAGCTCGGCCCAGATAGGTACGAAGTCGGCGTGGCCTAGACACTTGCCGTCGTAGGATGTGAAGAGCGTGATACCATCGGCTTTGAGCTCATCGAGGGCGTAGGCGAGCTCGGTGATGCACCCAGGGGTGTCGGTGAGAAAGGGGAGGGCGCCGAAGAAACCGAAGCGGGTTGGGTGGTCGGCGCGGATTGAATGGGAGTAGTCGTTCCATTGACGAGCTAGGACGCGAGCGGCTTTTCTGTCACCAGCGATGCGGGCGCCTGGGGCGCTGAGGGAGAGGATGGAGGTTGAGATGTTGATGTTCTTCATGAAGGAGAGACCGGCTTCTACGTTCCAGGGTTAGACTGGGGCGCCGGAGATGTCGCCGGCTGAGGAAAGGATGGTGCGGTAGAATTCGGGGAGGGTGTGGTGGCGAAAATCGATTTTTCCTGCCACTTTAGGCTTAAGACTCGATCGATAGTGATGGATAGGGCGATGAGTATGTTTTGGGGAGCAGAGATGAGCTATAGTGGAGAATTTGATACTGCTGGATGATATTACTTGAAGCTGGATGTTGATGGAGGGATCGATACAAGGTGATGAGAAGAGTAGAAAATTTGGAACTTACTATGCAGGAAAAATCACGAGTAACACTGATGTGTCTCAATTCAATCAATGACGCAAGCAAATCACATCCCCCTCTAGGAACACCAAATGATGGCGACCATTCTCGTTCCAATCAAGTCCTAAAATGGAGATTGTCACAGTGACACGGCCATAACAGAGCGATGCGAACACAATCGAGTATGTTATTACCTCGGCGCCGAGCTCGCAAATGACTATTTGGGTTGTAGCAAGCGGATAGCGAGCCCACATTCAACAACGTGGTCTGTATCTTTCCCTACAATGAAGTGAATGCCCTATCTTTCCGCCTTTATCAAGTAATCGAGATTTATATACAACCAAGACATCGCTGGTTGACCCAGCTCGTGCATACTCGGTGGGCTAAAAAGTTCGGATCCGCAGACATTACTTTGCTGGTTCGGAAATCTGCGGTATATGCAAGTCCGTTCTTGGGAGCTACCTCCGTTCTCCAACTCGTTACACAAGCAGTGATTTCCCCGCAAGATGAGGGACAGCCAGGATAACTCCCCGGCAACTTGATATCGGGGACGGGTCGAAGTATTGGGTTCGCAGACCTAGCTAGAGCAATTGAAAAAAGAATGATGCCACGAATTGCTGATTAGATAGCTGAAATTGCTGCAAGCGATTGTTTTCCGACTTCGGCTCTGCGAGGCTATTTAAACAAGCGTGTCTGCTTGCGTCAGTTACCTGCGGTAGGGAATTACCAAGTGGTCTTGAGCCAGGTAGCTTGAAAGCACGACCGGCAACGATTAGTCGTCGCCCCTCACTGAGGAGCGTTCACTCTACTGATTTGCCTCCTCCTTGCTGCAAATGTCGTTCGATAACGGCGCTGACTATGAGCTTGTCTCTGAAGCGTTGTTATTGTTCGTAGCATTGCTCTTGCTAGACTTTGGCTATCGACTAGTCTTTCTAAAACATCTTGATTAAGATGGTTTGCGGGAATCTTCCACGCCCGCGGTTCACAACGGCCAAGTATTATGGGGTCTCGGCCATCATCAAGCATCGAGTAGTCTCAGGGCATCGATTCTTCGGCTCTAGGCGATTAACGACAAGCAAGAACAGAAACGCTTCATTGTGGTCGAATCACTATCCCGCCGTACTCCGTCTGCAGCCTCCAACATCAGCTTGTGCGCTCTTCGATTACAAAGTCACCGCACGAGCGTATTCGATCTCCTTACATTAGATAAACAAGCCAACGGCAACTCCACATCTACCGCTCCACGCATAAACCTTTTGATCACAGGAGCTTGCAGTGTGGCAGTCGCCATCGAAATAATCGAAGATGCTAAGCAAGGCAAGACAATCAACTCAATCACCCTCATCGAAAAAGGCAAATCCATTGGCCCCGGTCTCGCATATTCCGATGCCTGTTCTGGAACCATCTTAAATATGCACTTGGACACCATCGGCCTTTTCGTCCTTGACCGCACACACTTCTCGCGTTGGAGAAGCACTCACGCTCTTGGTTCGAAGAAGAGGGCATTCCCTTCTAGGCCAATATACGGGCAATACCTGCTTTCACTCATGGAGAAAGCTGTCGAGGATGCAGAACAACTCCGGATCACACCGCGAGTCATTCACGGGGAGGCTACTGACCTTCAAAGTACTGGGAAGCACTTGGGATTGAGCCTTGCGGACAACACAAAGCTGCAAGCATGCAGTGTAGTCCTAGCTCTTGGCAATCTTCACACTCCAATCTACCCAGACTTGTTAGGTGCCATCTCGCTGGCTGAGAGTGGCCATGTTGGCCAATCAATCTTGGCTCTCGAAGCGGCCAGCAACCGAAAGTTCAGGGTGCGACTGTCCCTTTCGCCAATCGTCACGCGCACTTTACGCTCGCGAGGGAGGTCGAAAGATCGGGTGAAAGGGCTTTTGCAGCCGTTGTGAGCAGGATCGAGCAGGAGTTCGAAGCCATCAGAGGATCTTAATTCATCAATTGGTCCCCAGTCAATTCGATCAATAACTCTCTAATTGAGCTTCGCTCCGACATTAACAAGGCTGAAAGCGGAGATGTGGGCTGGCAAAGTGTACTGAGGCAACCGCCCCCATCGTCGAGTGCTACTGGAAGGCCTTCCATCCGCAAGACAAAGAGTCTTTCATGCGGAACTACGTGAGCTCATGATTCAGGTATCGGCACGCTATACCACTGGACAATGAACGAAAGATTGTCGCATTGATGGAAAAGGGACAGCTTCGAGCTGTAGAGTACAGCGTGTAGGCAGACCGTAACGGTATGGCACAGAATTCACGATCACCACGTCGTCAGACTCGGAGACTCGATCAGCCTACTTAATCCCACAAAGCTAAAAAGAAGAGAGCACTCACAGCAGTTGACTTACAGGAATTGGCCTTCTTCGAGCGGCGTCTTCTGTAAGACCTATCATTTATCACCTCTTCATCTCACCCCCACACGAAGCTCCCGCAATGACAGTCGAACAAATGCGCTCCCATTACGGTATCATCGTCCATACTATCCCCAACATCAATGAACCGTCCTTCCTCACTACCCTCCGCACCCACCATATCGACGCCGGCATTTCCCTCAGCTGCTACCAGCGCTTTCGCCCCGACATTATCAATTTCTTCTCCCAGTCTCGCCTATCGCTAAAATTACATCCAGACGTCTTACCTCAGTACAGAGGCGTCATGACAGCTGTTCGTGCCATCGTGGATGGCGAGCGGGGATTCGAATACAGCCTACATTGCATTAACGGAGACTATGATTCTGGCGCCGTGATCGATATCCGTACTAACCCGCATCAACTATACGAAGTTTATGCTCGGCTTTATGGATTACGCATACCCAGTGAGCGTCGAGATGGCGTTGGATGCAATGGAGCGTTTTGCACGTGGTGAAAAACTACCAGCAATCGAGCAGGACCAGGCGAAGAGTCGTTACTATAGTTTTCCTAGTGCTGGAGATCTGGAGGTGACGAGAAGGAAGGGTATCAAGCTTGTTGATCCCATCGTGATGAAGGGATTATTTGCGAGGGAGTTTGAAGGAGCCGGCGTGGAGGGAGACTTGAGAAATGTGGTCTCGACGGCGATAGGAAAGTGGTACGGGTATCTGGAGTCGCCATCGAAGACGGAGCAAAAGCTGAGTGAAATCAATTAGAGCACTCCATCCAAAGGATGCTATTCAATGGAGAAGCGTCAATCTGATTGACAAGCCCTCGATGATTAATAATTGGAGATAATGTTCTAGTGATTTGCGTTGTCGTCGACGTACATTATGGGAAAGAAGAGGGTCTTGGCATCTCTTGGCGCCAAGCCTGTTCGGCCAATCAATCCTTCTAGCACCCCTTGACCATCCACTCGTAGGGCTGAAGCCGGTAGACCCCGAAAGGGGTGCCCTAGAGCGCGCTGTTTAGGCCATAGGACCAATCTCCGGAGGGCTGTTTCTAGGGTGCAATCTTGGGGGTCTACGGGCTTTGGCCCTAACAGTGGACGGTTAGGGGGTGACCCCTTCTAGTTTGTTCGTACGAGCAAAAGCGAATTTTGACAGATGTCTCTCGGAAATCCACGCAAAGTCATGTTCGACGAGAATTACAACCTCAGATTACTTCCAATCTTCTCCCAACTCTCCGTTCATACCATTACAGGGTTGGAGAGCGAGCCTCTGGCCCATTCTCTTTGCGCACAAGAAGCTCGTCGGCCCCCTTCTCCTCTTGACGAGGCTATGCACATCCCTTCAGCACCTTCATATCTCGAAGGCAATGCGTCGCTATCCTTCCGACCTGGGCCTCTATGGCTGAGTCATTAGCCGGAAACCACGCTCTTTGAAGCTGCTCCCCTAGCCTGCCTGCAGATGACGATTTTACGCCCCTCCACACTGGTTTCAGGTGAGCCTGGCCTGGCCAGCTGTGCACGGAGGAAAGAGTCGGAGCGTGAATACATGAGTGATAGATCAGAGGATCTGGATGGGCGTACGATTTAGCCATGAGCCCGATGATGTGGCCTGTCACGAGACTCAACAATACGAATATGAACCTGGGTCTGTATGCATTCACCAAATGCTTCTGGCCGAGCGCACGACTGCTACCCACGATCTTCTATTGAGCTATGGACCCGAGAATACACCTAAAGAACGCCTTTTGCTTGACCGAAGTCTTGTGCCCAGTAGTCTGACCCACCATTCAATCACCAAAGTCTTCAATCTTGAATATCCTGCGTTAATCTACGAAAGAAGTGTTACGGGAGCTGGCTATATCGGCACTGGATCGACATCTGGATGGGCATGCGTCTGACCCAAATGGACTGGCGCCTCCAACATCCATCGCCTTGTCTATGGTCCTGGGATCCTCTTCCCCATGCAAAGCCTACAGGACCGAACGCGCACCGCTTAGCTATGACCCTCGCCGAGTCTACATCCGATGAATTTCCCCCCTCGATGCAGTACCGATTTACCAATCCTTCACTCGACGCTACTGGCCGTCCGCCAATTTTGACCTACGCCGAAGACGATCTCTGACGTGGATTCATTGGCATTGCATCTTGACATACATGGGACCATGGCGGCCCTCGAATGGGAGGCTGCAGCTCGAGAAGGAGCCGCGTCGTCTCCAATAGGATGGTAATCTGCACGAGGCAAGAGTTGCGACTGGGGAAATTGCGCGTTGGGCCAAGGTCTACATGAGATTCATAGCCAACAGTGCGAACGAGTCGTCGAAAGAGAGGCCGCAGCACGTGAATGCGCCGCAAGACCTATTGGGCCGATGTCTACAACAAGGATGCTGTGAATACATTCAGCGTTCGGCTACCTTGGACCAACAGGGAGATGGTCCTCATCATCTAGCGCGTGCACGCATGAAAGGAAAGCCGCAGCTCGAAAAGCAGCTACAAATCGTACTGGGCAGACCTTTACAGTCAAGACGTCGCGCACAATGTTTGCGGATGTCTAGGTTTTTCAACGATGTCATCTCAAAGTGCAAGTCCCGAGCATAGTTCTTGAACACGGCTGTCGGCGGCACGCTGCACACCGCCAGAATTCAGGGTTCGGTCGAACCACCTGCAAGTACGACAAAGCAGAATGCTCGTGAATGCACGTTGCATGTTCACCAGCCTGATGCAACACCCTCATGAATGTGATGACAACCAACGCTCTGCTGCGTGGTATGATTGTGGTCAGCACTGGCTCCATGACAGCAGCTGTCGTGATCAGAAGACACTTAAATTCGCCCCTTCCTAGGCGATTACGGCCGTTCGACCCTTCGATGCACGCTCGCTTGGGGCATCTTTCAAGCCAATAGGCGCACAACGTGATTGGCGGGCGTGATATTTGGTGAAGTCGACAGTACACCTGGAAGAGAACGACCGTCAATTATTTCCGGGCTGTGGGGCCCACCATTCTTAGTGGAAATCATTTGCCACTGCTGAACCAAGTTAGAAGTTTACGAAGACTGATCTAGATTGCGCAGAGCATCTACGTTGTGGTGTGGACGTCAAAGACCATCAGCTATGGCTTGAGGAATACAACAATCACGGGATGCTCGAGAAGATGGATTGGTGCAGATGTCAAGCACAGAGAGCACGAGGTTATTGGGGAACATAAGATGCAGATACCCTACGACAGTCCTTCTATGGACTATTGAGGCGTTGAAAGAGCTAAGGGGTGCACCACGACAACGCAGGAACCGGCAACATCGGGTCCGAGAAAAGCCAAAGTTGAATTTCTCCTTTTCTCCACTATCTCATCCGGTCACTGGCTTGACCAGTTTTAAATTGCGCAATATCCGTGGGCGACCGTCTTGGCAACCGTTTTTGACAGCGGTCAAGAGCCCCCACAGCAGGGGCCCCAGGTGCGCGTGGGCGGTGAAGCAGGCTATCAGGTACCCATGGCGACGATCATTAGATGGGCGTCCAAAGTTGAACTACACCTCTTGGAGACTCACTTCTCCTGTGTTACCTTCGTATACTCGTCTAATTGACCAAATAAGATGAGAAGTGGGTGTGGGGCGAAGCAGCGGCCTACTGAGGCGGAGGTACGAGAAGTGGCCTTCCTGATAGCGCCAGTTGAATACACTCGTTCGACTCCGGGGCTTCCACAATACTGCAGCTGAATGCAACGATGACTGCCTTGGAGATGCCAGCAAACAATGCATTGATTCCTGTAGTATCGGAAGGAGCCGAAGATTTCAACAGCTGGTGCCATCTTCGGAGTAAGAAGGCATGGCTACTACGAGGCCAGCCAACGATCAACCCCCGCCCTACGAGACCCACAGCAGCAAGCGCTGCTAACCATACGCCTTTTTCATCTGAGTCACTTCTTCTTTCCTTGCGTGGCCACCGTACTGCTTCGGGTATCGCAGCGCCTCTTACTGACTTTGACTGCGAATTCCTCATACCATTTCAGTTAGTGATGACGTGTATTCCTCGTATTCCGGTTGTCAGAATGTCTCGGGAGTGGTCAGCAGCAACGAGCCAGAAAAGCAAGGACTGCACGTGTTAATCAGACGGTCATGCGAAAGTACTTGTGTTGTGCTGTCTGCATCTGCATCACGTGCAATGCGAACTTGAGCTGAACACCTCGACCAAGAGAACACGCTGGTTGCGGTGTAGAGTGCAGACAGGGCATGCAGCCCTCTCCGGTTTCTTAGCTTGAACTGAACCCTTTGCACGGCGCATATCGGAGATCTCGATGGACAATTCTTTCCCGTTTTCCCTTTCTTAATCTTTTTCGATGGTTATTTGAATGGGTGCTGACTGTCACTACTGCAGTGCCGAGTGGACGGGCTGACGAGGTGCATTAGCGGTGCGTGTCCATGGAACAGAAGTATTGGTACGGGTTGCATTTGGCTTTTCCTCCATGCAGAAATGTGCAGATCGAGGCATTTTCGGTGCATTTAGGGGTCCCCACCAGAATGAAGCGAGCCAAGGAGCTACTGCAAATTCTCGCAGATCATCCCGCTTACCCTCTCCCCTCTGGGAGAGGAAAAAGGCGCAAAAGTCTGGTACGAGTACAAAAGGGTAAGTACGTATACATCCTCGCTTGATTCGATGGCCACCTTGAAGTACCTTATTCTTTGGTCTACCTGCCACCCTGCTACTGCACCATTCCGTCTCGCATCCAGATGGATGCATTAAAGGAAGAAGCGGCAAGAGACAGGCGACCACCACTTACCATGCATAACACACTACCTTACCAATGAGAATCAAAGACCACAGCGAAATCTTTTCTCAAAGAGGACAGAGGCTTTTATCTTTTAGTGTTAATGAGTCGCGAGACTCGCCCAATGCGATGCATTAAGTTTACTACTGTACTTTAGGGTACGCAGCCCCGCTTCCTACCAACTTTTCGACCCCGCCAAGTCCCACGTCAACCCGTCGGACCGTGAAGCTGCAGCCAGCTTCTAAAAACCGGCAGCCACCACCAGCTATCAACCACATCCAACCCTACGCAATCGCCATCCCCCTTCCCCCGATGAAGAGAGCGAGACTCAATCATTCGCTACACCTTCGCTACACAATGGCCTTGTGGTGCGCTTGGACACCACTTTACTTAATCTGACTTTACCCAAAAGCTCGTCGGACCCCACACACTGTTCTATTCGTGCATCTCCCCAAGGCATTATGCAGCATCCCCCCACCTGCAACGACAAAGGGAAACCCTATGCTTACCACTACTACACTACTACAGCCAAGAAGGCTGACCACACACGGGCCCAAAATCCATAAGCTGACCTGAGGAGACCCTTCCGGTTGGCTTCTGGATCATCCTCCTTCAACAAAGGGCGGTCAATCGGTCTAGTCAATCGATAGTCTTGCATATACGAGCCAGCCTGGCTGGAGTCGCGTGAGCCTCTTCCTCTGTCATACTTTTATTCTGTCCTACCGTATGTACCGGTAGCTGTACATTCTCATTTCTTTAATTCTATATCTTCAGCCAAGTCCTTCGACCTTTCCTCTTCTTTTCTTTCCTACCTTCTAGTGTAGTGTAATCTCAACAGCTGTGCTCCTAATCCACCATCTAATCAACATGATTCACCACTCTACCTCCACCATGCTCTCCCTCTTCTTCCTCCCCCTCCTCCTTCTCTTCCCCCTCACCATCACCAGCCCTCTCTCCCCTGAAGCCGCCAATCTCGGCGCCGCCTCCGTCCCAGCCTCGGTCAACGGGAAGCCCGCCAGCGAGGGTGTCTCGACCTTCGATGGTGTCGCCGTCGCCAACATCGCGGCTGCACCAGCCCCAGCAGCCGTCATGGCCTCTGCAGCCTCCATTTCGCAAACAGGCTGGACAGCGGTCTGTGACTCAGCCCAAGCCGAGAATCCATGCACCAACGCTTTCGACGGCAACATGAACACCTTCTGGCACACCCAATACTCTCCCACACTCGCGGGCCTGCCACATTCAATCACCATCGATATGAAAACTAGCTCCACTGTCGGCAGCCTCACCTATCTCCCCCGCCAAGACGGTAGCTACAACGGTCACGTTGGCCAGCACATCATCTCCGTCAGGTACTTTTCCCCATGCCCTCCCACGACCACAGACCCCTGCTAACCCTTGATGTGTTAGTACCGACGGCACCACTTTCACGACCGTAGCCTTCGGCACTTGGATCGACCAGACTACCCTCTCGACCACCGTTTTCACCCCCATAACCGCCCGCTACGTGAAACTACAAGCCCTCTCCGAAGCCGGGAACCGCGGCCCCTGGGTCTCCGCTGCGGAAATAAATATCTACACTGCTGCTCAAGCCCTCCCCCCTAAACCGGCGGGCAATGGTGCATGGGGACCCACGATTGAATTCCCGGTTGTACCGGTGTCCGCAACGATTGAGTATACGACGGGGAATTTGTTGGTGTGGAGTAGTTACAATCCAAGCACTTTTGGAGGAAGTAATTTGGTTCAGACGATTACAGCTGCTTATGCGCCGAGTACTGGGTTGGTTACCTCTACGCTGGTGACGAATACGCAGCACGACATGTTCTGCGAAGGGTTGAGTATGAATTTCAATGGGCAGATTGTGGCGACTGGTGGGAATAGTGCTGCCACGACGAGTTATTATGATTCGGCGAGTAATGCTTGGAGTAACGGTGCTGTGAGTCTCCCCCAATCCTTTCTCCCTCTTTGGCTCTGATTTGCTTGGCAATCGCCTGGCATTCGGCTGCTGGCCGCTCGTCAATGCTGGATGGGCTCGGTGTCCTGATTCGGGAGGAAATGGTCCTATAACTTGCACTGCCAATTTGGGGTGGGCTCGGTCCCTCTCATTTTGGCAGATAACAGTTCCAATCGTCCATTTGCAGCACACCCCTGCTACTCGCATCCAGACTCGCTAACGCATATTCCAGCCAATGAACATTCCTCGCGGCTATCAGGCCCAAGCTACCACCTCCGCAGGCAACATCTTCATCATCGGCGCCTCTTGGTCGGGTGGCCAGGGCGGCAAGAACGGCGAGTTGTACAATCCGACTGCCAACACCATGACGCTGCTTACTGGGGCCCCGGTCACGCCTATGCTCACTGCTGATGGGCAAGGTACGTCTTCTTCTCTTCAATCCACCTGACCAAGGTTCCCTAGCTTGCAAGCAGACATCTGGACAAACGAATTGGAGCTGACATGTAAACCTTAAGGTGTCTACCGTGCCGACAACCATGGCATGCTCTTCGGCTGGAAAAACGCCTACGTCTTCCAGGCCGGACCCTCGGTAAACATGAACTGGTATCTCACCACAGGCGCTGGCACTCAGACCCCAGCAGGCTCCCGCACCGGCGACTCTGACGCTATGTGCGGTAACGCCGCTATGTACGACGCCGTCAACGGCAAAATCCTCGTCGTTGGTGGCAGCCCCAACTACCAGGACTCCACCGCCACCTCAAACGCTCACATCATCACACTCGCCATACCCCCTGCTGTTCCCACCGTGCAAACGATTGGCAATATGGCCTACCAGCGCGCATTCGCCAACAGCGTCATCCTCCCTGACGGAACCGTTCTGATCATAGGCGGCCAAGTCAACGCCGTTCCCTTCTCGGACGCTACCTCCCAACTCGTACCTGAACTCTTCAACCCAGCCACAAACACATTCAAACAGCTCGCTCCCATGGCTATCCCACGAAACTACCACTCCATCGGCGTACTAATGCCCGACGGCACCGTCGCCTCTGGCGGCGGCGGCCTCTGCGGCACTTGCGCCACAAACCACTACGATGTACAGATCTTCTCCCCACCGTACCTGTACAACGCGAATAGTGCGCTAGCGGCGAGACCCGTCATCAATAGCATCTCAGTCACGAGCATCAAAGTTGGAGGCACCTTTACGGTTACGACTGGCGGGGCGGTTTCGGCATTTAGTTTGATTCGGTTGAGCAGTACGACGCACACGGTCAATACGGATCAACGCCGTGTTGCGCTCACGCCGTCAGCGACGGCAGGCACGACATACACACTCACCGTCCCAGGGGATGCGGGTGTTGCGCTACCAGGCGCGTGGTATGTCTTTGTGCTTGACGGCGCTGGCGTTCCTTCTGTTTCCAGGACTATTTTAATTACGCTTACTTAGTAATGTCTACTCTCCTTTCTCGAGATGGCAAGGTTATGAAATAATGAGGATGGAGATATGAGGGTTTGATGATCTGAGGGCTTGGTGATGGATCTGATTCTTTGACCACTCGTATCGATGGATCATCTTAGCCATGGTAATCTTAATCTGCTAATGCCCAATTTTAATGCTAAAAATCTTTATAAGAACATTCAATCTCCAATACCTCATCCTCCTGCCTTTTGCCATATCCACCCAACGGCTTGTCTATACAAGTGTCATCTCATCTACTAATTCTTCTCTTGCTTTTGAGTTTGTATCCACCCCCTGCAGACTAAATCACCGTCTGCTCGCAACTCCTTTCGTTTCTCCATCCCCTTGTACAATCCCCGCCCCATTGCAACTACAGCAAAGTTCACCCCCCGTACGCTCCTAGACGAAGCTACCACCTTTCCACTCTAGGCACTCCATGCATGTCATCCCGTCCCAATCTCGATACCTACTCACTCCTTCTATGAGCCGTTTATTACGCGCATGCAAGTGAGCGATGAGAGAACGAATATACCTTACTCGCTTACGTCTCCCAGAATAGGGATTTATCATAATCAAAATGGTCGTAATTTATTAGTAATGTCGATGCACACTACATATGTAGTTGACACAGGCGAACGTAGTATGCCAAGGGGGGAACTCCGATGGATGCGGATCAAGTTACCTTCCGTTCAGTGAAGCTGGTTAAACGGCGCGGTAGAAAATTACTCAGGAAAGTTTTTTGCTGGCGAGGAACTATGGGATCCCAATGACTATGTCTAAAGTAGTAACAGAATTGCTGACCGCAAAGAGAGAGTGCGATCGAAGCCAACGAAGAGGCTTTAGGTGAGGAGGATGTGCGAGGTATGCAACGTGGTCGCTGTCACGGAGACTCAGTGGACGAAACACAACGCGACATCGGAGGACCTTGAGGGCGGAGAAGAAACAGCAAGAAAATAGAGTAGATGGAGTCGACGTCTAGGCTACGCCTCGAACCGCCACCAACTAGGGAAATTGTTGGCCGTACTTTGGCGCTTAGCGAGTGCGAAACACGGCAACATTCTGTGCCACCCCGACGCTACCATCTGACCAATCAAACTCAATATTTGAATCAAAGCCAATCACAGAGAATGCCGCGTTGGATGACCAACGCCAAATACACCGTCAGAAAGAACTGCTCCGCTTTTACTTCCTAAAGCTGCCTTGTCAACACCATTGCGTCTTCTCCAACAATTTTTGGAACATCAACTCATTTCCATTCCTTGGATGTCTTGTACTGCTTCTCTGGTACGGGGGGCGCAGACGTTTCACCCCTGGCTCTTTTGACGCCCGGTCCGTCGCCCCTCATCGTCTGTTTCTCGAGGTCGAAGCAGCCATGGACGTGGGTAGCGTCGCACAAAGGCCACCACTTCCCGGTTTCCATATCGCAGAAGAGCTTTTCCACCGTGGAAACGAAATCTGGACCAAGTGAGTTGGGATGCTCGCACAACTCCTTCGCGCTGTGTCCTTCGATGTTGCTGATGATCAAGTGGTCTGGTCTGTTGTTCTTGGTGGGCCTGACGTTGCTCGAGGCCATGTCATTGCGTGCGGTCATGTCCCTGGTATGCCTCCTTCTCGTGTCATGGATGTTCATATTGGTAAAATCCGGATATGCACGAGTATTCCTGTCGATGCCTTGATCGGGCTTCTTCACAGCACCGCCCGATGATGGGTCAGTACCATGACTCTGACCGTCGCTGGCCCTTTGATACTCCAACGGTGGGTGAAAGAATGGAATCAGTGAGTCAGGGACTATCGGTTCGGGCTGGAAAGTCATCCTTGCCGAGTTCTGGCAGAGCCTTCGCTGGTCGTCAATGTATTGTTTGACCAGATCTGGATCTCCTGAGAAATCGCGGATGTGCATGCTGAGACCTTTGGCTATGATCCCGCCAGTATGATCAGAATCGAGCCAGACACATCTGGGCGGACTGTTGGAATTCCCTACGGGGAATTGGCTGTTGTACCATTGGGCGCCGCAGGTGTAGCCCATATCTCCTGTCCAGGTCCACTGTGCTGAATCGCCCGACGCTATTACCGCAGAGAGACAAATGGCATCCTTCTCCTGCATAACGATGGAGATGTACTCTGGTTGGGCTGCGGTACCGCCGTTCTGCTTGTTGTCGATCGTGATGGTCTTTGTAGCCTTCTCATTGATATGGCCGTTTTTACTTCCCTTGTACTGGCCGATGCGATTACCATCTCCATCCCAAACCGCTATGCTTGGAATGCTTCCGCCAGCATTGCCTGCATCGCCGGTCACGATGGCGACAGTCGTCTGTTTGTCTGGGTCGGCATGGCCCTTGAGCATCGCGTCCAGGGTCCAGATGGTGCCGACGAGAATGCCGGTGTTGATGATGGCGTTTGCCATTGTCCGACAATGTCGACTGGTTTGGCGGATGGTTTGCCGTCGGTAAGGCTGCCGAGGTGTCCGTTCTCCTTCGATCTTGAGACGATGGTGATGACGAGGAAGAGAAGAAGTTGCTCTCAAGTATGATTTTAGTAGAAATATATGTTGCACTGGCAAGCACACGAATGGAGTTGATGTATTACAGAGAGCTGATTCGAATGCGTTGCAAAATGTTCTGCTTGTGGTTTTTTTCATAGCCAGAGGTTCTCGCCATTTTATAGAGTCCTCCGTCACCAACTTGCCACATCACCTTCAAATGCAAATAGAAGTGCAAAACATCTCATCATAATTTTTCCACGATCATACAAGAGACCTGTTTCATTGAGGTAAGAGGAATCTGGCACAGTAGGTATGCTGCGCAGAGGCACGGTTAACCGCTAGGATCTGGTAAGATTTGTCGCAGCTGCTTCGCCCGCTAATCGATCCTCCTGGTTTCAGCCTCGCCATCGCTACTAGGCTGCTGCTGCTTCCTGCCTTCCGGGGACCCGACTTGTGCGTTATTGTGATGCCCGATCACGGCCGATGTTTGCAACTGGCGCCGGTCTCTGTTTCAGGATTTGAGGATCTTCCTTTAGCACTGTTGCTACGTCTCATTCTACTATGTGAAAAGGCCTTGTATTGACACGTTGAGAATTCTTATGTTTCAAGACGCTCCCTGTGCCCCTCGCTTTCATCAACGTGTATCTCTGACAGCGAGCAAAGCAGGAGACCTGATCTAATTTTACAGATTCATGAAGCAGATGACCATGAGTCGCAGTGCCACTGAAGCCATCAGGAGCACAGGCCTTCCTTAGAAACTGTGTTCGGCATGTTGGCCACCACTGAACGCTGTTTCGAATTCGAGGGCATGCCGCGAGCCTCGTGTAGGATTTATCACGCCCCATAAATCTACCAGTCTTTCAAACACTGCAGCAGGGGGTAGAAGAGTTGGTCATCCTGGGAGTAACCAACAACTTGCTACAGAGGCTGTGAAACCATGATGGGCGCTTAGCTAGCTGGCGGGTGCTGATTTGAACGACTCTCTTCCAGAAATACTCGCAGAAGCAACATTAACATCCAACATATGGACCAGGACATCGTCTCAGGCTTGTGAGATGCTATAGATGCCAGATGTTCTCTTTCAGGGAACGTATCGCCTGTTGCTGAGAGTATTTAAATACGTCGGTCGTCCCAGTCTTGATACATTTTGTTCTGTATCAATCCAGCTGTTTTATTCTCCTTTCTTCGAAACTTCGACGCCTCTTAGACAGCATCGTCATTTCAGCTCAAGTTTCACCTCAAAGCCCAAGCCATTCCGAAGTACTTGCCTGCACATTGATCAACCACCCAGTGCGACCCTGTTCGTCTATCCAGGCCTCTGCAAACTCTGCACATAGGACTAGTCCCGAGATATTAGCGCGCTTGATACTTCATCATGCGAGTTACCGCAGCGCATGTTCTTCTCCTGGGCGCCTTTATAGGCGTGCCTTTCCAGGCGTCTGCCAGACCATGTACCAGCCCTTCTACCAAAGACATAGATGCTGTACTGACCTTCACCAGGCCCAGATGGGAAATGTTCGAAAGGAGACATCGTTGCAAGAATTGAGATTCCCGGTATCCCCATACCCGAGCCAGTTGCCCCTAAAGCTGTGGTCCCGATTGTCCCAAAGCCAGTCAACCCTGTGATTCCCAACGCTCCTGGACGTGTGCCTGAGATAGCTCCCGAGCCAGCTCCTGCTCCCAAGCCAGAACCCAAACCTGAGCCGGCTCCTGCGCCCAAACCAGCAGATCCACAGCCAGCTACACCAGCCTGTAAGAGGACTGGTGATGACTGTGCCTCGGACGGGATATATACATTCTCAGATGTCAACTACCCCAAGAAGGGTCGAATTCTACAACAGAAGCTAAAGGACGTTGTCGGTAAAAACAAAGCAGAAAGCCATGACTACAGCAAGGCATTGGAGAAGTACCACATCAAGGATACGAAAAACACAGGGCCCCAGGTAGACAAAGAGGTCAAACCCTTCTTCAAGGACAATGGTATCGATATGGGCAATGTTCTCGACCGTGATACCTCTTTCACGAGGTACGAGGTCTACGGTACGACGGATGAAGATAAGCTCGCGAAGGGTAGGCTAAGCGTGGCCGACGTGTTTATCTCGGTCAAACACAAGGCCATGATTCCTACGCGTCTATTCCGAAACAATGATAAACTGTACGACTTTCCGGTCAGCGAGAGGTTGCCAATGTCCGAGATCCTCGTCCATCTGTGGATGAAAGCCGTGAAGGAAGGCAAGGCCGAATACAATGTCGATATCAGCGCCGGGGACCTTGAAAAGATCATTGGTATGGAAGTCAAAAACGCTGATACCAAAGCCATTGTCTCCAAGGCTCAGCAAGAGGTGGGCGGCAATAAGGATACTTTTACCGTCAGGCCTCAAGACGAGGCAGCGTTCAGCGCGTTTGCGGCCTCAAGCAGCGGAGTCTCTAAATTTCATATGCTTATAGACCACAATGGCGCCTTGGAGCTGAAGGACCTGCAGCCTACTAAGATAGATGTGACGACGCGTGAGCAGCTGCCAATCATAATCTGGACACTGGGCCGCCCTTGAAAGCTCCTGGCGAAGACTTCTATTATGTACTCGACGAACTGGACAGGACTTAAGGCCGGTCTGCTGCTCGTGTTCCTAGATCTTCCTTTTGCTATTAAGTTTCGCCAAGTCCATTTTAGTTTAGTCATGTAGCGATATCTTGAATTGATTTACATTTCCAAGGAAAAGGATGTTCTTACGGCATCCTGTATTATCGCATATCAGGCGGAAAGCAGATTGTCTGAAGGACTGATTAACAATAGTAAAGGTACCTACCGGTCAAACTTTTGAAATCGCCATTCTTTGTAGGAAGTCTCCAGGTAGAGGGTTCGTTATAGGGCTGACTCCCGCCGCGAAGCTAAACGAACCCTATTACCACCTGTGGAAGGGATAGAAGGGGTCACCCCCTAACCGTCCAAACCCCCTAACCGTCCACTCGTAGGGCTGAAGCCCGTAGACCCCCGAAACGGCGCCCTAGAGCGCGCTGCTTAGGCGACAAGACCGATCCCCAAAAAACCTCGGCTCAGTTCCCGAAAGGCGGGTTCTAGGCGCCGTTTCGGGGGTC
>JAABUK010000127.1_pt1 | contig 180747 bp, 154 predicted proteins | sample 5559141 | NCBI WGS metagenome assembly JAABUK01 (sample SAMN10711869, study PRJNA513367) | rock metagenome | isolation source: Antarctica rocks | place: Antarctica: Victoria Land, Pudding Butte nord | collected 2016-01-03
GCTGCTCCAACGACACATAGCTGAACATCCCATCCTGAAACCGCTCGTCTCCACGCATACCCGTAAGACGACCTCCACGTGCTCAGAGCCTGTGGATCGGTATCTATTTCAACAAGCTCCTAGAGGCGAGGACGAGATGCCCACTCCAGGTCAGTTCGCCGTGTACCCCAGCCTGCGCGAGCGGGTTGTGGTTGTGACTGGCGGAGCCAGCGGAATCGGCGCAGCGATTGTGGAGGCGTTCGCGATGCAGCATGCGCGCGTGATCTTCCTCGATGTCCAAAAGGAGAGCGGAGAGGCACTGGTGGAACGGTTGACGACGCCGGGGAGCGTCTGCCCGAGCTTTGTTCCGTGCGACGTCGCCGACATCCCTGCGCTGCAGGGGACGGCTGCGGGCATCCTCGAACGGTTTGGGACGGTGGATGTGCTGGTGAACAACGTTGGGGACGATACGCGGCACGCGGTGGAAGAGGTGACGCCGGAGTCGTGGGACCGTTCGATCGCGATCAATCTGAAGCACCAGTTCTTTATGAGTCAGGCTGTGGTTCCGGCGATGCGGCGATCGCAACGCGGATCGATCATCAACATGGGCTCGATCGCGTGGGCGATTCCTTCGACGAGGATGCCCGTCTACGTCACGGCAAAGGCGGCAATTGTGGGGTTGACGCGGACGCTTTCGCACGAACTGGGTGCTGACGGCATCCGAGTCAACTGCGTGATGCCGGGAGCGATCCTAACGGAGCGTCAGAGACGGCTCTGGTTTACGGAGGAGTACAAGCGGGAGATTCTTGCGGCGCAGGCTTTAAAGCGGATGATTCTGCCAGAGGAGGTGGCGAGGCTGGTGCTGTTCCTGGCTGCGGATGACAGCTCCGCGATTACGAATCAAAGCTATGTGGTGGATGGCGGCTGGGTTTAGCTGAGGCGGGGTTTTTACGCCCACTTTACAGAGGCAGTGCTGCGAAAAGCAGAGGCGCCTGTGGTCGCAGGCGCCTCTGTGGGAACTTGGCGGATAAGAGGTTAGCGGAGCCTTCACCCTGAACCGGTGTGCGAGGAAGTGCCGGCCCGACTAGGACTCTTCTTCCTCCTCGTCGTCGTCTTCGTCGTCTTCGTCGTCGTCCTCATCGACGGTTTCTTCGTCGTTATCGTCGTCATCTTCTTCCTCGTCGTCATCTTCGAGGTCGTCGTCTTCCGGATCTTCGTCGTCGTCCTCATCTTCCTCGTCGTCCTCGTCCTCTTCATCTTCCACGTCGTCCTTGGGGGCGGCGCTCAGGTCTTCGCTGCTGGCGTACCCGGTCGAGTTAGAGGTCGAGCTGGCGAAGGTCGCGGTGGCGTCCGGGCCCACTTCGCGGAGGCTTTCTTCGAGATCGGTGGTAGCTGCGGTTGCGGGCATGATGCTCTCCTTGGGTCTGGTTGTTCTATGGGCTTTGGATGCATCCCGATGAAAAAGGTACGTGTGAATAAGCGACAGGCGCGTGATGCGGCGCGGAGTGGGGCGTGGGGCTTGCGTCCCGTGAAGGAGGAGGGGCGGTGCGGGTCAGGCTTCGCCGAGGGACTGGAGGTGGGCGAGATCGGGGGGCGGGGTGAGGAGGCTGACGACGACGAGGAAGAGGACGGAGGTGAAGAGGGCGGGGAAGATGGCGTCGCGGTTGGCGATTGCGGGCGGGAAGAGGGTGTGGACGGAGTCCCAGGCGACGGTGATCACGGTTCCGGCGGCGATTGAGGCGACGGCAGCGATGGCGGTGGTGCGGCGCCAGAAGAAGGCGGCGAGGATGACGGGGGTGAGGGCGGCGGAGTAGATGGTGTAGGCGTAGAGGGATTTCTTGAGGACGGACTCGGTGTTGAGCGACTGGTAGAGCGCCCACAGACCGAGGAAGATCACCATGAGGCGGCTGACGATGAGGACGCGTTTGTTGGAGGCTTCGGGCGAGATGTACCGGACAAAGACGTCGTTGACGAGGTTGGTTGCGGGGGAGAAGAGGAAATTGTTAGCAGTGGAGATGATCTTGGCGAAGATGGCTCCGAAGAGGATGACGCCGAACCACCTTGGGAGCGCGTTCATGGCGGTGAAGGCGAGGATTTCGCGCGGATGCTGGTGGACTTCGCCGGTGGGGAAGACGGCGGATCCGGCGACAGCGAGGGCGACGATGACGGTCTCGAGGATGACGATGCCGATGAACCAGCCGATGACGGCGCGGGTAGCGTCCTTCTCCGATTTCGCCGAGAAAAATTTCTGGTACATGGACTGGTTGCCGAGCATGAGGAGGCAGGTGGGGAGGAACAGCTCGGCGGCCTGGGCGGGGGAGAGGTCGCCTAGGGGCTGGAAGTGGGTGGGGGGAAGGGCGGCGCGGATGGCATGCCAGCCGCCGCCGATGTGGCCGAGCATGGGGACGGCGGCGATGAGGGACACGGAGGCGAGAAGGCCGATGAAGAGATCCATGTAGGCGACCGACGACATGCCGGCGATGGCGGTGAAGAGGATGACGAAGGCGGCGATGATGTATTTGCCGAGATCGGCCGAGATGGTTGCGGGAAAGACGAGATGGAGGATGTCTCCGCCGCCGATGAACTGGTAGGAGGTGATGGCGGTGTAGGTGAAGAGGATAGCGATGACGCCGAGGACGCGCGCGGCCTGGTTGTAGCGTGCTTCCAGGAGGTCGGGGATGGTGAATTGCGCGAATTTGCGGGCGCGAGGGGCGATGAAGTAGATGAGAATGAGGCCGGCCCAGCCGCCGACCGGCTGCCAGAGGGCGGCGAAGCCGTGGCGGTAGGCGTTCTCGGCTCCGCCGAGGAGGGAGCCGGAGCCGATCCAAGAGGAGAGCAAGGTGAAGATGAGCACGATGGCGGGTAGGGAGCGGCCGGCAACGAGGTAGTCGGCCTTGGTCTTGACCTTGTTCAGGCGGGCGAGGGAGACGGTGAGAAGCGTCAGGACGATGACGGCGAGAACAAGGGCGTAGAGGTTCATGGGGTGGTGCCGGAATTGTAGCTTGCGGTGATGGGGCGGTTGCGGGCTGGGGGCCGGTGATTGTGTCGCGGGTGGGGTTACGCGCCCCCCTTGGATCAGTCAGGTAAGCCTCCTACTTTGTTGCACATTAGGCGAGCGGCTCCTGTCGATTTCGGGTGAGTTTGGGCCCACGGCTCCGTCGGAGATAGAGATTCATTGCGCACAGATATCGGAGTTGCCTTAGCGTGTCGATACACGGGACCGCGCCGGGCTGACGGGAGTCTAGGTGCTACGATTCGTGTAGCACGCCAGGTGGGTAGCAGATATTCGGCTCGCCTATTCAATTACATTTTGAAAGAGGTCCCTCCTGAGCGAAGCAGGTTCCCCAGCGATCGTCATTACGTCCATCGCGTCACCGAATGAAGTCTTACGGCAGATCGCAAGTGACTGCATTGCGCGCGGTTTGAAGTTCTACGTTATCGGGGACGTAAAGAGCCCTGGCGATTTCTCTCTTGGTGGATGTGATTTTTATAGCATCGACCGTCAACTAGAACTCGGATTCAAGAGCGCGGCAATTTCTCCTCTGAAGCACTATGCGCGAAAGAATCTGGGCTACCTCCTTGCTATTCAGGAGGGCGCATCTATCATCCTGGAGACGGATGACGACAACATGCCGCGGGCGGAGTTCTACGAGCCGTTGCCGATTGTGCAGGATATTGCCACGTTTGTTGATTCAGGGTGGGTGAATATCTACCGTTATTACTCCGACCTTCTTATCTGGCCGCGAGGTCTACCTCTGGACGAGGTGTCGAAGCCCCTGCCCCCGATGCCCGAACATCGTGAGGTCCTATGCCCGATTCAGCAGGGTCTTGCTGACGATAATCCCGACGTCGACGCGATCTATCGTCTTCTTCTACCATTGGATATCACCTTCAAGGGACCTTTACGGCTGGCGCTCGGAAAAGATGCGTGGTCGCCGTTTAATAGTCAGAACACTGTCTTCTACCGGGAGGCGTTTCCACTGCTTTATCTCCCGGCATATTGCAGCTTTCGGATGACCGATATCTGGCGGAGCTTTGTCGCGCAACGAATTGCCTGGGAGAATGGATGGTCCATTCTTTATCGCGAGGCCACGGTAGCGCAGTCGCGCAACGACCATCGCCTGATGAAGGATTTCGAGGACGAGATTCCCGGATATCTCCATAACAGCGCAATCAAGGAGAGCCTTGCGGCATTGTCTCTGAAGCCCGGTCTGGACCAGATTCCCGCAAACCTGCGTGCCTGTTACGAGGTTCTTGTGGGGTCGGGGTTTGTCGGGAAAGAGGAGCTTCCTCTCCTGGATGCGTGGCTTGAGGATCTGGGTATGCTGGCTGCCGCGGGGCAGCGGAGATCATGAGCAAAGCTGCGCTGGTCGTCATCTTCAATCACCGCTATGAGAAGAACGTCGCCAGGCTGGAAGAATATTACGGCCCGCGTTTTTCCCATCGGTACTACCTGATGCCGTTCGCGACGAGCGATCAGGCGAACGTGGTTCGCGTCATCGAGAATGGCTGGTGCTTCAGTGGGCACATTGCGCAAGGCGTCTCGCGCTTCCGGAGTGACGATGTAACTCACTATGTCTTTCTCGGCGACGATTTGATTCTCAATCCTGCGCTGAACGAGTCTAATCTCGTCGAGTCCTTACGACTGGGTCAGGATGCGGCGTACATCAAGTCCTTAGCGTCGGCAGACGAGGTTCGGTTCCGGTGGCCGTGGTCGATGTATGCGTCAAAGTCGCTGAATGCGGCGAAGTTCGACTACACCAAGGAGCTACCTACCATTGAGGAAGCTACACGGAAGATCAAGGAAATTGGCATCACCTTCACGAAGCCCTTTCCGCAGTGGAGGAGAGATCGGAAGTGGCTGAAGCTTCCCTTTCCGCACCGCAAGCTCAGAGAGCTTCACTGGAACTTCAAGTTCTTCGTTCCGTACCTGGCTTCGGTGGGGGGATATCTGCGCTCCATCGGGAAGCCGAGTGTGTACCCGTTGCTGGCCGGGTATTCCGATTTCCTTGTCGTGCCGGCGAAGAGTATCGATTTATTCGCTCATTATAGCGGGGTCTTCGCTGCGATGAATATGTTTGCCGAGGTTGCTGTGCCAACGGCGTTGGCGCTTTCCTGCTCTTCTGTTGAAACGGAGTTGGTGATCGGCGATCATTTCGCGGACCCGGGGGCGCGCCGGACCTCTATCTCCCCTCTGCATGGGGTGGAGCTTTGGGAGGGCGAGATTCAGACCTTCTGTAAGGCACATGACTTTAGTTGGTCGCGCCTGCTGGAGGAGTACCCAGAGGATGTGTTGTATTACCACCCGGTGAAGCTGTCAGTCTGGAAGTAAGAGTTTTCCGGGATGCAGGCGATTTAATGATAGTACGAGATCGGCTGGTTTGATCGGGCGGGGTAAGGCGGCTTCAGGACTCGTGATTATCAACTCGGCGTTTCGTCCAGGTAATTCCTTGAGGTTACTTCGGGTATAAAGCCTACTTAGGGTAGAAAGCGTCCTTAGCGCGTGCGGGTACACTTCACCCATGGTCTATAGAGATGACTAGCGTCGGGGCTACGCTGCTGGCAGCCAAGCGGAGCCGTCGGGTTCCGGAATTGTTCCACGATTTAGCTGCCCGGGCCGAGAGAAGCGCGGCTTCGCGCCCTCTGGTGATGGTAGCGTTCACGTTGCTGTACTTGATTCCGACGGTGCAGCTTGCCCGGTTGAAGCTGTTCTGGGACGACGAGTTCTACACTCTCTATCTCGCTCTGACACCCGATTGGAAGACACTGCTGCAGGCGATGGCTACCGGAGCGGACCAGAGTCCTCCGAGCCTTTTTTATCTAGCGCATTTCATCCTGCGGATATTCGGTACGGGTCACGTCACGCTGCGGTTGGCGGCCATGATCGGTTTCTGGGTCTTATGTGTCTGCCTGTATGAGATTATGAGGCCGCTGACGAGCCCGGCCTGGGCCGTTGTTGCGATGCTGTTTCCGCTCACGACGAACTTTTATTACTATGCGACGGAGGCTCGCGGATACGGGCCGGTGTTGGGCTTCGCCGCTCTGGCGATGCTCTCGTGGCTTAGGGCTACGGCGAACTACCGGAGGAGCATCTATGTTCCCCTCCTGGCATTCAGTCTGGCGGCTGCGGTGGGGGGGCATTACTACGCGACCTTGGTAGCTGTCTGCCTCGGCCTGGGGGAGCTGGTCCGCACGGTCTCCCGACGGAAGATCGATTGGCCAATCTGTGCCGCGCTTCTCTTCACGGGTGTGCCGCTGCTGGTATTTTTCCAAATCATTCAAAAAGCAAAAGGGTATTCCAGTCATTTCTGGGCGGTTCCGGCGTGGTCTGACGCGATCAGCTTTTACCCGACCGAACTTGGGACTGGATTGATAGCCCTGCTGGGTGCACTCGGACTGGCGCTGGGGTTCGGGGTATATCTCGGCGGCCGCGAAGGTCTCAGAGGCTCGCAGGCACGAGCGCCTTTGAATGCGTGGCAGCTGACGGCGATTGTATCTCTGAGCGCACTGCCGCTCCTGGTGATGGTTCTGGCGAAGTTTGTGACGCATGGGTTCACGGACCGGTACACGATTTCGGCTCTTGTGGGGGTTACGATTCTGCTCTGCTACTTCCTGTTCAGGGCTGCTCCGCAACCGAGGGCGGCCCTGGTTGCAGCGCTGATCTGCGTGGGCGTCTTCGGCTTGAAGGTACTGATGTTTCGAGCCGAATTCAGTGACCAGCGTACCGCCCTAGCGTCGGACATCCGCATTCTTTCGAGAACTGGCGACCGGGCGATAGCGATCCTTGGGAGCACGCGTTTTCACCGGCTCTCCTTCTATGCTCCGAGGCAGATAGCAACCCGCCTGAACTACGTTGCCGACGCTTCCTCTTCGCTTCGGTATATGGGTCATGACACGGTGGATCGCGGGCTGTTGAGCCTGAATCCCTGGTTTCCGATCAAGGTACTTCCTGAGGAGTCGTTTCTGGAAGACAACCGTGACTTCCTGGTCTACGGCAACATCAGCAGCGGAAGTTGGATCACGTTCGATCTGCCCAAGTGGGGTAAGACGACACTGGTTGAGCGGGACGAGAAGGACCTGCTGTTTTCCGTGAACGACGTCCAGGTGACGCCAAGCGCGAGCGTGGTTGCACAGGAGCGCGCGGCGGCAACTCGCATGTTGTATTGGAAGACACCGCAGACCGGGCCAGCCTTGTGCACGGTTTATATGGGCCCGGCTGGATGTCCCTGAGCGACTCCTGGATCTCGATCCAGGTGCCGGAATGCGGGTATGGTTCGGGGTTCAGGCAGACAGTGATGTGGGGTTGGTGGACTTTTCGTCGGTGCAGGCTTCCGGGTTGACGCTGCAGTCGATGGGGTTTTCATGATCGGTGGTGGCCTGCAGTGGGATCGCGCCAGCCTCCTTGAGCTTCTTTTCTGCGACCGACGCGGCGATCTCGGAGTTGATCTCGGCGCCGGTAAGCAGCATGAGACCAGTGACATAGAACCAGGTGAGAAGGATGATGACAGCGCCGAGCGAGCCGTAGGTGACGGAGTAGTTGTCGAAGAAATGGAGGTAGACGCGGAGCAGAAGGGAGGCGAGCAGCCAGCCGAGGATGCCGATGGCGGCGCCGGGGGTGAGCCATTGCCAGCGCTTGCTCTTCACGTCGGGAGCGAAGTAGTAAATGAGGGCGAAGAGCAGCATGAGGAGGCCAGCGGCGATGATCCAGGAGAGGATGCGGGCGGAGTACATGGCGGCAAGCTGGAGGGGGTGGTCGTAGACGTAATGCTTTGCGAGGTGGGCGAGGAAGTCTCCACCGAGCAGGCAGGCGAGGGTGAGGGTGACGAGCAGGGACAGGAGGATGGTGACGAGGATGGCGGAGCCGCGGGCCTTCCAGTAGGGGCGGGTCTCCTTGACCTTGTAGACCAGGTTTAGGGTGTCCTGGATGGCGGAGAAGCCGACGGACGCGGACCAGAGAGCGGCGGCGAGGCCGAGCAGGAACTTGCCGCCAGTGGAGGCGGCGGCGGTATGGTTGAAGGTCTCCTTGACCATGGCGAAGGCGGATGGGGGCATGACCAGGGCGAGGTAGTCGAGGAGCTTGATGTAGAGGTTGGACGCACTGCGGGCGGCGAGGCCGAGGATGGCGCTGGCGCTGACCAGGGTGGGAAAGAGGGCGAAGAGGAAGTAGTAGCCGAGTTCGGCGGCGCGCGCGACGAGGTTGTCCTCGGTGAAGGCGTTGAAGGTGCGCTTCATGATGACAACGGGGGGGACGCCACCGAAGTCCCAGAGCGAGTGCATGGGAGCGAAGGAGACGTGGTCCCATATGCGCTGGCGGAGCGGATCGACGTGCGCTACCGTGTGGTCCTTGCGATCGGTTGATGGATCGTTGAGGGCGGCGGCCATGGCGGTAGATCTCCTGAGGGCATGAGGGTTTGCGGCGTTCCTGGTCCCGAGTGGTTCCGAGTGTTGAGATGCGGGTGCGGGGAGGGGAGTCAGCCCGGCGCGCCCTGGACGGGGCTGGTTTGAGCGAGGGGGTGTTCCTGATGAGGCCGCCTTGCTGTCCCGCTCGGCGTGGGCGAGGATGTATCAAGCAGGGGGCTGGAGCATTTTTTATCAGAGGCAGCGGTCAGGAGCACGAGAGCAGGGCATGAGACCAGCGGTGCGGACGAACAGGCGGGCGGTGACGGCGAAGCTGGGCCAGATGTGGCGGCTGGTGCGGGAGAGCCACGAGGCGCCAATGACGGGCGAGGCGCGGGCGGTGGAGGCGATCGGGAGGGATGAGCTGGGGGTGACGTTTATCGGGCACTCGTCGTTCTTTCTGCAGGTTGCGGGGCGATCGCTGCTGGTGGATCCGGTGTTTACGAAGCGGCTGATCCTGCTGCGGCGGCAGCGATTGCCGGGGCTGGACTGGAGGGAGCTGCCGGCGGTAGACGTGGTCCTGCTGACGCATGCGCACATGGATCACCTGAACGTGCTGAGCCTGCGGAGGACGATCCGGAGGACGGTGAAGCTGACGGGGCGGGCACCGGAGGTGGTAGTTCCGCGGGGCGTGGAGGATCTGGTCGATAAGCTGGGGTTTCGGGCGGTGCATGCGCTGGCGTGGTGGGAGCAGGCGGAGGTGGCGGGGCTGACGGTGACGATGACGCCGGCGAAGCACTGGGGGGCGCGGATGTTTCGCGACACGCATCGCGGGTACGGGGGGTACGTGGTGGCGGGCGGGGATTTGAGCGTGTACCACTCGGGCGACACAGCGTACTTTGGGGGCTTTGGCGAGGTTGGGCGGCGGCTGACGCCGAAGGTTGCGTTGCTGCCGATCGGGGCGTACTTCCCGGATAACTACCGCGCTGTGCATACGAGTCCGGAGGAGGCGCTGCGGGGGTTCGTGGAGACGGGCGCGGAGGTGATGGTGCCGATGCACTTCGGGACGTTTCGGCTGGGACGGGAGCCGATGGACGAGCCGCCGGTGCGGCTGATGGCGGAGGCGCGGCGGCTTGGGATCGACCGGAAGGTGAGGGTGCTGGAAGAGGGTGAGACGCTGAGGCTGACGGCGGTCGAGGTTTCTGGGGCGAGGACGACGCGGCTGGGGTAGAGGGGCGATGGGCTGAGCGGGCTTGGGTGGGGGTGAAGCGAGGTAGCTCCCGAAGGCGCGGACGGGCGGCGCAGGGGAGCTAACGGCTTCCGGCACTAGAATGGGACGTGCGGAGACGAGCCATGCTTGAACAGTTGGAGCGCCAGGAGTTGCGGCGTGTTGTGAAGGAGGCAGTAGCCAAGCAGGAGGCGGCGGGGGTGCTCTCCGGATGCCGGGAGCTGCTGCGGAGGAGTGATGCGCCGGTGGATGTGGCGTTCTGCTTCACGAGCCTGAAGAGGGTCTGGGAGGGGCTGCGGACGCGGGACGGGGTGCGGAGTCTGCGGACGTACCTGGTGCGATCGGTGACAGTGGAGCCGATGCTTCCGAGTCTGACCGTGGAGGCGCTGCTGTCGGGGTACCTGCTGGAGATTGAGGTGGGGGGGTACGGGTCGTACGCGCAGGAGATGATGGATGCGGGGGGAGCGCTGGCGGCGGCTGATCCGGAGCTGGTGTTGGTGGTGTTCGACCTGGAGGATGTGGCGGGGCAGCTTCCGGACCTGTGCGCGGATGGTGTGGGCGCTGGCGTGGAGGAGGAGATTGCCGGGTGCGTGGGGAGGGTGGCGCAGCTGGTGCGGAGTGTGCGCGGGTTTTCGAAGTCGCGCATCGTGCTGCAGGGGTTTGTGGTTCCGGATACGTCGTCGCTGGGGGATGTGGGGGACGCGAACCTGCGCGCGAGCCTGCCGAACGCGGTGGGGCGGATCAATGCGGGACTGGCGGAGGTTTGCGGCACGGTCTCGGACTGTGTCTTCTTCGATGTGGATCAGATCGCGGCGCGGCATGGACGAGGCCGGTGGCGGGACACGCGGCTGTTTCTGTCGTCACGGCTGCCGGTCGCGGCGGAGAACTTTGGGGCTTATGCGAAGGGGCTGGTGCGGTCGATCAACGTGCTCTACAAAGCTCCGCGCAAGGTGCTGTGCACGGACCTCGACAACACGCTCTGGGGAGGTGTGTTGGGCGAAGAGGGCGCGGGCGGGGTGGTGACGGGAAGTACGTATCCGGGGACGCCGTTCTACGGGTACCAGAGGTATCTGAAGCAGATTTCCATGCGTGGGATTCTGCTGGCCGCGGTCTCGAAGAATAACGATGCGGACGTACGCGACGTATTCAAGGCGCGGGCGGCGGACTTGGCGCTGAGTCTCGACGACTTTGCGGCGCTGAAGATCAATTGGAACGAGAAGGTGCAGTCGCTGACCGAGCTGGGGCGGGAGCTGTCTCTGGGTTTGGACTCGTTTGTGTTCGTGGACGACAACCCGGTGGAGTGCGAGGCGGTGCGGCAGCGACTGCCGGACGTCGCGGTGCTCGAAGTTCCGGTGGACGAGCCGTGGCGGCTGCTGGAAATGCTAGCGGAGGAGCGATACTTCGACGCCTTGCGGGTGACGGAGGACGATCGCAACCGGCTGAACGAGTACAAGGCGCAGGCGCAGAGGGCGGAGCTGGAGCAGGGGTCTGGAGGTCGGGAGGAGTTCCTCCAGTCGCTCGGGATTGTGTGCACGTTTGGGAGTGCACTGGACGCGCCGCTCTCGCGTTCGGTGCAGCTGCTCGCGAAGACGAACCAGTTCAACCTGACGACGAGGCGGCACTCCGCGTCGGAGGTGGAAGAGATTGCCTCGGCGGGGGGCGGACAGGCGATTGCGGTGCGGGTGCGGGACCGGTTTGGCGATGCGGGGGTGGTGGGGCTGGCGCTGGCGCGCACCGTTGGGGAGACGTGCACGATCGACTCGCTGCTGCTCTCGTGCCGGGTGATCGGGCGGGGTATCGAGACGGCGCTGCTGGCGCACATCGCGGCGAACGCGGAGAGGGCCGGGGCGACGCGGCTGGTGGGGGAGTTTGTGCCGACCAAGAAGAATGTGGTTTGCGCGGGGTTTTACGAGGAGCATGGATTCGCGCCGGCCACCGAACGCGAAGGGAGCCCGGATGCTGCGAACGGCTCGATCCTGTACGAGCTTGATCTGCGGGTGTCTCCGCTGCAATCTCCCGCGTGGATCACGATTCAGGGGAATGCGGTGGTGGACGATATCGAGGCGAAGACGGTCTCTGTCGCCTAAGCGGCTTCCCGGGTTGGGTCGGAGGGGGGGGCCAAGATGGGCTACGGCGAGTTGCGTCCCTGAGCGGGGCTGGCGCATCGAAAGGACCTATGCCAACTAAGAATGGAAGTGCAACGGTAGATGCGGCGGCGAGCGGAACGTTTGCGCTGGGCGGGGACCTGAAGGTGAACCGGCTTGGGTTCGGGGCGATGCGATTGACCGGCGAGGGAGTCTGGGGCGAGCCGAAGGATGCTGAAGAGGCGAAGCGGGTGCTGCGGAGGGTGGTGGAGCTAGGCGTGAACTTCATCGACACGGCTGACGCATATGGTCCAGATGTGAGCGAGCGGCTGATCGGCGAAGCGCTGTCGCCCTATGCCGATGGCGTCGTGATCGCGACCAAGGGCGGGCTGACGCGGCAGGGGCCGAACAAGTGGCTGCCGGTGGGCCGACCGGAGTATCTGGAGCAGCAGGTGGAGATGAGCCTGCGGCTGCTGAAGACGGAGAGGATCGACCTGTGGCAGATGCACCGGATTGATCCGCAGGTGCCGGTGGAGGAGTCGCTCGGCAAGATCGCGGAGATGCAGAAGGCGGGGAAGATCCGGCACGTCGGTCTGAGCGAGGTGAAGCCGAACGAGATCGAGCAGGCGAGCAAGGTTGTAAAGATCGTCAGCGTGCAGAACAAGTACAACATCGGCGACCGGGCGCATGACGATGTGGTGGACTATTGCACGGCTCACGGGATCGCGTTCATTCCGTGGTTTCCGGTGGCGGCAGGGAAGCTGGCGAAGCCGGGCGGGAGACTGGATGAGATGGCGAAGAGGCACGCGGCGACGGTGAGCCAGATTTCGCTGGCGTGGCTGCTGCACCGGTCGCCGGTGATTCTGCCCATCCCCGGGACTTCGAGCGTGACGCACCTGGAGGAGAACGTTGCGGCGGCGGGGGTGACGTTGAGCGACTCCGAGTGGAGTGCGGTGGAGCAGGCGCTGGTTTGAGGTAAACGGTAAGTGGCAGGCGGAGAGAGAGGGATTCGCTGCGGCGAGTCCTTTTCTTGGTGTCAGGGGATGCGGGGCTGCCGGGCAAGGTTTCGGTTCAGGTGACCTCGGACGCGGGCTAGAAGCTGGGGATGCGGGGGGCGTTGCGGAGTCCAAGGACGCTGAAGTCCTTGAGGCGGCTCTTGAGGACGTAGATCAGCTTGTTATTTCCGTTGGGGTCGGTGGGCGTCATGAAGAAGCCGGCGCCGAGGACGTGGTCGTGGGTGTTGGAGATGATGCCTTCGACCGCTTCGCCGTCGTGGAAGCGGACGCGGACCCACAGACCCTGCATGACGGGTGCGTGCTCATGGAAGTGGAGGGCGCGGTGACGGAGGTCGCCGTCGAAGGTCATGACGAAGAAGATGGCCTTGGCGTCGGCGGTGGCGATCTGCTCGACCTCGCCGGTCTCGGCCAAGGTGAGGCGGATGGACTCGAGGGGATGCTGGGGATCATTGCGGAGGAGCTGGTCGAGGGTTCCGATCTCGCTGGCGCGGGCGAAGCCTCGGACGGCATGGTCTTCAAAGCGGATGACGATCTTGTATGTCTCTGGAGAGAGGACCGAGGCGGGCCGGGGCGAGGCGTCGGAGGTCGGGGTCAGGCGTGACCCGGAGGGGAAAGATCGTACTGCTTTATCTTGTACAGCAAAGCCTTGTAGCTGATCTTGAGGTCGTTTGCTGCCGCCTTCCGATTCCATCCGACTTCCTCCAGTACCTGTTGTATGGCGACGGCTTCGGCTTCGCCCTTGAGGCTGCGGACCATCTGTTTCAGGCCACCGGTGCCAGCGCTATCATTGCTGGCGCTCAAGTTGCGATCAACGACCTCGTGCAGAGCCAGTTCATCGAGGATAGCGCGTTCATCTCCCAGGACGAGGTAACGGTTGATGACATTTTCGAGTTCGCGGATGTTTCCCGGCCAGTGGTACTCCGTCAGGGCGTTCATGAGGGGAGTGGAGAACAGGAGCAGGTCGCGGCCGTAGCGCTTGGCCGCTTTACGCATGAAGTACTCGGCGAGGAGGGGCACCTCCTCCTTGCGCTGGCGGAGAGCGGGGATGGAGAGGGTGAAGCCGTTGAGGCGGTAGTAGAGATCTTCGCGGAAGGTCTTATTGGCCATCGCCTCCTTCATATTGATGTTGGTGGCTGCGATGACGCGGACGTCGACCTTCATGGGAGCGCGGCTACCGAGGCGCATGAAGGTTCCATCTTGGAGGACCTGGAGGAGTTTGGCCTGGAGGATGGCGGGCATCTCGCCGATCTCATCGAGGAAGATGGTTCCGCCGGAGCAGATTTCGAACTTCCCGGGCTTGGTCTTGACGGCTCCGGTGAAGGCTCCCTGCTCGTACCCGAAGAGTTCGCTTTCGAGCAGATCGGCGGGGACGGCGGCACAGTTGACTTTGAGGAAGGTGTGCTGGGACCGCGAGGACATCTTGTGGGTGTAGAGGGCGAGGATCTCCTTACCGGTTCCACTTTCGCCGAGGATGAGGACGGGGATGTCGGCGCGAGCGACGAGGGAAGCCTGCTGCTCGAGCTCGCGCATGCGCTTGGAGGATCGGACGAAGGAGTGGTTCTCGTTGAGCGGGACCTCTTTGGGAGCGTCGATGACGGGCTTGCTCTGCGCGAGAGCGAGGTGCTCTTCGATGGCGGCTTCGACGTCCGAGCCGAGGAAGGGCTTGAGGACGATGCCGCGCACGCCGAGGCGGATGACGGTCTCGATATCCTTGAGCTCAGCGGTAAATGAGACGACGATGATGGGGACGTGGGGACGGGTGGAGCGGATATGGGAGAGCAGGGGTACGGGGTCCCGGTTGGGGTGAAGCGCGATAAGGAGCAGGTCGGGCTGGTCTGTGTGCTCCAGGCGATCGATGAGGTGTTGCTCTTCCGAGAAGAGATTGAGCGCGTACTGATGGGAGAGGGTTGACCGCAGGTAGTCGAGGACGGCGAGGTCTGGTTCGAGGATGCTGATACTTGGCTGCGATTTCATGGATCTCAGGGCATGGACCGGGTAAGACAACGATGCGGACATCAAGACACCTCTTCGTTCGCGGCCCCCTGGTGCACTGTCCAGGCAATCTAACCGAAACGGGTTATGGGCTGAGCTCGAGCCTTCTCGGTCAGCATGGGGTGCAGGTCCTCGGGAAGTTTTCGATGCTGCTCTCTTCCTCTTCTAGACACTGGCAAAGTGTATCTGTTCCGGGATCAGTTTGACACGAAAATTGTGAGAACTTTGCCGACAAAAGAGGCAAACATTTACCACTTTCTAGGCAGTCGATCGGAAGCTGCAAGGTTGAGTCCGTATGGTAGAGGTGTCTTTCAAGAGGAGGGCGTGAGGTGGTTAAGGGGTCGAGCATGAGGGTGTGGAGCGATGTAAGTAGATGTGCTCCGGGGGTTTGTCCATTGCACGCAATATGTTTGCGTGTGCGAGGTTACCTCCGCGGTCTAGCTGTCGACAAGTTCGCACGTGTTGTGGTCAATTGGTAACGAACGTGCAATGTGAAGGATGTTGCAGTGTCTCACCTTTGCTCACCTGTTGAACTTCTCTTCTTAGATAGGAAATTACCTTGGTTCCCGACTCCGATCTCGCTGCATCTCTGCATCTTCCGCCCCTGGACATCATGTTTGGGAAGACCCCCGCCATGCAGTCTGTCCGCAACCGCCTGGAACGGGTCGCCGAGACGGACGTTCCTGTGCTGCTGCAGGGGGAGAGCGGGACAGGGAAGGAGATCTGCGTCCGCCTGCTGCATGCGTACTCGCTGCGGGCGCGGGGTCAGCTGGTAAAGGTAAGTTGTCCTGCCATTCCGCACTCGCTGCTGGAGACCGAGTTGTTCGGGTATGAGAAGGGTGCGTTCACGGGCGCTTCGGCGACCAAGCTGGGGCGGGTGGAGCAGGCGCACCAGGGAACCCTGTTTCTGGACGAGGTCGGAAGCCTGGATCTAGCGGTGCAATCGAAGCTGCTCCAGGTGCTGCAGGACGGGACGTTTAGCCGGGTGGGCGGTCATGAGCAGAGGTCGATTCACACGCGGCTAGTGTCGGTATCGAACACGGATCTTCGGACGCAGGTGGAGGAGGGGACATTTCGCCTCGACTTCCTGTTCCGCATCAACGCCGTAACGGTGAGTCTGCCGTCGCTGCGGCAGCGGATTGCGGATCTCCCGGTGCTGATCGACTACTTCCTCGAAATGTATGCGCGGATGTTTCACCATACGCCGGAGCTGCTTTCGAAGAGCGCTATGCGGCTGATGCAGAACTACCACTGGCCGGGCAATATCAGACAGCTTGAGAACCTGATTCGCAGCTATGTGTTAATCGGCAGTGAAGAGGCACTGGTGGCGGAGCTGCTGCCGGAGGAGCAGAGGAGCGGGATTACGACCGATCTGGACTTGAGCGAGCCGGTCTCGTTGAAGCGGATCACGAAGAAGGCGACCCAGGACCTGGAGCGCCAGATCATCCTGAAGGTGCTGCAGGCGAACAGCTGGAACCGGCAGAAGACCGCCAAGTGGCTGCAGATCAGCTATCGATCGCTGCTGTACAAGTTGAGCGAGGTGGGTATGCCGGAGGTTCCACCGCGGCCGCTGCGGATGCCGCATCTGGCGAAGAAAGAGGGTGACTCGAGCATGCGGCCGGTGCTGGCGCGAACGCGCGTTTTTTGAACCGGGGCTGAGGTGAGAAGGACGCGGCCGGGTAAATCAGGCCGCGCCTCCTGGGTTCGGGCGGGGGTTGTCGCGGGGTTGGCCGCGGGGCTGGTGGTCAGGTTGGTCGCGGGTTAGTGGCAGGTCACCGAGCGGAGGTTGCTCTGGCGGCTGGTTCCGACCAGGTCGATGACCGCGGAGGTCTGGGGTGCGGTATCGGTAGCGCCGATGTTGGCCTGGGGGGTACGCGGGATGGCGTATCCGAGAGTGGGGAGATAGGTGAAGCGGGTCGGCATCTCGCATACCTCCGTGGGCAGGGCGGACGTTGCGGGGGCCGCGTTGGCCAGGTTGAGCGAGACCTTATCGAAGGGCATGGCTGAGAGGGTCTGGACGTTGCTGCCATCGAAGCCGCTGATGTGCAGGGAGAGGCTGCCGGCGTTCTGGTAGGCAGCGGCGTTTGCGGTGGCGTTCCAACCATCGCCGGAACCGCCCTCGAGGGTATTGGCGCCCCAGCCGGCGGGCATCAGGTTGCTGCCACCGAGGCCGATGAAGGCTTCGAAGTTGTTCCACTGGAAGACAGGTCTCGAGGAGCTATCGACCCAGACTAGATTGTTGAAGGCCTGGACGGTCTGAAACTCGGCCTGGGGCATGAAGGTTCCGGTACCGGCGCCGGTATCGAACATGGTCCAGAGCTGGATTCCGCAGGTGGAGCAGGCCGCCTGATAGAAGGTGTTGTTGTACCAGTAGAGGCTGCCTTTGCGGGCTGCCTCGGCGCTGTTCTGGTCGTAGGCGAAGTGGATGGGGGCGTTGGAGGTGCTGTTCCGGTAAACGTTGCCGTAGGCGAAGTGGGCGTTCCAGGCCTGCTGCCAAGCGGCCAGGACGTCCATGGAGTAGGTGGAGGCGGAGGGCGCGGCGTTGCTTCCGAAGAAGTCGCCGAAGGACATGAAGCGGGCGCCGGACTGCACGTCCACCAGGTCCATCGCGCGGGCTGATCCATCGCCGAAGTAGTTGTAGCGGATGACGTCCTGAATGCCGCGGGACTTCAGGTTGGCACCGGAGGCGCCGGGAGTTATGCCGTCGATACGGTTGAACTGAACGACCTGTCCCCAGGCCTGGAGATACATCTGGTGGTTGGCGGAGGATCCGGCGGTTCCGCTGGCGTGGATGTAGTTGCCCTCCCAGAGGTGGTTGAGGCTGGAGCCACCCCAGGTGGTTCCATTCCAGAGGCTGGCGGCGCCGGTGGCGCAGGCGTCCATCTCGTTTCCGACGAGCGTGATGTTGTGTCCGTCGGCGATGCGGAGGCACGCCGCCGAGCTGCCCCAGGTTGCGGCTGCGCCCGAGGGCGAGGTGTAGGCGATCCCGGCTCTGGCGTTGCGGAGGTGGAGGCCTTCGATGATGATGTTCTGGGCGCCGGAGAAGGCGGGCCAGACGGAGTCGGAGGCGCCTCCGCCGACGGTTACGAGACCGTTGCCGGCGACGGACGAGGTGGTATCTGACCGGCCGGTAGCGTTGCTGGCGTCGATGACGGGGAGGTTGCCGGCGCTATCGGGTAGGCCGCAAAGGCGGATGGGCTGGGCGGCCGAACCCTGGCGCGCGATTTGGAGGTACTCGTGGTAAGTGGTGGGGCTGAGGCCGGTGGCGTCCTCGTTGTGCAGGCGGATGGTGGAGCCGGCGGCGATCGAGACCAGGGGCACATCTTTGAGGCGATGGAAGGCTTGGGTGGGTCCGACCTCGTAGGTCTTTCCGGTGAGGGCGGGGTCGACGGAGCAGTCGACGGGCTCGGTCAGGTTGCGGGTAAGCCGGTAGGGGAGGTTGTGGCCGGTGACATAGAGGGTTGAGGTCGCGGTCTGAGATGGGTCGGCGGCGCTGGTGGCAAGCAGGGTATAGCGGCCGGGGATGGTGGCGGAGAAGACGGTATCGCGGGCGGTGGAGTCGCCGATCTTGCCGTTTCCGTTCGTGGGCTGGGTGGCGATCGACCACCGAACGTCTTCGTTGACGCTGCCGACAACCAGGCTCTGGATGTCTGCGGCCTGGTTGGCGTAGAGGGTGCGGTAGGAGGGGACGGCGGAGATCTGGACGTTGGGTTTGCACACGTTGAAGGTAACGATGGCCTTGCTGGCGGTGTCATCGACGGCAGTGGCCTCGATGGTGAACTGGGTTGCGGACGAGACGGATTGGCCGGACTTGCCGATCTGGCAGCTGGTGCCCGATGCGGGTGCGGTGACGTCGATCCAGGAGCCGGAGTTGGTGGAGATGAGGGCGGACCCCGATTTGAGCATCCAGGAGACGTGATTGGTGCTGCCGTTGGTGACGGTTGCGAAGATGCGGCGGGTGGCGCCGGGGATGACATTGAAGCCGAACTGCGGTTGCGCGATGGAGATTGCGACTGCGTGGGCGGCTGGCGCCGCGGTGACCGTGAAGGCATCGGTTCCGAGAATGGAGCCGACGGAGGCGATGAGGTGTCCGGTACCGGGCGCGACTGCCGTGAGCATGCCGGTGGAGTTGGCGGTGGCGAAGGGCGGGGCGTCACTCGAGAAGGTCGCTCCCGCAGCGGAGCAGGCGGAGGTGCTGTTGTCGGAGTAGATGGCGGTGCAGGCCGGCGTCACGGACTTGCCGACAAGCAGCGCGATGGAGTTTGGGGTTGCGAAGTTGAGGGACTGCAGCGTCGGTTTGGCGGGTGGAGCGGTGATGGTGAAGGCGTTGGTGGCAACAGGGGCGCCCACGGTTGCGAGGAGGCGACTAAATCCGGCGGCGCCGGACGTGCCCACGGTGGCGATGAGGTGACCCGATCCAGCTGCGACCGCGGTCAGGGTTCCGGCGGCGTTTGCAGTTGCGGAGGAGGCGGCATCGCTCGAGAAGACCGCACCGGCGGCGATGCAGGAGGAGGTGCTGCCGTCGGAGAAGGTGGCGATGCAGGCGGGTGTGGATGAGCTGCCGACGACGAGCGCGATGGGAGCTGCGGGCGCGAAGGCGAGGGACTGGAGGGTTGGCTTGACGGGCGGCGCGGCGGTGATGGTGAACGCGTCGGCTCCGGTGGACGCGCCCATGGTGGCGATGAGGTGACCCGATCCAGCTGCGACCGCGGTCAGAGTTCCGGCGGCGTTTGCGGTTGCGGAGGAGGTGGCATCGCTTGAGAAGACCGCACCGGCGGCGATGCAGGAGGAGGTGCTGGCGTCGGAGAAGGTGGCGATGCAGGCGGGTGTGGATGAGCTGCCGACGACGAGCGCGATGGGAGCTGCGGGCGCGAAGGCGAGGGACTGGAGGGTTGGCTTGACGGGCGCAGCGGCGGTGACGGTGAACGGGTCTTTGCCGACGACGGATCCGAGTGTAGCGACGAGGTGACCGGTTCCGGCTGCGATGCCGGTGAGGGTTCCGGAGGAGCTGACAGATGCGCTCTGAGCGGAATCGCTGGACAGGACGGCACCGGCGGCGAGACAGGACTTAGTGCTGAGATCGGACCAGGTGGCGGTGCAGGCCGGGGTGACGAAGCTGCCGACAAGGAGATCGATGGGGCTGGGGGAGGAGAAGGCGATGGTCTGGAGGGTGGGTGTGGCGGCGCCCATGGGAACGCTGCCGTACTCCATGGCTCCGATGGCGGTGGGCGAGGCGTAGGGGAAGTTGTTGTAGTCCGAGAGCAGAGCGGGGATGGAGATGCCGGCGCCCTTGGCGGGAGAGGCGGAGGTGAGAGCGGGGTTGAAGCCATCCCAGGCGGCTTCGGTGAAGGAGCCGGAGTGGAGGGTGAGGTCCTCGGCGGGCTCGTTGACGAAGAGGGGATCGCTGCAGACGTCTCCCGATGGCCCGGCCGGGCAGTGCATGTTGCGGTGTCCGAACCACAGGTTGTGATCGGCTTTGACGGTGCCGACGATGTGGTCGGAGGAGCTGCAATCGTTGCCGGTGTTCCAGCAGAAGTCTCCTACGCCGCCGCTGTTGCCGTTGTAGTCGAGGACCTGATTCTGGAGGCCGTAGTTGATGTTGTCCTGGAAGGTGTAGCTCGATCCGGGGCACATATCCGACCCTTCCCAGCACTTGATATCGAAGCTGGTGAGGGCGTAGGTGACCAGGGTGTTGTGGCTATAGGTGCCGACGCCATTGGCGTGGAAGTTGAAGGACAGGGCATCTCCGCCGCGGCAGAAGTCGCCGAGGTTGGCGTTGTAGGAGGCGGGCGCACCGGGAAAGGGCTTGGACAGGCGGTAGCAGTTGATGATGGAGACGTTGTTCTCGAGAATGGCGGGGGACATGTTGGGCCCCCATTTGAAGGAGGAGCCACTGTTTCCGATCGCGATGGAGTTGGTCACGGACATGGGGCAGTTGTTGTGGTCGTTGTAGCCGATGCCGGACGGACCGGAGTCAGCGTGACCGATATCGAGGCCATCCTGGATGTTGTAGAGGAAGTGCGAGTGGTCGACGTGGACAGTGAAGCAGGTTCCCGGGGGCGAGCCTACGCCGTCTCCGTAGGCGCCGTTGCTCTGGCCGTAGGCGGCGCGGCAGGGTATGGCATGGGTGATGGGGTACTCCTGGTTGCAGCCGCTCCACTCGATGGTGGAGTAGAGGAAGTTCCAGGTGCCGTTGACGCTGGGCGTGCCGTATCCGGTGGGGCTGTTGGTGCCGTCGTCGAAGTCCCAACCGGCCATGGCGTTGTAGGCGATATCGACTCGAAGCGCGGTGACGACGCCGCCGATGGCGCCCTTGACGCCGCGATCAGTGTGGCCATGAACCCACATGTCGGTGAGGGTGAGGTCGTGGGTGTAGATGTCGGTGAGGATGCCGTCGGAATCGAAGTCGCTGACGGGGTAGCCGGTGCTACAGGGGTCGGGGTTAGGGGAGCCGTGGACGATGCATTGGGAGTGCGAGGTGAGCTCGATGCAGGCGACGTCGACGAACTGCGCGCCGTTGAGGTTCATGGGGGTGTAGACGCCGTGGCCGCCGAAGATCTGGGTCTCGCTGGAGTGGCTGGTGCAGGCGGCGTAGTTCTGGCCGAGGATGCGGGTGTGCTGCGCGGCGGTTCCGGCGGGGACGGTTGGATTGGTGCAACCGCCGTTTCCGTTTCCACCGGAGCACCAGGGGTCGTTCGAGTTGGGACCTTCAAAGCCGACACGCCAGGGACCGTCGCGAAGCAGGACGGTGTCTCCGCCGGCGATGACCCAGCCGGAGTTTGCGTAGGTCTGGTCGTCGTAGAGGAAGCGGTAGTCGTTGTAGGCGCAGGGCTGGTTGACGCCGTTGCTGGTCTGTCCGAGGACGTTGGTGGTACCAACGGCGGGAAAGGGAGCGTCGTGCTGGCCGTCACACTGCGCCGTGGCTCCGTACGAGACTCGCTTGGGGGTGTAGCGGGTGCCGCCGTCGGCGCGGATGTACCAGGTTGTGCCGGATGCGGAGGTCTGGGTGGCGGGCGCGGCGGGTGTGCCTGCGGCCAGCGCGAACGAGGTTGGAGCGAAGATGCCGAGCGAAAGAATGAGAAGTAGAAGACCAGCCGAGCGATGCGTCAATGGGCTCTCCAAGCTGCCGGTGCGCTTCCCCCGCTGATGTTGCGCATGCGGGGTCCATCGAGGCGTAAGCGCTGTGCGACGCCCTCAGCATCCCATCGGTCGCAAGGGGCGGGCGATAGCACATGTCCCAGTTTGGGAGAACAAAAGTCGCAGCGAGAGGTAATGTGGGCGGTTAGGGTCGGGGTTCGGCAGGGGCTGGGAGAGGGGCTGCCCTAGCGAGGAAGGGGTGTGGATCGAGCGCGGCCGTGGGGAGGGATTGGCGGGCAGAGAAATCCCGATGATCCTTACGCATCTTCTGCGAGGGATCATCGGGAGTGTTTGGCTGAGAGGCGGTGGGCGTGGGTGTTGCGTTCGGGAGGTTCGCTATGGGGATGCCCTACTGGGATGCGGAGGGGCTGAAGCTGGCGTCTCCGGTGTAGGTTGCGACCAGGGATGACGGCGCAAACCACAACGATGGGACCATGAGGATTGCAACGCCATTGTTATCGAGGGCGGAGGTGCCGATGACGGTTGTGCCGAGCATGAAGGACACCGTTCCGGATGGGACTCGACCTGAGCTGGAGGTGACAGCCGCCTCAAGCTCCAGTGACTTTCCATTTCCCGAGCTAACGAGCAGCGACGAGAAGGTGGTGGAGGTCGGGACAGGGGCAGGGACTGGGGCTGGAGCCGGGGTTGGGGCTGGTATCGGCTCCGGTGTGGGAGCCGGTGCGGGGATAGGAGTTGGGACGGGTGCCGGGGTGGGGGTTGGCCTTAGTTCCGACGGTGGTTCTGGTGCTGGGTCTGGGGTGGGTGTCGGTGTGGGCGTGGGTGTTGGCGTCGGTGTGGGTGTTGGCGTGGGTGTTGGTGTGGGCGTTGGCGTTGGCGTGGGTGTTGGTGTTGGTGTTGGGGTTGGTGTGGGCGTTGGTGTTGGCGAGACTGGGCTTGTGCTTCCTGTGTACTCGAGGGCTCCGAGCGTCGGTGGGATGGAGCGCGTGACCCCGAGCATGTCTGTCAGGAGTACCGGGATCTGGAGGCTCAACCCTGCCGATCTGGCCGGGCTTCCTGCGGTGAGGTTGTAGTTGAAGTTATCGAGCGCGGCCTCGTTGGTCCATGTGGGTTGATCGACGAAGAGAGGATTCGCGCAGGATTCGTTGGACCCCCCGGTGGGGCATGATCCGCGGAGGCCGAAGTAGATATTATTGCTGCGGTTGAAGCTTCCGATTGCCTTTTGGAAGTAGAAACCTCCGGGACCACCTACCTGACTTCCCATGTTGTGGGTGACCGGGTTGTCGTAGGCGAGGACGATGTTGTTGGCGTAGGTGAGCACGCTTGATCCGCAGACAGCGTCGACGCAGTTGATGTCGATCGTTACGGGAGCGTAGGTAACGATGGTGTTATTGGCGAGCACAGCGGTTCCACCATTGCGGAAGTTGAAGGAGAGCGCATCCTGCGCCCGGCAGAAGTCGGTGAGGTTGGCGTTGTAGTTCGAGGGAGCTCCGGAGATAGGCTGCGACATGCGCAGGCAGTTGGCTTCGACGAAGTTATTCTCGAAGGCGACGGTGGTCATATTCGGTCCCCATTTGAAGGGCTGACCACTATTGCCATAGGCAGTGGAGTTGGTGATGTTGAGGCTGTGGGAGCCGGTGTCGACGTGGCCGAGGTCCAATCCATCCTGGGTGTTGTAGCGGAAGGTGGAGTGGTCGATGTTGACAGTGATGCCGGTTCCTGCAGGGGTTCCGACGCCATCACCATAGCCCGACGTGCTCTGCGAGTAGCAGGAGACAGCAGGAAAGGTATCGATTACCGGGTATTGCTGGTTACAGCCACTCCATTCGATAGTGGAATTGTTCAAATTCCAGACACCATTTACGATCTGGCTTCCCCGGCCATCGTCGAAGTCCCAGCCGGCCATTCCGTTGTACGCAATATCAACGCGGTTCGCGGTAACGACGCCACCAATCGTTCCGATAATTCCGCGGTCGGGATGACCGTGGATCCAGAGGTCTTGAAGGAGTAGATCATGCGTGTTGACATCGGTGACGATTCCATCGGAATCGTAGTCGTCAACGGGGTAGCTGCTGCTGCAGCGGCTGGGATATCCGGTGGACCCATGCTGGATGCACTGGGAGTGCCGCGTAATTTCCAAGCACTGGATATCGACATTCTGGGCACCGTTAAGATTGAGGGCCGCACCGACTCCGAAGCCGCCGAATATCTGCGTTTTATTCCCGCTGGAGCAGCTTGCAAAGTTCTCGCCGAGAATGCGCGTGTGCTGGGAGGGAGTTCCCGAGGGGATATTGGGATTAGTGCAGGAGAAGGGTCCGTTCGCACCCAGGCACCAGGCGTCGTTTGAGCTCTTACCCTGATCGAAGCCAACCCGCCAGGGGCCGCCGCGGAGGATGACGGTGTCTCCGCCCGAGATAACCCATCCGGAATTTCCGTAACTCTTGTCATCCCACAGATAGCGATAGTCGCCGAAGGCGCAGTGCTGGTTGGTGCCGGAGCCGCTGTAGGCGTTGTCGGCCTTTCCATCGCACTGTCCGTAGGGGGATTTCGCAGAGTAGCGGGAGCCTCCATCGGGACGTATGTACCAGGTGGTACCGGGGCCTGAAGAAGCTGCGGCCTGCTGGACGCCGCCAACGGCGATGGAGAGGGAGGCGGATCGCTGCTGGGCGATGAGGCTGTTATCGGTCACGTTGACGGTGAAGGTCGAAGTTCCCGCAGTGATGGGCGTTCCCGAGATCAGCCCGCTGGTCGCCGCCAGTGTGAGCCCGGCCGGTAAGGTGCCGGAGCTGATGGACCAGGTATAGGCCGGAGTTCCTCCACCGGCTAGCAAGGTGGCTGCGTAAGCTGTCCCGACATTTCCGGAGGGAAGTGAGGACGAAGTCACAGCGAAGGTCTGGGTGGATGGCTGGGCCAAAAGGGCCATGGGGAGAAAGAGAAACAGAACTGAGGCGACTACTTGCTTCATGTAATTCGTACCGCCGCACACATACCCGGAGCTCCGGAGGATCGGAGTTATGTTTTTTGTGCGGAGACCTTTCCTAATAAGATGGTTTAGGTGCTGGCTAATGTGGACCTCCTCACGCCCATGCTGTTGAAGCATGGAGCCGAAGAGAACTTACTCTGAGAACGAGCATGGCTTGTGCGCCAGCGTCCGCGGGCACCTAGAGCCAGCTTCGATCGCTGGAGACATCTCTTCGGCGGCGCTAACGTACATCTGGCGTTTTATTCGAGTTTTATTCTTTAGGAATAGATCGCTGCCTGTCCTGAGAAGATAGCCCGAAAGCAGATCTCTTAACCCATCAGAACCGAAGCAGACGAAAGAGGAATGATGCTGGTAACACGCTTCAAATGCAGCAGGATGTGAAAACTATAGCATAGGAATATGTAAGAGATTGTCACTGTAAGTACGCCTTGTTTTCACTGCAATTAAACTCCAGGATTCATTACCAAAGTTCATGACCGCGACAGATTGCGCTAGTTTTTGCCGCAATGCTGGGCTTATTGCGAGCTCGACAAGTGCGCCCGCGAGGTCAAGCGAGTTCGCCGGATCGATGAGCAGGGCGTTGTCGCCATTGTGCAAGAGTTCACGGAAGACGGGAAGGTCACTGGCGACGATGGTCTTTCCGAGGGCGAGGCCAGTGGCGAGAGCTCCGCTGGTGGTGATGGCGCGGTAGGGGTAGACGACGACATCCGCGGCGCGATAGGTAGCGACGAGATCCTCTGCAGAGAGAAAGCGGAGATCGAGTTTGACGCGCTGAAGACCCAGATCACACACCTGTTCCCGGAGCTGATGGAGCAGCTCCGGGGCGCCTGTGCCGGCGATGACGAGGTATGCCTCAGGCACCTGTGCCTCGACCGACTGCCATGCCTGAAGCAGCAGATCGATGCCTTTATAGGGGAAGATTATGCCCTGCCAGAGCACAAGGAGATGCCCTGGGTCGAGGCCGAGCCGGTGGCGCGTATCGATACTGTCGGTGGCCGGGAGATCGTAGAAGAAAGGACCGTGCGGGATGACGGAGATCTTGCCGGGTGGGATGTCGAACTCTGTTTCGAGGCGCGTCTTGACATGGTCTGAGTGGCAGATGATGGCGTCGACCGCGTGGTACAGGCGACGGAAGGTCTGCCGGTGGAGGTCAGCGGTGTCATGCGGGAGGAGATCGTGGACGGTGAGAACGATCCTCGATCCGCGACGTCGACAGATGGCCAGAAACCAGGTGTCCAGGGGCAACTTCCAGCGCAGCATGGGAAGGTATTGGACGTGGATGATGCCGGGGGGTGAGAGCAGAAAGCGAACGAGGAGCGCGGACATATTAAGGAGCGCCTCGACGAGCTTGAGGATTCGGCGCGGCGTCTGCGGCAGTTGATGTCTTCCGACTATATCGAGGAGGCCGGGATCGAGCGTGAGGCCGCGACTGGAGAAGCAGGCTGGATCGAGGTAGTAGGAGATGGAGCCGATCCTCACGTCGGCGCCGCTGGCGAGGAGCGCGCGCGAGAGGTAAGCGGTGTAGTAGGGGACGGTGGCCCACAGGTCCATCATGAAGATGGTCGATCGCTGGATTTTCTTGCTCAACTTGGATCCTTCCTGGGCTTGCCTGGATGAGAGCATCCTCTTCGCGACGGTCTTGCCGGTTGGTGCTGGGGGCGTGTGTCGAGTGCGCGGCTTCACGAAGTCACGACTTGGCGAGGACATCGCTGTAGAGCTGAAGGTACTCGGAGGTCATTCGCTCGGCTGAGAATTCTGTCTCGATCCTCTGTCTAGCCGCGGCGCTGAGGCGGGATCGGGCGGCTGGATCGCGAAGGAGAGAGACGATAGCTGCGGTGAGAGCGGGCACGTCTTCGGGGGGGACGAGCACGCCCGTGGCGCGATCCTGAACGACGCTGGGGACCGCGCCGACAGAGGTCGCGACAAGGGGCAGACCGCTTGCCATACCTTCGAGTATGGCGATTGGAAGGCCCTCCTGGCGGGAGGAGGAGACCATGAGGTCGAGCGACGCGTAGGTGCTGGGCATGTCTTCGCTGCGGCCGAGCAGGGTGACGCCCGAGCGGATGTGCAGTTGGTCGATGAGGGCTTCGAGCGCGGCGCGATCGGGGCCATCGCCGACGACGACGAAGCGTGTTGACGGGAGCAGTTTAAGGACCTCGGCGGCCGAGCGGAGAAAGAGGTCAACACCTTTTTCATTTGCGAGGCGGCCGACGAGGCCCACGGTGAGGGGGCGGGCCGGGTCTGGAGATTCTGGGGGCCGGTCCTGCGGAGGTTTGGACAATTTGCGGAACGGCTGGGTGTCGATGCCGTTGCGGATGAGACGGATGCGATCGGGGTGGACGCCGGAGTTCAGGAGCCGCTGTTTTACGTCGTCCGAGACGGCGATGACGCCCGCGTACTCTCGCAGGATGCGGCGATCGAGTGCGCCGTAGAGGCGGACCAGGGCGTCGTTGTCGTACCACGTGTGGCAGGTGGAGACGAGTGGGGTTGCAGACTGGCGGAACGCGAGGTAGGCGTAGACGTCGGCCTTGTAGCCGTGGGCGTGGACGACGTCGGCGCCGGTCTTCTGCGTGAGCGAGCGGAGGGCGGACGGGACGGTGCGATCCACCTGTCCGGTGCAGGCGACGAGGAAGGATTCGATGCCCTGGGCGGATGCGGTCTCGTGCATCTGGAGGTTGGGCTGAGTGGAGTTCGAGAAGACGCCGAGGAGGCTTCGATGCGGGCCCCGGTTGATGGTGCGGGAGAGGTTGAGGATGACGGCCTCCGCTCCGTACATTCCGCCGCTACTGATGAGGTGGAGTATTTTCATTGGCCGAGGCGTCCCCTGGAACGGTCTCCGATTCTTCGCGGTTCAGAAGGCTCCAGATGCTGGCGTAGAGGCGGTCACCGAGGAGAGCCTTGACGATAGCCTTTCTCCCGTCCCTGCGTTCGAGGCCGGCGAGCGTGGTCGAGCCCCGCTCGAAGAGACCTGCGATCCACGGCAGGTCCATGTCTCCGCGGACATTGAGTCTGCCGACCAGGGGCCCGAGTGGAAATGGCTCCGGCTTGGGGACGGAGGTGAAGACTTGGGTGTAGCCGGCGGCCTGGCAGGCGGCGAGGACGCGCGGGTTGGAGCGGCCGCCCGGCAGCGACATGGTGGTGACGGGAGCGCCGAGCTTGTCTTCGAGGGTGTGGCGGGCGGTGACCAGTTCGAGTTCGAGGTCCCTGGCGGCGCAGTGCGTGAGGAGGGTGTGGGTCCAGCCGTGCGCTCCGATCGCCTGGCCGGCCTGGTGGAGGGAACGGATCTGGGGCCAGTCCATGTATCCGGGCTTCTGTCCGGGCCAACCGACCGTAATGAAGAAGCGGGCGATGAGGTGGTGAGACTCGAGGATGGGCAGGGCGTGCTCGAAGTTCGAGAGGTGGCCGTCGTCGAAGGTTACTTCGGGCCAGAGGATGGAGCTAGCCGACGCCCTGATGCGCGCGACGAGTTGCATGTGCTGGTCGAAGTCTGGAACGGCTACCACGTAGGAGTACTTTGCGGGGACGGGCCGCAGCTCATGATAGAGGAGGTGGAGTCGGGGCTGGGCCGGTGGAAGCTGCGGAGGGACGGAAGTGTTCATGCGGGCGTCGGGGTGGTCTTGGAGGGAATCTCCGTTTCGACGAGTTCGAAGAGCTGACGCGATTTGGTGTAGATCCAGGCGATTCTCCGGCCTCCGAAGGCTACGGCGGGCGCGGGAGCGGCGACGATGACGCAACCGAGGCTGGTGGCATGGGTAAGCGCGGCGTCGATATCGCTGGTCTCGAAGCAGAGGTGATAGGAGGCCACGCCACCTTTGGCCAGCATGGCGGTAATGGGCGAGTCCCTGGTGAGGGGAGCGATAAGTTCGATCTCGGCTGCGTCGCTGCTGGAGGTGGTGAGGAAGTTGACTGTGACCTTCTGGATGGGGTCGTCGAAGGGGCCGGAGACGACCCGGTAGCCGAACAGAGCGGAGAGGAGATCGGTGGTGGGCGCGAGCGACGGGACGGCGACACCGACGTGGCGGAGCTTGAAGCCGAGCTCTTCCGGAGTCACAGAGTTGCCCCTTTTTTCACGAGTTCTTCCTGCAGGCGGGCGACGGTAGTGAGCTCGGGGATACGCTGCGGGTCGAACTGGACGCTGTACTCTCCCTCAATGGCGAGGATCAGCTGCAGGTGTCCGAAGGAGTCCCAGCTTTCCACGGCGCCGACGCCCAGTTCAGGAGTTATCTGATCGGGTGACAGGTCGAGGACGTCGGCGAGGATAGTTTTCAGAGACGAGGGGACCTGCGGAGAGCTCATTCGGCTTGTTTTCCTTTGATCGAAGAAGTTGCGTGATAAGAGGCTGAGTGAGACGGATTGGATGCAATCGATGGTAGGGATCGGAGTTGCGCGTGTCTGAGGGTTTGAGTTCAGTCCGAACCGACGGTCTGGGTCGGGAGGGGGTCGGTTGCGACGGAAGCGGGTGCGGGTTTAGCGGGGCGCATGATGATGCGGCCGGGGACTCCCATAACGGTTGCGCCATCGGGGATGTTAGTCATGACGAGGGTATTGGCGGCGATCTTCGCGCCATTTCCGACTTTTATTTTGCCGACCAGGGTTGCTCCGGTCCCGATGTAGACGTCATCGCCGAGGACCGGGACACCCTGCCTGCCCATGGCGGAGGCGCCGATGGTGACACGGTGCGCGACGTCGCAGTTCCTTCCCAGGACAGCTCCGGGGTTGATGTGGACGCCGCCGATGTGCCCGACGTAGAAGCCGCCGCCGATGGTTGCCGCGGGGTCGATGCACATCTCCATGAAGACCTCACAGAACTTGTTTCCGGCGAAGGAGACGACCTTGAGCGGGTAGCGAACGAGCGGGGAGGAGGGGGTGGTATTGAGCCAGTTGCCGAGTCGGTAACACGCGATCGCCCAAACGGCCGGGTTGAGCCAGAGGTCGCGCCCGTTATAGCCCCTGGCGCGATATCGTGCCATATCGGCTCTGAAGTCACTCATTCGCGCAACTCTCCTCGGCCGGCCAGCATGAAAGATCAGTTTACCAGCCGGAACTGGCGTCGGCTTCGAGGCAGCGACGAACTCACGGGCCAGCGGTTTCTCCATGTGCTTCTATAGGGTGAGGTGGCATTGGTCCAGCGGTCGATAGCACTTTAGTGACCTCGCCACGAGTCACCGGAATGGGTTTTTAGGTCGACGTATACCTTTGCCCGCCATGAGCCATCGAACAACGCAACACTCCTTTGACTGATGGGTGTTCAGTCTACGGCTGCGTGAAGCTTGGGCGTGGCATCAGGCATCAGACGCTAGATAGGTTTGCAGATATTCGGTGGCAGCGATCGTGCCTGCCCCAGTTCCTTCGAAAGGTCCAGCACCTTGAAGCTCGATGTGGTCGTACCCACGTATAAGCGAAGCGAACTCCTGCGTCGCACGATTGCCAGCCTGCTCAGGGCCCCTGTTCCAGCGGGTCTGGAGGTAACGATCCTGGTGATTGACAATAACAGCAAGGATGAGACAGAGCAGGTTGTGCGCGAGATGCAGGCGGGTGCGGAGGGGCGTCTCGTTTACGTCAGGGAGACGCACCAGGGGCTGTCGTACGCGCGTAACGCGGGGATCCGGGCGGGGACGGGTGAACTGATCGGCTTCATCGATGACGACGAAGAGGTTGGCGAGGAGTGGTTTCAGGTGGTGGCGCGGGAGTTTTCGGACGAGGAGACGCAGTTTATCGGGGGACCCTACCTGCCGAACTGCGCGGTTCCGATGCCGGGCTGGCTGCCGCCTGGATACAACGGCGTGATCGGGGTGATCGAGCCAAAGCCACGAACCCGGTTTGCGCCGCCGTTTCCGGGGAATCTACAGGGTGGCAACGCGGTCCTCCGGCGTACGGTGTTCGACCGCATCGGCCTCTACTCGGGGAAGCTGGGCCGGAGCGGTAAGGGACTTCTGTCGGAGGAGGATGCGGAGTTGTACCGGCGGATCCAGGGTGCGGGTCTGCTTGGATTCCACGTGCCCGACCTGGTGATCTATCACTACATTCCGGAGGACCGGCTGACGCGCAAGTATCACCGGCGGTGGACGTATTGGAGGGGAGTCTCACAGGGCATCGCGGACCAGGAGATGAAGGAACCGGTGGCGTACCTGCTAGGGATTCCACGGTATCGCCTTCGAAAGGCTATTCTGGGCTTGCTGCTGTGGCCGAAGCACATGTTGTCGCGCGACGGTTTCGGGCGGGCCTTCGCGGGCGAACTCTCGACCTGGGACCTGCTTGGATTCATTTACGGGAAGTACTTCGCCGGGCTGGACAAGTTGTACGCCAAAGGTTGACCGGGCGGCATTGCGCGTGAACGGAAGGTGAAGCTCCATGCCGAAGATTTCGGTTGTGATACCTGCTTATAACTGTGCCGCCTTTCTGCCGGCTGCGATTGAAAGTGTGTTGGCGCAGACGTACACGGGCGCGGAGATCATCGTCGTCGATGATGGATCGACCGATGGTACGGGGGTTGTTCTTGCCGCGTACAGGGATCGAGTGACGGTCCTCGTTCAGGAGAACAGGGGACTTCCTGCGGCGCGGAACGCAGGTGTGCGAGCTGCGAACGGAGAGTTCATCGCGCTGCTCGATGCAGATGACTCCTGGCTGCCGGAAAAGCTCGAAGCGCAGATGCCTCACTTTTCGGATCTGCAGGTCGGGATTGTGTACACCGATTTTGCAGTTCAGTATGCCGACGGGAGGTTCCAGGAGTCGTACCTGGTGAATCGTCCCCTAGCCGGTGACGGATATGTACTCGAGGCTTACATCCAATCGAGATTCCTGTTTCCTTCGACGATGGTTTTGCGGCGCGAGTGCCTGGAGGGGACGGGCCTTTTCGACGAGGAGATGCTTGCCTGCGAAGACATCGAATTGTTCGCCAGGATCTGTGCGCGATGGAAGGTTGCGCTGGTGCGCCGGCCGTTGATGATCCGCAACGAGGGCGATCACAACATAACGGCGAACGGCGAGAAGATGAGCTTCTACACAATTCTTGCGCTGCAGAAGATCCTCTTGAAGGAGCCGGGGCTGTCGGCCTCTGCGCGCAAGACGATCCAGACGGAGCTGGGAAAGCAGTACTGGTGGAGGGGCTACGCGGCGTTTGAACGTGGGGAGATGGGGAAATGCCGGGAGAACTTATGGATGGCCATGCGAATGGACCTGCGTCTTTCGCGGCGCGGCGTTCCTCTGATTGCGCTCTCCCTGGCGCCGGCGTCGGTGATTGGGCGGATGCGCGGGCTGAAGACGGCGGGAGCGGCTACAGGGCGAGGCTAGGTTGAGGCTTAACCGGCCTTGAGGACTGCCATTTGGAGTGTAGGCTGCGTGCCTCCGCCCGGAACGCGATCAGGACGCAGAGGATGTACACCGGCAGCGTGGCCAGAACCTGGGAGAAGAAGACGAGCAGGTGGGTCGTCTTCCAGTATCTGTCGGCGGCGGCGCACACCATGGCGAAGGGAAGGGCGCAGAGGGTGATCTTGCCCCAGCCGTTCCAGACGAAGGTGCGCATGGGGACGTCGAGCACCTTGCGAACGTACCTCGGCCAGAAGACGAGGTGAACGAAGGCCATGGCGATGGAGGTGCCCCAGGCGACGCCATAGATGCCGATGATCCTGACGAGGATGACGGTGAGACCGAGGTTGAGGACGGCCTCGAAAACGGCCCAGCGGGCCACGGGCTTGTGTTTATCGATGGCCATCATGATCGATCCGGCGGTACTGTTGGCGACGGAGAAGAAGAGGCTGATCATGAGGATCTGGAGGACAGTTCCGGAGATGTGGCTGTACTGCGGTCCCATCCACAGGCCGATGAAGGTTTTTCCGCGAAGGAACAGCGTGATGCTGATGGGAAGAGCGAGAGCCAAGGTGGCCTGTGTGCCTCGCAGCAGGAGTCGCTGGAGATCGCCCGACCTGCCCGATGCTTCGAGCCCGCTGGCGAGCGGAGTGAAGGTCGTCGAGAGCGCACCGACGACCTGGGAGGCGTAGTTCACGAGGCTGCTGCCGATGGTGTAGGAGGTGACCATGCCCACGGAGAGGAAGTAGCCGACGACGAGGAGGTCGGTGTTGACGATGATCTGTACGGCGATGATGAAGACGAAGGTGGTGAAGCTATAGGACCAGATCAGCTTGAGGGTCTTCATCTCGGGCCGCTTGATGCGGACGCGGCAGACGGGGAAGACCTTGAGGGCGACGGCGCAGGTAAGGAGACCGGAGAAGAAGACGATGGTCAGCTCCCAGTAGGCGAGGGTGATGAGGCCGTGACCGCTGCGGAGAATGAGAAAGACGCCGAGCGCCCGGGCGACGGTCTGGGCCATGGTGACGGAGCTGAGCACGTCGAAGCGATTGATGGCGGCCAGGACAGCGCCGAAGACGCCCGAGACCAGGGTGATGCCGACGCCCAGGGCGCAGAGAAGAACGGTGATCTGGCCGGCGTGCTGCATGTCGCGAGGGATATTGAAGAGGTGGGGGAAGGCGAACGAGAGGGCTATGCTCAGGACGGCGATGGCGCCGGCGATGATGAGCCGGAACCAGAGTGCGGCGCCGATGGCGCTTCTAGCCTCGTCGGGCAGATCCTGTGCCTTGGCCTTCGAGACGAAGCGGATGACGGCGCTTCGCAGTCCGAGATCGAGCAGGTTGAGGTACGAGACGGTGGAGACGGCAAGGATCCAGATGCCGTACGCGGTTGCGCCAAGATGACGCACCACGAAGGGAGTGAGGAAGAACGGGACGACCATGCCTACCGCCATGGCGATCCAGTTCATCATGACATTCAGGGCGAAACGCTTCGTGCCGGCCATTGCTCTCAGGTGTTACCCAACCGGCATCAAGGATCGGTGCCGTCTAGCGGTGATGGGGATTGACGGGAAGACGCGCAAGGCTGAGGGCTGCTTCTCGCAAGGGAGCATCCTACGAACCTGACGTAACCATTGTATTGGAGAGGTTTGAGGTGCTGGCATCCCCTGAAAGCGGCAGTGGCTCGGTCTGCCTCCGGCGTATCATGACTATGGCGGGTAAGGATCGAAGCGCCTCCACCTCCCCCCGGAAAAGGCGGGTCCGCAAGGGGCGCTGGGGGATGCTCCTAATATGATGTTAGAGACACGAGCGGTAGTCGCGTTGGGGGCTTGGCCGATGGTCCCGTGGCGGAATGAGTTCGTTCCGGGCGAGCTTCAAGGTCGATCATGGGAGCGTTCGGAGGGCTGTATTCGCGATCGCAGACTTTGGCGGGCCTGGCGGGGCAAGGCATGAGAACGCTCTTCTGGCTGTGCCTAGCGGGGGTGGGGTATGCCTATTGCGGGTATGCGGCTGTGCTCGCGGTTTTAGCCCGACTGCGGCCGAGGCCATTTACCGAAACGCGGGCCACTCCCACAATCACGATTGTGCTTGCCGCTCGCAATGAGATGGCGAGCCTGCCCGCGAAGATCGAGAACCTCCAGCGGCTCCGATACCCTCGGGAGCTGGTTCAGATTGTGGTTGCATCGGATGGGTCGACGGACGGAACCAATGATTTGCTGGTTGGATATGGCGTTGATCTGATTCCGGTTCTGCTCAGACGGTCGGTGGGGAAGGCGGCCGCTCTGAACGAGGCAGTACGGCGTGCGACGGGGGACATCCTGGTTTTCCTGGATGTGCGCCAGACCCTCGATACGGATGCTGTTACGGAGTTGGTGGCGCCGTTCGCTGATGCAGAGGTGGGCGCCGTGAGCGGGGAGTTGCTGCTCGAGGCCTCGTCCGAGGCGGCCACGGCTTCGGCTCTCGGAATTTATTGGAAGATCGAGAAGATGGTGCGGAAACTGGAGTCTGCAACCGGGTCTGTGGTGGGGGTGACGGGAGCAATTTACGCCGTGCGGAGGGAACTCTACACGGAGATTCCGGCTGGCACAGTGCTCGATGACGTCTACGTTCCGATGCACGTTGTCCGGAGAGGGAAGCGAGTAGTGTTTCAACCCTCGGCAATCGCGCGCGACAGGATATTCGCGGCGAAGGGGAAGGAATTTTCACGCAAGGTGCGGACACTTTCGGGGAACTATCAGCTGCTTCGCCTGGCGCCTTGGCTGCTATCGCCGGAGAACCCGCTGCTGTTTCGATTTATCAGTCACAAGCTGCTTCGATTGCTGGTGCCCCTGCTTCTGGCGCTGCTGCTAGTTGCGTCGCTGCTCAGTGCGGGCACCTTCTACCGAGCGTCGTTTTTGCTGCAGGTCCTGTTCTACAGCCTGGCTGCCTTGGGAGCGCTGACGCCTTCTGCCCGGAGATACAAGCCGATTGCAATCGCGAACACGTTCGTGATGTTGAACGCAGCGGCCACACTTGCCTTCTGTAATTTCATTCGGAGGCGGGAGAGTTTGTGGACGACCTAAGTTGATTTCGTTGTGAGCGGGGCACGTTGCCTAGTTGTGACGACGCTGACTCCGGAGGATGGTATGGGAACAGGTATTGGGCATTTTATTCCGTTTATAGCTTACCTTGGCTTCTGGGTCATGTGCGTCGTTTCTCTGACGGGAAGGCCCCTGCTGGGTCTGTATTACATGATGCCCTTCCTGCCATATCGGACTTTGCGGGATCACTTTCTCGATTATCCGCTGGGAGGGAACGTACTGACTATTCTGGTCGTCGCGGTCCTCCTCGGCGCCATGATTCACGGTAAACACGTTCCTAGGTCGAAGCTCTACCTGGTGTGGTTCGCTTTCGGGATATACCTTTACTTGTCGATGTGGCTGGGAATGGCACTGGGTAACGGGCCAGCGCCGCTCTGGATCTCCGATATCAATTTCGCGACCTGGAAAGATTACATGTTAATTCCGCTGATCTTCCTTGCGACCGGGATGGTTGTGGAGGACCGTAAGGCGGTGAGAACGGTTGTGATCCTGGCGGCGATATCCCTCTTCTTTATCGACAGAAGTTTCCTGATGGAGACGCTCTCACGAAGTTGGTCGAACTTCGACGAGAACAAGCGGAGCAGCGGTCCACTGGGTTATGGATCGAACCAGACGGCGGCATTTCTGGCACAGTTTGCGATGTTTTTCTGGGGCATGGTGCAGTTTATCAAGCGGAAAAAGGCAAAGCTGCTGCTCTACGGCCTGGTTGCCGTAACTCTGTTCGCAACGATGTATACCTTCTCCCGTGGAGCGTACCTGGCGGTGATCGTCAGCACGTTCATTCTAGGAATATTGAAGGACCGTAAACTTCTTTTGCTCGGAGCGGTCTTCCTTCTAACGTGGCAGACGGTGGTGCCAACCGCAGTGAGTGAGCGGGTGAATATGACGCAGGATGCGAACGGGCAGCTGGAGGCGTCTGCGCAAGAACGCGTGAACCTCTGGGAGGACGCGAAGACGGCGATCGCGAGCGACCCAATCTTTGGCATTGGATACGCGACCTACCAGCTGACGGACCACGTCGATGGTTTAAGAGATACGCATAACTGGTACGTGAAGGTCATGGTCGAGACGGGAATTGTCGGCATGTTCTTCGTGCTTGTGCTGATATGGCAGCTGCTGGTTCTGCCATATCGCCTCTTTAGGAAGGCGGAGGATCCACTTTATCGGGGGCTGGGTCTGGGACTATTTGTAGCGGTCTGTTCCTGCCTTGCGGCGAATTGCTTTGGGGATCGATGGACGTACCTTGAGATCAACGGATTGCTGTGGGTGCTTGCGGGTGCGACGGTGCGCGCGAGTGCCCTGGTAAAGGCCGAGGCGAAAATTGATGTAGCGGAGGTAGGCGCGGCGTTCGGCCCGGTGGCCTACACTGCTTACCGATGACGGCCTTCGCGAGCTGAGCGGGCTCCAGCCACAATGCATGCACCCGAGACTGGAGCCATGAGTTTGCTTCGACAACTAACGATGGGACGCACTGCTCGGAACGTCGGAGCAGAACACTCGTGGCCGCATGTGTTGCTGGTGCTGGATCAGTTTCCGAAGACTCTGGGGGGCGGAGAACGCATTGTCCTCAAGTTGGCGACACTCTTACCAGAGTATGGCTACCGCGTGTCCATTCTGACCTTTGCCGCTCACCCGGATGGTCCTGGGATCGCATCTTCGCCATGTCCGGTTTACCTGCTTCCGATCGAGCGGACGTATGACGTTACAGCGCTTCGTGCGGCGCGGGAACTCAGGGGATTCCTACGGGATCAGCAGGTGCGGATCGTTCAGACTTTCTTTGAAAGTTCGGATCTTTGGGCAGGGCTGGTTACGAAGACCGTCCAGAGCGCGAAGCTGGTGTGGAGCCGGAGGGACATGGGCATTCTCCGGACATCCAAACATCACATCGCGTACCGGCTCATGGCTCGCGCTCCCGATGCCGTCTTCGCCGTCTCGGAGCAGGTGCGCGATCACTGCATCGAGGTGGATCGTGTTCCTTCTTCCCGGGTGACGACCGTTTATAACGGTCTCGATCTTGCTGACTGGGAGATGATGCCGAGAGTACGCTCAGGTGCGGCCAGGATCGTAATTGCGACGGTCGGAAATATCCGGCGCGTGAAGGGACACGATGTCTTTGTGAGGGCGGCTGCGCTGGTCCACGCTCGATTCCCCGAGGTATGTTTCAGCATCGCGGGCGAGGTGCTGGAGGCGGAGTTTTTTGCAGAGCTCGAAATACTCATCCGGGAGCAAGGGCTTTCCGATCACTTCCACTTCGTGGGCGGTATCACTGACTTACAGGAGCACCTGCGGGTGGCGGATCTATTCGTGTTGCCTTCCAGGAGCGAAGGATTTTCGAATGCGATTATTGAAGCGATGGCCGCGTCGCTTCCCGTGATTGCTACGGACGTTGGCGGAAACTCTGAAGCGGTGGAGGAAGGTGTCTCCGGCTTCATCGTTCCGCCAGAAGATCCGACGGCGATCGCCGAAGCAATAACGCGGTTGCTTGAAGATCCGGCGCTGGCTCGACAGATGGGCGTGGCAGGGAGAGAGGCCGCGACCAACAGGTTCACGACCAGCGCCATGTTGAACTCGATCACGGGAGTTTACGCGAATCTGCTGGAGAAGGACTCAGCGGACTCAGTGATCTAAGGCTGCTTGTGTGGTTGTGGACTTGTCTCTCGAGACAAATTGCGACTGAGCCTTGGATTCATCGTTACATGGTAGGTTTAGCAGGGCTTCAAGAGTGTACGACGAAGGATGCTGCAGCAGCAGCTCGCGAGGGTTTGATGAGCAAAAGAATTTCCCTGTTTCTTCTGTTGGTTCTTCTTGCCGCTCCGATATTTGGGGAGACATGGTACGTTCGGCCGGATGGAGGATCGCGTCACTCGGCAAAGACGACCTCCGGGCAGTGCGATGGCAAGGCAGATGCGGCGTTCCGCGGCAAGGGCGTCAATCAGCATTGCGCGTTCAACGACTATCGCTACTTGTGGGACGACAGGAGCTACGCGAATTCGAAGTGGGTGATAGCGGGGGGAGATACGGTGATCCTTCGCGGCGGTCCCTGGAGAGTGGGTTTTAACCAGGGTGTGACTGCCAACGACGTTTGGTGCTCTGGAGGCAACGGGGCTTTCTCGTGCATCAATCCGACCATTCCTGCCGGAACAGCTGCCCAACCCACTCGAATTCTCGGAGAGAACTACGCAGACTGCGGCAGCGCCAAGAAGACGCAGATCTTTGGCGGGTATGGGGTCTGGGCGGCGTTGAATTTGGGAGGCGCGCAGTTTGTGCAGGTGGAGTGCCTGGAGATAACACGTCACTCGCAATGCGTCGTACACGGGTCGCCCGCCTATCCGAAGACTTGCAGCAGCAGTTATCCCATCGATGACTACGACTCGGACGGAGTTTACACGGACGTGAACACACATGACGTCCTGCTTCAGGACCTGTGGATTCACGGGCATACCGATCGAGGAGTTAAGGGTCCGATCGGAGGCGTGGTGACTGCGGAGCGAGTGGATATCGCCTACAACGGAATGGCTGGGTGGGACTTCGACGACGGCAACGCTACCTCGAGTGTCAATGGCGTATGGAACTTTAGGAATTCAATCATCGAGTGGAGTGGATGCAACCAGGAATACCCCATCACCCACGCCAATCCAGCGATTTCCTGCTATGGACAGAGCAGCGGTGGCTATGGAGACGGGGTTGGAACCCCTCCTAACATGTGCCTGAGCGCAAATATTGACCACTCCACATTTCGGTATAACACCCAGGACGGTCTCGACCTTGGACATATCGATAAAGGCTCCTGCTCACTGAATGTGACTAACTCGACGGCGTATGGGAACTCGGGAGGCCAGTTCAAGTGGGGGCCGAACGAGAATCCGGCGGTCTTCGTGAATAACCTGGTCCTCGGGAATTGCATGCGGATGTCCGCTCCGATCGAGGGGACTCCCAGCACGTATAACAGCAAGTTAGGAGACTTCTGCCGAGCGCAGGATGCGATCTCCTTCAATTTCCGGCAGGGGGGCGCGGTGTTCTTCGCGAATAACACTATTGTTAGTTATTCCCCGACGACCTTTGATATTGATTGCTGGGACCCGAGCTGTTCGAACAGTGTGCTTACGTTCAAGAATAATATTGTCCGTGGAATTGACAATTCCGCCACGTACAGCCTCGGCGGGCGTCCGAGTGGCCCCGGTGGTCTGTTTTTTCAGAAGCCGATTGGCAAAGTTATACGCGAGAACAATATCTTCTTTGGGATGCGGGGTCTTCGATGTCCGACGGGATATGCTACTGAGCGATGCGAGGATCCAAGGCTTGCCACGCAGGTTCACTTTTCGAAGGAGCAGGATCTCGACGGATTCAATTTCAAGCTGTCCGATGCCAGTCCGGCGCTGCGTTCGGGAACTCGTATTCCGGAGATCAAGACCGACTATGACGGGAAGCCGCGGCCCGCTTCGGGGAATTATGATGTAGGCGCGCTGCAGCGCTGACGAGGAGCCGTCGGGCTGGAAGTGCTACCGGGCTAGACCGGTGAAGCGCAGGAGCAAGGACGCGGCGGTACGGGCGTTTCTGCCATCTAGTGGGTAGAGTACAAAGGCGTGCAGAGAACTGGTGAGGGCGGCCCACAGACGGCGCCGACTTCCGAAGGCCTCCGCGCGCTGCTTGTAGATGCGGCTGAGAGCGACGCGGCGGGCCAGGCGGCCGCAGCCCTTGGAGCCAAAGTGCTTCCGGATGAACTGGAGCTGAGCCTGGAACATCCGGTCCGGATCGGTGGTCATGGAGGCGGGAGAGGTCCGGTAGAGGGCGAGGATCTCGGGCGCGAGCGCGACCTGGTACCGCAAGGCGATGCGCAGCCACAGGTCTCGATCTTCGGTAGCGCGGAGGCTTTCGTCGAAGAGGCCGACTTCGTCGACGCAGCGCTTGCGAAAGGTGATGGTGGGGCAGGGGAGGTCGACCATGCGCATGTAGATGTACGGAGCGATCCAGCCCTCGGCGTGCTTCTGGCGGTCAGCGAAGGTGTCGATAATGGCACCGGCGGCATCGATACGGGAGACGAAGCCATACGACAGGCCAACTTGGGGGCGGCCTTCGAAGCACTTCAGGGACTCCGAGAGGCGGCATGGAAGCCAGACGTCGTCAGCGTCCAGAAGTGCCAGGAACTCGGCTGAGGAGCGACGGATGGCGGCGTTTCGAGCTGCGGGGAGGCCGCCGTTGGGCTGCTTGATGTAGTCGAGCCTGGGCCCGAGCTTTTCGCGGAACCCGAGAGCAATCTCCGCTGTGTTGTCGGTGCTGCCGTCGTCGACGAGCAGGATTCGCCAGTCCTGGAAGGTCTGGGCTACGACACTTTCGATTGCAATCGCGAGGTAACTGCCGGCGTTGTATGCCGGAATGATGATGTCGACCTTCGCCATCCTGAGCCCTCTGGCAGTTGTGGATAGCCCCATGAAGGCGATCTGACTCCCATTGTGCCACGCTGACGACGGGTCCGCGATGTGCAAGCCGGACCTTTCGCGGATCGAAGGCTATCGATTTCTGTAGCCTTGGGCCGAGCTGATTCCGTTTTGCATTTTGTTGGCTTGGGAATCCAACCTTTGGGCTTTGAGCGAGGCCTTCTCAGCAGCCACCCTGTGACGTCCTAAGTGCGGTCATTGGATCAACTTACGGCTTTGAGACAGAACCGTATAAGGTGTGATTGCGTGAATACCGGAGCCGTTCCCACAGCTCATAGTTGGCAAATAACGTGCATGGTTCATTGCATCAGCTTTCACCGACAGATCCTGCCTGATGCGCATGAGGGCTTTTGAGTAACGGTCACCAAGCTGCGGGTACCTAGGAGATTATGAAAAAAGTATCAATTTTTGCCGTTCTCTTATTCGTTTGTGTTTTTGGAAACGCTCAGAACAACGCTGTTCGCGGAGGTCTGGGAGGTGTTGTGACAGACGCCTCGGGCGCCGTGATTCCGAATGCGACGGTTATCGTCGCGGGTCCACAGGGAAGCGTGACCCTGAAGACGGACGGTAGCGGATCTTACAGCGTCACCGGGCTCACGCCTGGGCAGTACAAAGTGACGGTCTCCGCACCCGGATTTTCGACCTTTGTCTCGAACGGGAACGAGATTGTGGTGGACCACAGCTCGAATCTGAACGCGCAGCTTCTGGCCGGCGATGCCGGACAGACGGTCACGGTTGAGGGCGGGATCGTTCAGATCGATCCCGGCAACACATCCTTGAACACTGCGATCACGGACACCTTCTACAGTGCGGTTCCGGTTGCTCGCGCAGTCTCCAGCGCTTTCTACATCGCTCCGGGTGTTACCTCGGGCGGCGGCACGGGCAACTCCAATCCGTCGATTGGCGGCGCGTCAGGACTCGAGAACGTTTACATCGCCGACGGCGTGACGGTGACGGACCAGGCCTTTGGCGGTCTGGGTGTCTACAACGTCAACTACGGCTCGCTGGGCTCCGGCATCAATCTGGCGTTTATTAAGGAGGTGGATGTTAAGACAGGTGCTTTTGAGCCAAAGTACGGGCGTGGCGACGGTGGCATCGTTGAGATCCTGACTAAGTCCGGTGGCACCTCGTACCACGGGGCAATCTCAGCCTACTTCCTGCCCAAGTGGGCGTACGCAGCTCGCAAACAGCCATACCAGTCCGGTTTCACCATTGCAACGCCAGCGAGCACGCTTTCGGAGCCCCTGTACGAGGCATCCGCCGAGATCGGCGGCTACATTCCCCACTTTCGGGAGAAGCTGTTCTTCTTTGCCGCGTTCGATCCGACTCTTCGCCAGCAGATACTTGTCGCGAACCCGCTTGCCGGGCTATACGCGAATGGGCCCTACACGTACAACACCACGTCCTCGAACTACGCAGGAAAGCTTACCTACGCGGTGACCGCCAACACGCTGATCGAAGCCTCCACTTACGGCGATCCTTCGCGCCACAACAACACACCCCGAACCCTTTCCGCCGTGAATGCAGATACTGTCTCGAGCGCCTACCAGTTCGGCACACGGAACAGTGTCATCCGGGCGAACACCGTCATCAATCCGACCTGGACGGCCAGCGGATCGTACTACTACAACTACAGCACCTTTCGCGAACAGCCGAAGCTGAACAACTACGCTATTTCGGATCGTACTGGACGGCCGTTCGTCAACTACGGCCTGGGCAACTACAACCCTACGAAGGACGACGATTACAGCCTCCAGTTTGAGACGGAGAAGAAAGTTCCTCTACTCGGGGAGCACACGTTCCAGGTTGGGTATATCTATGACCATACCAACTTCCAGAACAGCACCTTCCGCTCCGGCCTGAACTTTAACATCCCGACTGCAAACGCCGCCGGCCAAAGCCTGCAGACCCTGTATCCAACGATTCCTGCCGGTGCTCTTGGGTCGAGTACGAACGCTTCCTTCCGTCTGTTCAAGGCAGGCGCGGCCTGCACCCAATGCGCTATCTACAAGGGCAACCCGGTCTATCTTCAGCAGAACAGAGGGACCTACAAGGGAACCAGTGTTCTGGCGAAGGCCAGATATCAGGTGGGGTACGGAAATGACACTTACAAGATCAACCGCTACGTTACTGCGAATCTTGGTCTCCGATGGGAGCAGCAGCACTATCAGGGAACAGTGCTGAATTATCTGTTCAACGACAACTGGTCTCCACGCCTGGGTGTGAACATCGATCCATTCGGCGACCACAAATCCAAGGTGTTCTTCAACTATGCCCGGTACCAGAATGTGCTTCCCCTGGATGCGGCGATTCGCCAGCTTGGCAACGAGCAAGATGACACCAGCTTCTATTACACGCCGAAGGCGGATGCTGCCGGGAACGCTATTCTGGACGCCACTGGCGCAGTCATTCCAGTTCCGGACAGTGCTCACACGCTGAACGGTTTGCCTGGCAGAACTGCAACTGGGAAGTTCGGAGCACCGAATTTCAGCTCGTCTACCGGTGAGGGTATTCTGCCCGGCACCCGCATGGAGTATGAGAACGAGTACATTATCGGAATCGAGCGCCAGGTCTCTGCGGGTAGCGTCTTCAAGATCCGGTACCTCGATCGACGCCTTGGTCGAATTGTCGAAGATAACGGATCTCAGTCGCCGGAGGGTTCGGCTGTAGACGCCAACTTCGCCGGAGGAATTGCCAACATAACCAGGAGCTCCGACTACTTCGTGAACGAAAAAGAGGTCGTCTACACCAATGCTGACTTCACCAAGCAAAACGGTGCCACGGCTACGCCCGGCAGCGTGACAAAGGCGAACTACAAGGCTCCAGCGCCTGGTTGCACCTTCGACAACGACACATCAGTAGCGAACGGCGACTACTTCCGTCGCTTCGACGGAACTGCCTATAACGGAAGTTGCATCACGAATGCGGACACTGCCGGCGCTCTTGGAGCGGACGGCATCTCGGACGGATTTGCACAGCCGCTCCGGCATTACCAAGGGCTTGAAGTTGAATTCAATCGCAATCTCACGAACCACTGGCAGGCGCGCGTGAACTACCGGTTTGCGAAGCTCTACGGAAATTACGAGGGCTTCTACAGGAACGATAACGGGCAATCCGATCCCGGGATCAGCTCGCTCTTCGACTTCACCAGCGGGCAGTTGGGATTGCTGGGAGACCAGTTTGCGTCCGGTTACCTCAATACCGACCATCGGCATACGGCGAACGCGCTGCTTTCCTATACGGTCGGTTCTGATACTCCTTACTTCGGGCACGCGAAGGGAGTTACGGTCGGCACCTGGCTCCATGCAACCACTGGCGCGCCTCTCAGCGCGTATGCCTCTCATCCCATCTATCTGAATGCCGGAGAGGTGCCTCTTGGAGGTCGTGGTACGAAGGGAAATCTACCCACGGCGATCCAACTGGATCTGCACGCGGACGCTCCGATTCCCATCGGCGAGCGTTACACGTTGAAGCTCGCGTTCGACGGATTCAACGCAACCAACAGCCAACCAGTGACTGGTCGGGTCCAGAATCTTGACACGTCACCTGGGGTCTCAAACGCTGACTACAATCTGAACTCCACCTGGCAGGGTCCTTTCTACGCGCGCGGGTCGGTGGTCTTCCAGTTCTAAGGACGCAAGTTGGAAGATGGTGGCCCGGGGACTCATCTCCCGGGCCGTCGCTCTTTCTGGGATTGTAGAAATGCGCAAAGTGTTTTGGGCTGGTGCAGCGGCTCCGGAGTCTGAACTTTTGAACATGCGTCAACCCCTTTTTGCGCTCTCTCTCGCGCTTCTATTTGTTATCACGACATTGCCGCTCAGGGCGGCTGATCCGGTAAGGTCGCTTGCCCCTGTGTATCGCCATTGGATCGAGGAAGAGGTGCCGTACGTTATCTCAACGACCGAGCGGAAGGCCTTTCTTCTCCTTCATTCTGATCTCGAGCGGGACAACTACATCAACGCGTTCTGGGAGGCTCGGAACCCGAACCCCGGTCAGCCATTTAATGCCTACAAGGAAGAGCATTATCGCCGGCTAGCGTACGCCAATGAGACGTTCGGCTCCGCGCGGTACCAGGACGGCTGGCGCACGGACATGGGCCGAATGTACATCACGCTTGGCCCTCCCAAGTTCCGCACGCCTTACCATCTGACGGCAAACATCCGCGATCTTGAGATCTGGTTCTATCAGGGAGAGACGCCGGCGCTTCCGCCATTCTTTAACATTCTGTTCTTCCGGCCGGGAGCGGGGGAAGACTACAAGATTTACTCGCCGCGGAATGACGGGCCTTTTCGCCTCGTCACGACTGGCCGGCAGGACAACATGGCCGGGTTGCGGGTCATCCGGCAGCAACTCGGTCCTGAGGCGGCGCATATCGCCCTATCTCTGATTCCGAGTGAGCCTGTCGATCTCGACTCCGGCCAGCCGAGCATGACCTCCGACCTGATGCTGAACACAATTCGCAATCTCGCGGACAGTCCGATCGAAAGGGACCGAATTATTCGGTCGCGCTCCCGCGAGGCTGCCGTGAGCAGCGTGATCGTCCCGGGCGGGCCAAATGAAGTGGACACGACGATTTACCGCGATAGCCGGGGGCGTCTGACCATGTCCTACCTGCTGCGCAATCACAAGCCCGACCCGGCGCTGCTTGGACGGAGGAAGGATGGGGCAAACGGCTATAGTCTCGGCTTACGGACGAGCCTGTTTACCTCATCAGGCATGTTGATTTACGAGCAGGAGGGCATCCTTGAAGGCGTGTTGACCGAAGCGCAGATGACGGCCGCGCGCAGTCGCGGCTTTGGAGCGGAGGACCGCGTTCCGATTGTTCCAGGCACGTATAACCTGGAGATCCTCGTGCGCAACAATCGGACCTCCGAGGCAACGATCTCGCGGCAGAGCCTAGTGGTGCCGGAGATCTCGGCGATGCAACTCAGCCTATCTAATCTCGAGGTGTATGGTCAGCCCTCCCCCGTGCGCGATCCGGCAGGGACGCTTCCGTTTAGCGTGGCCGGGCTCAGATTCGCTCCGCGCTCGACCAGGACCGCGACGATTCACGTGGGCGATAAGCTTCCCGTGGTGTTTCAGCTGCGCCTGCCGACACCTACCGCGGCAGCGCCTCGACCAGCCACCGTGCGTGTTCAATACGTCTTCGGTGCACTCTCCGCTGCGGGTCGGACCCCAACGACCACAGAGGAAGATATTTCGACGGACAACGCGGACGGGGCGGGCAATCTGCTTTCGGGTCACACCCTGGACACGAGCGATCTCGCGGTGGGAACGTATCGGGTGGTGGTGCATGCGACCGGAGTGCCGGGCACGGCCTCTGCCTCTTCAAGTTTGCAACTGCACGTGCTGCCGATGGACGCGCCAATCGATGTGTGGACGGCGTACGGACCGGAGCCACTCCAGAGTACGTCGGCCGACGACCTGAAGCGCGGCCTGGCGGCGCAGGCGCTGGACCGGTGGGACGACGCTGTGATCTGGTACGAGAGCTGTTTACGAGAGTTTCCGGATGAACCAAGGAGCTTGCGGCATCTGGCAGCCGCGCTCTCCCACCTGGGCCGCAACCCGCAGCTTGCGGCCATCGCAGACCGGCCGCAGATGGCGAAAGCGGTCGATCCGGAGACGGTTCTGCTGGTGGCGAATGCGCTTGACGCGACGGGCAGCGGAGGCCGGGCGATCGCTATGGTCGAGAGGCAGCTTAGTGTTCAGCCTCCGAGACCCGATCTTCTGAACGGCCTCGCGGGCCTGTACGAACGCGATGGGAACCCAGCCAAGGCGAAGAACCTTCGCGATCGGGCCCATACCGTGGCGACCGCGCATTAAGAATCCCGGTCATCAAGAATTCAGGCAACAAGCGGCCGCTGCGTAGGACTTAGAACGAGACGAGGCGGAGACGAGTTCGCGGCACCTTCCGGAGTGGGGTAACAGGGGTCGGAAATCGCAGCTTAGATGGCAGCAGATGGCAATGGATGAGGTGATGGTAGTCCCAGCGTCTCTGAAGTGGGAAGCTGGTCGGTGGTCCTGCAGCATCGCCGACGATATGATGGGAATGGCAGGCGGGACTAACGGGAAGATCCCGATGGCACCGGAGCCGAAACTAGATCAGAGGTCGCCCCCGTATGTTCTTCCGCGCCAGACGAGCTTTGGGAAGAGCCTGGTTCAACGTGAACTGCCGCTCCCTATTGCGCACGGCTCCCCTCACCTCGACGGACCGGGATGTCACGCTTGTGTCCATGATTTGCCATGGCGAGGTGCTCATGTACCTGCTTGCGGCGAAGTCCTTTTCCCGGCAACTCGGTCGCGATCCGGCCGTCGTCATTCTGGACGACGGATCGCTGACAAAGATGGATTACGCCACTCTTCGAGCTCACATACCCGAGGCGAGGATTGTGACCATAGCTGAAGTGGATACACAGGGGTGCCCGAAGGGGAGCTGCTGGGAGCGGCTGCTGCTGATTAGCGATCTTGTGAAGGACTCCTACGTGGTGCAGCTGGACTCCGATACCCTGACTCGAGCACACATCGATGAGGTAAAGGAAAGTATCGCGGCAAATCGAAGCTTCACGCTGCTGGGAGATCGATCCTACCCGGAGATCGAGCCTATGTTGAGTGCTTGCGCGAGGTCGAAGCAGAATCTTCACCCGCAGGTCCAGGCAGTCTGTGAACGATCGTTCGACCAGCTTCCCGAGGCTGCAACGCTCAACTACCTTCGGGGCAACGCCGGATTCACCGGGTTCGCGAAGGGTTCGATCGGGAGGGAAAAGATCCAGTGGTTTTCAGACCTGATGCGTGTGATTGCCAAACAGCAATGGGACGAGTGGGGAAGTGAGCAGGTAACCTCGAACCTGTTGATCGCCAACTCGGAGGCAGCGCAGCCCCTGGAGTTTCCGAAGTACCTGTCGTACTGGGCGCATCCAGAGGTTCCCTACGAGCAGGCTTCGTTTCTCCATTTCATCGGTCCGCACCGGTTTGAGAATGGCTTCTACCTGAGGAGCGCGAAGAGAGTGATCGCCGAGTTGAAGCGAGCTTAGGCGAGTACAGCGCTTGCGAACACCGGCTCAGCTGACAGGCAGAGTGCCGGTGTGTCTCAGCAGCGGACGATCTTCGGAGATGCGATGCCCTTGGTTGCGTTTCGCGAGTCAACGACGAGTTGCGATTTGCTGACGATGTCTTTGTAGTCGTAGTCCGAGTGATCCGTGACGATGAGGACGCAGTCATATTGCTCGAGATTGTCGAGTGGTGTTGAGGTCATATTCAGGTTGTAGTGACGACCCCTGCCAACCTTGGGATGGTACGGGTCGTTGTAGACGATCTCCGCGCCCTCTTCGCGCAGAAGTTCGATGATGGTGAGCGAGGGCGACTCACGGAGGTCGTCGATATCTTTCTTGTAGGACATTCCGAGCATAAGGATCTTGGATCCGTTGACAGCTTTTTTGTGCTGGTTCAGCGCCTTTGCAACCGACTTGGTTACGAACTCCGGCATGGCCTCGTTGACCTCTCCCGCAAGCTCGATGAAGCGGGTGTTGAAGTCGTACTCCTTGGCCTTCCAGCTGAGGTAGAAGGGGTCAATCGGAATGCAGTGCCCGCCGAGACCCGGCCCCGGATAGAAAGGATGAAAGCCGAAGGGCTTGGTCGCCGCCGCGTCAATGACCTCCCAGATATCGACGCCCATGCGCAGGGCGAGAACCTTGAGTTCGTTGACGAGAGCGATGTTTACGCAGCGGTAGATGTTTTCGAGCAGCTTAGTCATCTCGGCTACCCGGGTGGACGAGACGCGGACGGAACGGGTGAAGATGCCCTCATAGAGGATCGCGGCGAGCTCAGTTGCGATCTCTTCATGACCGCCAACTACCTTCGGGATGTCGCGACGTGCGACGGTGGTGTTGCCTGGGTCCTCGCGCTCCGGAGAGAATGCCACATAGAAGACACCGCGCTCGGCAGGTGTTCCGGAGGTTTGCACCTTAAGGCCTTGCTGGTTGCCTGCCTCGAGCAGCGGTATGAGGACATCTTCGGTGGTGCCGGGGTAGGTCGTACTCTCGAGGATGATGAGTTGACCTTCGCGGATCCACGGCGCGGTCGACTTCGCGGTGTTCTCGATGTAGCTGAGGTCTGGCTCACGGTGCCCCGTGAGCGGGGTCGGGACGCACATGATGATGGCATCCTGCTCCGAAAGTTTGGGGAACTCAGTGGTCGCCTGAAAACCCTGGCGACGAGCATCCTGGATCTCTTTCTCAGCAATGCGGAAGATGTAAGAGCGGCCAGCCTCGAGGTCCGTCACCTTTTTTTCGTCAATGTCGAAGCCCGTTACCTGGAATCCAGCCTCGGAGAGGAGCAGGGACAGGGGAAGCCCAACATAGCCGAGTCCAATGACGCCGATTTTGGCGGTGCGAGCGGAGATACGCTCCAGGCGTTCCGAGGCGATGCGGGGGAGAGTGTCTGGTGCTGAGGTCAACATGGGGATATTATTGCATTTTGAATTTGGGCCGGGGACGGGACGGGTCTGCCACCTTTGTCGTATTTGCTCCAGCTTCGAAGCCTCCCCGGTTCCTTCCGCGGATAGGATAAAGGGAGCGGGGCTGCTGGATCGTTTCCGAGTCTCCGAGCTTGGGACAGAAGTTGTATTGACCGGGGATGCGTCGCCGGGTGATATAGCTGAGAGCATCGTGGCATTCGGCAGGCGCAGAGGCCGAGGCCTTGCGGGATACTCTCTCTGGCGTCGGAGCGATGCATCGGAGAGAAGAAGTCAGGAGATATTAGATGGCACGTTATCTGATTACCGGAGTCGCGGGCTTTATCGGTTCGACGATTGCACATACGCTGGTGGAGCAGGGGCATTCGGTGCATGGCATCGACAACCTCTCAACGGGGAACCTGGAGAACCTGGCGGACATACGTCGGGACGTCACCTTTGAGCAGGCCGATCTGCAGGATCTTCCGGCGATGCACCGGGCCTGCGAAGGGGTGGACTACGTTCTGCACCAGGCAGCGCTCGCATCCGTTCCTCGCTCGGTCAAGGACCCGCTGAGTTCGCACGAATCGAACATTAACGGCACGTTGAACATTCTGCTGGCTGCTCGCGATGCGAGGGTAAAACGCATTGTGTACGCGGCGTCCTCATCAGCGTATGGGGATCAGCCGACGCAGCCGAAGCACGAGGAGATGACGCCCCAGCCGCTCTCGCCCTATGCCGTGCAGAAGCTCACCTGCGAGTACTACATCCAGGCGTTCTGCAAGGTTTATGGAATAGAGGGCGTATGCCTGCGGTACTTCAACATCTTTGGACCGCGGCAGGCGGCTGACTCGCCGTATTCGGGAGTGATTGCGCAGTTTATTTACAAGATGATGGCAGGAGAGACGCCCACGATCAATGGAGACGGTTCAACGAGCCGCGACTTCACGTTTGTCGGAAATGCTGTCCGCGCGAACCTGCTGGCGTGCGTTGCTCCAAAGGAGGTTGCGACGGGGCGGGTTTTCAACATTGGCACGGGACATAGCCACACGCTGACTGAGCTCTACGAGGCGCTGGCCAGCATCCTTGGATTCGCGGGCGCGCCCAAGTTCGGCTCCACGCGAGCCGGGGATGTGCAGCATTCGCTAGCGAGCATCGAACGCGCTGGCAAAGAGCTCGGATATAAGCCAGAGTCGGACTTCAGGGACGGGCTTGAGAAGACGGTTGCCTGGTACCTGCAGGAGAAAGAAAAGCACGTGCTGGCCCAGAGCGGAGCTTAGTCCCGGAAGACTTGTTGACCGATTTGCGGTAGTGAAAGCCCGCATCCTGCAAGTATGAGGATGCGGGTTCTCTTACTGCGCGCCACGCCGCCTGAGAATGGTCTTCACCGTTTCGAACATAATAAGCAGGTCCAGACCGAGCGACATGTGCTTGATATAGTACAGGTCGTATTCGAGCTTTTCGCGTGTTTCGGCGAGCGTGGCACCGTAACCGTATCGGACCTGAGCCCAACCTGTGAGGCCGGGCCGGATCATGTGACGCAGGTCGAAGTAGGGGATCTGCTCGGACAGCCATGGCACGAATTCCGGGCGCTCCGGTCGAGGGCCGACGAAGCCCATATCTCCCCGAAGCACATTCCAAAGCTGGGGCACCTCGTCCAGCCGGGTCTTTCGCATGAACAGGCCGATGCGCGTTGCGCGTGGATCGTTCTTGCTGGCCCATTTCGCGCCGGAGGCCTCGGCGTCCGTGCGCATGGTGCGGAACTTCACAACCTGGAAGTTGCGTCCGCCAAGTCCGACGCGTGTCTGTCGGAAAAATATAGGACCGGGTGAGGAGAGGCGCACCATCAACATGACGATCGGAAGGAAGGGCAGGAAGAGCAGGAGGCCGAAGGCGGCCGCGAGCGTGGAGACGATGCGGCGGGCGATCTGCTGCGACGGCCTCACCCGGAAACCTTCGCTGTAGATGAAGTTCGAGGGACGGAGACCGTCGAGGAGCAGCTTGCCGGAGAGGCGTTCGAGCAGATCGCAGGCGTCCTCGATCACGACGCCGTCGAACCTGAGGTTCAGCAGCTCGCGAACCGGCAGGGATCCGCGCCGGTCCTGCATGGCAACGATGACCCGGTCGATCTTTGGTTTAGGGCCGCGAAAGTCTTCGAGCGTGGGTGCGAATAACTCTCTTGTCTCCTTGGCATCGAGCGGCAACGGGTCCCAACCGATAACCTCCATTCCGGCGTCGCGGCGGGTATGCAGCATTTGAACGATGCTGTGGGCGCGTTCGCCGCCACCAAGAACGTAGACGCGTTCGCGAAACGCCTTTTGGCCGAGCATCCATTCATAGGCGCCTCGCCATAGGACCAGCGCTGCGGTTAGAAACGCAAGACCAAGAAGGATAACTGAATGCGCGATATCGGCTTCGGGGAAGAAATAGGTTATGGCCGAAAGGAAGAAGGATAGGAATCCGAGGACCAGGAGGAGACGGAAGTAGATCTCCCAGTGCTCCGAGATGCGCTGCGGCTCATACAGGTCGAAATAATAGGAGAAGAGTAGGGTGAGGACGGTGAGCGTCAGGATTTTAAGGAAGCCGTACTCATAGTTCAGGACGAGGTACGTATCCTGTCCGAGGACTACGCGCGACGCAAGCAGGAAAGAACCGCTGACGATCAGGGTCTCGCATAGCAGAAGGACGATGGTGCGGGTGGGATAGTAGACGTTAAATATCCGGATCATCGAGCTCTGTTCTCCACCTACTCGCCTTCGTGGCGCGGATCATATCCGTAGTAGGTGTCGACCTGTCCCGGTTTTTCGACTGCATTGAGAACGAAGCCCAGAACATTGGCGCCCTTGAGCTCGTGTTGCGCGCGCTGTGCCTCGGTGTAATCAGTGACACCTCCGCGTGCGATGAGTAGGACGCCATCGCAGAAGCGTGAGAGGTTGACGGCGTCGGAGACGGGTAGCACCGGGGAGGAGTCGACGATGATCCAATCGAAATGCGGCGAGACCGCGGCGATAAGTTCCCCGAAGCGGTTGTTGTTGGAGAGGTCCGCTGCGCGATCGCCTCCGTGCCCGCCGGCGATAAAGGTGAGAGAGGCAAGACCTCCCACGCGCGTTCCCGCTGCGGCCGTGATCGACGCTGCTTCGGGCCGCTGCATGACTTCGACCATTGTGGCTCGCCCGGCAAGGTAATCGGCCAGCCCGGGATTCGACTCGCATCCCAGGAGCTGATGAATGGTGTAACGGCGCATATCCCCGTCGATCAGCAGCACCTTTGCGTTCTTGTTCCGGGCCAGGCTGATAGCAAGATTGGTCGCGACGAAGCTCTTTCCTTCCTGGGGCATGCCGCTGCTTATCAGGATGGACTTCAGGGCCTTGATGTCGCGGAGTTCATAGATTCGCGATCGAAGACTCCGGAACTGTTCGACGGCAGGTCCTCGTTCGAGCAGGGCAGGAAGCTGGCGAAGATTGGGAGACCAGGGCTTTGCCGGGATGCTGGTCATATCCAGTTCGAACAAGGAGAGGGGAGCGGTGGCGTGGGTCGCGAAGGTCTCCAATGGCCGAACCGTGGCTTCACGGGCCTCGACTGTCGCCATCGGGGTGTCGTAGTCTGCTACAGCTACGGAGGAGTTCTTTTCGGGGTCGCTGCCCCGCTCCGACTCGGCCTTCTGAAGTGCTTCATAGATACGGCTCATCGATCTCGTCTCCCTGCGCTCTCGTGTGCGAGCCCCGTCACAATGCTTGGTGCTTCCGTGGGTCTTCCGGCCGGCATAGATCCCCCCATCGCGGCGTTCGAGATGAGGAAGGGCTGCGTCTCCAGTTCCAGTTCGACGGCGACGCCTTCGACCATGTTGTTGGTCACCTGGCGCGCCTGCTCCACGTAAGCGACGATAAGGGCGTGTTCGCAGACGAGATTGATCAGCCGGGGGATACCACGGCTGTAGCGATGGACCAGATCGAGCGCGGTCGGAGAGAAGAGGGGCCAGGAGGCACCCGCGATGCGCAGGCGTTCTGCGACATAGGCGTGCGTTTGCGTGTCGGTGAGAGGCTGTGTGCGGCACCAGAGGGAGACCCGCTGCCGGAGCTGACGGACGCTGGGATGCCGGAGCTTCTCCTCCAGCTCTGGTTGGCCCGAGAGAATGATCTGCAGCAGCTTTTCGGAGGAGGTCTCGAGATTGGTCAGTAGGCGGATCTCTTCGAGCAGATCCCAAGAGAGATTCTGCGCCTCGTCGACAACGACGACGCAGGTCTCTTCCATGCGGTACCGTTCGATAAGCCAGCGGTTGAGCTGCAGGAGCATGCCTGATTTCGTTCGCGATGCCGGAATGAGACCGAAGTCGGTGAGGACGAACTCGAGAAAGTCGAGCACATCGAGACGGGGGTTGAAGACGAAAGAGGTTGCGATCCGGCGGTCGCGGAAGGAGCTGAGCGCCCGCCGGAGGAGCGTTGTCTTGCCGGTTCCGACCTCACCCGTCAGGACAGTGAAGCCTTTGCGGGCGGAGATTCCGTACTCCAGACAGGCGAGGGCCTCGCGCGTGTGCGGCATCATGTAAAGGAACCGGGGATCGGGGCTGGTTCCGAACGGACTCGTTTGAAGTTTGAAAAAGGCTTTGTACATGGCAGTTATGCACCCGCATTCATGATTGGGGTTTCGGTCGACTCACGAGTTCGTCGGCCGAAGAATCGCTTGCTAACCTTTGGAGACGCGAGGACCGGATCTCCGATCAGCGATATGGTCCCGAGCGTCGGAAGTTTCGTGAAGGCCCACAGGTCGCGATCAGAACGAATGGCCGTGTCTCGATATTCGAGCAGGGCGACAATGGCCAGGCCGAGGATGAGACCGAGAGCGAGACCGCCGGCAGCGAATACAGGACGTTTAGGCGAGAAGGGAGCATCCGGCAGGTTTGGCTCATCCATAACGCTGAACTGCTCTCCCTGCTGCTGCCGCTCGAGATCCGTGGCCATCTTGGCCTGCTGCATGTTCTTTAGCAGAGCGTCATACGACTCATGCGCGGTCTGGTAGTCGCGGGTGAGAATCTTGTACTGCTCCTGGACCAGAGGACTAGATGAGATACGGTCCTGGTACACCCTGATCTGCGACTGGATCGCGGCCTGATCATGCTTCTTCTGGGCTATGCCCAGCTCCTGGGCTCGAACTTGAGCACGAAGCTGGAGCAGGGATGCAGGTTCGTTGCGCTGAACATTATTAGTGGGGGCTGCGGATGGGGGCGGAGCCTGAGCCATCTCGTGGCGAACGTCGGCGATCTTGCGTTTGATAGCAACGACATCGGGGTAGTCGGCGGTGTACCGTGCGGTCAGATCGGCCTCCTGTGCGAGCAGCTGTTGCAACTCCTGCTGCTGCGCCTGGGGAGCGATGCGCTGCGACTCAGGTGTCTGGAACTCGCGGGCCTGCTGCGCGAGAATCGTTTGGCCATAGCTCTGGTCCTGCTGCATGCGGGCAAGCGCCTGCGTGGCGGCATCGAGTTGGGTGTTCAGACTGGCGAGCATGTTCATGTTCGGTTCTTCCTGCCCGGGAAGCTTACCTACATACTGCTGCTGAAACTTCGCGAGCTTTGAATCCTGCTCGTCAAGGCTGCGCTTGGCGTCTTCGAGCTGCCGCCGCAGGAAGTCAGTTGTACCCTGCGCGGACTGTTCGCGAGACTTGAGATTTTCGTTCACGAACATCGACGTGATCTCGCCGCAGACCGCCTGAGCGGTGCGAGCGTCGCTGGCCCGGAAGCTGATGTAGAAGCCAGGAACACCGCGCGACATCGCTGATTGGATGGGCTTGATATCGATGGCCCGCCGCATGGCATCCAGACGTTCGTCCATGGTGGCCTTCTGACCCGCGAAAAGGTTGAAACGAGTGATGATCGGTTCGAGCCTGGAGCGGCTGAGGATCTGCTCGCGCATCGAAGCCAGGCGCCCGGTGAGATCCTCTGCGATGACGGGTTTGACGTAATTGTCCGGCACCTTTTGCTGCTGAACGATCACGAGCGTCTGCGACACGTACTGAGGATCCACGAGATAGCTGGCGGCGTACGCGGCGATGGGGAGAATGATCGCCGGTATAGCGATCATCCACCAACGCTTCTTCAGGATGGTGGTGTAGTCCTGGAGACCTAGAATTCGATGACCAAGCATGACGACTCCTTAAAACTGTCCAAGATGTAGAGAATGCGGGAAATAGGATATTCCTAACGCAAAACTCTGGACGATTCCATTCAGTGCGACCGGCGAGACCCTGGTCTGCGTATAGCTCTGGTCCAGCACCGTATAGCTTCCAAAGGCCGAAAAGGACCGGCTGATGCGGCGGGAGACCTGCCCACCGACGAAGACACTGTTGTAACTGCCCGAGCTGGAGAGGCCTTGAAGAGCGAGGGCGAGGGGAGTGGGGCCGTTGGTCAGGCCCTGTGTGCGTGAGTAGCCGACGTTCCCGCTTGCCGACCACGCTGCCCCAAAGGGTCGCTGCACGGTCCCGACGATACTGTCAGATATGCCGCCCGGTTGAATTCCGGATCCACCGGTTACGCCGCGGGTATAGCTGATCGCCGCGTTGTACACGCGGACGGAGTAGCTCAGGCCCGCACCCGCGCTGAAGGTTAGACGAGAGGGGATGCCGAGCACGGCGGAGCTGCCGATCCACTGCGGGCCTCCAGAGACACTGGCATTCAGCGAACGCGAGATCTGTCGCTGGTAGCCACCGCTCACGCCGCGGGTGTCGAAAGACGCACCAGCACCGAGGCCCGTGTATCTGTAGACGCCGTAGGTGCCGGAGACAGACGCCGAACTGCGGCCGTTGAGACGCCGGTTGAGGGAGACATCGGTCGAGATCTGGTCGCTGTTCAGGCCCCCATTCCCGAAGAAGTGCAGAGTTCCGTAGCTTGCCCCGCCGCTGATCGAGGTGAAGGCATCCAGGCGTCGTTCGACGTTCCCGCTGACCGCATTGCTCAGGCGGGAGTTGCCAATGCTAAGGATGCCCTGAGAAGGCTCAAGCCCGTTCTGCACCGGGTTCAGGCCAAGATCCCCGGTTCCTGGGATGCCAGAGAGACCCACGGTCGGGGACTGCGGCAGATAACTGACAACGTCTGACACGCTGAACACCCAGCCCCTGCTTACGAAGCTTTGGGACGCCGCGAGACTCTGGAAGTAGGTGGTGCGGCTACCAAGCTGCAGACCTCCGGCATAGATCAGGTTGCGGGGTCGAACCACACTCTTGGAACTATAAGCCACGTCCCCCGAAAGACTGGTCTGGGCGGATACGCCACCACCTGAGTAACCCTTTGACATCACCTCGGAGAGGCTCAGGCCATACTGAAATGTTCCATTGAGCGTGGGCAGGCTCAGGCCGGCGGGGGACGGCTGGATGGATGCTGTTGGCGTCGCCTGGCCCCAGGCGGAGCAGGGCACAGACATCAGCATCAGGATCAGGGTCCGATGCTTCATGGGCTTCCTCATGGGACGACGATCGTATCGCCGGAACGAAGTAGAAACGGCTGCTGATTCTCGCCCTTCAGGGCCTGCTTGTAGTTGAAGGGAAGTTTTTGCTGAGACGCCCCCGAACCACGCAAGACGTAGATGTGTTTGGAGTTAGCAAAGGGGGAGAGTCCGCCCGCAGTTGCAATTGCCTGCAGAGGAGTCATGCCAGCGGACAGAGCCACAGGGCCAACGTGACCCACTTCGCCAATAAGATAGACCCGCTGACTGTTGACGGCCATGACCTGAACGGTGACCGCGGGGTCCTGGACGAATCTGCGGAGGCGCTGGGTGATGTCGATGCCCAGAGCGGTCGGGGTCAGCCCCGCCGCGGGGAGATCGCCGACCAGCACCATGGAGATCATCCCGTCCGGTCTGACCGGAAATGTCCCTGAAAGCGTGGGTTCGCGCCAAACCGTAATCTGAAGCGCATCTTCCGCTCCGATGACGTAGCGCGCATTGTCGATTCCCGTGACAGCAGAAGCGTTGCCGGTGGTGCTCAGGCCGGCAGGAGGCATCTTGGATACACTGCCTGGCTTCGACTCATCTCCCAGCTTCGGAGCAGGTGCAACCTGCGTGGGCGACGCATCGGGTTTCGTTTGTAACGGATCGGGCTTTGTGGCCGCATCGGCTGGGGCCTGGGTCTGGGGTGCTGGACTGGCTGACGCGGGACTGCTCGAAGGCGACTCACTGGGAGGGGCAGGCTGCTGAGCGGCCGCCGAGAGAGACAAGGCGACAACGGCGGCCAAGTGCAGCTTCGAAGTCATTTGCATAGATTTACTCCTCCGCCACTTGTTGGATGCCGCACGCGACAGCCATTGGCTGTTGAAGGCCCTCTGTGGACTCCGCATGTACGCTGCAAGAGTGATGCCAAACCGTGTAGACTCCCGACACTCCGATTAGATCCTGCCCGGATCGCAGTGGCAGCCAACTCACCAAGTATAGGCGACTGGCCCACGAATCGCTCTGTCGTTTGTACAACTAAAGTATGCCGCGTCCTGGGGAATTGGGTAAATCTGTTCCGTTCGTGGGGCGTATACTTCGTGTTCGAAGGCCTCCGGGACCTCTGGCGCGAACAAAATTAACGGCACGGTAGTGTTTCGGGTAGAACGTGAGTCAAAACAGAGTGAAGATGGCTACAGGCGGAGTTGAGGTGAGCAGCTACAGTCCGGCATTCACCGGCGTGGAGGCGGAAGTTCGCGCCCCTTCGGAAAAGCGCATTCGTTTTGGTTGGGGCACAAGGGAGATCGTTGCGGCATGTGTTCTTGCTGCTCTGCTGCTGGCGATCTACTTTCGCATCGGGATCAAGCTCGTCACCGATTGGTATGAGATCGCCGACTACTCGCACGGTTTCCTCGTACCCTTCTTCTCTGCTTTTCTCCTCTGGGACAAGCGGAAAGCTCTGCAGGCCACGTCGTTGACACCTACATGGGCCGGGCTCCCAGTGGTGCTGCTGGGTGTTCTTACCGTCTTTTTCGGGGTCTACGGCGCAGAACTCTTCCTTTCCCGCTTCTCTTTTGTTTTGATTCTGGGGGGTCTGGTTTGGATGTTCTTTGGAACTGCTGTTTTACGGGAGATCAGGTTTCCCCTGGCTGTGCTTCTGCTGGCCATCCCATTCCCCGAGATCATCTTTAACCAGATCACCTTTCCACTGCAGCTGTTTGCCTCAAAAGTTGCCAGCAGTATCCTTCCCGTCCTGGGGGTTCCCGTCTTCCGCGAGGGTAACGTGATTCAACTCCCGGTGATGAAGCTCGAAGTGGCGCAGGCCTGCAGCGGAATACGATCCCTGATGAGCCTGTTTACCTTAGCTGTCTTCTACGGCTACTTCCTCGAGAAGACCACGGCGCGGCGCTGGTTTCTGGCGCTGGCGAGTATACCTATCGCAGTTGCGGCCAATGCCCTGAGGATCGTCGGCACGGGACTTTGCGTGCAGTACTGGGATCCAGCGAAGGGGGAGGGCTTCTTCCACGAGTTCTCCGGTTGGGTGATGTTCCTCATCTCGCTTAGCTTCCTCTACCTTGTACATCGGGCTATGGTTCTGGTTCGGCCGACAGGAAAGGCTTCATGAACAGGCTTCGATACTGGGTCGTGGTCTGCATTCTTGCTAGCAGCGCGCTTGTCCTCCACGGGCGTGGGGACGTGGACCGGGTTCCGCGCAGTGAACCCATACGATTGATGCCGACTCACATAGGCAACTGGTCCAGCCGGGATGAGCCTATGGACGACCAGGTTCTGCAGATTCTCGGTAAAGGTGACTTCCTCAACCGAGTTTACGAGGCCCGGGAAGGGGAGCGGCCGGTAGCGCCGGTAGGGCTGTTCATCGGGTACTTCCCCACCCAGCGGACGGGTCAGACGATCCATTCGCCTCAGCATTGCCTGCCCGGGGCGGGCTGGACCTTTGAGTCCTCCCGCTACACCACGATGAAGGCTGCGGACCAGGTTGATTACCAGGTAGGCGAATACGTTATCAGCAACGGCGAGACCCGGCAGTTCGTTCTTTACTGGTATCAGGCGCATGGGCGCAGCGTGGCGAACGAGTACGTCTCGAAGGCTTACCTAATTGCCGATGCAATCCGTTTAAACAGGACCGACGGCGCTCTGGTTCGGGTAATTACGCCGATACTTCCGTCGGAGCCGATCGATGCCGCACGCGACCGGGCGACGGGCTTTGCCAAGCAGATGGCGACACAGTTGCCGCGATTTATTCCGAATTAGCCGCTAGCTCGGGAACACCCTTGTTGAAATCTGAAGGTAAGAACGTGAAGGAAAGCACAATGAAGAAAACGCTTGTTACCGCCGCGCACGGAATCTCTGTAGCATTGACCGGCCTCGTTCTGCTAGGGAGCACCACGGGATGTCACCGTGATCCGAACGTCCAGAAGCAGAAGTACCTGGAAAGCGGAAAGCGCTATGCTGCCGACGCAAAGTACAAGGAAGCGGCTATCCAATTTTCGAACGCGCTAAAGGTTGACCGGAACTTCGCCGAAGCTCATTACCAGTTGGGGACGGTCTATCTCAAAATGGGCTCCGCCATGCCGGCATTTGCGGAGTTGAATCGGACGGTGGCCCTTGAGCCCGGGAACCTACAGGCAAGGATCGACCTCGGGAATCTGATGCTCGCCGGAAAGCTGCCGGATCGAGCAGCGGAGCAGGCCAATGCGGTTCTCGCGATCAAGAACGATGACGCGGACGCCTTTGCCCTGCTGGCTAGCGTTTCGGCGGTGAAGGGTGATCGGGCAACGGCGCTCACGGAGATCCAGAAGGCTCTCGCGATCGACCCGAATAAAGCGAGTTACCACACCATGCTGGGCATCCTTCAGGGCTCGCAGCCCGGCAACGCAGGGTCCGCGGAAGAGCAGTTGCGGAAGGCGGTGTCTCTCGATGGAGCAAATGTGACCGCTCATCTCGCCCTCGCATCCCTGTTGGAGCAGAAGGGAGACCTGGCAGGCGCTCTTGAACAGCAGAAAGCAGCAGTAGCGGGGGATCCAAAGAATTTCACGGCACGCGCCAGCCTTGCGCAACTCTACTTCCGGCGCGGCGATAAGGCCAACGCGGAAGCGACACTCCGGCAGGCCACAGAAGACCTTGCGGACACCAGCATGGGGGCTGACCTGCTGCAGAACTACTACTTGACCACGGGTGAGATCGATAGGGGGGTCTCGGTGTACGCAGATCTCGCGGCAAAGCATCCCAAGAGCACACCGATCAAGCTTGCCTATGCGCGGCTGCTGCTTACGAAGAAAGATCTTCCGGCCGCCAGATCGGTCGTGAATGGGCTCGTGAAGACGGACTCTTCGGACCCGGGTGTGGCAGTGCTCAATAGCATCATTCTGATGAACGACGGAAAGACGAACGAGGCCTTTGACGTTCTTCAGAAGGCGGCAAAGAACAGTCCCGACAGTGTGCCGGTCAAGCTTTGGCTGGGCAAGGCGTCGCTGGCAAAGGGCGACCTGAACACGGCGCAGCAGAGCTTCAATGATGCAAGCCGAATGCAGCCCGCAAATCTGGAAGTGGCTGATGGGCTGGCGCAGACGGCCATGCGGCGTCACGACGGCGCTCTTCTAGGGCAGGTTGCGGAGAAGGCCATCAAGGCTGCTCCGCAAAGTCCAGTCGGCTACATCTGGAGAGGGATGTCGGAGGCATCGCAGCAGCACAATGACAAGGCCGAAGCCGATTTTCGCGAGGCGATGAAGCTTGATCCGAAGAGTTCAGCGGCTTTCCTCGAGATGGGGCAGTTGCGAATCGTGGAGAAGAAGTTTGCTGAAGCTCGTCCGATGCTAGAGCAAGCATTAAGTACAAATCCAAGCTCCGACCGCGCCTTGCGAATGCTTGTAGCGCTGGATGTTCAGGACAAGCAGCTGCCAAAGGCGATCTCCCGGGTTCAGGCGCAGATTGTCAAGGCTCCCGACAACAGTCAGATGTACGTCCAGCTCTCGGAGCTCCAGCTGCGAGCTGGAGATGCAAATGCTTCTCTCGAGGCCGCCCAGAAAGCGCTGCAGCTGAACAATGGAGACGTTACGGCGGTGATGGCGTATTCCAGGGCCGAGCTTGCGCATGGCGACGCCAGTAAGGCGATCAGCGGCTGGGACCAGTGGCTCAAGGCTCATCCGAATGATGCTTCAGCCTTTGCGGTTATGGGATCCCTGCAGCAAGGCGTCGGGGACAAGGACAAAGCTACGGAGGCTTATAAGCGGGCGCTCCAAATTGAGCCCGAGCAGCCGATCGCAGCGAATAACCTGGCGTATCTGATGGTCGAGGGAGGGCAGAATACCGATGTCGCGTTGAGCTATGCCCAGAGCGCGCGTAGATCGATGCCCAACTCGCCCAGTACGGCTGACACGCTTGCTTGGGTCTACTACAGCAAGGGTACCTACTCCTCGGCCCGGGATCTTCTCGAGGAGGCGGTAAAGGCTGCTCCCGACGATCCAGCAATTCAGTACCACCTGGGTATGACCTACAGCAAGTTAGCCGACACGGCGAACGCGATGATTCACCTGAAGAAAGCAGCGGAACTGGCTCCGGACTCCGAATCGGGAAAGGACGCGCAGAAGGCCTTGCAGCAGATCAGCTAGACGATGCCGACTGACGGTGACGTGGAACTCGACAGAGGTTGCCAGATCTCGGTCTTGATCCTTACGCGTAACGAGCGCCAAGATCTTCCAGCATGCCTTGCCTCGGTGGCGTGGTCGGATGATATCCACGTCTTCGACTCCCTTAGCGAGGATGGCACGGTCGACTACGCGCGCAGCACCGGCGCCAGCCTTCACCAGCGAGCCTTCGACGACTATGCCAGTCATCGAAATGCTGCACTTCGGAGCGTCCCTTTTCGACACCCATGGGTCTTTCTCCTCGACGCGGACGAACGGCCGACAACGGCGCTGGCCGAGGAGATGCGCGGTGTGGTCGGGGGGGGGGTGGCAGCTGGGGTGGGTGGGTACACGGTTCGGCGGCGCGACTACCTGTTCGGGACGTGGCTGAAGCATGCGCAGATCTCGCCGTTCTACCTGCGGCTGGTCCGGCCGGAGCAGGCGCGGTATAGCCGGTCTGTGAACGAGGTGCTGGAGGTGAGCGGGCGGGTGGAGCGGCTCCAGAGTCCTCTTGACCACTTCCCCTTCTCGAAGGGCATCGGGCACTGGGTGCGCAAGCATGATGTGTACTCGACCATGGAGGCGGAGCTGATTGTGCGGGGTCAGGGTCTGGAGCGGCCGTCCTGGCTTGTAGCGTTAGGCTCCAGGGACTTTCTTACACGGCGGTTGCATCAGAAGGCGATCTTCTACCGTCTGCCAGGCCGGCCGCTGATCAAGTGGGTGTACATGATGTTTGTAAGGGGAGCTCTGCTGGATGGATCGGCGGGCGTTGCGTACGCGTCGTTGCAGTCGTTTTACGAGTACCTGATTGTGCTGAAGACGAAGGAGCTGCGTCGCGGGGGGGCGTGAGTTGCGGGAGGTGGTGCGCCCGAGAAGATTCGAACTTCTGACCTACAGCTTCGGAGGCTGCCGCTCTATCCAGCTGAGCTACGGGCGCATGGTCTTTAACGTACCACGGTCAGGCGGGGATTGAAGGGTGATGGATTGACAGACCTGCCGCGCTGGCGGAGCATCGGATGGCAGTGTTTTCTCGATGCAGAATCTGAGTAGATGGAGGTTGATGATGTTCTCCCAAAGACTTGTCTTGCTGGCCGGATTGGCGGTTCTCAGTGTTGTGTGCGGCGCACCCGGGGTCGCCGCCCAGGAGCCGAACGCACTAAAGCCTGAGATGAATGCGGAGGCACCCGCGGCCAAGAAGCCGTTGTCGAGTCCGGCGGCGACGGCTGAGGTGTCGCTCGGGGGCAAGAAGGTTGTGGTTCACTACAACGCTCCATCGGCGCGAGGGCGCAAGGTGATGGGGGAGGTGGTGCCGTACGGCAAGGTGTGGCGGACGGGGGCGAATCCGGCGACCACGCTGGTGACGGCGGCGAGCCTGAAGATCGGGACGCTGACGGTTCCGGCTGGGACGTACACGATCTACACGCTGCCGGCGGCGGATACGTGGATGCTGATTGTGAACAAGCAGACGGGGCAGTGGGGCACGGTCTACAACGAGGGTCAGGACCTGGGGCGGACGCCGATGACGGGGAACCCGTTGGCGAAGGCGCAGGAGGTGATGTCGATCAGCTTCGAGAATACGAAGGGGAGTTCGACTGAGCTGCATATCAAGTGGGAGATGGCGGACCGGTTCGTGACGGTCACGGCCGAGTGACCAAGGTCCCCCCCCGGGGTACTTTTTAGGCAAAGTCTTCGAAGGAAAGGACTAAGGGTCGGGGGTACCCGGCCTCCGTACCTGCCCTCTGCCGAGCTTGCGCTCGTTCGGGGACCACCCTCGTTATCCAGTGTACGGCGCCGAGGGTCGGGTGTGCGCCAGGGCTATCCTGCTCGAACGAGGGTAGTTGGGGGGCGGGTGGGGTTGACGTCTACGGGCGCTTGCGTGCGGGGCGACTGTTCCCGGTGCGTGCAGGGTGGTGTTCCGAGAGGCCGAGTTGGGCGCCGGACTGGGAGTCGGGCGCCCAACTTCACGTCAGCCAGCCGCTTCGAGCCGATGTTAGCGAGAAGCCCGCGAGCTACCGTTGATGCAAGGGGGCCATTTCGGATGATGCAAGGACGCCATTTCGGAGACCTCGCACTGATTGCGATCAGCGGCCGACAAGCTTCTGCAGGTGATCCGGGTATCGGGCACCCTGCACCTCCATCTCTGAGAGTGCGCTCTGAATGTGCTGCAGATCGTCGCTGGTGAGTTCGAGGGTGGCGGCCCCCAGGTTTTCCTCCAGGCGGTGAAGCTTCGTCGTCCCTGGGATGGGAACGATCCAAGGCTTCTGGGCCAGGAGCCACGCGAGAGCGATCTGCGCCCGTGTCGCCTTTCTCTGGTCGGCAAGTTGTCCGAGCACCTCCACCAGTTGCTGATTGGCCTTTCGAGCTTCAGGATGGAAGCGCGGCACAACGTTGCGGAAGTCGTTGCTGGCGAAGGTCGTGTTTTCATCGATGGCGCCCGTGAGGAAGCCCTTACCTAGCGGACTGAACGGGACGAAACCGATGCCGAGTTCCTCCAGCGCAGGGAGGATCTCCTGTTCCGGCTCACGCCACCACAGCGAATACTCGCTCTGGAGGGCAGCTACGGGCTGCACCGCGTGTGCGCGACGGATTGTCCGAGCACCCGCTTCTGAAAGCCCGAAGTGTTTGACCTTGCCCGCCTGAATGAGTTCCTTGACGGCCCCGGCGACGTCCTCGATGGGCACGTTTTCATCCACGCGATGCTGATACAGGAGGTCGATTGCGTCCACCTGCAGCCGCTTCAGCGAGTCTTCGACGACCTGCCTGATGTGCTCCGGCCGGCTGTTGAGAGCGGACCACTTGCCACCGTCGCCGGGATTTGCTTCGAACCCGAACTTGGTTGCGACCGCAACCGAACCGCGGAACGGGGCCAGGGCCTCGCCCACGAGTTCTTCATTCACAAACGGACCGTAGACCTCAGCGGTGTCGAAGAACGTGACACCCTGCTCTACGGCGGCGCGGATGAGCTGGATAGCCTGTGGTTTTTCGGTTGCCGGTCCGAGGCCAAAGCTCAATCCCATACAGCCGAAGCCCAGTGCCGAAACCTCAAGACCGTTTGTGCCTAATGTGCGCTTTTGCATTGACAGCTCCTCATGTTGAAACGACCCGAGCGTTGCTCGGTCTTTTGTTGCCAAACCTTTTTGTTTGCAGGTTCTTCTGTTTCAGAAAATTCCATCGATCGATGAACGGCATAGGAGCCTCTGAGAGGCGATTGCCCTGCACCGGGATCTTCGTGTATGCCTGCTGGATTGCCCGGAGATCGATGCCGCGTGTGGCTGACCGTGTTTGTGGAAGCTGCAACGCTCATCTAGGTCAAGTTTAGGCGGTGATGGCCGATGAGACTAGCCTTCTATGAGTTCCTAGAGTCATGAGTAAAATTCATGAAACATGAAGAACCAATTGGCCGATCTTGCCACATTCGCTGTAGTCGCCGAGGAGCAGAGTTTCACACGTGCCGCTGTCCGGCTTGGAGTTTCTCAGTCCGCGCTCAGCCACACGATGAAGGGGTTGGAGAAGAGGCTGGGTGTGCAGCTACTGGCTCGCACGACCCGGAGCGTTGCCCCCGACATCCGCGGGGAGCGCGCTCCTCAAAGATCTGGCGCCCGCTCTGGAACAGATTCAACGTTCCATTTCTGAAGCGAGGCGACTTCGAGAACGCCCAGCAGGCCGAGTGCGTCTCATCCTGTCGAGGCCTGCCGCCTCCATGGTGCTGCTGCCGAAGCTCGCAGCATTCGCGGAGGCATACCCGGATATTGTTCTCGATGTGGTGACTTCGAACGAGCCTGTGGATCTTATTACGCAGGGCTATGACGCTGGAGTGCACATTGGAGAGTACATCCAGCGCGACATGATTGCGGTTCGGGTCAGTCACGACCTGCGCCTGGTGGTGGTGGGTTCGCCGGAGTACCTCAGGTTACGCAGGCCGCCTCGCACACCGCGCGATCTCAAGGAGCATCGATGCATCGGATTCCGTCTTCGAGGCGGTCCCTATCGGTGGGAGTTCCAGAAGGGACGTAAGGCTTTGACGGTGAGTGCTCAGGGGCCAGTGATGTTCGATGACTCGAACCTGGTGGTCCAAGCAGCGCTGAATGGAGTCGGTCTCGGCATGGCGCTGGAGGAGACAGTCGCGGCACTTATCGCGGAGGACCGCTTGATTCCGGTCCTCGGAGACTGGTGTCCGACGTTCCCCGGCTTTTATCTTTATTACCCAAGCCGCCGGAACCAGCCTGCTGCGCTAGCGGCCCTGATCCAGACTCTTCGTCTATCGGCAGGTTGACTTCGTACGCCTTCGAAGGACCGACCGCGGCAGGAGGGCAGAGGGGAGAGACTCCGCCTCTCCCTGTCAGCTACCACTCCTTCGCGGGGGTGTCCGGGGTGAGGGCGTTGGGGTCGGAGGTGGCTCCGCTGCGTTGGGGGGTGGTGCCGTTGGTTGGGTTGGCGATGGCGGGCTTCCAGCGGAGGATGGGTTTTCTGGCGGCGGTGGTTTCGTCGAGGCGTTGGAGGCGGGTGGTGTGGGGGGCGGTGCGGACCAGGTCGGGATTTTCGGCGGCTTCGCGGGCGATCTGTTTGAGGGAGTCGATGAGGAGGTCGAGTTCTTCGCGGGACTCGGATTCGGTGGGCTCGATCATCATGGCGCCGGGGACGATCATGGGGAAACTGGTGGTGTAGGGGTGGAAGCCGTAGTCGATCATGCGCTTGGCGATATCGCCAGTTTTGATGCCACCTTTTCCATTGGCCGCGGGCGCTGCTTGTAATTTGTCGGAGAAGACGACCTCGTGGAGGGTGCGGGTCTTATAGGGCAGATCGAAGGTGCCTTCGAGCTTGGCGCGGATGTAGTTGGCGTTGAGGACGGCGTCCTCGGTGGTCTGGCGGAGGCCGTCGGGACCGTTGGCGAGGATGTAGGCGAGGGCTCGGACGAACATGCCGAAGTTGCCGTAGAACATGCGCACGCGGCCGACAGACTGGGGGCGGTTGTATTCGAGGCCGAGCGAGCCGTCCGGGCGGGTGGCGAGGATGGGGGTGGGGAGGAAGGGCTCGAGGATCTGTTTGCAGGCGACGGGGCCGGAGCCGGGGCCGCCTCCGCCGTGGGGGGTGGAGAAGGTCTTGTGGAGGTTGAGGTGCATGACGTCGACGCCGAAATCGCCGGGCCGGGTCTTGCCGACGAGGGCGTTCATGTTGGCTCCGTCCATGTAGAGGAGGGCGCCTTTGCGGTGGAGGATGTCGGCGATCTTGTGGATCTCGGACTCGAAGACGCCGATGGTGGAGGGGTTGGTGAGCATGAGGGCGGCGGTGTCTTCGTCGACCATTTTTTCAAGTTCGGCGACGTCGACCATGCCCTGGGGGTTGGACTTGAGGTTGGCGACCTGGTAGCCGCAGACGATGGCGGTCGCGGGGTTGGTGCCGTGGGCGGAGTCGGGGATGATGATTTTTTTGCGCGGGTTGCCGTGGGCCTGGTGGAAGGCGCGGACGAGCAGGATGCCGGTGAATTCGCCGTGGGCGCCGGCGGCGGGCTGGAGGGTGATGGCGTCCATGCCGGTGATCTCGATGAGGGCGTCGGAGAGGAGGCGCATGATGCTGAGGACGCCCTGCGAGAGGGATTCGGGATTGTAGGGGTGGGCGGTGGCGATGCCTTCGAGGCGGGCGACGGCCTCGTTGACGCGGCCGTTGTACTTCATGGTGCAGGAGCCGAGGGGGTACATGCCGAGGTCGATGGCGTAGTTCCAGGTGGAGAGGCGGGTGAAGTGGCGGATGATCTCGATTTCGGAGAGCTCGGGCATGACGCCGAGGTCTTGGCGGAGTGCGGGGCCTAGGAGCGCGGTGGGGTCGATGGCGGGGACGTCGAGTTCGGCGAGGCGGTAGGCTTTTTTGCCGGGGGAGGATTTTTCGAAGATGAGGTCTTCGTTCTGGTTGACGTGGGTGGTGGCTTTGCGGGGGGTGCCGATGAATTTGGTGTCGGGCATGTTGGTTCCTTCGGTGTGGCTAGAATTCTTCCTGGTCGGCGGCATGACCGGTCTCCGAGAAAGCTCCGGCGGTGGGCAGGGTTAGATCTTCTTCGCGGAGGGAGAGGGCGATGACGATGTTGTTGGCGAGTTTTATGGTGAGGGAGTCGTCCTCTTCGAGGGTGGCGACGTCGACCTCTTCGCCGATCTGGGCGCAGAGGCCGTTGCGGTACTCGGGCTCTCCGTGGGCGAGGGAGAAGTCGGGGAGGAGGAGGGTGGGCCAGTCGTAGAAGGTGACGGTGGGGCCGTCGAAGCGGAGCTGGAGGTAGTCGAGAACGAACTCGACGGCGGTGAGCTCTTTGCCTTCCAGGGTCGAGATGTCCACTAGGCCTCCTTTGGTGGCTTACGTTTAGCGCGGCCTACAGCCCTTGGTTATGACAGCCGGCTACCTGGGGCGATGCCCCAGGCTAAGATATCTCGGCCGTTGGCCCTCTACTTCTGTAAGCCGAGCGAGTGCTGGGGCGAATGTGACTTTTAGCACGACAGCCTCCGTCCTTACGTCAGCGTTGGAGGGCCTCGGCGGGGATGGAGGTGGTGAGGGCGTGGGCGGCGGACTCGATCTCTTTGCGGGTGGTTAGTTCGGTGGCGCACCAGAGGCTGGCGTTTGGACCCAGCTCGGGGTACCAGCGGGCGAGGGGCAGGCCGCCGATGATCCTGTGTTCGAGCAGGGCGGTGTTGGTGTCTTCGGCGGAGTCGGGGAGGTCGATGACGAACTCGTTGAAGCGGGGCGCGCCATTGAAGAGGAGTCTGGCGCCGGTGGACGTTTCGGTCAAGGTGTCGCGGGTGAAGGCGGCCTTGGCGAGGTTGTGTTCGGCGAGTTCGCGGAGGCCTTGCTTGCCGTAGATGGTGAGGTAGACGGTGACCATGAGGGCGACCAGGGCCTGGTTGGTGCAGATGTTGGAGGTGGCCTTTTCGCGGCGGATGTGCTGCTCGCGGGTGGAGAGGGTGAGGACGAAGCCGCGTTTTCCGGAGACGTCTTTGGTCTCGCCGACGAGGCGGCCGGGCATCTGGCGGAGGAACTTTTCCTTGCAGGCGAGCACGCCGCAGTAGGGTCCGCCGAAGGAGATGGCGACGCCGAAGGACTGGGCTTCGAGCGAGACGATGTCGGCCTCGGCGGGGGGGCGGACGATGCCGAGAGAGACGGCCTCGGCAATGGAGACGATGAGGAGGGCGCCTTTCTTATGGGCGATCTCTGCGATGGCTTCCACATCTTCTATGGTCCCAAAGAAATTGGGCGACTGAATCAAGACGCAGGCGGTGTCGTCGGTGATGGCGGCGTCGAGGGCCTGGAGGTCGACGCGTCCATTTGCGGTGAAGGGGACCTCGGTGGTGGGGATCTGCTGGTGCTGGGCGTAGGTGTGGATGACCTCGCGGTACTCGGGGTGGACGGTGCGGGCGATGACGGCGGCGTTGCGGCCGGTGACACGGACGGCCATCATGATGGCCTCTGCCGCTCCCGTCGACCCGTCGTACATGCTGGCGTTGGCGATCTCCATGCCGGTGAGCTCGCAGATCATGGTCTGGAACTCGAACATGGCCTGGAGGGTGCCCTGCGCGATCTCGGGCTGGTAGGGGGTATAGGAGGTGAGGAACTCGCCGCGCTGGACGATGGCGTCGATGAGGACGGGCTGGTAGTGGCGGTAGACGCCGGCGCCGAGGAAGGAGGTGTAGCCGGTGGCGTTTTGGGCGGCGAGCTGGCGGAAGCGATCGACGATCTCGGACTCGGCGTGCTGGCGGGGGACGCAGAGGTCGCGCTTGAGCTGGAACTCCTGGGGGATGGTGGAGAAGAGGTCGTCGATGGAGCCGACGCCGATCTCGGCGAGCATGTCGAGGCGATCTTGCGGGGACTTCGGGAGGTAGCGCATGGGCGGCTCGTGCTTCTTTCTGGATGCGACGGCACTGGTATTTTTTGGCGACGAGTACCTAGGGCTGGCCGCTAATGCGGGCCACTGCTGATCAGTGTCCGGTCTCTTCGGCGATGAACTTTTGGTAGTCGGATGCGGAGAGGAGGCTCTCGGATTCGAGGGCGTCGGTGAGCTCAACTTTTACCAGCCAGGTGTTGTTGGCGTCGGAGTTGATGGTCTCGGGGGCGGAGGTGAGGGCCTCGTTGATCTCGGTGACGGTTCCGGAGACGGGGGTGAAGAGGTCGGAGACGGCTTTGACGGATTCGACGGAGCCGAAGGTCGAGCCGGCCTGGATCTGGGCGCCGACGCGGGGGAGATCGACGAAGACGATGTCGCCGAGCGAGTTCTGGGCGTAGTCGGTGATGCCGATGGTTCCGATGGTGTCGTTGATCTCGAGCCACTCGTGCTCTTTGGTGTACTTGTATTTTTCGGGGTAGGGCATTTGTGTCTCCCTAGAAATTGTAGAGGATGCTAACGAGGTAGCCGGGTTGAAAAGACGAATGCTTCACCGCGAAGAACGCCGGGGAGCGGCCGAGGTGCGCCAAGGAGGGCAAAGGCGAACGCAGAGGGCGCGGGGGTTCGCGGAGTCGGGATGTTCAAAGTGCCTCAGACCTCCAGGCGGTTGGCGGCGGCGACCTTGGCGTACCAGAGTGCGGAGTTCTTGGGGGTGCGTTTCTGGCTGCGGAAGTCGACGTAGGTTAGGCCGTAGCGCTGGCTGTAGCCGTCGGCCCACTCGAAGTTGTCGAGGAGACTCCAGGCGTGGAAGGAGCGAACGCGGGCGCCGTCGGCGATGGCGCGGGCCAGTTGGGCGAGCTCGTCGTGGAAGAAGCGGATGCGGCGGTCGTCAGGAATGGAAGGTATCTGGCCTCCGGCTTCCGGGTACGGCGTGTCGAGATAGCTGCAGCCGCTTTCGGTGATCTCGATGGCCGGGTGGTTGTACTCGCGGGTGATGCGCATGACGAGGTCGTAGATGCCCCGCGGCCAGATTTCGAGACCGGCGTCGGTGAGCGGACCTTCGGTGGGCATGGTGGCGCTGAACTGGGTGTAAGGATCGCGGCCGCCGGCGGTGTCCTCGATCTCGGTGCCGAAGCTGCCGCCGCTGCCGGGGTGAGCGGCGGTGCTCGCGTCCGAGACGAGACGGCGGGTGTAGTAGTGGAAGCCGATCCAGTCGAGCGGGGCCTTGAGGAGGTTCTCGTCGCCGGGCTTGTAGCCCATGAGATCAAGCGGGGTATCGCCGGCGAAGGCTTTGGGATATCTGCCGGTCATGGCGGCTTCGAGGAAGAAGACGTTGTTCATCGCATGGTAGCGGTCGGCGGCTGCTCGGTCCTTGGGCGAGGAGGTTTTCGGGTAGGCGGGGGCCATGCCGTAGGCGCTTCCGACGGTCGCCTTCGAGGAGGCTGCCTTGATGGCGCGGAGGGCCTGGCTCTGCGCGAGCCCGACGGTGTGGGCGGCGCGGAGGAAGTCCGCGTAACTGGAACGGCACGGCGGGAAGACGCCGACGCCGTAGCCGAGATAGGTGAAGGACCAGGGCATGTTGAAGGGCGCCCAGACGGTGACGCGGTCGCCGAGGTGCTTGGCGAGGAGGCCGGCGTAATCGGCGAAGTAGCCGGCGAGATCGCGGTTGGGCCAGCCACCGCGGTCTTCGAGGGCCTGGGGGAGGTCCCAGTGGTAGACCGTGCAGAAGGGGCGGATGCCTGCGGCGAGCAGGGTGTCGACGAGGCGGCTGTAGTGATCGAGACCTTTCGGGTTAGGGCCGCCGGTGCCGGTGGGCTGGATGCGGGACCAGGCGACGGAGAAGCGGTAGCTCTTCTGGCTGAGCCGCTTCATCAGGTCGATGTCTTCGGCGTAGCGGTGGTACTGGTCGCAGGCGACGTCGCCGGTGGCCTGGCCTTTCACCTTGCCGACCGTGTGCGAGAAGCGGTCCCAGATGGACTCGCCCTTGCCGTCCTCGTTCCAGGCTCCTTCTACCTGGTAGGAGGCGGTGGCCATGCCCCAGAGGAAGCCTTCGGGGAAGGCGGCGGCGTCTGGATGGGTCTGGTCCGCGTGGGCGGGGAGGAGCTTGGCGGTGGCAGCGGCGAGAGATGTGGTGAGGAACTGGCGACGGTCCATGGAAGATTTTGTTCCGCGGGAGGAGCAAAGGCAACAGCTCACCACGAAGGAAGCAAAGGTGCGCGGTGGTCTGCAGAGAAGGGCTTAGTGAAAGGCTAGGGGGTGAGGGTGGGTTTCTTCGGGCGTTTGTAGAAGGGTGTGGGAACTACTTTGGCGCGGACGAGCTGGCCGCGGATCTCGACGGCGAGGTCGGTGTCAGGGGTGGCGTGAGTGGCGGGGACGTAGGCGAGGGCGATGTTTTTCTTGAGGAAGGGTGCGGGGGAGCCGGAGGTGATCTCGCCGATGCGGGCGCCATCGGGGGTGCAGACGGGGTAGCCATCGCGGCCGATGCCGCGGTCGATCATGTCGAGGCCGACGAGTTTGCGGGTGGGGCCGCCGGCATTTTGGATTGCGAGCAGGGAGTCGCGACCGACGAAGGCGGGCTTTTCGAGTTTGGCGTAGCGGCCGAGGTTGGCTTCGAGGACATTGATGGTGTCGGAGATCTCGTGGCCGTAGAGGGCCATCGCGGATTCGAGGCGGAGGGTGTTGCGGGCTCCGAGGCCGCAGGGGAGGATGCCGAACTCGCGGCCGGCTTCGAGGACCTCGTTCCAGACGCGTGCGCCCGTGGGTTCGTCGGAGGGGATGTAGATCTCGAAGCCATCCTCGCCGGTGTATCCGGTGCGGGCGATCAGGACGTTGTGGAGGCCGGAGACCTGGCCCCAGGTGAACCAGTAGTTCTTGATGGTGCTGAGGTCGGTGGGGGTGAGCTTCTGCAGAGTCTCCTGGGCGCGGGGGCCCTGGATGGCGAGCTGGCTGTAGAAGTCGGAGAAGTCGTTGATGTGGACCGACGGCATTGACCCGATGGTCTGGCGGACCCACTGGATGTCCTTTTCGCGGGTGCCGGCGTTGATGACGATGAGGTAGTCGTTGTCACCGAGCTTGTGGACGATTACATCGTCGACGAAGGTGCCGTTGGGGTAGAGCATGGCGGAGTAGTGGGCCTGGCCGACCTGGAGCTTCGACGCGTCGTTCATGCAGAGCTGGTTAATGGCGGCGAGGGAGCCGGGTCCGCGGAGTTGGATGTCGCCCATGTGCGAGACGTCGAAGAGGCCGACGGCAGTGCGGACGGCCATGTGTTCCGCGATGAGGCCGGAGTACTCGACGGGCATGTCCCAACCGCCAAAATCGACCATCTTGGCCTTGTGGGCGCGGTGGGTGGCGTTGAGCGCGGTCTTTCGGAGGGTTGTGCGGAGGGTTGCGATGCTATCTGCCATACGGGGTTCCTTTTAGCTTTCGCGGCGTTGCGCGAGTTACCTTCCGCGGCGTTGCGCGAAGATCAACGATAGCACCGGGATGCGGGGCTCTCCCTACCGTGCGGGGGAGGTGCGAAGCTGGTCGACGCGGCGTTTGAGCTCCTGGTAGGTGGCGTCCGTGGGTGCGCCCTGGAGCTGTGCCTGGACCAGGCCGCTGCTGTCGACGAGCAGGACGTAAGCGTCGTTTGGCTCCCTGAAATGGACGAGCGAACGCCAGCGTTTTTCGTCGTTGGTGAGAGGGGCGAAGTGCGACTGGGAGCGGAGGGAGACGTCGGCCTTGATGGCGCGGAGGACGGCGCCGCGGAGGACGCGCGGGATGGATTCGAGCACGGGCATCTCGAAGTAGAGGACGTCGGTGGAGTAGAGGTAGTCGGTGGGAAGGCGGCGGCCCCAGAGGGTGGCCTGGGTGCGTGCGCCTTTGGTGAAGCCGAGGATGAGGATGGCGACCTTGCCGCCGACGAGCATGGAGGGCAGGTTAACGAGGTCGCCGGAGAAGCTGAGGGTGCTGACCTCGGGGATGCGGGCGGCGAGGTTGGGTTCGGCGACGGGAGCGGGCGGGACTGGAGTTGGTGAGGCGGAGGCGAAGCCGCTGGTTGCGAGCAGAAGAAGAAGGGCGAGGGCTGGTGGACGGAGGCGGCTCGGTCGACGGGGGCGGGCGGGGGTCGCGGAGATTCTGAGGGGCAGGAGGATCAACGAGAACGCCCCCTTCGACCGGCTCGAAGGAAGCTGCTGACGCAGAAATATCCGAAGACGATGGCCATGGCGACGGCCAGTTCGAGGTGGGTGTGGGCGTCGATGTCGGGAGGGGTTTGGTGGAGGTGATCGCGGAGCTTCCAGGCGGCGATGCCGGCGAAGAGGGCGAAGACGCCGAAGAAGACGCCGGTGAGCTCGAGCCAGAGGACACCGGAGAGTTTGACGACGGGACCCCAGACGGCTTCGCCGAAGCGGCGGCTGCCCTGGGCGATGCCGCGGGAGGTGACCCGGACCTTGCTGGCGTTGCGAGCGGCGTTGCCGCCGGCGCGGTAGGCTGCGGGTGGGGGCGTGGGAGGCAAAGGGCTGGATGGGGCGGCGGCGGTGGGGGCCGGGGTGGGGACAGGCTGGGTCTGTGATCGCGTTGGGGATCGCGTTGAAGAGACGGGAGATGGGTTCGGCGACGAGGCTGCGTCGACGGCGGTGACGAGTGTCTTCGCGGCGAGGCGGGCACCGGTTCCGAGGGCGCGTCCGAAGCGTACGGAGTCCATAGGGCAAGTGTAGCGGTTGGGGGGCGAGAGCAAAAGCGTTTCGGCGTGAGAACGCGGCGCGTGTGCGCTGCATCCAAGCTCCATTGGACGGATTGAAGCGGGTCCTTGGAGGAGAATGGATGAAGAGTTTTCTTTGGCTAGCGGGTGGGGTGTGTGCGGCGGCGGCGGGCTTTCTGATGTGGGGTGCGAAGCGGAGGGAGCCGGTGGAGAATCTGGCGCACAAGCTGGAGGAGGCCTGGGCGGATCACCATACGGTGGTCTAGCTGGGGCCGTGTGCACGGCGTAGTCTCAGCCAGTTCTGAGCGGGCGCAACGCTGTTTCCAGTGCCATTCAAGGTACCGCAAGCGCGTCGACTTCGTCCTACACATAGGGGCATCCGGAGGTGGCATTGAACCAGCAGGTCAAGAAACTCATCCAGAAGTTAGGCGAAGCGATCCACGAGTCGGTGTCGGAGTCGGAGGACATCGCCGGGGTCGTGAAGAACATTCGCGAACAGGGCTTTGATGTCTTGCTGATGCTGGAGGCGACGATCGGGCTGAACGAGGTGCAGACGGAGGAGGCCGGGATCGAGGCCGCCGGGGCCGATGCGGAGGAGCCTGTCGACGGGCCATTTACGCCGACGGACCTGAACTTCCTGAAGTCGCTGCGGATCACGGTCACGGACGAGGCCGAGAGCGGCGGGGCTGAGGGGACTTAGAGAACATTAGGGTTCGCTCGGGGGGGGGGTGACCGGCTCGACCGAGTTTGAGTGAGTGTGGACGAGGAGTTTGAACGGAGTCCTCAGGCGCGTGCTAACCGGCACGCGCCTTTTCTGCTTTCCGGGAAGGGGAGATCCTGATCGAGAGCACGCGGCGGGTGGGATGCGTTATGGTGTAAGCGCAGCAATCGAGGTAGCTGGACATGCGAAATACGCTAGGCGTGCTTCTTGCCGGTGGTGCCGGCGAACGACTCTTTCCCCTGACCCGCGATCGCGCGAAGCCAGCCGTTCCCTTTGCCGGGCAGTACCGCATTATCGACATCACGCTGTCGAACTGCATCAACTCCGACCTGCGGCATGTATACATCATGACGCAGTACAAGGCACTCTCTCTGAACCGGCACATCCGCGAGGGATGGGGGCCGGTGGTGGCGAGCGAACTGGGCGAGTTTATCGAGATTCTGCCGCCGATGCAGAGGGTGAGCAAGAGCTGGTACTCGGGGACGGCTGATGCGGTGTATCAGAACATTTACTCGATCGGCGCGGAGGAGCCCAAGTACGTCCTGATCCTGTCGGGCGACCACATCTACAAGATGAACTACGCGCTGATGATGCAGCAGCACTGCGATGCGGGCGCGGATGTGACGCTGGCGACGCTGCCGATACGTCCGGACGAGGTTTCCAGCTTCGGGATCGTCGAGGTGGCGAAGAACGGCGACGTGCTGGGCTTTGAGGAGAAGCCGAAGGAGACGAAGATGCGTTCGCCGCACAGCCCCGACATGGTGGATGCGTCGATGGGCATTTACCTGTTCAACACGGACGTGCTTCTGCCGGAGTTGACGAAGGATGCGGAGGACCCGAACTCGAAGCACGATTTCGGGCACAATATCCTGCCCAACCTCCTGGGCCGCTACAAGGTGCATGCGTACAACTTCGTCGATGAGAACCGCAAGGGGGCGCTCTACTGGCGCGACGTGGGGACGCTGGAGGCCTACTACGAGGCGAATATGGATGTAGCGACGGTGTCGCCGACGTTCAATCTGTACGACAAGAGCTGGCCGATGCGGACGCGGCCGTACCAGTATCCGCCGGCGAAGTTTGTGTTTGGGGAGCCGGGGCGGACGGGTATGGCGATCAACTCGATCATCGCGTCGGGATCGATCGTCTCGGGAGCGGTGGTGCGGTCGAGTGTACTGTCGCAGGACGTGCGCGTGAACTCGTATGCGGACGTGGACTCGAGCGTGATCTTCTCGCACGTGAATGTTGGCCGGCACTGCCGGATCCGGCACGCGATTATCGATCGCGACGTGCATATTCCGGACGGGACGGTGATCGGGTACGACCCGGCTGAGGATAAGAAGAACTACTTCGTTTCGTCGAGCGGTCTGACGGTGGTGACGCGGGATTATTCGGTGTACGAGAATCCGGTATCACCGGAGTTTATGCAGAATACGTCGGACGGCGGGAACGGGGTTTAAGGGGGAGAGGCCGGGAACTTGTCTCCCCGGCCTCTCCCTCTCTCGTGCGCGCGCAGGGCGGCGATCGGGTTCCGGTCAGCGCTTGCCGAAGCGGTAGATGAGGCCGCCGGAGACGGCGACGAACTCGCGGGTTTCGGTGCCGAAGTGCTCGAGTATCAGATCGGGCTGGAGGCGGGCGGCGATGTTCCTGGAGTAGTTGAAGTCGACGCTGCCGCCGAGGGCGAAGATGGGTTTGGTGCGATTGGTGTAGAGGCCGATCTGGCTGGCGGTGAGCGGTGGTGCGATGCCGTGGTAGCTCTTGATGGCAGAGTCGAAGTTGCCGACGGAGAGGCCACCGAGGGCGTGGTAGTCGATTGCGGCGTAGCGCCCTTTGGGACCGCGGTACTGGACGCCGGCCATGCCGATATTCTGAAAGACGGCGACGCGGTTGTAGATGGGATTGGCGAAGACGGGTGTGGTTCCGCCCTCGAAGCGGTAGTCGGCCGCGACTCCGAGGTGGTCGGTAAGCCAGTAGGTTCCCATGGCTTCGGCCCCGGCGAAGTTCATGCGCTTGGGCAGGTTTTGCCCGGCCTGGAAGTTCATGAAGTTGATGCCGCCGTAGACCTCGTAGCGGTTGTCGTAGGTGGCATGGGCGGCGGGGCTGAGCTTATTCTGCGCGCTGGCCGGGGGGGCGGCGAGAGGCAGCAGGGAGGCCAGAGATGAGGCTAAGAGTGTGTGCAGTAGGCGGCGGGACCGGAGACGGGGGCCTCCCGCTCTCTTCGGTTGGAACGTCATGGTCAAGGTAGCTTCTCTCTTCCCGGCAGGGGCGTCACGGAGAGGTGGCGCGCGCTTCTGCCGCACCTCCAAGATATAACGTCTGGCACGGGTCTGCTCCCCGCGCCGGGCAGATTGGGCTCGGCCCGGTGCATCCGCCGGGCGAGTTCGGGCGTATGTCAGGGTAGAGACCGCTGTGCGACAATAGTAGCTACCCGTCTAGCGCGTCCGTCGCTGCTGCGGGGAGCAGGGAGACTTGTATGGGCGAACTTTTTACACCGACACATCTGATCGTTCTAGCAGTAGTGGTTCTGGTTCTGTTTGGCGGCAAGAAGCTCCCCGAGCTTGGCAAGGGTCTGGGCGAAGGTCTTCGCGGCTTCAAGGATGGAATGAAGGGTGTCGCGGAGGAGGCTAACAAGCCGGGCGAGACCGCGCACACCGTGACGCCGAAGGTGGAAGAGCCGGTCGTCAAGTAACAAGTGGTCAGGTTAGCAGGTAGCGAGACCGGGCGTGAGATCGTCTGAGGGTAGGCCTGTGTATCTAGCAGGCCTGTCTATCTGGCAGATGCCCGCTGCGTGAGTTGCGCTGAAATCAGTCATTCGCGGCAGCCGCACTCTGGTCTAACAGCATCTCTCTTTGGATGAAAAAAACCAAGTCATCTCACCTCGTCAAGCCGGGCAAGGGGGTTCGCCTGTCGCAGGAGGAGACCGAGGAGAACGGCGGCTACAAGGACGAGCAGGCAGCCGCTCCGGTACTGGTAAAGCACAGGGAGCGCCTGGCGGAGTTGCAGGAGGTGCTCTACGCGGGGCAGCAGAGGTCGGTCCTGATCGTGCTGCAGGGGATGGACACGTCCGGCAAGGACGGGACGATTCGCCACATCTTTTCTGGGATCAATCCGCAGGGCTGTGGTGTGACTGCGTTTAAGGTGCCGACTCCGCTGGAGGCACGGCACGACTTCCTGTGGAGGGCGCACGCGGCGGTGCCGCCGCGGGGGATGATCGGTGTCTTCAACCGGTCGCATTACGAGGATGTTCTGTCTCCGCGGGTGCACAAGCTGATCTCGGGAAAGACGGCGCGCGAGAGGTTCGAACAGATCAATGAGTTTGAGCGGACGCTGGCCGAGAACGGCATTTTGATTCTGAAGTTTTTCCTCCACATCTCGCGAGCGGAGCAGACGCGCCGGCTGCAGGCGCGCCTGGACGATCCGGACAAGCACTGGAAGATCTCGGAGGGGGACTTTCACGAGCGTCAGTTCTGGCCGGGGTATGCGGAGGCGTACGAGGATTTGCTGGGGGCGACGAGCCGGAAGGAGGCGCCCTGGTTCGTGATTCCGGCGGATACGAAGTGGTACCGCAACCTGGCGATCTCGGGGATCCTGGTGGACGCGCTGGAGCGGCTGAAGCTGACGTATCCCGAGCCGAGTTTTGATCCGAGCAAGGTGAAGCTGTAGCCCGGACGGTCTGCGCTAGAGGGTAATGAGAAGGACGGCGGCGGCGGCGGTGAGCATGCCGAGACCCTGGCGGCGGGTGGGGCGCTCGTGAAAGATCCAGGCGGCGAGAAGGATGGTGGACGCGGGGTAGAGGGACGCTAGCACGGACGCGACATCGAGGCGGCCGAGGCGCGTGGCGGCCATGAAGAGGAGGTTGCCGCCGGTATCGAGGAGGGCGGGGCCCATGGCCCAGAGGACGGCCTGGCGGGGGAGGTAGGCGGGCGTGGGTTTCAGGGGCTGGGGCGGGTCGGACGACTCCGATTCGCCTTCTGATTGCTTCGCTGGAGCGGAGGGGGAGGTTGCGCTCAGGGTCGCCAGGACGAGGACGGCGCAGGTGGTGACGCTGCCGATGCGGACGGTGGTCATGGGCCAGAGCAGGCCGCCGCGGCCGGCCATCTTCATGGCGACGAAGTAGAGGCCGAAGCCGATGCCGGCGAGGATGGCGAGGATCATGGAGCGGCGGTCGGCGCCTTGCGTCTGGGCTGGTGTCTGGGCCGGGGCGCCTGCGACCGGCAACCGGGTGGAAGGGCCGGCTGCGACCATCCAGATGGCGAGACCTGCGACGGCGAATCCGGCGAGGCGGCGGAGTCCGGGAGGGCCCTCGCTGAAGCTTGAAACGACGGCGGGGATGGCGGCGGCGAGGAGGCCGCTGAGGGCGGCGGCTGCGCCCATGGCTCCGCCTGAGAGCGCGAGGTAGAAGGCGATGAGCGAGAGCGCTGCGAGCAGGCCGGCGACGAGTCCCCAGACCAGATTCGAACCCACGGGCCAGGATCCGCCCCAGACCAGCGACAGCAGAAGCAGGATCGACAGGCTGACGCTGTGGCTGAGGAGGACGACACGGAAGGCTGAGCGCACGCTGCCGCCGGCGGCCTTGACGGCGGCGCCGCCCGAGAAGTCTCCGCCACCCCAGACGATGGCGGAGGCGAGCGCGAGGAGGGCGTTTCCCCGGAGAAGGAGGTGCATGGATAGGAGAGGCAGAGGTCTAACGGTCTACTGAGAGACGCGAATGGCGGGTGGCCGGTTGTCGGTGGCGGTGGGCCAGTAGCCATCCTTGGCGATGACGGTGAGGCCGGGGCGGAGGACGCGGACGTCGAGCTTGCGGTACTTGCCGTCGATAAAGGGCTCGCGGGTGTAGTAGCCGACGGTGTACTGGGTGCGGACCTCTTCGGTGATCCGGGCGAAGCTGGTTTCGATGCCCTTCTGGCGGAACTCGGGGTCGGTCTGGCCGCCGGTGGCCGAGGTGTAGAGGGGAAGGATGTTGTCGCGCATCTCGAGCGGGAGGTGGACGCGGTCGAGGAAGCCGAGGCCGGGGATTTGGGGGGTGTCGTGGACGAGCGTGGCGTAGACGGCGATCTTGTTGGTGTTGAGGAACTTGATCACGTCCTTCGCTTTGGCGACGCTGCCGTACTCCTTGCCGTCGCTGATGACGTAGACGATGCGGCGGCGCTCCCTGCCGGTGCGGGTGGTGGCCTTTGCGGCCTCCAGGATGGCGTCGTTGAGGGTGTGGACGTCTTTAGGGACGTTGATGGTGTTGCTGATACTGCGGCCGTGGGTCGCGTTGGTGTTGGGGTCGATGTAGCTTTGCGCGTTGTTATTGACGTTGATGTTGTTGGCGAGTGGACCGCCGGTGTCGTAGAAGAGCGGCTCGCGGCCGGTGCCCTTGGACTGCTCGAGAACGGCACCGAGCCGTGCGCCCTGGGCGGCGGTGAAGCTGGTGCGCATCTGGGGGCCGTTGTTGTAGGTAAAGACGGCGACCTCGTCGTAGGGGCTGAAGGCGCCCTGAAGCGCGGCGAGTGAGTTGTTGATCTTCTTCATGGTGTCGAAGGTGACGCTCTGATCGATGACGAGGGCCACCGAGAGGGGGAAGGGGTCGACGGTGAAGAGGTCGATCTTCTGGCGGAGGCCGTTCTCGAAGACGCGGACATCGCGCCAGGTGAGGGCGGGGACCAGATGGCCCTTGGAATCCTTGACGCTGAAGGGGACCTGCACGAAGTTGGTCTGGGTGCGGATGGTGAAGGCTTTGGCGCCCTCGTTGGCAGCCAGCAGATCGGGCGCGGGGCCGTCGTCGGGGTGGGTCTGGGCGGGTTCAGCCGGGAGGGTGGGCGAGGCGGGGAGACTGGTTCCGGGCGCGGTCTGGCCGGGGTCCTGGGACGGCGCGGGGCTGGTGGCCGGGCCGGGCGAGTCGGGTGTGGTGCCTTTGCCGGGAGCGACGCCGGTGACCGGCAGCGAGGTCTGGGGCCGGGGCGCGTCGGGCATGTTTGGCTGCTGCTGATGGGGGCCGTCGGGAAGAGCATTCGAGGGCGCGCCCGGCTGCTGCGCCTGCGCGTCTGACCTGAGTGCCGAGGCGCCGGAGCTGAGTGCGAAGGCGGCGAGTGCGACAGCTCCCAGAGCACCTGCAAGTACGCTTTGCCTGACCAAGACGAGACCCCCATGAGACCCATGTTTCGAAAGAAGTTGCCGCAGGTAAAAGTTTAGCAGCGAACCTGCAGCAGACGCCGGCAGGTCGCCTGCGGTGACTACACGGCAGATGCTGGATCTGGCCGGTGACTTGGCGACCGCTGCTGATTGGACGATTGGGGGCGGGTGACGGGGGCAGTGGAGGGAGTCTTTTCGGGCGGGGTCTGGGCTCTGCTGACGTGCGAGGCGGGCTGACCGTCTAACGACCTATGCGTCCCTTTCGCTCCCTGCGTGCGGTCTGTCTCGGTCTCAGTCCTCTTCTTGCCGTGTGCCTGGCCAGGGCTCAGGAGGCGCCCACGCCGGGCGGTCCGCCACCGGCCAGCTCGGCTGCTCCTGAGGTCGTTCAGGACATGGACACGCAGACCCTGAAGGTGAATGTGAACCTGGTGAACGTGTACTTTTCCGTTCGCGACAAGAACGGATTTATCACCAACCTGCACAAGGAAGACTGCGGGATTGCGGAGGACAAGGCGGAGCAGAAGATTAAGAATTTTACCCAGGAGAAGAACCTTCCGCTGACGATCGGGATCCTTATGGACACGAGCGGATCGCAGCAGAACGTGCTTCCGCTGGAGCAGGAGTCGGGAGCGACGTTTTTGCGCAATGTCCTGACGCCCAAGGACGAGGCGTTTCTGATCTCGTTCGACATCAACGTGGACCTGCTGACGGATTACACGAATTCGCCGCGCGAGATCAAGCGGGCAATCGACAAGGCGAGCATCAACACCGGGGCGGGCACGGGATCGGTGACGGGCAACGGGACAGCTCGGGGGACATTGCTGTACGACGCGGTCTACCTGGCGGCGCATGACAAGCTGCGCCAGGAGGCGGGGCGAAAGATCCTGGTGTTGCTGACGGATGGCGGCGACCAGGGATCGCAGGAGACGCTGAAGACGGCGACGGAGGCGGCGCAGAAGGCGAACGCGATTATTTACGTGATCCTGATCGCCGATCGTGGATTTTATGGGGGGTTGTCGCTCGGGTACACGGGCGACGGCGATATGGAGCGGCTGGCGAAGGATACGGGCGGGCGCGTGATCAACGTGGGTAACAACGGGAAGAAGCTGGAGGAGGCGTTTCAGCAGATTCAGGACGAGCTGCGGACGCAGTACCTGGCGAGCTATACCCCGACCAACCTGAAGCTGGACGGCACCTTCCGGAAGCTCGACATCAGCTGCGGAAAGGGGCTGAAGGTGCAGACGCGCAAGGGCTACTACGCGCTCTCGGATAGTTCGGGGAAGGATTAGGCTTGTGCAGACGTCACCAGCGACTGCGGGTTTGCTTCGTGCGGCTATGATTCTGGGGTGGCGCCTTGCTGCGGTGAGCAGCCTGCGCGCGCAGAAGAGGCCTGCCCGCTGAGCAGCCTGGAGGAGATGTGCGGAGACGAGATTTCGTGACACGGTCGCTGGCCGCATCGGCAGCGGTGCTGGCAGAGGGAGCGTCGGGAGCGGCGCAGGGTTCGCCGGGGAAGCAGAGGGAATTTTACGAGCTGCGAAGGTACACGCTGCAGTCCGGGCCGCAGACCAAGCTGACGGACAGCTATGTGGGGGAGGCGCTGATCCCGGCGCTGAACCGGATGGGATGCTCGCCGGTCGGAGCGTTCCACGTGGATGTGGGGCCGGAGACGCCGGCGCTGTACGTGCTGATTCCGGGCGCGTCGGTCGAGGCGCTGGCGACCCTGGACGGGAGGCTGGTGGGGGATGCGGCGTTCATGAAGGCAGCGGATCCGTTCTGGAGCGCGCCTGCAGCGCAGCCGGCGTTTTTGCGCTACGAGAGCTCGCTTCTGAGCGCGTTTGCGGGTTGGCCGAAGCTGACGCTGCCTCCCTCCACGACGCAGCACGGGAAGCGCATCTTTCAACTGCGAACGTACGAGAGCCCGAGCAACGGCGCGCACGTGCGCAAGGTCGCGATGTTCCACGACGGGGAGTTCGGGATCTTTCAGAAGGCGGGCTTCGCCCCGGTGTTCTTTGGCGACACGCTGATCGGGCCGCGGCTGCCGAACCTGACGTACATGCTGGCGTTTGCGGACCAGGCTGAGCTGAATGCGAAGTGGGATGTATTCCGGAATGATCCGGAGTGGAAGAAGCTGTCCGGGTCGCCGCGCTACGCGTACGAGGCGATTGTGAGCAGCATCACGAATCTGATTCTGAGTCCGGCCAGCTTCTCGCAGATCTGAACTTCGCAGAGGCTCTGCGGTCAGGCTTGCATGAGGCCGGAGTAGACGGCCATGCCGGCGACGGCGTCGACCCCCAGGGCGTCGAGCGCGTCGACCTCGGCCTGGGAGCGGATGCCGCCGGCGACGATGAGCTGCTTCGCGGTGGTGGCGCGGAGGACGGCGGCGACGCGGGTGGGGAAGCCGGACATGGTGCCTTCGGTGTCGACGTGGGTGTAGAGGAAGGCGCCGCAGGAGTCCTCGAGGGCGGTGATGGCCTCTTCGGGGGAGAGGTCGACGGTGTCTTTCCAGCCCTTGACGGCGATGCGGCCGTCTTTGGTGTCGACCGCGAAGACGAGGGTGTCTTCGCCGAGGGTCTGCTTGAGGTCGGCGGCAAAGGTTTGGTTGATGCCGTTCGCGGAGAAGAGGGATGAGCCGAAGATGACGCGTTTGGCCCCGGCGTCGAGGAGTTGTTGGGCGTCAGCTGCGGAGCGGAGGCCACCGCCGACCTGGCAGGGCAGACGGGAGCAGAACATGCGGATGAGCGCGCGGTTGTCCCCCTGGTGCATGGCGGCGTCGAGGTCGATGAGCTGGACCAGGGGGTACTTCGAGAAGCGTTCGATCCAGGGCTCGAAGTCATCGAAGGCGAGTTTGAGTTTTTCGCCGCGGACGAGTTGGACGATGCGGCCGCCGAGGAGATCGATGGAGGGGATGAGCATTTAGCTTGTAGCTCCTGGCCTTTCGCTGCTGGCTGGTTTGGGTGTGCGACTCGTTGTGTTTTTAGGTTTCTTGCTAAAAGCTAAAAGCCAGGAGCTCGCTAGCACGGTAGGCGAACCGGAACGCCGGCCTGCTCCAGTTCGGCTTTGAGGGCGCGGCAGTCGGTGATGCCGAAGTGGAAGATGCTGGCGGCGAGGGCGGCATCGGCTTTGCCTCCGCCGGGTGCGTGACTGAAGACCTGGGCAAAGTGCTGGGCGGAGCCGGCGCCGCCCGAGGCGATGACGGGGATCTGGACGGCCGCGGAGACGGCGGCGGTGAGTTCGCAGTCGAAGCCGGCGCGGGTGCCGTCGGCGTCCATCGATGTGAGGAGGATCTCGCCGGCGCCGCGATCCTCGGCCTCGCGGGCCCAATCGAGGAGGCGGCGGCCGGTGGGCTGGCGGCCTCCGGAGACGTAGACCTGGGCGTTGGCGATGGGGTCGTATCCGGGTTGCGGAGGGGCGGTGCCTCCATGCGGGGGCGCCTGGCCTCTGCGGGCGTCGATCGCCACGATGACCGCTTGTGCGCCGAAGCTGGAGCCGATCTCGGAGATGAGCTCGGGGCGGGCGATGGCGGAGGAGTTGATGGAGACCTTGTCGGCTCCGGCGTCGAAGACCGAGGCGGCGTCTTCGGCGGAGCGGATGCCGCCGCCGACGGTGAAGGGGACGAAGAGTCTTTCGGCGGTACGGCGAACCGTTTCGAGCAACGTCCCGCGGCCTTCGTGGGTAGCCGTGATGTCGAGCAGGACGATCTCGTCGGCGCCGGCGGCGGCATGGCGGTGGGCGAGCTCGGCGGGGTCGCCCGCGTCGATGATGTCGACGAACTGGACGCCTTTGACGACACGTCCGGAGCGGACGTCGAGGCAGGCGATGATGCGTTTCGTGAGCACGCGGCTAGGAGTTGGCGCTCATGCCCATGACCGGGCACTTGGCCATCGCGGCGTCGCTTCCGCTGACGCGGCCGAAGCCGAAGTCGTCGGTACCGAGGAAGGTCATCCTGTGGTGGCGGGCCATGCCGGAGAGCTCGGTGTGGACCATGTGCATTGCCATCTGCAGGGCGTGGACGGAGTCGGCGCCGCCGGCGGGGGTGACGTGGACGCGGCCCAGGGCGGAGATGCGATAGGGGCAGGCCCAGCCGCGGGCTTCGACGGGGAAGGGCTTGCCGAAGGAGACGGTGAGGGTGGCCTGGTGGCCTTCGTGCTCGAGATCGAGAAGGCGTTCGGCGATGGTCTCGAAGGGGATAAGGTCCATGCCGGTCCAGTTAGTGGCGGCGTCGGGCCGGAGCATCTCTACGGCGCCATAGACGGTTTCGGTGGTGTTCATCGGAAGATCTCCTGGTGGTTGGATGTGCGAGGAAGAATCACAGACTGATGAAGTTTTCGAGGACGCGGAGGCCGATGGCGGCGCTCTTCTCCGGGTGGAACTGGACGCCCATGACGTTGCCCTGCTCGACGGCCGCGGTGAAGGGCCCGCCGTAGCTGGTGGTGGCTGCGGTGGCGGGGCTGACGGGGGCGCGCCAGGAGTGGGTGTAGTAGACGAAGGAGCCGGGGGCGATGCCGGCGAGGAGGCGGGAGTCTTCGCGGATGTTATTGAGGGAGTTCCAGCCTACGTGCGGGGACTTGAGGGCCTGGATTCCGTTTGGGCGTTCGATTCCGTTCGGGCCTTCGATTCCGTTCGGGCCTTCGAAGTGGGTGGGGAAGCGCTCGCACTCGCCGGGGAGATGGGCGAGGCCGGGCGTGCTGGGGGCTTCGGTTGAGCCGGCGTAGATCCACTGGAGGCCGACGCAGATTCCGAGGAAGGGAGTGCCGCGGGCGATGCTCTCGCGGACGGCGGTCGTCAGCCCCAGATCCGTCAGCAGTTGCGTGGACTGGAAGTGGCCTACCCCGGGGAGGACGATCATGTCGGCTTTGTGGACGGCTTCTGGGTTCTGGGTGATGATGATGTCGGACGCGCCGAGGTAGCGCAGAGCTTTGACGACGCTGGTGAGGTTTCCGGCTTTGTAGTCGATGACGGCGATCATGGAATTTAATCCGTTCACGGTTACAAGTTTCCATATAGAAACGGTTTGATGCTCATCTCGGAACCGTTCCAGCGTAGACACTTCCGTTTGGCATCCCAGGCTCGAAATCGACGGAAAGCCGCTGCATCAAGACTCGTCCGTTCACGCCATAACATTGGTCTAAGATGAGTTCGAACTGATCGCCCACCTTCTCGACAGAAAGCACTGAGAGGACGTTTTGATTGTTGAAATCATTGAGTGACATTTCAGAAATCTCGCTGAAAGCGAAGGAGACGATGGCGTGCCGATCCGTTTTGTAATAACCGGCTTCGTTGACTTCGTTTCTCATGGAGAAAGTGTGGATTCTCAAATAGGACTCACCGATTCGGTGAAGCTCGATGCAAAGAACTTCCGCGTCGTGGAAAGATGGCCAGTAGCCGAACCAATCCAGCACTTTCTGTGATCCTGGTAGCTCTCGAACGATTTGCTCTTGCTTCATCTCTTCTCCAGTCAGATTTCGCTGCTTAGAGTGGTGTGTGCAGTTACAGCAGGCCCTTGGTGGAAGGAAGGAGGTCGCGCATGCGTTCGTCACGGGAGGTGGCACCGCGGAGGGCGCGGGCGAAGGCTTTGAAGCTGGCTTCGATCTTGTGGTGGTTGGAGCGGCCGTACATAACCTTGATGTGAACGTTGGCCTTGGCTCCGCGGGCGAAGCCTTCGAAGAAATCTGTAACCAGTTCGGTCTGGAGGTCGCCGACGAGGGGGACGTCGACGAGGGTCTCGACGACGTAGGCGGTGCGGCCGGAGAGGTCGACGGCGGCGACGGCGAGGGTCTCGTCCATGGGCATGACGAAGTATCCGGCGCGGAGGATGCCGCGCTTCTCGCCGAGGCCCTGGGCGAACGCCTCGCCGAGGGCGATGCCGACATCTTCGACGGTGTGGTGCTGGTCGACGTCGAGATCGCCCTTGCAGTGGAGGTCGAGGTCGAAGCCGCCGTGGCGGGTGAAGAGCTCGAGCATGTGATCGAAGAAGCGGATGCCGGTCGAGACGGTGTAGCTGCCGTTGCCGTCGATGGCGAGACGCAGGCGGATCGTTGTTTCCGTGGTGTCGCGGTCGATCTTACCGGTGCGTGGGGCTTCGGTAGACGCAGAAGCGATGGGAGATTGCTCGGGCGGCATAGTACCTGGAACTTCGAGCTTCTCGTTCATAGTTGTGCCTCTGTTCGTGCGCCGGAGAGCTCGGTGCAGACCGGAGCGAAATACAGGGGTTCTTTGCTTCGCTCAGAATGACAAGCAAGAGGGGTGTAATCAGAATTACAAACGATAGGGATGATCAGGGTCGGGTCCAATGCATCTCCTTGAGGGTTGAGCGGAGGGCTTCGATGCCGCGGGTGACGTGGTCGGGGATGCCGATGGTCATGCGCACATACCCGTCGCAGCCGGGGTCGGCGGAGCGATCGCGAAGGAGAACGCCGCGGTCGCGCATGCGGCTGACGAGTTCTTTGTGGCGGGGGCCGATCTCGAAGAGGACGAAGTTTGCGTGGCTTGGCCAGAAGCGGACGTTCATCTCGTCGAGGGCGCGGGTGAGGCGATCGCGTCCGGCGTGGACGTGGGTGATGTACCAGTCGAGGTAGTCGCGATCGGCAAGGGCAGAGGGCAGAACGTCGAGGGCGACGCCGTTGACGTTGTAGGGCGAGCTGACTTTGCGGACGTAGGCCAGGAGGCCGGGGTCGCCGGCGAGCATGCCGATGCGCAGGCTGGCGAGGCCGTACGCCTTCGAGAAGGTGCGGCCGACGACGAGGTTGCGGACGCGTCCGACGTCGCCCATGGTGGTCTCGCAGTGGAAGTGGAAGTAGGCCTCGTCGACGAAGACGACGGCGTGGGGCGCGGCCAGGCAGAGGTCGAGGAGGTGGGCGCGGCTGACGACAGCCCCGGTCGGGTTGTTGGGGGAGGCGACCATGATGAGCTTGGTGCGGGGCGTGATCTCGGCGAGGAAGCGGTCGAAGGGGAACTCGAGCGAGGCGTCGGCCTGCACGCGCTTGAGATTAGGGGTCATCATGGCGATGCTGACGTCATACATGAAGAACGTCGGCGTCGAGATGAGGGCCTCGTCGCCGTCTTCGAGGAAGGCGGCGCAGAGCAGGTGGATGGCCTCGTCGACGCCGTTGGTGAGCAGGACCTGATCGGGCGCGAGGTGAAAGTGCGCGGCGACGGCGTGCTCGACGTGTTCGCGTTCGGGGTAGATGGTGAGGCCTTCGGCGGTGGTCTCGCGCAGCCGATCGATGACGCGCTGGCTCGCGGCGAAGGTGTTTTCGTTGAAGTCGAGGCGAAGCATGGACCGGTTCGCGAGCGGCGGATGGTACTCGGGCATATTGAGCACACGGCGTCGCGGCTGGGGGAGGCTGGCAACCTCGGCTACCGAGGCGCGTTGCCGTTCCATCTCGATGTCAACGTTGGTCTCGCGTGCAGTGCCGGGAGATGTGCTCATCGTGCCTCCATCTTGACGCGGATGCTGTGGGCGTGCGCGACCAGGCCTTCGGCCTCGGCGAGGGCGATTGCGTGTGGTCCGAACCGGCTGAGACCGGCGCGGGTGTAGGTCTGGACGGTGATGATCTTGAGGAAGTCGAGGACGCTGAGGCCCCCGCGTATGCGGCCGGCGCGGCCGGTCGGAAGCACGTGGTTGGGACCGCTGACGTAGTCTCCCATGGATTGCGGGGCGAAGGGACCGACGAAGACGCTGCCGGCGTTGCGGACCCAGGCGAGGTCAGCTTCGGCGTCGACGCTGAGATGCTCGGGAGCGAGGCGGTTGGTGAGGTCGCGAGCTTCTGTAACCGTTTTGGTTACGAAGATGCAGCCATTGGCGGCAATGGAGGTTGCGGCGATCTCGTTGGCGGCTGCCTGGCGCTTTACCTCGCGGGCGACGGCCGATGCGAGCGCGACGTTGCCGGTGATGAGAATGGCGAGAGCCTCGGGGTCGTGCTCTGCCTGCGCGACGAGATCGGCCGCGATGCCGGCGGGATCTCCGGTCTCGCTGGTGACGACGATCTCGGTTGGACCGGCGGGCATGTCGATGCCGCACTCGTTCGCCACGGCGAGCTTGGCGGAGGTGACGTAGAGATTTCCGGGGCCCACGATCTTGTCGACGCGCGCGATGGTCTCGGTGCCGAAGGCCATGGCGGCGACGGCCTGTGCACCGCCGATGCGGTAGAACTCCTTGACCCCGGCGAGGAAGGCGGCGGCGAGCGTCTCTCGCGCGGGCCTGGGGGAGCAGACGACGATGCGATCGACTCCCGCGACCTGGGCCGGCGTGACGGTCATCAGGAGCGTTGAGGGGAGCGGGTAGCGACCGCCGGGAACGTAGCAGCCGACACTTCCGAGCGGGCGTACGATCTGGCCGGTCGAGACTCCGGGCGCGGGGCTGGAGGTCCAGTCCCCGGGCAACTGACGCTCGGCAAAGGCACGAATGTTGGCCTGGGCGAGCTCCATTGCTTCGCGGAGCGCGGGTGCGGTCTCGTTCCAGGCACCCTCCATCTCGGCGCGCGGGACGGCGAAGGTCTGATCGACGCCGAGGCCATCGAGGCGGCAGCTGAACTCGCGAAGGGCGGCATCTCCGCCTTGGCGGAGGTCGGCGAGGATGGTGCGGACGACGCTCTCGACCTTTGCGGTGTTGACGGAGCCGCGCTGCTCGATCTGCAGCAGAAGGGCATGTGCGGCCTTGGCGTCGCGTCCGTAGGTCTTGATGATCTTCATCCTCTCTCCTCTCCGCAGGCATTGGCGTGCGGAATCATAGGACGACCTTGCTCAACGGGTACTCCACGATGCCGGTTGCTCCGGCGGCCTTGAGGCGGGGAATGACGTCGCGCACCTCGCGCTCGTCGAGGATGGTGTTGAGTGCGAGCCAATCGCCGTCGCTCAACTGGCTGACGGTCGGCGAGTTCAACGCTGGGAGGACGCCGAGGACGCTGCTGAGGTCGGACTTGCGCGCGTTCAACATCAGGCCGACGCGATCCTGGGCGGCCATGGCGGCGTTCAGCATGAGGCTGAGGTTCTCGATCTTCTGGCGCCTCCATGGGTCGGCGAACGCGGCCCTATTGGCGATGAGCTGGGTCTCGCTCTCCATCAGGGTTTCGATGATGCGAAGGCGGTTGGCCTTGAGCGAGGAGCCGGTCTCGGTGACTTCGACGATGGCGTCGGCGAGGGTTGGCGGCTTGACCTCGGTCGCGCCCCAGCTGAACTCAACCTTGACGGGGATGCCCTTTCCGGCGAAGTAGCGCTTGGTGAACTCGACGAGTTCGGTGGCGATGATCTTGCCGGCGAGATCCTCCGGCCGGTGGAACGATGAGTCTTCGGGGACGGCGAGAACCCACTTGACGCGGGTGCGGCTCTGCTTCGAATAGGTGAGTGAAGTAATGCGTTCGACGTCGCTCTCGTTTTCGAGCACCCAGTCGTTGCCGGTCAGGCCGGCATCAAGCGCACCGTGTTCGACGTAGCGGGCCATCTCCTGCGCGCGCACCAGCATGCACTCGATCTCGGCATCGTCGATGGAGGGGAAGTAGCTTCGGCCGTTGGCGAAGATGCGCCAGCCGGCGCGCTCGAACAGGGCGATCGTCGCCTCCTGCAGGCTGCCCTTGGGTATGCCGAGCTTCAGCGTTCTGCCCCCGCTCACGATTTCGCCCCGATCTCAATGGGTTTGGTGAAGCAGCTGACGGTTCCCTCATGGCAGACGAGGCCGTCGCCCTCGACCTCTACCTTGAAGAGCAGCGAATCGTTATCGCAGTCGGTTGCGGCGCTTACGATGCGGAGGCGGTTGCCGCTGGTCTCGCCCTTCATCCAGAGCTTCTGGCGGGTGCGGCTCCAGAAGGTGACGAAGCCGGTCTCAAGCGACTTGCGGTAGCTGGTCTCGTTGAGGAAGCCGAGCATGAGGAGATCGCCGGTGCGCGCGTCCTGCACCATGCCCGGGACGAGGCCGTCCAACTTGCTGAAGTCGATCTTGAGGGAGGCTGCTGCGGTTTGCGTCTCGGTCTTCATTTCACTGTGCTCCTGCGATTCGAATCTGGGCTGGCGAATCTGGTGTGACGCATCTGGGCGGACGGATCTGGATGACGGTTAGTTCCTGGCTGCCGTCGCGCAGCAAAAAAGCCCGCTCGCGATTGACGCGCCGGCGGGCCTTTGGATCCTGGTAAGCGCCTTCTACTTCGGCTTGCCGGACACACCCGCCAACGCGCGACCCGCGTGGCGATGGTGCAGCCGATGGTGAAGCAGAGGAAGGCTCATTGAATCTAGGTTAGGGGTACCTCCTCGCTGTGTCAAACGGGCCGGTGGTATGGCGCAGAGGTCTTTGGAACAGACCACAATTGGCTGCGATTTTGACACCGGTGCTGCCGGATGGGTATGGTTTCGTAGCATTTAGCTCCCAGAGGAGACCCTCATGCATGTTTTTCGCCAGTATCTTCGCCACTATTTGACAGCCGCGCTTCTGCTCTCCGCCTTCACCCTCACCCAGGCGCAGACGCCATCCTCGTCGAGCACGCCGGCGGGCTCCCATGCGCCTGGAACCTCGAGCACCCCCGCCCGGGCAACGACGCCCTCCGCGACGACGCAGAAGGGGAACAAACCTTCCGCTGCGCAGAAGCCGGTGGATGACGCGAACAAGCTCGACATCAACACGGCGACGGCTGATCAGCTGAAGGCGCTGCCCGGCATCGGTGATGCGTATGCGGCGAGGATCGTGGGCGGGCGTCCGTATACGGCGAAGAACCAGCTGACGACCAAGGGCGTTCTGCCGCAGGCCACGTACGACAAGGTGAAGGACCAGATCATCGCCAAACGATCGCCGGCAGCGAAGAAGTAGGCCGGTTCCGCCCGTGCTTATTTCAGCTGCATGACCTATTTCAGCTGCATGACAAGGATGCGGCCATCCGAGAAGAAGCTGCCGCCGGTGGCTGTGCGGGCGCTTCGGAGCGGGTCGGCGGGGGTGACGTAGGCGGCGCTGTTGAAGGCGCCAGTGGCGTCGAAACTTTCGAGGAGGAACTGCCGCTCATCGTCGATCCTGGGGTCGATCTTGTGGGTTGTCTTTCCGTTCCTCTCATCGCGTTCGAAGCCGATGTCGTGCGTCGCGGAACCGACCCAGAGGGGCACGCCTCCGATCATTTTGGAGGTCTTCCAGACCCGGAGGTGATGGCGCTCGGCCGCCACCTTAACGGCGTCGGCGCGGGCGAAGGAGAGATCCTGCGGGCGGCCGAAGAGGACGAGCGTGCTCATGGGCATCTCGGTGTAAGTCTCGTGGTTAAGGGTGGACAGGATGCCGTGTACGACGGCATCGCCGACCGTCTTGTCGACGGCCACCCAACCGGCCGACGCGAACATCGACTTGACCTGCGACTCCGTTCCGAGCAGAGCGAAGTTCACCATGTCACCGGGGTTCTCGCCTTCGTCGGACACGCGCCGGGGGATGTCCGAGAAGGTGGCGGCGCTGACCAGCGTGCTGACGGGCGACATGTTCGCGGGGCCGCTCGAGGGTTCGTCCGGATGCGCGGATGTCGCTGCCGGGGTATCCGCAAAGCGCAGGTGGACCTTGTAGCTGCCCTGAGCGGTGAGGTCGTCGCTGACGTTCGAGCGCAGGTACAGGCGGCCGCTGGTGGGCATGGTCGCCGTTCCGTTCGCACCAAACGGGAAGGGAACCGAGGCTTCGATGTCGCTGACCCGACCGATGAGTTCGCCCGTCCTGGCCTGCCTCGCCGGGAAGACGCGCAGCAGATCCGTCCATCCGCGCTCGAGCCCTCCGGGTCCGCTTACACGGCCATCGGCGAGCGACGCGGTTCCCTTGGCTTCCACGGTGACCTGCTCTCCCGACGCGACGTTGACGCCGGTGTCGATCCAGGCCGATGCCGCCTCTACGGTGAGGTCATAGCTCTTCTTGTGCGACGCCTTGACCTTGAGCGCCTCCCGGGGCTGATCGCGCATGCTGATGATCGCCTCGACACCCCTCTTTATCGCCGGCGAGAGGACGAGTCGGGGCGCAACTACGGTCTGCGCTGCCGGTGTATCGGCAGATTGCGAGGACGGATCTCTGACGGCGTTCTGCGATTGCGTGTGGGGGGCAGCGCTGGCGTACACGGGGCCGCAGAGGGCTAGAACCAGCCTCGGCAACCCCCACCGCCATCCCACTTTCGTTCGTCGCCCCGCCCGCAAAGTTCGCGTAGAGTGTTGCATATCAATGTTTGAGATGCTCCATTCCCGACTGCTGGACCGGCCCACGCGATGCCTCATGTACCGCTCCCGTTCAGGGGTTAGACGCGTCATTCTGCTAAGCGCATTGCCCCTTTCGGCATTGCTCTCCGGGTGCCAGGCGGTGGTGAGCAGCCCGACAGCATCGCAGCTTCGGATCATTGCGGCTTCGCCCGATGCGCCGGGCCTGGACATTTACGAGAACAACAGCGTGATCGCCTACAACCTCGGCTTCGGCACCATCACGTCCTATGTGTCGACCGACCCTGGAACCTTCACCATTGCGGCCGACATCGCCGGATCGAAGCAGGCGCTGGCGACCGCCAAGGGCACCTTCAGCGCTTCGAATCAGTACACCGTTCTGCTTGGCAACTCGGCCGCTAACCTCCAGGAACTGATCCTGAAGGATCAGTCGCAGGCGGCGCCCAGCGGCCAGATCTCGCTGCGGTTTATTGATCAGGCAACGCGCATTGGAGCGATCGACATTTACCTGGTTCCTATGGGGCAAAAGTTTACCGCGGTGACGCCGCTGATTACCAACCTCACGTTTCCGATGAACACGCTCTACCTGAATGTGCCGACTGGAACCTACACGCTGGTGATCGTGCCGACCGGAACCGTTCCCACCAGCAGCACGGTGGCGACGTTTACCGGGGCGCAGGTGACGTACAGCGGCGGGTCGGTCACGACGGTGGTGCTGATCGACCAGCAGCTGGTGACGACGCCTGGGGTGCAGGTGATCACGGCTCAGGACTACGTCTCACCGACGGCGACGAGCTAGCCTGCACGATCGCGGGTACGGCTGGCGGGGACACCGGACACTGCTCAAAGTCGCGCCCTTCGGCAAAAATATACATCTTGCGCCCACCGCAACACGACCGACACCCCGGTGTCTACTTCCTCCGTAAGCAGCAGCAGAAAGATTCGAGGCTACTGCCCAACTCGACCACGGAGATGATGATGATGAACCTAAAGAACGCTGTACTTTCCACTGCGCTAGCCCTGGCTCCCGCCGCCCTGTTCGCGCAGGCCCCCTCGACGCCCACACCTCCTCCCGCTGCCCCTGCAGCCAAGCACGACTACGACATCAAACAGCGCAAGGAGAATCAGCAGGACCGCATCGCGCAAGGCGTGAAGAGCGGACAGCTGAGTGCAGCCGAGACGGCGCGTCTGGAGCACCAGGAGGTCGGCATCAACAAGGAAGAGCGTGGCATGCGTGCGCAGGACAACGGCCACCTCACCAAACAGGATCGCAAGCTTCTGCATCAGCAGCAGAACCAGGAGTCGCGTCGCATTCAGCGCGATAAGCACAATCGGCGCGGTCACTAAGCCAGAGGTGCTTGCACGATCTCCGTCCCGTCTCCAGGTCCGGGGTGGAGAGTCTGATCAACTGCACCAAGTATCTGGTTCTCTCAGAACAGCAGATCGGCCGCCAGGAAGTTACCGGGCGGCCGATCTGTGATTGTGGACCAGGATTGCACCAGAGGTTTCAGCTGACGAGCTGACAGACCTCAGTACCGATACTGCTCGGCCTTGTAGGGTCCCTCGACCTTGACACCCAGGTACTCGGCTTGGTTTTTGGAGAGGGTTGTGAGCTTCACGCCGATCTTCTCGAGGTGGAGGCGAGCTACTTCCTCATCCAGGCGCTTTGGCAAGACGTACACGCCGATCTTGTAGGTGTCGCGATTGGTCCACAGGTCGAGCGCCGCCAGCGTCTGGTTTGAGAAGCTGTTCGACATCACAAAGCTCGGATGGCCGGTTGCGCAGCCCAGGTTGACTAGCCGGCCTTCGGCCAGGACGAAGATGCTGTTGCCCGTGGTCGAGAAGGTGTACTTATCGACCTGCGGTTTGATGTTGAGGCGGGTCGCGGTCTTGTCGCTGTTGAGAGCGTCCATCTGGATCTCGTTGTCGAAGTGCCCAATGTTGCAGACGATCGCCTGATCTTTCATCTGCTGCATGTGCTCGAGCGTGATGATGTCGAGGTTGCCGGTGCAGGTGACGTAGATGTCTCCGCGCCCGAGCGTCTCCTCGATGGTCGTGACCTCGTATCCCTCCATGGCGGCCTGCAGCGCATTGATGGGATCGATCTCGGTGACGATGACGCGTGCACCAAGGCCGGCCAGGGATGCTGCCGATCCCTTGCCTACATCGCCGTATCCGCAGATGACCGCGACCTTGCCGGCTATCATCACGTCGGTTGCGCGCTTGATGCCGTCGCCCAGCGACTCGCGGCAGCCGTAGAGGTTGTCGAACTTCGATTTGGTGACCGAGTCGTTTACGTTGATTGCGGGCACCAGAAGCTTGCCCTGCTCCATCATCTTGTAGAGGCGGTGCACGCCGGTGGTGGTCTCTTCCGCGACGCCGCGCCACTCCTTCGCGAGCTCGGTGAAGTGCTGTGGATTGCGGGCGTGGATCCTCTTCAGAAGATCCTTGATGACGCCCTCCTCCTGGTTGCTCGGGGGCGTGTTCACCCAGGTGTCGCCGTTTTCGAGATCCACACCCTTGTGGATGAGCAGGGTGACATCGCCGCCGTCGTCGATCACCAGCTGCGGGCCGAGACCGCCCGTGTGCGCGAGCGCCTGCTCGGTGCACCACCAGTACTCCTCGAGCGACTCACCCTTCCATGCGAAGACCGGAACTCCGGCTGCCGCGATCGCCGCCGCCGCGTGGTCCTGGGTGGAGAAGATGTTGCAGCTTGCCCAGCGCACGTCCGCGCCCAGGGCGACCATGGTCTCAATCAGAACCGCGGTCTGGATGGTCATGTGGAGCGATCCGGTGACGCGGACGCCCGCCAGGGGCTTCGCCGCGGCGTACTTGTTCCGGATCGACATCAGGCCGGGCATCTCCTTTTCGGCGATGTCAATCTCCTTGCGTCCGAACTCTGCCAGGCCGATGTCTGCGACCTTGTACCCTGTTGCCACGTTCTTCGTTGCTGCTGGATCGATCACTGCTGTCGCCATGGTTAGAACCTCAATTTTCCTGTATTTCGGGCATATTCAGAATATCATCGCGGCCCGTTCGGGAGGGCTAGAGCGGCCGTCTGAGAGCTCCGGACGGGGTCTGGATTGAGTCTCATCAAAGTCGGGGAACAGGGACCGAGGTACCGACGGCGGTGACGCTGGATGACGGCGATCGCGAGGGCGGGGGCTACGCCGTGACGAGGGAGCCGAGCGGCTCGCCGGCCACGACACGCCTAATGTTGCCCTCTTCGCGCATGCTGAAGACCATCATCGGCATCCGGTTGTCGCGGCACAGCGAGACCGCGGTCGTATCCATCACGCGCAAATTCCTCCGCAGGATCTCGTCGTAGGTGATCGTCTCAAAGCGGGTTGCGGTTGCGTCAATCTTGGGGTCCGCGGTGTAGATGCCGTCGACCGAGGTGGCTTTCAGAAGGATGTCGGCCTTGATCTCCATCGCGCGCAGGCTGGCCGCCGTGTCGGTCGAGAAGTAGGGGTTGCCGGTGCCGGCCGCGAAGATCACAATCCGGCGTTTCTCGAGGTGCCGCATCGCGCGCCTGCGGATGTAGGGCTCCGCCACCTCGTGCATCTCGATGGCGGACATCACGCGGCAGAAGAGGCCGCGTTTTTCGATGGCGTCCTGCAGCGCGATCGAATTAATTACGGTCGACAGCATTCCCATGTGGTCGGCGGCCACGCGATCCATATCGATCGCCTGCTGCGCCACCCCGCGGAAGAAGTTTCCGCCACCGACGACGATCGCGATCTCGCAGCCCATGGCGTGGACCTCCGCGATCTCCTCGGCGATCTTGTGGATGAAGATCGCATCGATACCGAAGCCGCGTCCTGCAGCCAGGGCTTCGCCTGAAATTTTGAGGAGAACGCGCTTGTACATGTCAGGTCAAGTATCGCATGCAGCCTCCCCGCGTTCCTGCTCTGAACGGGCGTAGCTGACAGCGCTCCGGAACTTCACTGAGCCGTCTGACGTACGTGCGGTAAGCTGTCTGCGCGAGGTCACACCCATGCAAAGTCGCATCGTCGGAACCACCATGCCCGTGCTCGAGGTCTTGCTCAGCCCCAATGAGAGCGTCATCTCCGAGGCGGGTGAACTCTCCTGGATGAGCCAGTCCATCCAGATGAACACGCACACGCAGATGGGCGGTGGCGGCGGCCTGCTGGGTGCAATCAAGCGCGTGGCGGGCGGCGGTACCCTGTTCATGACCGAGTACACGGCGTTCGGCACAGCGGGCGAGATCGCCTTCGCCACCAAGGTTCCCGGGCACATCGTTCCCATCCAGGTTGGCGGCGGCTTCGAGTACTTCGCGCACCGTCACGGCTTCCTGTGCGCCACGCCGCAGGTGCAGCTGGGCGTCGGATTTCAACAGTCATTGGGGGCGGGGATCTTCGGCGGTGACGGGTTTCTGCTGCAGCGGATCGGTGGGCAGGGGACGGCGTGGCTCGAGTTATCCGGCGAGCTGATCATCAAGGACCTGCAGCCCGGCGAAACTCTTCGCGTGCATCCGGGACACGTGGGAGCGTTCACGACCGGCATCAACTTTCAGATCACGCGCGTTCCCGGAATCAAGAACCTGATCTTCGGAGGCGACGGGATCTTTCTGGCCGCGCTTACGGGTCCCGGACGAGTCTGGCTGCAGACGCTTCCCATCGCAAAGCTGGCCCACGCTCTGCAGGAGTACCTCCCGCGGGGACGCGCCGAACAGGTGGAGGGCGGCGTTGTGGGCGGTGTGGTCGGATCGATTCTGCGCGGCATGTAGGACGTCTCTCGGAGCGGCGACCTCAGCTCTCACTGGGAGACAAGCATGTCTGCTTGTGGCGATGTTTCGCTGGCAAGAAACTCGATCTTGACTCTCTTGTCGCCGCCTTTCGTGAACTGGACGAGCGCCACGCCGTCGTGGACGTCCTTCACCTTGCCCGCCCCGAAGCGGTTGTGGTTCACCCGCATTCCCTTGCTCAGAGCACACGGCGCCTCGGGCTTTGGCAGCGTCTCGGGGGCGGTGGTGTAGATCGTTCCATGCATGGTCTCGACGCACGTCATGTCCGTTCGGTCGCGCGCTTCACCAGACCGAAGCAAATTGGCGGCCGATGCCGAAGACATCGCAACTCCACGTCCTGCCCGCTCCGCCACGCCCTCAGCCGCGGTCTCCATGGCCTCCTTCTGCTTGCAGTTGTCGCACCGCCCGCAGCGTTCGCCTGCACCTTCGCTGAAGTAAGCGCGGATCATCTGCACCCGGCAGTCTACCGACTCGGCATAGTGCATCATCTCGCCAAGGCGATCGCGGTCGTGGTTGGCTCGATCTTCGTACACCTTGAGGAGATCTTCGAGCACGGCGTCGCTTGGGGGCTCCTTGTGTTTGAGCGTGTACCCGCGTCTGCCGCGACGGATGAGCCCCGCCTGACGCAGCAGGTGAAGGATCACCTGGGTCCGGCGCCGGCCCACACCTGCCCCCTGCGAGATCGCCTCCGGAGTGACGACGTTGCCGTTTGCGGCAAGCTCCTGGAGAGCCGGCTCCGACGCCGCTTCCTCGGCGGCTGGCTCTCCACCTTCTCGCGCATCCGCTGGCGCACCTAACCTATCTGACCCACCTATCTCATCTGGCGCACCCGGATGTTCTGGTGCAGTTGGCTGGACGACGTCGACATCTTCGCCAGCTGCCTCGGCCATTGCCGGCACTGCCTCGACGGCATCGAGGTCAGCGCTGACGCGCGACAGGACACGGCCGGCCATCGACTCCAGCACCGCGCGAAGCTCCTCCGGGCGCGGATAACGGCCGGCAAGGAAAAAGCTCTGAATCCGCTTATCCTCGAGGCGGTAGAGAAGGACGGCCTTACTGGGCAGACCGTCACGTCCGGCGCGCCCGGCCTCCTGGTAGTACGTCTCGATCGAGTCTGGAAATTCGAAGTGGTACACGTAGCGGATGTCTGCCTTGTCGATCCCCAGGCCGAAGGCCTTGGTTGCGATCATCACCTTGTGATCGCCGCGCATGAACTCCGCTTGCACCTGCTCGCGCTCCCGGGTCCTCATCTTGCCGTGGTATCGACCCACGGAGACACCGTGATCCTTGAGCCAGTCGTGTAACTCGTTCGCGCTCCGGATGCTTGCCGTGTAAATGATGCCAGCGCCCTCCTCCTCGGCCAGCATCGCGGCAACGCGCGCGATCTTGGCCTGGTTGTTGACAGTTGGATGGACGCTGAAGTGGAGGTTGTCGCGCTCGGTGCCCGCGTCGACGACCGTCGCTCCGCTGGCGCCGAGGCTCGAGAGATCTCTGCCGCGACCTCCGCCGTTGCGGTCGCGGTGAGGGCGAGTACGGGAGGATTGCCCAGCGCCTTTCGGGCGTACCCGAGGCCGAGGTACGCGGGCCTGAAGTCGTGACCCCATTGCGAGATGCAGTGAGCCTCATCCACGACCAGGAGAGAGATGCCTCCAGCGTCGTTCAGCATCTTGAGGAACTCCGCATTCTCCATCCTCTCGGGCGTCGCGTAGATGAGCTGCGCGACGCCGTGGTCAATCTGCTCATCGGCAGCTCTCGCTTCGCGTGTGCTCAGTGTGGAGTCGATCTTCTCGACGGAGATGTCGGCCTCGGCAGCCCTCTCCTGCTGATCCTGCATCAGAGCGATAAGGGGACTGATGACGACGACAGGCTTTGGAAGGAACAGCGCTGGCAGCTGGTAGGTCAGGCTCTTGCCGGCGCCGGTCGGCATCAGACCGAGGACACTGCGACCGCGGAATACCTCGTGCAGGACGTCCTTCTGCCCGGACCGGAAGCGCTTGATCCCAAACCGTCGCTGCGCCTCGCGCAAGATCTCGGGCCAGGGAATCGCTTCGACCTCGGCCTGGCGGCGTGCCCGCCTCGCCTGCGAAGAGTGTTCCCGCTCCGGGTTCGTGGAGGTCATCGTGGCTCGCGTCGATCTCGGCCTGCCGGCACCCGGTCTTTCTTCCGCACGTCGCTCAACTCTTGCTACCGCTGATCGCATTCCTGATTCCTTACTCTCTTGCTCCGCGTGTTCTCTTGCGTTCTGCCGACTTCGATGCGAGCCGCCGGACGCGCGTTCCTGCCTCCGAGGTCGGTTATCGAAGTTCAGTTGAAGCCTCCGGATCGCGTTTTCATACACCCAACATGGGTCTCAAGCCATTGCGCCCGGTCGTAGGTTGCACGTACACTCGCGACCATGAATCGCCGTGCCTGTCTCCAGCTTTGTGTTGCCGTCACGATCGCGGTTATGTCTGCGTTTACCGCCTCGACCGCACGCGCGCAGGACTGGGCCAAGGCCTCGCTCGACAAGTCCCCGCGCCACCGCGAGTACGTCTCGGTGAAGTCTGGGGACCGCAGTGTCAACACCCTTGTGGTCTATCCGGAGACCAGCCGCAAGGCGCCGGTCGTCGTGATGATCCATGAGATCTTCGGCCTATCCGACTGGGCGAAGAGCATGGCTGACGAGCTTGCTGCGCAGGGGTACATCGTGCTCGCGCCCGATCTCCTCTCCGGCACGGGACCGAAGACCGAGGGAAAGCCGGGCGGCGGCACCGAGAGTTACGCCAGCATGGACGCGATCACGAAGGCCGTCTCCGGTCTTCCGGCCGATCAGGTTACCGCCGACCTGGATGCGGTCTCGGACTACGGCCTCAAACTCCCGGCCGCTAACGGCAAGCTGGCCGTCGCGGGCTTCTGCTGGGGCGGAGGAAAGACCTTTGCCTTTGCAACGCATCGCAAGGATTTGGGCGTCGCGTTCGTCTTCTACGGACCTCCGCCGGATACGGCCGCAATGGCCAGCATCGCCGCTCCGGTGTACGGCTTCTACGCCGGCAACGACGCTCGGATCGACGCCACTCTTCCGGCAGCCGTCGAGGCGATGAAGGCTGCGGGAAAGAGATATGAACCGGTGACCTACGACGGGGCCGGTCACGGCTTCATGCGCGCGGGAGAGGCTCCCGATGCCAGCCCGGCAAACAAGAAGGCGCGAGACGATGGCTTTCAGCGCCTCACCTCTCTGCTCAAGCCGCTCCAGTAATAAGCCCATACGACTTGACGCGCGCTTTCGACGCGAGGTGACTGACTCATGATTGAGCGCATCGTTGCTGCCCTCCTCTCGTCGCTGCTCTTCTGTGCGGCGGCACACGCCGAAGATCCGGTCCGGCACGAGTTTGCGATCGAGAACTTCAAGACGGAGTCGGGCACGGTTCTTCCGAAGGCGGTCGTCGTCTACGGGACGTATGGCAAGCTGAACGCCGCACGCGATAACGTGGTGCTGCTGCCGTCGCACTACATGGCGAAGTTCCGCGGCTACGAGTGGATCATCGCCGATCCCAAGCACCCACGACGCGCCCTCGACCCGAACACGTTATTTCTTGTCTCGACAGAACTCTTCGGCAATGGAAGTTCGTCCTCGCCCAGCAATACGCCCGAGCCGCTGCACGGACCGCGATTTCCGGTCACCACCATCCGCGACAACGTAGACGCGGTGCACCGTCTGCTCACACAGGATCTGCACGTCACGCACGTCCGCGCCATCATCGGATTTTCGATGGGAGCCGAACAGGCCTTTCAGTGGGCCGTCTCCTTCCCTGACTTCGCCGACCGCATCGTGGCCACATCGGGAACCGCGAAGTGCTACGGGCATGGTGTCGTTCGCCTGGAAGGGCAGATCTCCGCAATCACGGCCGACAGCACCTTCAACAACGGGGACTACGCGGCTCAGCCTCTGAAGGGGTTGTCGGCCTTCGGCATGGTGTGGGCTGGATGGCTGTACTCGCAGGAGTGGTGGCGTCGCGAGTTGTGGCGGACGGACGAGAAGCGCGGGACCACGCTCGACCAGGTGATCGACCACTTCCGCAGCGGGTTCATCCCGGGCGGGGATGCGAACGACATCATCCTCCAGATGCGCACGTGGGAGCGCCACGATGTGGGCACGACGCCCGGCTTCAACGGCGACCTGGAGAGGGCGCTGCGGTCGATCAAGGTCCCGTTCCTGTACATGCCGTCCGCGACCGATCTCTACTTTCCCGTGGGCGACGCGCGCTATGAGGCGGGGTTCATGCCGCATGTGACTCTGCTGCCGATCCCATCTCTATGGGGCCATCCCGCCGGAGCCGGTGCGAGCCCGGCCGACGCCGCGTTCCTGAACGAGAACATCGCCGCGTTTCTCGCCGGCAAGGTCATCCACGGCGATCCGGTCGCGGTTGAAAAGAGCGTCGCGGCCTCACGATAGGGCCGAGCCAGTGTTACTCGGCGACCTCTGCCTCTTCCTGTGTTTCGACGATCTCGGAGACGTCCTCGACGTCCGCGTTCAGATCGATGCCGTAGCGGCCGGCCAGATCAGGAGCGTAGCGCGCAAGGTCGTTTCGTAACCGGATCAGTGACAGATCCTTGGCCTTCGATTCGAGCATCAGGTCCACGTCCACGTCGACGATCGATCGCAGGAACGGAATGACCTCAAAGGGGTTGTTGTAGTCCGCGTGTCCGGTCCAGATCGGCGGCTGCAGCACCACCTCCTCCTTCCCGGAGGTGCGATTCTTCCGCTTGATCTCGCGCATCTCCGTACGCGCGCAGGAGAGGTGCAGCTTGGGCCGAACGCCGGCGGGCCAGGTCCGAACGAAGCGGCGCAGGGTCTCCCCTATCGCCAAGCCCTCGGGGTTGAAGCACCAGTGATGCTGGTAGTCCCAGACGCACTTCACGCCGGTGGCCTCGTGCACCTTCAGCACGTCCGCGGCCGAGTAGCGGACGTCGTCGTTCTCAAGCACGAGCCGCCTTCGCACCGGCTCTCCCAGGCGTGGCCAGGTCGCCACCCATCGCCGCCATCCGCTCTCCCGATCGCCGTAGGCGCCGCCGACGTGCACGACGAGTACTGCCTCGGGGCCACACTCCATCCGGTCGAGCATCTCCGCCTGGCTCTCGAGATCCCACATGCTCTTCCGCGTGAGGTCCTCGTTTTCGCTGTTCAGAACGATGAACTGGGACGGATGGAAGCTCAGCCGCAGATCCTGTTCGCGCGCCAGGCGGCCGATCAGGGCGAGGTCCGCCGCGCTCTCCCGAACCATGCTGTGAAACTGCGGCATGTCTGGATGGGTCGCGTACGGCGCCAGGTCGCTCGACATCCGGTACATGTGGATCGCATGTTTGCGGAGGTAGGCGAAGATCTCACACAGGTATCCGAGCGACACCCGCAGATGCGGTCCCGCCTGCCAGCGCCGGGTGTCGTTCGACTTCAGGCCCGGCTGTCCCATCACCTTGACCGCAAACCCAAGGCGCATGGCATGCGGTTGGAGGTGCATCGGCGCCGCGCCTGAGAGCATTGCGCACTGCGACACGGGCGTCGTGTTCATGCGGTCGAGCTCTGCCTCGGCGAGCATCTTCTTCGTCGGCGCAAGCGCCTTCTTCGCTGTCTTCTTCTTCGCCACCTTCTTCTTGGTCCTCGCAGCCTCTTTCTTTGCAGCATCCGGCTTCGCGATTGCATTCGCGGAGCCCTGCCGCTCCTCTACCGACGGTCCGGGCGCAGCGCTCGCGTCCACCTCGTGCAGATCGGAAGTTGGGCTCCGGTTACGGCGCTGCTCCCGCTTTCCTTTCGAATCCGCTGCGCTCATGGTTCCGGACTCCTCTGAGGCTCAGATGCGTTCTGCCCCCGTCGGTCTAGCTTGCCTCTCCATCGCAGGCTGGACCCATTGCGCTCCTGCAGCAGCCCCGTTCCGCCAGCCAGGATCTCCTCCGCGCAGAGCACCGCCTGGCTCAGGAGATCGCCGTCGATGTACCGCTCCGCCGGCCGCCTGATGTGGTCGTACCAGCAACCGCCGCACGCCCAGTCCAGGCAGACCCGCTTGAAGCAGTGGTCGAGCCGCAGCGGCCATCGCTCCTCCCGGGCACGCGCGGGAAGGGCGTCTTCGGTCAGCAGCTTGAACCGTCTCACCATGGCCTCCCGGTCGCCGCCGCCGGTCATGCCGGGCCGACCTGCATCTCCGGACCGAAGCCGACCTCCTCTGCCCATCTGTTCCAGACCTCCACCGGGAGCGCACCTCCAGCGGCCTGGTCGTGCCCGTTTCCATACTGGCTGTCAGCCTCGGCGGGCCGATGGACTTTGAGCCAGGCGATCAGGTTGACACCGGCGGGCGCGCGTCCGCTGAAGTGCACCCAGCCGGGCCGGTAGCCGGTGTTTACGCCCAAGATGACGCTCTTCGGGAAGCGTGCCCGCCACTGCGTCGCGACCAGCGGATGAACCTGCACCGGCGTGTCCATCCGGATCGCGATCAGGTCCGCGCCCAGTTCGCCGCGCATCTTCGTGCTGAAACGCGGCGGCAGCTTTCTCACTGTGGCCAGGGCGGCGCCGACCTCCGCCTTCGCCGCCAGCAAGTCCTGCGTCTCTTCGAACGCATCGCCCAGAACCTGCTTCGGCCCGTCGGCTTTCAGCAGCAGCCGAAGCGCCGGCGACGCATCCCCCGTCGCGGTCCGGCGCAGCGCATTTAGAAGGGAGGTGGCATCGCGCAATGCACCTCCACCGAACTGCTTTTTCGCCGCCTGCAACTCCGCGAAGGGAGCCTTGTCGCCGAGATCGCTCAGCAGCGAGATCCCTGCCAGCCACATCCACTCCGCCGCGCGCTCTTCGCCGCAGAGGGCCCGCGCACACCACCACGCCAGCAGGCCGGTCGTGGCCACGTCCTTCCCGTCGCCCGCCTTCGAGCCGGTTCCGTACGATGTCAGGACGAGAGCGCCCTCGGGCACGCCGGTCGGGCAATGATGGTCGACCAGCAGCGTCGGTATCTGCGATCCAAGCAGAGGTTCGGACCGGCTTCCAAGGTCGGCGACGATCAGCGCGCCCGGGCGAAGTTGCCGCAGCCGTTCCAGCACCTCCGCGCCCCACGCCGACTCGCCCTTGCGTCGCGTCTCCGCCGTCACATCCGCAAATCCGGCGGCATGGAGCGCCCGCCACAGCAACGCGCCCGAGGGCAGGCCGTCGGCGTCGCTGTCGCAGAAGATGTGCACACGGGTCTCGCGGCCCTCGGGTAACGCGTCGATCCATGCGACGAACCGGCTCCCAATCTCTTCGGCGAAGCTCATCTGCATTCGGATGCAGAGCCGCGGCGAACTGCAAGAATCTGTCGTGGGCGAGCGCGTGGAAACCAAAGAAGAGAGCCCAGGCTTTTACCTGGGCTCATGTTCTCTTCGCGAGTGTTGCAATATCGGCTCTGATCGAGGTCTAAGCCTGTGCCTCGGTCTCCTCGGTTGCAGCCTTGGTCGTGGCTACGGTCCATGCCGGATCGCCGACCTTGAAGCGCGCGAAGCGCCTTACCGAGATGTTCTCGCCCAGATTCCCGACTCTGGTGGCGATGATCTGCGCGATGGTCTGGGTCTGCTCCTTGATGAAGGGCTGATCGAGCAGGCAGACCTCCTCGTAAAACTTGCTCATCTTGCCCTCGACGATCTTTTCAACCACCGGCGCCGGCTTGCCCGTGGCCGCGGCCTGGGAACGATAGATATCCTTCTCGCGCGCCAGATCCGCCTCGGTGACATCCTCCCTGCGGACGTAGCGAGGATCAGTCGCGGCGATGTGCATGGCGACGTCGCGCAGAAGCGACTGGAAGTCCTCGGTGCGCGCGACGAAGTCCGACTCGCAGTTCAGCTCCAAGAGGACGCCGATCTTTCCGCCCGCGTGAATGTACGTGCCCACGGCGCCCTCGTTGGTGGAGCGCGATGCCTTCTTCGCCGCGGACGCCATGCCGCGCTTGCGCAGAACGACGAACGCCCCCTCCATATCGCCCTTCGTCTCCTGCAGGGCCTTCAGGCAGTCGCCCATCGGCGCCCCCGACCTCTCCCGCAGCTCCTTGACCAGCTTTGCATCGATCTTCGTCGTGTCCGTGGCAGTGCTCATGATCGTCAGTATCCTTCTCGGTTGCTGTTCCTGTGTTGATGGCTTGATTAAGCAGAACGAGCGTGGCGCCCTTTTGCTCTCGCCCGGGCTGCCACGCTCTCCGTCGTTCGTGAGGGGGGAGTGGCCGCCCTATGCGCCCGTCTCGGCGGCGACCGGCTCGGGCTCGTCCGCTGTTGCCGCAGCCGGCGCCTTGCGGATGTTGCCGCCAAGCACCGCCTCAAGGTCGACACTCTCTTCCTCTTCCGAGGACGCCTCCGCGGTACCGGCCGACTCCTGAACCTCGGCCAGTGCGGCATCGCCGCCCTCACCAACGTGCTCGGGCGCGACTTCGGCCTGCTGGACGTCCGCATACTCCTGCGCGAACGCTTTGTCGGAGACCATCTGCACGCCCTCGGCCGCTGAATCGGCGATCTTGGTCGTGAACAGGCGAATCGCGCGCAAAGCGTCGTCGTTGCCTGGGATGACGTAGTCCACCACGGTCGGATCGCAGTTCGTATCGACCACGGCGACGACCGGGATACCGAGTTTGCGCGCCTCGGCGACCGCGATTGCCTCGTTGTTCGAGTCGATGACGAAGATCGCATCCGGCAGCCGCTTCATGCTCTTAATGCCCGAAAGGTTCGTGCTCAGGCCCTTGCGCTCGCGCTCGAGCTTAATGACTTCCTTCTTCGTCAGGAGATCGTAACGGCCATCGGTCGACATGTCGTCGAGCTCCTGGAGCCGCTTCACTGACTTCTGCACCGTCACCCAGTTGGTCAGCAGACCGCCGAGCCAGCGGCTGTTGATGTACGGCATACCTGCCCGGGTTGCCTCTTCGGCTACAGCATCCTGGGCCTGCCGCTTGGTGCCCACGAACAGGATCAGCTTTCCGGTCGAGGTCAGGTCGGTGACGAACTTAGACGCGTCCTTGAACATCTTCAGCGTCTTCTGGAGATCGATGATGTAAATTCCGTTGCGCTCGCCAAAGATGTACTCCTTCATCTTGGGGTTCCAGCGCTTGGTCTGGTGCCCAAAGTGAACACCTGCTTCGAGCAGCTCCTTCATCGTGATATTGGCCAAGTTTGACTCCTGGTTAAAGGCTGCCGGGTGCGACCACCGGTGCCCGGATTGATCCCTTCCGTGAGGTCGGGAGATTTGACTCCTGCCGCGGGGGTGAGCCCGCGGGTGTTGCGATGACTCAACGAAGAACACGCAACAGCAAAGAATCTTGCTGAAGTGCTCTTATCGCTTCGAGAACTGGAAGCGTGCGCGTGCACCCTTCTGCCCATACTTCTTGCGTTCCTTGCCGCGTGAGTCGCGCGTGACCAGACCCTCGGCCTTGAGCGCCTTACGCAGCTCCGGGTTGAACTCCATCAGGGCGCGAGCGATGCCGAGCTTCACGGCGTCCGCCTGGCCCATGACACCGCCGCCCTTGACGGTCGTCATCACGTCGAAGGTCTCGCCGATCTCCTGGATGCCGAGCGACCGCTTCGCCGCCGCGCGCTGCTGCGGCGTCACGAAATATACGTCCACGTCCTTCTTGTTGACGGTGAAGTTGCCGCTGCCGGGCCGCAGAAAGACGCGCGCTATGCTCGATTTCCGACGTCCGGTGCCGTAGTACTGAATCAGATCCGCCATGCCGCTCCTTAAACCTCTAAAACCTCAAACCTCTAACCTGGGGAATACTGTTAAGCAACCACTTCCATCGCCTGCGGCTTCTGCGCCAGGTGCGGATGGACGCCACCCTTGTAGACCTTCAGCTTCGTCGCCATCTGACGGCCGAGCTTGGACTTGGGCAGCATACCCTTTACTGCCTCTTCAACAATCTTCTCCGGACGCCGCGCCAGCAGCTTCAGGAACGACTCCTCGCGCAGGCCGCCGGGGAAACCCGTGTACCGGCGATACATCTTCTGCTCCGCCTTCAGGCCGGTAAGGACGATCTTTTCGGCGTTGATGATCACGATGTGATCGCCCATGTCGATGTAGGGGGTGTAGAGCGGATTCAACTTGCCCGCCAGCACACTGGCAGCATGCGTGGCGAGCCGGCCCAAGGTCTTTCCGCCGGCGTCGAGAACGAACCATTTGCGGCTGATATTCTTGCCGCTCGGGATAGTGGTAGACATGATTTGCTGCTCCCTCGAAAACTTGACTCAAAACCTGATCGTTGCCGGATGCGCACGGTTGTGCCACTTACCTCGGAAGCATGACTGCCTGGTGCTAGATGAGCATCGACCGGGAGGTCAGAACGTAAGTCCGGAGATGCCTGTCCCAATCGCGTGGGTCGCGTAGAGGCCTTATGGCCAGCTACTGGATGGGGTGCTTCCAGGTCGCGCAGAGGACACGCTGCTCAGAACCGCCACGTACTCCCGGGCGCCAATCCGACCGCGCTACATCTACGGACGTTTGAACGCGAGACTGCGCGAGCCTCAATCTTAGCGGAGGTCGTTTCCTCAAGTCAACATTTGCCTTGGGGAGCCGCTTGGGGAGTCGCCGCTTCAGTGCTCAAGCTGCGTCACGCTCGGCTGCTGCCCCAGCTTCGTCACCAGCAGCCTCGGGAGAGGCTTTCTCCTGCGCAACCTTCGCCTCCCAGCCGCCATCGCCGGGTCAAGCCGGTACAGAATCAGCAGATTGCGATCCGGGTCATCCATGGCCGGAAAGGCCGCCACCCGCTCCAGCCGGTAGGTCGGCGTCAACGCATCCATCTTGTCGTCGTCCACCTGGTTCCAACTCACGTACCAGCCCGGATGGTAGGCTTCCACCCGCTGCTCCAGCTCCATGGTCCCGAAGTCGTCGCAGATGGAGGGCAGGCCCGTCATCAGCGACAGGTCGGAACCGCTGATCGAAAGCACCAGCGGACTGTGGTTGCGGTCGGCCTCGACGATGTCGCGGATCTGCTCCGCCGCGCTGATAAAGGTGTACTCCGGCGACCGGACGAAGCGCAGCGTCTTCCCCGCGTCGGTGACCGCGACCGTGAGCAGGACACCCGCCATGGCGACCACGGACGCTTGTCCCGCGAGACCGGTCGTCCGCCGCCAGATCTCATTCAGCACCAACGGAACGACGAGGGTGAGTGGAACCGCAATCACGAGGTAGTATCGCGGCTGCAGATTCGCATGGTAGGCGAGGAACGCCGTATACCCGCCGGCCCACAGCAGAAGACTGACTACAAGGGGGTTCCGAAGCAGGTCCCGGCCCCGCAGCACAGCCACGATGGTCATCAGAAGCGCCAGCGGGAAGATCACCGGCCCGATCCACATCCCGTCCTTCACGGTATAGAGGACGACCTGCCTGAAGTTCACCGCGGTTATGCCCGTGTAGGCGTTCGCGCTGAAGAGGTATCTGTAGTCATTCAGAAAGCGCGGGCGCACCACCAGGCCGAAGTACGCCAACCAAAGCACGCCGCCGACCAATGCGGGGATGGACCCCTTCCGCCACAAAAGACCTATGCTGTACCCGACCCGGGCCCAGACCATCCAGAGGATCGCAGGGAAGAGGAAGATCGCCGTCGTCTTGGTCAGCACCATGAGCGGAAGGAGAAGCCCCAGGGCGACCAGCGGACCCATCCGCCGCAGACGCGACCTCGCCTCGACCTCGATGGCAGAGGCTGTGATCAGGGCAACCAGCGTCAGCAAGACTAGAAGCGGCTCAAGAATAGCCATGCGCGTGAAGGCGTAGCAGAAGGGACTCACCGCCAGCAGAAGAACCGCCGCCGCCGGTGTCAGAGCGCTGGTCTCGCCACGCCCAGACCACCGCCGCACCAGCAGATAGGCGCACACCAGCGTCAGGCCGAAGACGGCTACGGCCAGCGCCCGCGCCGGAGCTACACCGACGCCAAAGACCCGAAATACAGCGGCCTCAAGCAGGGGCCACACGGGAAGTGCGACTGCCGGATTGAAGTCGCCGGGAACATACCATCTGCCTCGCTGAAAATGACGTATGGCAGCGTCCCCATACCAGCCCTCATCGGTGTACTTGGCCCAGTCCATCCATGGGGATCCATTGGGGAAGTCCGCCCTCAGGTGAAGGAAGTGCAGGCTATAGAAGACGCTGGCCGCAGCCACCAGAAGCATCGCTGCGAGGCGCATAACCGTGGCCTTGGACGGCCTCCGAGATCTCGCCACGGACTGTTGTATCGCTTCGACGGATTCGACGGAGAGGATGGTCATGGAAGGAGCTCACTCGTACGACAAAGCGTCGATAGGATCCTTGCGCGCAGCCTTCAGAGCGGGATAGAGAGCCCCCAGCATCGCTCCGACGAAGGCGATTGCAATCGCGGAGGCGACCCAGCTCGGCGTGACCTCGAAGTCCAGCTTGGGCAGACGGGCGTGGAAGATGGCGCGCATCAGGTAGGTCGCGCCGACTCCGAGCGCAATCCCACTCAGCGCCAGCAGCCCCGTCTCCCGCAGCACCACAGACAGAATGTAGAGCCGCGAGGCTCCCAAAGACTTCAACACGCCGATCTCCCGCGTTCGCTCCATCACGGCCGTATACATAGACTGAAAGATCACCAGAAACCCTATAACGACTGAGATGCCGATCACGATGCGGAGGGCGATGTTGAAACCGGGAAGATGGTCCGGCGTCATAACGCTCAACCACTCGTCCAGCGTTTGGACGTCATACTGCTGCATTCCGGGCGTCGCGACGATCTCCTGCTTCACCAGCTTCTGGTTCTTGACATCGTCCGTCTTCACATAGAAGGCGCTGGCCTTTCCCGGGTTGTTTGTGATCTCACCCATGGTGAGAATCGGGATGAACTTTCGTCCGCCCTTGCCGTGCTCTACGATTCCGCAGATCCGAAACGTATGCCGCAGGACCTCGATCGTATCCCCGACCTTGTACCCTTTGCCCGAGGCGGCGAAGAGGTCGTCGACGATCACATCGTCCGGCCCCTGGAAGGGCTGGCCCGCAAGAAACACGAAGGGTTTCAGCGCGTTGAACGATTTGAAGTCGATGCCATAGATGTTTTCGAGAGCCGTCCCCGCCGTCAGCTGCACGTTGACGGGAGCCGCCACTTGGATGTGGGGCAGACCCGAGAGCACCTCGGCCACCTTGACCGAAGTCGCCGCCGAGCTCAGGGCGGCGAAGTTATTGGTGCTGCTCGGCCGTACAAACATATCCAGGCCGATCCCGCTCGTCCGGGTCTTGGACCCATTCAGCATGCCAAGCATGATCCCCGCGATCGACAGGATCATGATGACCTCGATTGCAACCGCAAAGGCACTGATCAGGGAGCGGAGGGGGCGGTGAATCAGATTTCCGAAGACAAGTTTATTCATCATCTACCAGTCTAAAGGGAGGCCTTGATGGGAGACCTGACCGCAGACTTGGGACCCGGGCCACATGGGCCGGACCAGCCGGTTCTCAGGCGCCGGCGATGTCTGTGCCCGCCGAAGCCGAAACGGCTCTGGGAAGAGGTCGTACATTGGTCTTGATGAAGGGGTTTCTTCCGCCCGGCCCGGAGAATAGGATTCCGAGGTGCGGCATGACGTAGGAGGACGTCAGAGCCGCGAATAGGATCGAAAACACTCCATATCCCAGCATGTAAATGCAGCTGTCTAACATGCCTTCAGGCGCGTTATGCGCGAACATGGTCAGGGCGAGGAGGCCCCACGGAGATCTCCTCACGTCGCCACAGAGTGAGTCGAACACGACAAAGGTGATGGTCCAGACAAGCGGCGCAAGCACCAGAACGCCGGTCCAACGTGCCAGGCGGAATGCCTCCCCCGATGGACTGAAGGAGATTCCCGTCGTCTCGTCCTCTTCGGAGACGGTGGAGGTGAGCGCCTGGTGCGCGAAGACGTTGCCCCACTGGTAGCTGGGTTTGCCCGCCCAGAAGACATGCGGGATGAGATTCTCTACGTCGGCAATGATGGGATACAGACCGAATGGACCCAGGCGTTCCGTCTCCTCCACCAGCGTACTGTCGGGATACAGCATTTGAAGGCGGTCAAAGAATCCCTGGGGCGAGTTGAAGTAGTTGTTTTTGGACTCGGCCAGGGACGCACTCTGAATGCCCAGGTAGCGGTCTCGAACGGTTCCAAGCTGCGACAGCAGCCTCACCGAGACACCGACGTTGTCGACCACGTTTCCCGCATCCTGCGTTCTTCCGTACTGGGAGTACGGCACCATGAACTGAAACATGAAGACCAGCGCTAGGATCCCACCCAGGGCCTGGCCCTTCGACACCCGGTACCGCTGCGCTCCGGCCGCCAGCGCCCAGCAGACGAACGGGGTGAAGATTGCCTGCTTCGAGAAGTTTAGAAGACCTCCGTAGATCCACAGCACCATCGTCGCAGCTACGGCAGGGAAGTTGAGGCTGCTTCGCCCCCCGCTCTTTCGAATCTGGTAGGTAACCCCGAGGATGATGGCCATCTCGGAAAAGCGATTCACCTGCAGCAGCGCGCTGAAGAGCGATCCATTCTGACGCTGAACGAACTGGGCCAGGATGAACAGGCTGACGCCGAAGATGAGGCAGCCTGTCGATGCGCTTTGCATGCTGTTCAGCTGCGCCAGATCGGCCAGGAACGCGCGCCTGCGGGTGAGTCTGCGGCTGACCAGAACTGCCGCCAGCATGGCGGATATGCCGCCCAGGTACACCTCGATCGTAAGTCGGGGCTCCAGCAAATTGGTCTCCGCTGGCTCTCCCAGGACAGCCTTCCAGACCAAACCTACGATGACGGTAAGTATTGCATAAAAAAAGACATAACCCCCAGACGGGGTCACCAGCCCGCCAGCGAGATTGAACGCAAGGCCTGCGATGATAATGAAGAGAAAACAGCAGGCACTGAAGAACAGGTTGGTGTGATCGATCTGCTGCATGAGCAGCAGCAGGGTTGCAAAGATGCCCACGCGTGACATTGAGATACTGCTGGGCAGGGTAATGCGCATCGCGTCAGTAGTCTACCAGCGGCCCATAGCAGCCGTTCTGGCTCCGGATAGTCGGATCTCAGACCACCGCGCCCGAGCGTGAGACCAGGCCGCCTCGGCCCGCAACGTGTGCGGGGCTGCGAGCCCGACCGACATACCCACCGGGGTTACCCGCGCAACTCTCTGATTGACATCCGCGCCAGACCGTAATCAACTCAGCTTCAATCACGGTGACAAAGATCTGTTCGGGAACCGCAAGCTCAGCTGCGCCGGCCCGACGCCCTGCCGAGCAGCAGAGATGGAAGGCAGACCCACTAACTCAGCTGGCGAAAGACCGGCAGCACGACCGATTGTCCTTAAGGGAGACGTGACATGAACATCGAATCAAGCGAACCGACCAGCAGCCCATCCAAGGCTACGGGAAAGGCTCTTCGAGCCAGCCTCCGCGGCCTGGTTGTGGTTGCAATCTTCTGCCTTCTCGCCGCAGCGAGCCTCCATGCACAGGAAGTGACCGGAAGCATCAGCGGAACCGTCACCGACTCCACCGGAGCCACGGTCAAGGGTGCCGCCGTGGTGTTGACCAATACCGACCGCGGACAGGATCTGCGAACTCTCTCGACGTCGGGAGCGGGCTTCTACACCGCCACATCTCTCCCCCTCGGCACCTACACCGTCAAGATCGAGGCCTCGGGCTTCAAGACCGAGACCGTGACGCAGCTGGTTCTGCATGTCAATGACAAGCTCACCGTTAATGCGCAAATGGAGGTCGGAAGCGCGACGCAGGAGGTCAGCGTACGGGCGGATTCGGTCCAGCTGAACTTCCAGGATGCCACCTCGGCGACCCTGATCAGCGGCACCCAGGTGCGCGAGCTCCCCTTGAATAACCGCAATTATGAGCAGCTTGTGGCCCTGCAGCCGGGAGTCTCCTACGGCGGCGGCGACCAGCTCTATATCGGCCTCTCCAATCCAACCGGCGGCACCAACGCGGTCAACTTCTCCGTCAATGGCAATCGCAACAGCTCCAACAACTGGACGCTGGATGGAGCCGATAACGTCGACCGCGGGTCCAACCTCACGCTTCTGGCGTACCCCAGCGTGGACGCCATCAGTGAGTTCAAGACCCAGCGCGGGACCTTTTCGGCGGAGTACGGCCGCAGCGCCAGCGGCCAGATCAACGTCGTCACCAAGTCCGGAACCAACGACTTCCACGGCAGCGCCTACGAGTTCTTCCGTAACAACGTGTTCAACGCCATCCCGTACAACGTCTTCGGCACCGTCGCAGGAACCAGGCGTCCCGTGCTCCGCTACAACGACTTCGGCTACACCGTCGGCGGCCCCGTCATCCTTCCCAAGGTCTACAACGGCCGGGACAAGACCTTCTTCTTCTACTCGCAGGAGTTCCGCCGCGTCATCACGTACTCGCAATTCACCAACTTCGGCGTTCCCACCAAAGCCGAGCGTCAGGGCAACTTCGGGAGCGCTCTGGTCTGCGGATCGGTTAATGCCGCTGGCACCTGCGACAACGCCGGAACCACCCAGATCAACCCGGCGACCTTCTCTCCCCTGGCACAGGCCTACCTCAAGGATGTGTACGCGAACATTGCCGAACCCGGTGGCTCGGATGGGCACACGCTCGTCAGCAACCAGCGCAACCTCTACAACCAGACGCAGGAGATCGTGCGCATCGACCAGGCGTTCGGAAGAAAGCTGACCGGCTTCTTTCGCTTCATCAACGACAGCCTGCCCACAGTAGAACCCGGCGGCCTGTTCAGCGGCACCGGCTACCCCGGTGTGCAGACCACCTCGACCAACTCACCCGGCCGAACCTACCTCGGACACGCCACCTACGTCTTCAACCCCAGGCTGCTCATGGACGGCGGCTACGCCCTATCCACCGGCGCCATCGTCAGCGATCCAACCGGCCAGATCCTCTCCGGGAACTCGCCCGACATCAAGGCAACCCTGCCGTTCCCCGTTACCCTTGGCCGGATCCCTGCTCTCACCTTCAGCGGCGCCCAGGGAGTCGGCGGCTTTGGACCGTATCGCGACTACAACCGCAACCACAATGTCTTCGGCAACCTTTCGAGCACCTTTGGCCAGCATTCCCTGCGCATCGGCGCCACCTACAACCACTATCAAAAGACTGAAAACGCCGGTGGCGGTAACCAGGGCACCTTCGCCTTCTCCAATAACGGGGCGCTTCCTCTCTGTAAAGGGACTCCGCCCACCAACTCACCCTGCGCTCCGACCCAGGCGCAGACCGCCTTCAACTACCAGCAGTCCTTCGCCAACTTCCTCACCGGGTTTGTGAACAACTTCTCCCAGACATCGCTCGACCTGACCCCCGACGTCCAGAACAATTCGATCGAGCTCTTCGCCCAGGACGACTGGAAGGCGAGCCCGCGATTGACCCTGAACATCGGCGTCCGGTACTCCTACTTCCCGCAGCCCGTCGACAAAAGCCACCTGCTCACGACCTTTGATCCGGCCCTGTACAAGGCGGCGAACGCACCCACCATCGATAACCGGGGAAGCCTGTGCATCCCCGGCGCCCCGTGCTCTGCGGGAGTCACCCCGAACCCCTCCTATGACCCGTTGAACGGCATCAGCATCAACGGCAGGAACTCGCCCTACGGAGACAAGGTCGGACGCGCCGACACGCTCAACCTGGCGCCCCGGGTCGGCTTCGCCTTCGATCTTCTGGGCAACGGCAGAGCAGCTCTCAGAGGCGGCTACGGCATCGCGTACGACACCGCTCTCTACGGCATCTACGAACAGAACATCTTCGCCAACCCACCCTTCGTGCAATCCCCGAATATTCCCAATACCAGATTCGATAACCCGGCCCTGGGAACGGCCAGGCTCAACACCAACCCCATCGTTCTGCACAACACCAGCCCCAGCTTCACGACGCCGTACTCGCAGCAGTTCAGCCTGGACCTCCAGACTCAGCTGACGCCGAGCCTGCTTCTGGATACGGGCTACTTCGGCGACCTGGGTCGCCACCTGATCGGCATCGTCGACATCAACGAGGTGCCCGCCGGCGCCTATCTGGCCTCGGGGCTGCGCGATGCGGCCGGCAAACCGGTGCTCCAGATCAACAACGGCAATACACCGCTTCTGAACCAGCTCAGGCCGTACAAGGGCTACAACGCCCTCAACACCATCGAGCCCTTGTTCTCCTCCTCCTACAATTCGCTGCAGGTCTCCCTCCAGAAGCGCTTTGCCAGGAGTTCGCTGGTCGACGTGAACTACACCTGGTCGCGTGCCCTCACCAACGCCCAGTCAGACCGAAGCAGCGCTCCCCAGAACACCTACGACATACAGGCGGAGTACGGCCGCAGCTCGCTCGACCGCAAGCACATCCTCACCGCCGACTTCGTCTACGAGCTGCCCTTCCTTCGCGAGCAGACCGGGATCGTTGGACGCGTCGCCGGCGGTTGGGAGCTCTCGGGAATCGTCTCCATGAACTCCGGCCTCCCCTTCACGGCGACTATCAGCGACGGTCTTGACCCAGGAGGTCTCGGCATCCTCGGAGCAAGCGCTGCCGGTCCACGGCCGGATCAGATCGCCGACCCGAACTCAGGCCCGGGCCGTCACACGCTGCTCCACTGGTTCAACACGGCGGCCTTCGCTCCGGTTCCGAGCGGCCAGGTTCGCCCAGGCAACGCGCGCCGCGGCACGGTCAACGGCCCCGGCTTCCAGCGATGGGATCTGTCGGTTTACAAGAACATCAAGGTCTGGGAAGGCTCCTCCTTCCAGTTCCGCGCGGAGACCTACAACACCTTCAACCACACCAACTACGACCAGATCAGCACCTCAACCACCTCCAGCCTGTACGGCCGCGTCACGGCCACGCGCGATCCCCGCATCATGCAGGTGGGCCTCAAGTTCAACTTCTAGGCGACCGGCCCTCGCATCCTGCTGACTGGTCCAGCTGTGTTCCCGGAAGCATGTTCCCGCGTGTCCGGGGCAATTGGGTGCGTCCGAGGTCATTGGGTGCGAGCGGGGCATGCTTTTGCCCCCACCCGTAGCGGCGGGTAAAATGGGGATGTCTCATATCACACGGGCGAGCGCCCACGCATGTACCGCAACTGGAGGAATCTCTTTGGCGAAACGCGACCGTTTTCTCTTCACCAGTGAATCTGTAACCGAGGGTCATCCCGACAAGATCGCTGACCAGATCTCCGATGCTATTTTGGATGCCTGCCTGGAGCAGGATCCCTACAGCCGCGTTGCCTGCGAAACCCTGACCTGCACCGGCCTGGTCGTCATCGCCGGAGAGATCACCACCCAGGCCTACGTCGACTTCCAGACCCTGGTTCGCGCCACCGTCAACGAGATCGGCTACAACAACGCCCTCCACGGCTTCGACTCCAACACCTGCGCCGTCATCTCCACCATCAACAAGCAGTCGGGCGATATCGCCATGGGCGTCGATACCGGCGGCGCAGGCGACCAGGGCATGATGTTCGGCTACGCCACCAACGAGACCCCCGAGTTCATGCCCGCCCCAATCTCGCTCGCGCACAAGCTCTCGAGCAAACTCTCCGAGGTCCGCAAGTCCGGCCTCATGGCCTACCTCCGCCCGGACGGAAAGAGCCAGGTCACGGTCGAGTACGACGCCAACAACAAGCCCGTCCGCGTCGATGCCGTCGTGATCTCGACCCAGCACGCGGAGGAGATCGGCAACGATCAGCTCCGCGCCGACGTCCTCAAGCACGTCATCCAGGCCGTCATCCCCGCCGAGTTCCTCGACGCTGACACCAAGTACCACATCAACCCCACCGGGCGCTTCGTCATCGGTGGACCCATGGGCGACTCCGGTCTCACCGGCCGCAAGATCATCGTCGATACCTACGGCGGCATGGGCCGTCACGGCGGCGGCGCCTTCTCCGGCAAGGACGCGACCAAGGTCGATCGGTCAGCCGCCTACATGGCCCGCTACATCGCGAAGAATATCGTCGCGGCCCGCCTGGCCGATCGCTGCGAGGTGCAGCTCGCCTACGCCATCGGCGTCGCCGAACCGGTCAGTGTGCTCGTCGATACCTTTGGCACAGGAAAGGTGGACGAGGCCAAGCTCGAAAGCCTGGTTCGGTCCAACTTCTCGCTCAATCCGAAGGGCATCATCGAGAGCCTGGACCTCCGCCGGCCCATCTTCAAGCAGACGGCCGCGTACGGCCACTTCGGCCGCGAAGGCAAGGACTTCACCTGGGAGCGGACCGACAAGGCAGAGGCCCTCAGGCAGGGTGCCGGCGTCGCCGAGATGGAGACCGTCGCCCGCTAAACCCTCGCTGCGCTGCACATGAACGGGCACCCCAAAGGGAGGCGAGCTTTGGCTCGCCTGCCCTCGTTAACAAAGCGTTGGCTGACCACGTCCACCAGCCCGCCCGATCGCTGAGACCATCGCCGCTCAACACAGCACCGGCAGCAAGTCCTCATGGCGATGCCAACCGCGGCCTCAGCGTCACCACCACGATATGCGTCTCGGGCACCGGCGCCATCTCCACCGGGTCGAGCGCGGCCCGCACCTCGTCGGGCGTGCTCTTCACTTCGTCCGTATCGATCAGAACGTGCGTCGCTCGCAGCGCCTCCGCCGCCTTCCGAACCGCGGCCAGACCGTTCTCCGGAAACGGCATCGTCCAGTAGGAGGTCGTCTGCGAGAATTGGGCGGAGTCGCGGGTCATCACCAGACTTGCCCCCCCCGGCTCGGCTTGGTGAGCCGTGAGGAACGCGGCCACCCGCCGGTCCTTACTCCCGATCTCGTTCATCTCCGCTACCGTCCGCCGATCCTCCATCGTTCCGGCGACCAGATAGAACAGCATCGTCGCCGCCGCCACCGACGCGGCCATCTCGCCTGAGCCCGCCGACCGACGCATTCCGGTGACGATCAGAACCGCGAGCAGCGGCAGCAGAGCACCAAACGAGCGCAGGGCTGAGAAGCTTCCGATCGCCGGCAGGATCAAGCTGTAGACCAGCACCACCGTCGCCCCGAAGGCCGCGCCGCCGGCTATCTCCGGCATTGCAACAGCTTCGCCCCCGTCGCGCCGCCCCCTGTCGCGCCGCCATCCAAGGGCAGCGAGAAAGATCGCGCCAAACCCAAGCATCAGAAAGACAATGCGGTAGAGGATCAGCGGAAGCGCCGCGACGCGAATCTTGATCAGCTTCGCCATCCCCATCGAGAGCATGCGCCCGAGCGTCGCCGGCTCACTGTACCGGCTCATGTCGCCCAGATCCGTCAGAAACAGCACCTTCGACGTTCCCGACGGAAAGGCATGTCCGAGCACCGCATAGTCGATCATGTGCATCGGCGCCATGGCTGCAAAGAAGCCCGCCACCACCAGGGCCGCGTAGGCGGGCGAGGCTCCCTTCGTCGCTCCCGTTGTCGCTCCCGGCGCTCCCGATCTCCGCCGCAGCCACAGGACCACAAGCACCGGAACGATCAGAAGCACCGCATCGTTTCGAATCGTGTTCGCGACGGCAAGACACACCCACGCCAGCGCGTCCTCCCCGTAGCTGCGGAAGCGCACACGGAACAGGGCCAGAAACCATGCCACCGCGGCAGCATAGAACAGCGCCGAATCCGGCGTGATCGACCCGATCCACATCGGCGGCAGAACGAGGCACAGCAGGTAGCTCGCGCACGCGATGCGGCGGTTCCCCGTCGCATCGATCGCGATCTTCCACGCTGCCAACGAGAGCACCACACCCATCCCCGTTGCGATCACGATGCTGCTATGCAGCGTCACGCCACCGAACGGCTTCGCCAGCAGAAGGAAGAAGCTCGTGCCAGGCAGCCAGTACTCAATGCCGTGGGTCGGCACATGCAAGTCATCCATCTGAAAGTCGTACAGAAAATTCTCGGTGAACCCATGATGGTTGCCGAGCGATTCGGCCAGGGCCAGGTACGAGCAGGAGTCGGGCGTCCCGCAAAAGGTCATATGGAGGCCGAACCATAGCCGAACCAGGACCACCGCAGCAGTGCCGGCCAGCGCAAGTGCCAGCGTTCGATCTCGTCTCTGCCCAGCCATCAGCGGCATCCGCGTATTGACCCTCGGTGTCTTTACCTTCTGTCCCGTGCCTCTTCGACCCTCACTATAGCCTAGCCAGAGAGGCTCGGACCCCTCACCTGCCGGGCACAGTCGCCATCCCCGCAGAACATCTCCACCGTGCCGATCCTGGGAGACACATGGTCCTGGACACGGCCTGTCGCGACCGTCTCCTCGCCAGCCACATCATCCGGCGTATAAGGAAAATGCGAGCCCGACGCGCTGGCCCGCGGATCGCATCAGACGTGCATCCGCTCCCAATGTTCGCTACCCTGTGATTGATCAGTCCCACCCCAACACGGTGCCTCCATGCATATCCGGTCAGAGTTCGACATCCAATTTCATCTCCCGTCCCCCACGCCCATGATCGCTCTGCTGGAGGCGCACCCATCGCTCGATTCACTGCTGGTGCAGCCTGAGGAGATTCACATCGAACACATCGAGGCCGGCGTCGCCACGCCACTCACGCCAAAGGGCTACCTCGATTCCTTCGGCAACCGCTGCCTTCGCTTTGCCGCTCCCGTCGGCTCCATCCGTCTCTCCGGCAACAATGTCATGGATCACGCCGGCCTTCCCGACGAGATCCGCACTGAGGCGAAGCAGGCGCCGGTCGATGCTCTTCCCAGCGAGACCCTGCAGTTCCTGCTTGCAAGCCGCTACTGCCAGGTGGACCAGATGGGCGCCATCGCGAACGACCTCTTCGGCGCCACCACCCCCGGCTGGGCCCGCGCCATCTACATCCGCGACTGGGTCCACAACCACGTCTCCTTCAACTACATGACGGCGCGCCCCACCAAGACCGCCATCGACGTCTTCACCGAGCGCGTCGGCGTCTGCCGCGACTTCCAGCACCTTGCAATTTCGCTTACCCGCGCCATGAACATCCCTGCCCGCTATGTCACCGGTCAGCTGGGCGACATCCGCATCCCCTTCTCCGGCCCGGGCGACTTCTCCGCCTGGTACGAGGTCTTCCTCGACGGCCGCTGGTGGACGATGGACGCCCGCCACAACGTCCCCCGCATTGGACGCATCCTCATGGCAACCGGTCGCGACGCAACTGACGTCGCCATCACCACCAGCTTCGGCGTCGCCAACCTCACCAGCTTCTACGTCGAATCGAACGAAGTCGACTCCGTCGGCAACAGGGTTCCGCTGCCACAGTACATGTCGACCGGCGAACCCGTCCCCGTATCCGCCTAGAAATCCTCACAGGGCTTATACAAAAGAGAGTCACGTGGGCCAGGCTCATTCCTCAGTGCGCCTTCTCTCCACTCGAAAACGTCGCCCACGGCCCCGCCTCCATGTCCTGCAGAATCGGCCTCTGCCAGGCGAACTCCGGGTGCGCGTTCAGAAAGGGCTCCACCCTAAAGTCCTCCCCGCACGGATGTCCCGCACGCGCCCGGAAGCTCATCTTTGCGGCCATCTCCGCCGTTATTACTTTGCCCGTCACCGCTCCGCTCGGGGCATACGGCGGATTCCCCCACACGGGCTCCCCCTCCTTCGACTCTTCCTCATGCCCGCACAGGCTCCGCTTGTTCGCCCGTTGCTGGTGCTCGAAGCTGTCCTCGTGATCGGAAAGATACGCCTCCGCCACCGTGGCATCGATCTTTCCCATGTGCTGCTGGATGAACTCCTCCGCACGCACGTGCCTCGCGTTCATGGAGCTCGACAGATTCTTCGGATTGAACCCCGGCGTGTCATCGCGAATCAGATCCGGATCGGCCACGAAGTTCGAGGAGACGAAGTACCCGTCCCTCTTCCGCAGCAGCGGCGTGTGCCTCAGCCCCAGCTCCAGGTACGCGATCTCGCCCGTCTTCCGGTCGCCGATCATCCAGCTGTTCGCGTACCCGCCATTGTTCCCGTCGCGCAGGATCGTGGCATACTCGTCGATCGATCCGGCATACTGCATCGCCTTGCGCGATCTTTGAAACTCCGGAACGCCGTTCACGTCGAAGCCCTTCGCCATCGGCAGCGTCGTCTCCGTAATCATCAGCCCCGCCGAGTTGACGCCGAAGTCATCCTGGCTCGTGATCACGCCCGGCGTCCCGTCCATCAGGATGCGGTGCCCCTGCTTCGGCACGATGTCGAAGACCACCGTCCATCGCTCGCCCTCCGCGTAGCTCGACCAGTTCGAGTGCGCCATCACGATCTTCCCGTCCCTGGTCGCCCTTCCCGTCGCGACGAACGCGCTGCACTTGCCCGGCGCCACCGCCATCGGAGGATTCGGCTTGCCTTCTATCGCGTTCCTCATCGGCAGGTAGTACTCGCTCAGCTCGAGAATCCCGTTCAGCGCTACCACGTCCCAGACATCCTTCGTCGATCCGGCCGCCCTCATGCCCTCGGCGATCCCTTCGAGCTCCGCCCTGTACTCCTCGTTGACGTGCGGCCACAGCACCGTGCGCCCCGCCTCGCGAAAGTAGGCCCAGTCCTTCCCGAGATCGTGCCTGTTCTCCAGCTCGTAAACCTTGAGGTTGTCCTCGATCGCATCCTTCAACATTGAGCCGTGCTGGTACCCGATCTCCCGCGGCGTTCCCTCCAGGTGCACGTACGTCCATCCATCCCGCTCAAAGCTCCACGCCTGGCTGCTCATGCCGAGCGGGATGCGCAACCCGGGACGCGCAATCTGCGCCCGCAACGTCTGCCCCGCTACCGGGGCAAGCACCGCTGGCAGGAGTACAAGAGCTCTGAATCGGAGGCGCATCGGACAATCTCCTGGCAGGGGAATAGCAGCAGCATACCTCACCACATCCCCGTCCCTTTCCGGAGTGTCGACCGCACGCGTTCGCGGGAGGATACTGGATATGCAGACCTCGATGACGACGACCACGCCCACCTCCCCCCTTGCGCCCCAGCCCACACGGGAGATCCACGACGCAACCCCGGCCTCCGGTTCCGCCTCCGCGCAGAAGATCCCCAGCCTCTTCGCCGGAAAGGCCTGGCAGCAGGTGCTCGCCCGCGATGCATCGGCCGACGGCCAGTTCGTCTACGCCGTCAAGTCGACCCACATCTTCTGCCGTCCGAGCTGCCCCAGCCGCCGGCCCACCCGCAAGAACGTCAGCTTCTACCCCACACCGGCCGCCGCCGAGGCCGCCGGATATCGCGCCTGCAAACGCTGTGAGCCGTCGCTCGCTGAACCGCGCGTCGATCCCCAGGCGGGGGCCATCGCAGCCGTCACCGGATACCTCACGGCGCACGCAACCGAGCGCACCCGGCTCGCGGACGTCGCCCGGGCCACCGGCGTTCCGCGGCTCACCATCCTGCGCGGCTTCCGGCGCGTCCTCGGCGTCAGCCCCGGCCAGTTCGCCAAGACCCAGCGCCTGGCGGCCTTCAAGGACCGGCTCAAACCCGCCGCCACACACCGCTCCCCGCGCGTCACCGACGCCATCTACGACGCCGGCTTCGGCTCCTCCTCGCGCCTCTACGAGAACAGCTCTGCGACCCTCGGCATGACGCCGTCCGCACTTCGCGGCGGTGCTCCCGCGCTCACCATCCGCCACACCCTCGCAAGCTCCCCGCTCGGCCGCACCCTGGTGGCGGCCACCCCCGCCGGCATCTGCGCCATCGCCTTCGCCACCTCCGACGCCGTCCTTCGCCACGACCTTCGCGACCGCTTCCCCAAGGCCACGCTAGTCCAGGAGAGCCCGCAGGAGAGCATCCGTGAAGGCTTCCGGGAAAGCTCCCCCGCATCAGGCTCCGGCGCTCGCAACTCCGCCGCCGGCCACTCCGCCGCCGGCCACTCCGCCGCAGACGCAGAGGTTGACCCGCAGTCCACGTGGATCGCCGACGCGGTCCACTTTGTCCTCAGCCAACTCTCCGAGCACCCCGTCGCCGCCACCTTCCCCATCGACGTCCGCGCCACCGCCTTCCAGCATCGCGTCTGGGAGGCGCTCCAGGCGATCCCGCGCGGTCAGACCCGCAGCTACGCCCTGCTCGCCGAGACCATCGGCCAGCCATCCGCCGCCCGCGCCGTCGCAACCGCATGCGCCGCGAACCCAGTCGCCCTCGCCATCCCATGCCATCGCGTGGTCGGCTCCAAAGGAGCCCTCACGGGATATCGCTGGGGTGTCGACCGCAAGGAAAGAATACTCGCGGCGGAGGCTCGTTGAAGCGCCTCCAGATCGATCGAAGTCGCAACCTCGGACTTGGAAGGTCTACGGGACACGCCGCGTTGGCGCCCCGTGTCCCCTCGCCCGAAACTTTCAGCACCCAGCCGTGTCTCCTCCGCAAACAGAGCAGCCCCTGCAGCCCTCCTCCCCTGTCCGGCCCCATGGAGACGCCTAGGTGACTTCCATGAGCCGGTCCAACGCCCGCCCGAGACCGCAGCGGCCTGTGCCAAGGATCCTGGCTGCCCGCGACCTCGCCCCCACGCCGATCGCGCAGATCACGCCCACCCCGGCCGCCGCTCCCGCCGCCTCCCGAAAACCCGCGCTTCCCGCGCTCAGCGGCATCCGCACCGTCCTCGCAATTCTCATCCTGTTCTTCCACTTCACGCCTCCGCACCTCGATATCCTCCACCCCATTATCGACAACAGCTTCATCTTCGTCGGCACCTTCTTCCTCATCTCCGGATTCATCCTCACCTACAACTACGACGACCGCGCCCTAACGCTCAGCAAGCGCGACTTCTGGCTCGCCCGCTTTGCCCGCCTCTACCCCACCTATGCCTTCGTCCTTCTGCTCTCCGCACCTCTGCTCTTCTTAGAGTGGCAAAGCCGCCCGCACGCTGAGTTCTGGACCGGCCTCGTCGTCACGCCCCTCCTTCTCCAGGGCTGGAGCCCCTCCCTCGCGACCTTCTGGAACACCGTCGCCTGGACGCTCTCGGCCGACCTCATGCTCTACCTGCTCTTCCCCTACCTGCTCAGCCTGTGGGCGATCCGCGGAGCCTCTCTCAACACCCCGGCCCGCCTCATCGCCGTCATGCTCGGCCTCTGGCTGGTCGGCATCTCTCCCCATCTCTACTACCACTTCGCCAACCCCGACCACCTCTCCGCGCCGGCCGACCGCTTCACCAGCACCGTGTGGATGCGCGTCCTCAAATACACCCCCGCCGCCTACCTGTGCACGTTTCTCGTAGGCCTGGTGCTGGCCAAGCTCCACGCCCTCGTCAACCTCACGCCGTGGCGGCGCTTCCTGCTCTCGGCGCTTGGCCTCACCGTCATCCTCACCTTCTTCTACGTCGGCGCGCCCCACGTCCCCTACGTCATCATCCACGGGGCGCTTCTGCTCCCGTTCTTCTGCCTTCTCCTCCTCGGCCTCAGTGGTCCCAACCCCATCACCACCATGTTCGCGGCCAGACCGCTCGTGCTCCTCGGCGAAGCCACCTTTGCCCTCTACCTCCTGCACTTCAACGGCTTCGAGATGATCCACAACTACCACCTCCCGGAGCGCCTTCACGTCACCGCCCTCGACCCCTGGATCTCGTACCTCCTCATTATCGCGACCGCCTATGCGACCGTTCACCTGGTCGAGAAGCCCGCGCAGCGAGTGCTTCTCCGCCGCTTCGGCCGCAAGCCCCACGTGGGCTCAGCGTTCCAGGCCGGCATCCAGGATAAGCAGGCAGCCCCTATCTCCCTCCCCGGCTAGCTCCCCACGTCGGCAGACCAGGCCCCCCGTAAAACCGCAGGCCGGTCACACTCGTTGCTCTCCCGAACGAAGAAGAGCCCCGCCGAAGCGGAGCTCTCTCCTAACCGCAAGCAGGGGCTTACGGGTTTACGATCTGCGTCGCATGTACGCCGTTCGCAACCGCAGCCGCGCATGTCGGAAGCGCTGAAGCCGGGAAAGGCTGGTTCTGGATCTGCTTCAGACTTCCGTTGTGCGGGTCGAGCTGCAGCCCTGAGACCGTTCCCGCCGCGCTGTTCGAGGTGTAAAGGTAGATCCCGAGCGCTGGCTCGATCGTGGCACAGGTGGGATTCGTATCCAGCTGCGTGTTCCCAGACCCAACCGAACCGGACGGCGTGCCCGTCGACGTGTCAATCGCGTACGCTCCGATCGTGCTCGAGTTGAAGTTCGTAACGTACAGGTACTTGCCGCGCGGGTCGACGATGACGTTAACCGGAAACTGCCCAGTCGCAAACGGTCCGTTCACCATCGGAACCAGCGATCCACCAGTCCCGACAATGTACCCGATCAGCTGGTTCGACACCTGGTCGGTGACATAGACAAACCGCGCCGTCGGATCCTCAGCGATCCAGCTCGGCGTGACACCGGCCGGATACCCGTTCAAACGCGTCGCCCCGGTCCGCACAGGCGTCAGGGTGCCGGTCGCCTTGTCCTGCGCAAACGCGAGCACGACGCCGCCCGGCCCGGTTCCGCCTCCAGGCGTCGGTACCGTCTCGCGATCCAGAACGTAGACGAAGTTGTTGAAGCCGCTCGCAACGATACTCACGGGGCTGTTACCCACATTGATCGAGGTCGCGGACCCGAGATTGCCATCCGCGTTGATGGGAAATACAGTCACAAGCCCAGGACCCGGAAGCGCCGTCGTGAATCCCGGCTGGTAGGTCGAGGTGACGTATAAAAACTTCCCCGCCGGATCGATCGCTGCCGCCGTCGGAAAGCTCCCGATCACGTTGTACGTCTTCTGCGCATACAGCTTGCCATCGGTCCCGATCCCGTACGACACCACGACCGAATCGTCGCGAAAGACCACGTACAGAAACTTCGCATTGGGCGCCGTCACCAGCGTGACCGGATTCTTGTTCGCCGTAGTCACCGGCGAGTCGGCCAACTGCTGCAGTGCACCCGATTGATAGTCGACCTTGTACGCGTTAATCACACCCGTCGCCGACCGTGTCGAGGCCGTCACATACAGGAACGCGACCGTGTAGTCGCGGCTGCAGGCCGTGATGCCGAGTCCTAGAGCCAGAGACACTACCGAAGCCGTTGCAAACCGGCCCATCCTGTTCAACACCATGCGCTTCTCAGCTCCCGTGCAGGTCCTTCGACCGCCCGATCCGTACTTCCCAGAGATTCCTTTAACTTCCAATCGCCGCGCCATGCTCCTGGGACAGCCTTCGCCCCGGCACGCAGACGCACCGCTAATACACGTTGCCGCTTACCGCCAGGCAGGTCGCCACGCCCGTCGCCGTGAACTTCGATACCCGCGCCAGGTCCGATAGCTGCCCCGTATTCTGGTTGATGATCTTCCCCGTGATCGTCCCGTCCACACTGTTCGAGGTGTAGACATACTGATTGGTCGGATCCTCAACCATGCACACCGGCCCGGATCCCGTCGGGTAAGGATTGTTCGAGTCCGGAACCTGCTGCAGCTTGCCGGTCGTCGACTCGATCGAGAATGCGGAGATGGTGCTGGCCGTGTTGTTCGAGTTCGTTGTCAACTGGTTTAGCACGTACAGATAGCGTCCGCGATTATCGGTCAACGACCAAACCGGATTCGACGTCAGAGGGAGGTTGTTCACCGGTCCGCCCGTCAGCGAATTCAGAGCACAGTTCGCCCCCGGCGTGTACGGCAGAATCTGCCCTCCAGGACTGACCACCGTCCCGTTCTGAACCACCGGAGCCGCGTCGGTGAGAAATACATATGACCCGCCAGCATTGATCGACGTCAGCCGGCCCGCGTTGGTGAAGATCTCGGAATTGGTCGTCTGGGTCAGCTGTCCGGTGCTCGTGTTCTCCGTGTACGGAAATATCGAGTTCGTCGCCGAATCCAGCGTGTACAGGCACCCGCCACCGCCCGTCTTGATCATCGTCGGCCGCCTGCCCACGGGAAAGTAGTTCAGGTTCACGCCCGGATTAGCCGGATTCTTGATCTGGTTGTTCGTCACCAGGGAGAGCCGTCCCGTGTTTGGGTCGATCGCAAAAACCGTGATCGCTCCAAGCCCCTGCGCCGCATAGGTCGTTCCCGCTGGTGCCAGGCTGTCTAGCACGTACAGGAAGTTGCCCGAGCTGTCGTTCGCCGCCCACACCGGCGTCTGCCCCTGGCTCGTAAACGACTGCTGAAACGTCAGGATGCCGTCTCCGCCCACGCTGAACTCGGCGATGTTCTGCCCACTCAGCTGCCCCTGCGCGTTGGTCGCGCCGACGTTGATCACATACAGATACCGTCCGCCTGGCTTAACCACGATCATCTGCGGATTGGTGCCGCTTGATTGAAAGGGAGAGTGTGGAACCGCCGTCAGATTTCCCGTGAAGTTGTCGATCTTGAAGCCGGCAATCTGGTTGTACTGCGTTCCCGGTACCCACAGAAATCCAATCGTGCCGCCGCCGCACGCCGTCATGCCCAGGCCCACAGCAACCGACGCCGCGAGAGCCATTGTCAAACGGCGAAACCTGTTCAACTTCATGTGCTTCCTTTGTTCCTGCGCAGCCGCGGTCATAGATCGAGGGTCTTAGATCGAATAGATCGAGCAGATAGCAAGGAGATCCTGGGATTGCATTTCTATTACTTATTGTAGAAGCTGCGGCATGTTTGTGCCACCTCGCTTGGACGGTGCGATCTGCTCAAGCGTCACCTCGGCAATGGATGTTGCAAACGCTTGCACGCCTTGACAGCGTAAGACACGGAAGGCCCGCGAAGCCCCCCCCGCAAAGCCCGGGAGCCATCTTCGACCGCACCTCGCCACCCACCCAAAGCAGAGGCCCGAACCTCCGCCAGGGCCTCCTCTCAAGGCGCTCTCTAAGTCGCTCGCCCTCGTTCCTGCGCAGCTCGTCCGATGCAGAACGAGCTACCAGGTGCGGCAGGCGTTGGCCGCAACCATCGGCTGCCCGGCCTTGCATCCAAAAGCCCTTCCGAACTCCTCGAAGTTCTGCACCGTGCCCTTCCACCCGCCACTCGCCCGAACTGTGCGGATCCGTCTTCGCCAGCACCCGCGCGCTCTGCTCCGTCGCGTTCTGGCACCACACCTGGCCGAACGAAATGAAGAACCGCTGCGCCGGCGTGTACCCGTCCTTCTTTCCCCCATAAAACCCCGCGCCCGGTCCGCCGCCCTTCGCGATCGTCTCCATCAGCGCCTGGTAGGCGATCCGTATGCCGCCATTGTCCGCCGTGTTCTCCCCCAGCGTCAGGTGCCCGTTCAGCTTCTGTCCCGGAGCCACCTCGAAGCCGTCATACTCCTTCGCCGTGCACTCCGTACGCTCCTTGAACTTCGCCAGGTCCTCCGGTGTCCACCAAACGCGCACATTGCCGTTCAGGTCGTACTTCGATCCCTGGTCGTCGAAGCCGTGCGTCATCTCGTGCCCGATCACAACACCGATCCCGCCAAAGTTCACCGCCGGGTCCATGCTGTTATCGAAGAACGGCGGCTGCAGAATTCCGGCGGGGAAGTTGATGTCATTCTGCGGCGGGTTGTAATATGCGTTCACCGTCGGCGGCGTCATCCCCCACTCGCGCTCGTCCACCGGCTTTCCCAGCTTGGCCAGGTTCCGCTTCTCCTCAAAGAGGAGATTCCGGTCGGCATTCCCCAGCAGATCGTCGCGCTTCACCTCCAGCTTCGAGTAGTCGCGCCACTTCTCCGGATATCCGATCTTGTCGCGGATCGAGTCCAGCTTCTTCCGCGCCTCCACCTTGGTCTCCGCACTCATCCAGGGCAGCTGCTTGATGTCCTCGGCCATCGCAGCCTCGAGCGCCTTTACCAGCTTCTCCATGTTGTCCTTCGCGTCCGGTGGAAAGTTCTTCTTCACCCAATCCTGCCCCACCGCCTCTCCCAGAGCCGCATCCGTGAGCCGTGTGCAGCGCTTCCATCGCGGCTGCTGCTCCTTCTGCCCATTCAACGTCTGGTTGAAGAACGCGAAGTTCTCCTGCTCAAACGGCTTCGACAGCAGGGCTGCCGCGGGGTGGAGCGCGTGCCAGCGAAGGTAGCTCTTGAGTGCCTCCAGCTTCTCCGTCTAGATCACGGAGTTCACCGTCTTCACGTACCCCGGCGAGCTCACGTTCAACGTCTTCACCTCGCCGAAGCCGATGCCCTTCAGGTACTGCTGCCAGTCGTAGTCCGGGCTCAGCTGCTGCGTGTCGGCCACGGTCAACAGGTGGTAGCGGTTCGCGGGGTCGCGCATCTCGACGCGCCCCATCGATCCCTTCGCCAGCGTCGTCTCGATCCGCATCACGTCGGCCGCTTCCTTGGCCGCAACCTCCTGCGTGTCGCCCAGGAGCACGAACATCTTCGTCACATGGTCCACATATTGGCTGCGAATCTTCTTGCTGCGATCGTCGTCGGTTAGATAGTAGTCGCGATCCGGAAGCGTCAGACCGCCCTGTCCCGTCACCGCGATCTGCTGCTTCGAGTCCTTCTGATCCTGCTGCACGCCGATCCCAAAAAAACCGCCGCCGGCATACTTCTCGAGCGCCATCACGTTGAATGCGGCCAGATCCTTCGCGCTCTTCAGAGCGGCAATGTCGTCGAGGTACGGCTGCACCGGCTTCGCCCCAAGCTTGTCAACAGTCTCCGTGTTCATGCACGCGGCGAAGTAGTCCCCGTACTTCTTCTGCAGCTGCGTCGTCGGCGCGTCCGCCGCAGCCTTCAGATCGCTGTAGAGCAGGTAGTTGTTGCGCTCCGCCAGCTCGTTGAAGCGACCCCACCGCACCTGGTCCGCCGGTATCGGATTGTTCTTCACCCAGTTGCCGCAGGTGTACTGGTAGAAGTCAGAGCAGGGATCGGCCGTCTTATCGATCGCCGACAGATCGAAGATGATCGGCTTCTTCGGGACCGAGGTCGGACCATCGGCAGTGTCGCGCGCGGTAAACGTCTGCCCAAGGCTGAAGCCGCTGGACAGTATCAGAAAAGCAGCAAGGGACCTACGGTGCATGTGAGCCTCAAATTTTCGTTCGTAAAACCAGGGATTCTGCATGGACGTTCGAGCCTCGCGGGAAGACGCCCCCCCCATCCGCACAAAAGCATAATCCGATCGAGGCAGATCGCGCCACGCCCTCAGGTTCCTGAAGATCTGAAGAGGTTGTCCGGACAGCCGGCCCCGACAACCTCCGTCAGCCCCTACCAGACCCGGCAGGCATTCGCCGGCGTCATCGGCTGCCCGGCCTTGCACCCAAACGCCTTCCCGAACTCGTCGAAGTTCTGCACGCTTCCGTTCGTCCTCCACTGCCCGCTCGAGTGCGGATCCACCTTCGCCCGCACCCGCGCAACCTGCTCCCTCTGGTTCTCGCACCACACCTGGCCGAAGCCGATGAAGAACCGCTGCGCCGGCGTGAACCCATCAATCTTCGCCGTCTGCGCCGCGCCGCCCTCCTTTGTTAGCGTCTCCATCAGCGCCTTGTATGCGATGTGAAGGCCGCCGTTATCCGCCGTGTTCTCCCCCAGCGTCAGCTTTCCATTCAGCTTCTGCCCCGGAGCCACCTCGAAGCCGCCGTACTCCTTCACCTCGCAGTCTGTGCGCTCGTCGAACTTCTTCTTGTCCTCCGCTGTCCACCACATGCGCACGTTGCCCTGCGGATCGTACTGGCTTCCCTCGTCGTCGAACCCATGCGTCATCTCGTGCCCGATCACGACGCCGATCCCGCCGAAGTTCACCGCCGGATCGATCTTGAAGTCGTAGAACGGCGGTTGCAGGATCCCCGCCGGGAAGTTGATGTCGTTCTGCGCCGGGTTGTAGTACGCGTTCACCGTCGGCGGCGTCATCCCCCACTCCTTCTCGTTCACCGGCTGGCCGATCTTCGCCAGGTCGCGGGCATCGTCGAACTTCGCCTGCCGCTGCAGGTTCCCGATCACGTCGTCGCGCCTCACCTCGAACTTCGAGTAGTCGCGCCACTTCTCCGGATACCCGACCTTGTCGCGAAACGAGTCCAGCTTCTTCTTCGCCTCCACCTTGGTGGCGTCGCTCATCCAGTCCAGCTGCTTGATGTCCTCGTTCAGCGCCCGCTCGAGCGCCGCCACCAGCTTCTCCATGTTGTCCTTCGCCGCCGGCGGAAAGTTCTGCGCCACCCAGTCCTGCCCCACCGCCTCTCCCAGCGCCGCATCCGTCGATCGCGTGCATCGCTTCCACCGCGGCGTCTGCTCCTTCTGCCCCTGCAGCGTTGCCGCGAAGAACTCGAAGTTCTCCTTCGCAAACGGCTCGCTCAACGACGGCGCATACCGGTGCACGGTGTGCCAGCGCAGGTAGCTCTTCATCGTGGGGATATCCGTGCCTCGGATCACCTTGTTCATCGTGCGGAAGAACTCCGGCTCCGCCACGTTCACCGTTGGCAGCGAGCTCTCGCCCTTCGCCGCCAGGTACGTCTTCCACTGGAAGTCCGGCGTCAGCGTCTGCAGATCCGCGACCGTCATCACGTGATACACGTTTGCCGGCGTCCTCTGGTCCACGCGCGGCATCGATCCCTGCGCCAGCGCCGTCTCCACCGCCATCACGTTCTTCGCCTCGGCCGCCGCCTTCTCGGGCGAGTCCCCCAGCAGAGCGAACATCTTCGTCACATGCGCGACATACTGCTCGCGAATCTTCGCCATCCGTTCATCACTCTGGAGGTAGTAGTCGCGATCCGGCAGCGACAACCCGCCCTGCGCCAGCTCGCCGATCACCCTGCTCGCGTCCTTCTGATCCTGGTCCGATCCGAAGCCGAACAGGAACCCCTGCCCATACTGGTTCTCCATTCCGCCCAGAAGCGCCGCCAGCATCGCCTTGTCGCTCCATCCATCGATCGTCTTCAGCGTTGGCTCAATCGGCTTCGCCCCCAGCTCGTTCGCCCGGTCCACATTCATGCACGCCGCGAAGTGGTCCCCGTATTTCCTCTGCAGCGGCGTCTTCGGCGCTTCCGCAGCCGCCTTCAGCTCGTTGTACAGCAGGTACGCGTTGCGCTCACCCAGCTCGTTAAACCGCCCCCACCGCACCTGGTCCGCCGGGATCGGGTTGTTCTTCTTCCAGTTCCCACAGGCGTAGGTGTAGAAATCCGTACACGGATCGGCCGTCTTGTCGAGCGCCGACAGATCGAAGCTGATCGGCGTCTTCGGCGCCACCGACGGTCCCGGCGCGACCTCGGCTGGGTGGAAGGCCTGCCCAAAACATACGCTGCCGGACAGCGCAAAACCGTAAACGAAAGACTTGAAAGCCATGACTCTCCCTGGGGAACAAAACGTCCCCGGCCCCGCAATTGAGGCAGATCCAACCTACACTCCCGCACTTCGCCCACACAAGAGAGACACCGCTCCTCAACCCGCAGCCGCCCCGAGATCAGCCTCACACGCACGAAAAAACGGGATCGGCGCGAACGCCCAATCCCGCTTCTGAAATCGCTCCCGCCGCCGGTCTAGAAGAGCTTCAGGTGAATGGTCAGATACTTCTTCGGATCCTGCCGGATCGTCGTCACCAACGTCGTGCTCTCGGTCAGCAGCTTGTTCAGATTCGTGTAAGCCGTGTTGTCCGTCGCTAGCCTTCCCAGCGTTCCGCGGCCATTCTCGACCCCCGCCACCAGCGAGTTCACCTGCGTCATCGTGTCTTCGATCTGCTTCCGGAACTTCGGATCGTTCACCAGCAGCCCGATCGCTCCCTTACCCTGGTTCGCATCCGTCAGCAGCTTGTTCGCCTGCGCCAGCGTCGCGTTCAGATTGTTGTAGAGCGTATCGTCCTTCAGCAGCTTACCCGCCGTCCCCTGGCCGTTCTGCAGACCCGCGACCAGGCTATCCAGCCGGCCCACCGCCGAGTTCAGACGGTTGTACATCGCGTCGTCGCTCACCAGCTTGCCCACGGATCCCTTGCCGCTGTTCAGATTCACCGTCAGCTTGTGCAACTCGTCCACCGTGCCATTCGCCTTGTTATACAGATCGGGATTATTGATCAGCTGCCCCACCGATCCCTTTCCGTTCTGCAGGTTGTCGACGATCGTATTCATCTTCGCCAGAATCACGTTCAGGCTCTCGATCGTTCCCTGGCTCGCCTTCACCACGTCCTGCAGGTTCGGCGTCTCCAGCGTCTTCAGCTCGTCGCCCGTCTGCAGCTCCGGCCCCACGGCGTACTGGCTGTTGATGTCGACCACCGTGTCGCCTAGCACGCCCACCGTGCTCAGCGACGCCTTCGAATCCTTCTTGAGATTCTTCTGGTACTTCGTATCCAGCTTCATCACGGTCTGCACCGGCGTCAGCTTCCGTGCCGGATCGTTGGTCACGGCGATGCTCTTCACCGTTCCGATCGTCACCCCTTGCAGCTCCACCGCCGCGCCCTCTTTCAGGCCGGCCGAGTTCTCAAAGTAGGTCGTCACCGTGATCTTGTGCGAAAAGATCCCCAGACCCGACGAGCTCGTCATCAGGAACAGCAGCGTCACCAGGACCACCGCCGCAACCAGAACAATCACGCCTATCTTCAGCTGCGACCATCGAACCTCCTGCTGGCTGGGCATATCTCTCCTGGACCTCGATCCTCCAACTCAGCAAACGTCCTTCTCTTGACGAGACGCTTCGTCCACTCGTTCCCAACGCTTACATAACGCTGAGAATACACGACCTGAAACATCGCTTGCCAAAGGCGGCGAGCGACACCGGTACACCTTCAGCAGATGCCGGATCCGGGGGACGGGGTTCAGAAATTGCCCGCACCGCTCCTCCGCTCATCCCTCCAGCACCACCACCGCCATCGCCATCGCCCGGCTGTGCGTCAGGCTCAGCGAAGTTCGCTTCATCCCCATCTCCAGCGCCAGGGCTCGCGCGCGCCCGCTCCAGTGCAGCGTTGGCCGCTCCCCGGGCAGCCTCCGCACCTCGATCTCCCTCCATCCCACACCCCGGCTGATGCCTGTCCCCAGCGCCTTCGCGCCCGCCTCCTTGGCCGCAAACCGCGCCGCCAGGCTCTCCGCCGGATGCTTCTTGCGCATGCAGTACGCCACCTCACCCGGTGTGAAAATCCTCTCCAGAAACCGCTCCCCGTACCGTTGGAGGCTCGCCTGCACTCGTGCAATCTCGATCAGATCCGTTCCCAGTCCAAGAACCATCGCCAATCCTTCCATCGAAGCGTCTGTGCCTCACCCACGCCGTGTACGCCCCGGTTCGTCAGGCTCACCGCACGTCACGTGACCACCGTACCCTAAGCCCGCCTAACGTCTTCGCCGCATCACCCGATAGAGGCACTATCGCCAAAGCATCGGCGAGGAGGTGTCAATGAAGCTACAGTCCCCCCGCATCGCCGCCCCTCTCCTTCTCCATGCCTCCACCACGCATCCGCTGCGCCAGGTTCTCTCCCGGCTGAAGCACAGGGTGGAAATAGCCGGAGCCTTTCTCCGGGAGCGCCGTCCGCCCACACCGCGGGACGCCTCACTCACCCTCGAGCTCTATCGGGATTCGAGCGAGGATCTCTACGTCGGTCTGGTCGCCTCCGGCCTCGATCTGTCCCGACCCGCCCACATCGCACTTGCCTCCCTGTGTACGCCCGATCCATCCCCGCCTCGGCCGGGCGCGTCCACCCACATCGAAATCCAGCTCGAGATCCGCTGCCTCGATACCCATCGAAACCGCTTCGTGCCCACCCTCGCCGTCTCCGCGTAAAGGGTCTCCGCCCGCCTCAGTGCACCAGCACCTGGTTCCCGCCCAGCTCCTTCACCGCATACAGCGCGCGGTCGCAGGACATGATCAGCTGGTCCCATCCACGCTCCTTCGACCGCAGCTCCGCCACGCCAAAGCTCGCGCGCACCTTGGCTCCTGGGTGGCTCTCGGCCAGGGGTTGCTTCTCTTCGAGGCAGCTTCGGAGCCGCTCGGCGACGATCGACGCCTCCTCCCACGCCGTGTTCGGCAGCAACACCACAAACTCGTCCCCGCCCAGCCGCGCCAGGTAGTCCCGCTCGCGCATGTTGGTCCCCAGGCAGATCGCAACCGCCAGCAGAACCGCGTCTCCGCAGTGATGGCCAAAGCAGTCGTTGATCTGCTTGAAGCCGTCAAGGTCGATCAGGATGGCCGACATCGGCTGCCGCTGCCGGCTGCTCTGCAGGATCTCGCGCTCCGCCGTCGTCTCGATCGCGCGCCGGTTCAGCAGACCTGTCAGAGGATCCGTCAAGGCCTGCAGCTCCAGCTCCTTCCGCAGACCCGCCGCGGTCATCCACACAAACGCGATCGTCACCGCGCCCTGCAGAACGGAGGTCGCCAGCAACGTCCAACTCAGCGCCGCTCCACCTTCCAGGTAGTTGTCCGGCGCGCCCAGGTACAACGTCCCCAGCGCCCGAACGAGGTTGTTCAGGCAAAGCAGGCTCAGGAGGACGCCCATCATCCATCCGGATGGCCGCAAAGCTCCCTTCGCCGTTCGAAAGACAAACAGGGCGCTCAATCCGAGCTGCACCGCCAGCACCAGGCTGTAGAAAAAAAGACGGTGCTGCGTATTCGGCTGCATGAGCCCAAACCTGACCTGGACCCCCAGCGCCAGCGCCGCCAGGCAGATCTGCAGCGGCCACTGGAAGGCCCTCCGTCCAAAGAACTCCGTCAGCCAGCGATGCAGAAACACATACGCCACCGAGAAGAACAGGCCGCCCGCACCGATCGACGCCCACACCGGAACCGACCCGCGAAGCGCGATCAGAACCGCTCCCATAAAGGCGTAAAAGGTGTAAAGCGGAAACCATCCCACACCCTTCATTCCCCGGTGAAGAAGCGAGTTCGCCACCGTCAAAACCGTGAACAGCCCCAGCAGCACAGCATGCTCAATGTGCAGCGTGTGCATGTCCATGCCGGGCTCCTCTCACCGTCTCGAAAATTGACGTCTCGAATTCGAAATACGGGCCCGGCCCTGCATCCGCGAGCGTTCAACCCCCCGGGGAGGGGAACATCGCAGCAAACCCTGTCCAGATCGGTCTCTCTTCACCTGTCAGGTCACGCTCTGTGTGCCCGTCAAGTCGCGCTCTTACACCCGTCACCGTGATGCTCGACTGGCGACCTGAAGACTTGGGGACCTGAAGACCTGAAGAACTTAAAATAGGTGCGCCGATTATCGACCATGTCGCATCACTCCGCAATGAATTTCCTCCCGCACCTCCCCCCGACCTGCTTCCGCATCCCCGATCAGCGCTCGAGCCGCATCACCGTAGGCCGGTGCCGCCAGCTGTCAGGGTCGCCGATCACCAGCACCCCCGGCTGCCATCCACCATGCGTCAACACCAGGCTCAGATGCGTCGCGTCCCGGGCCACGCGAAAGACCGGTTCGCTCACCGTCGCTCCCCTCGCCGCCACCTTCGACGTCAGCCGTACCCCGCTCAAACCACGTACCTCGTCCCATCGCCGGCCCTCCCCGTCTACCAGATAAGCCCGGATCAGCGCCTCCGCCTCCGGCCTCCCGCGGCCGTGATTCGTCATCCGGATCCTCACCCGAACCAGCCTCGCCCGCTCCTGTCCCCGCGCCTGGAAGCCCTCCACCTCGTCCGCTCCGGCAACCCCGAAGCACATCTCGTCGAAGCACTGCTCCTCGCCCATCGCCATCGATCGCTGCCGCGTCCGCAGCGAAACCGCCAGCAGCACCAGGAGGTACACCGACCACGTCCCGGCGATCCACGCGGCCCCCCTCTTCGCCCTCCGGCCGTCCCCACGCATCGCCGAGATCACGGTTCCCACGACCCCGATCAGCGTCCACAGCACCAGCCCCGCCAGCAGCAGCTCCGTCAGCCGCATACTCTTCCGCCCCGAGATGCCGCGCGCCGGCTGCGCCCAACCCCAATCCCCGCTCCCCGAAAACAACCCGCGCCCACCCTCACTGCGCCATCCGAACCCGCTGTCCGGCAAGCTCCGCAAGCAGCCGCCGCACCGCGCCCGAGTCGATCGCCCGCTCCGCCATCCCCACCCCCGAAACCACATCCGCAGCCATCCCCGCTGTCACCAGCACCGCCGCCGCATTCAGCACCACTACATCCCTCCGCGGCCCCTCCTCCCCCGCAAAGATCGCGCGCAGAATCGACGCATTCGTCCCCGCATCATCGCCGCGCAGCGCCTCGACCGCAGCCCGCTTCAAACCCACATCCTCGGGCGAAATCTCGCGCATCAGCACCTCGCCCCCGCGCACCTCCGCCATCCGGCTCCGCCCGCTGATCGAGAGCTCATCGATCCCCGCCTCCATGCCCTCGAACCGGAAATCGCGCCCGATCTCCCCATGCACCACCAGCGCGTGCGTCGTCCCCAGCAGCGCCATCGTCCTCGCCACCAGGTCCACCTGCCGCGGCCCATACACCCCCATCACCTGCCGCGAAGCCCCCGCCGGATTCGACAGCGGCCCAAACAGATTGAACACCGTCCGCACCCCCAGCGCCCTCCGCACCGGCATCACCACCCGCATCGCCGGATGCAGCGCCGGCGCATGAAGAAACGCAAACCCAAACCTCCGCAACGACTCCGCCGCCTCCATCGGCGTCAGATCCAGCGGCACCCCCAGCGCCTCCAGCACGTCCGCCGACCCGCACTTGGACGTCACCGCCCGGTTGCCATGCTTCGCCACCTTCGCCCCCGCCGCCGCCGAGACCAGCGCCGCCGCTGTCGAAATGTTGAAGCTCCCACTCGCATCCCCACCCGTCCCGCACGTGTCCACCAGCTCGTCCCGCTCCGCCTGGCTCAGAGGAAGCGTCGTCGCCGTCGCCCGCATCGCTTCCACAAACCCGGCAATCTCCTCCGGCGTCTCCCCCCGAGCCGCCAGCGCCCCCAGCAGCGCCGCAATCTCCGCGTCGGTCGGCGGATCCTTCAAAAGCCGCTCCATCAACTCGCGCGACTCCGCCCTCCCCAGCGTCTCGCGACCCTCCATTACCCTCCGTAAATGCGCCTGAATTCCCATCCCCAAAGCCTAGCAGCCCCGGGCAATCACCCGCTCTCCGCCTGCTTATCTCCTGGCTCTTTGCCCTTCTGCTTGTCCCAAAGAAGCGAAGCGCAGAAATCTGCTGTTGCCGTCGTGGTGTGTTGTTGCATTTGCGTTGCGGCCGTTGCATTTGCGTTGCGGCCGTTGCAGTTGCCGTTGCCCGCTCTCTTGCTTGTCATTCAGGAGCGAAGCGGAGGAACCTGCTGTTGCCGTTTCCGCTACTTCTCCTGAACCGCGTCTTACCTGTCTGAACTGTCCACACCCTCCTCCGTTTGCGACTCCTCCCTCCCTCCGCTAAACTTCTCCTCGCAGCCGAACATCGCAATCCGAGCCGCTCACGCCTTCACCCACGCCGCACCAGGGACACCGCCAGACCATGAAAATCCACGAGTATCAGGCGAAGGAGATCCTTCGCAAATCAAACGTCCCTGTCCCCTCGGGCGAGATGGCCACCACCCTCGAAGAGGCCGACACGGCCGCGAAAAACCTCTTCGCCCGCGGCAACGCCGTCGTTGTCGTCAAGGCCCAGATCCACGCCGGTGGCCGCGGCAAGGGCGGCGGCGTCAAGCTCGCCCGGTCGCTCGACGAGGCCAACGCCGCCTCCAAGGCCATCCTCGGCATGCAGCTGGTAACTCATCAAACCGGCCCGCACGGACAAAAAGTCCAGCGCCTGCTCGTCGAAGAGGGCTCCGCTATCGACCGCGAACTCTACCTCGGCATCGTGCTCGACCGCGCCTCCGCCCGCATCGTCTTCATGGCCTCCAAGTCCGGCGGCATGGAGATCGAAGAGGTCGCCGCCAAAGATCCCGACGCCATCTTCAAGGAGTACATCGACCCCGCCGTCGGGTTCCAGCCCTTTCAGGCCCGAGCCCTGGCCTTCAAACTCGGCCTCAAACCCGCCCAGATCAACCCTGCCGTCGCCTTCATGCAGGGCCTCTACAAGGCCTTCCTCGAAACCGACTCCACCCTCATGGAGATCAACCCCTTCATCACCACCAGGGACGACAAACTCCTCGCCCTCGATTGCAAGATCAACTTCGACGACAACGCCATGTTCCGCCACAAGGATCTTCGCGAGCTACGCGACCTCGCCGAGGAAGACCCCCTCGAAGTCGAAGCCTCGAAGTTCGCCCTCAACTACATCAAGCTTGATGGCTCCATCGCCTGCATGGTCAACGGCGCCGGCCTCGCCATGGCCACTATGGACATCATCGAGTACGCCGGTGGCAAAGCCGCCAACTTCCTCGACGTCGGCGGCGGAGCCAACCAGGAACAGATCGAGAACGCCTTCGCCATCCTCCTCTCCGACCCCAACGTCAAGGCGATCTTCATCAACATCTTCGGCGGCATCCTCCGCGTCGACGTCCTCGCCCAGGGAGTCGTCAACGCCGCCCGCAAACTCGCCGTCAAACTCCCCATCATCCTCCGCCTCGAAGGCACCAACGTAGAAGAGGGCCGCAAAATCCTCGCCGACTCCGGCCTAAACTTCCAGATCGGCGCCACCATGAAAGAAGCCGCCGACCTCGCTGTCGCGGCCGCCAGGAGATAGCGCTATCGTTCTCTGCTGTCAGCGCTCGGCGAGGTCGGCGTTGGTCAGGTGCACTCCCAATTCCAGCAAACGACCGAGGACGGACAACCAGTGAACCCGCTAAACCTCTTCCGCCGCAGAAAAGCCTCACCCAAAACCCCGCTGAAGATCAAAGCCATCCTCTTCGACACCTTCGGCACCACCGTCGACTGGCAGTCCTCCATGATCGCCCACGCCGAACGCCTCGGCGAAGAGAAGGGCATCAACGCCGACTGGCCAGGCCTCGTCGAGGCCTGGCGCGCGCAGTACCAGCCCGCCATCAAGCCCGTCCGCGAGGGCAAGCGACCGTGGACCGGCTTCGACACCCTCCACCGCGAACAGCTCGACGAAATCCTCCCTAGATTCGGCGCCGCCCAGCGACTGAGCTCCGCTGACCGTGACCTGCTCACCCACGGCTGGCACTACCTCGACCCCTGGCCCGACGTCGTCCCTGCCCTCGCCCACCTCAAGCACGAGTACATCATCGGCCCACTCTCAAACGGCAGCACCCGCCAGATGGTCGACCTCACCCGTTGGGGCCACCTCCCCTGGGACGTCGTCTTCGGTGCCGACATGTTCCGCACCTACAAGCCCGACAAGAAGATCTACCTCGGTGCCGTCGCCTTCCTCTCGCTCGATCCCGCCGAGATCCTCATGGTCGCCGCCCATAACCAGGACCTTGAAGCGGCAAAGTCGCACGGCCTCAAGACCTGCTTCGTCCGCCGGCCCACAGAAGACCCCACGCCCACCGGCACCTACGAGTTCGTCGTCAACGACTTCAAAGACCTCACCCACACTCTCAACGCCTTCTAAGCTTCAAACCAGAATCAGGAACCGCGAACGGAGATTCACCCATGTCAGTCCTCGTAGACAAAAACACCCGCCTCATCGTGCAAGGCATCACCGGCCGCGAAGGCACCTTCCACGCCAAGGGCTGCGCCGAGTACGGCACCAAAGTAGTCGGCGGTGTCACGCCGGGAAAAGGCGGCACCACACATGAAGGCTGGCCCGTCTTCAACACCGTCGAGGAAGCCGTCAAAGAGACAGGCGCCAACGTAACCGTCATCTTCGTCCCCCCTCCCTTCGCCGCCGACGGCATCCTCGAGGCCACCGCTGCCCAGATCCCCCTAGTCATCTGCATCACCGAAGGCATCCCCACCCTCGACATGGTCAAGGTCTGGGAGGTCGTGCGCCACTCGAAGTCGCGCCTGGTCGGCCCCAACTGCCCCGGCGTTATCTCCCCCGGCAAAGCCAAGGTCGGCATCATGCCCGGCCGCATCCACAAGGAGGGCTCGGTCGGCATCGTTTCGCGCTCCGGAACCCTCACCTACGAGGCCGTCTATCAATTGACGACCAGGGGTATTGGCCAATCAACGGCCATCGGCATCGGCGGCGATCCCGTCATCGGCACCAACCACATCGACGCCCTCCGCCTGCTCAACGACGACCCCGAAACCGAAGCCATCATCATGATCGGCGAGATCGGCGGCTCCGCCGAAGAGAAGGCCGCGAAGTTCATCCAGGAAAACGTCCGGAAGCCCGTCGTCGGCTTCATCGCCGGCCAGACCGCACCCCCCGGCCGCCGCATGGGCCACGCCGGAGCCATCATCTCCGGAGGCGAAGGCACCGCCGAACAGAAGATGATGGCCATGTCCGCCGCCGGCATCCACGTCGTAAAATCCCCCGCCGAGATCGGCGAAACGGTGGCCCGCGTCCTCGGAAAGAGCTGAAACCAGCCCCCCATCCTACGCCGTCATCCTGAACGAAGTGAAGGACCCCTGTATCTGGGTACTGGTCAAGTTTGAATGACGCCGCCCTTGCGGGCTGGATCGGATCGGCGGACAATAGCTGTATGGATGTCAACACGCTTGCGTTCAAGATAGTGCAGCAGTCGATAGGTGAAGAGCCTATCAAGAAGAAACAACCCGCCACGGCCAAGAGAGGCACCGCACGGGCTGCTGCATTGACGCCGGAGCAGCGGCGCGCTATTGCGGCAAGGGGTGCTGCTGCTCGGTGGGGGCCACCCAAGGAACGGGTGGATGATCCACAACCCGAGGGTGTCGAGTAAGCATCCATCCGTTTTCGACCCGTTCGATCTTCCCCAATTTCTTCAGATTTGCAAGCGTGCTCTTCACGATGCTGGGAAAGTCCGGGGAATTACTCTTTACGCCTCCAATCTTCAGCTTCCGCTCAATCCAGTTTGAGTCCATGGGGTGATCTAATGCAGATAGCAAGTCAAGCACAGCTTCCCTCGGACCCATGGTCGCGTATTTTTGAGATGACGCAAGTGATGGCGATGCCTGAATAAGTTCGTGAGTCGCGTCTTCCATCAGGGCGAGTATTGCAGGACGAGCTGCGCGAATCTTAGTCAGTTGCGCTTCTAGTTTGCGCTCCTTCTCATCCATGTCTTGCAACACTGCTGCATAATGCTCTTTCATATCCCCTCCAGTTTTAGTATCATGAGGGGGTCATCCTGCGCTGACACGCAAGGATGACCCTTTGGTCACGCCACCTCAAACGGCGTAATCGGCAGGTATCTCCAGAACCATTGCTGACCTCCAGAGGGTAAGTTCCCTATCTACCAATTTCCAAAACCTAGTATCGGAATACCAGCCTTCGGGTTGGTATCTTCCAACATATAACGGGATTACCGTCGCGTCAAATACACGGGTAACGCGTTATCCACAGACTTGACAGTGAACCCACTATCAAGCATAATAGAAAGTATGAACAGATTATCCATTGCTGACCGTACCCGCATCGTCTCCGCTCTGGTAGAGGGTTGCGGCATCAATGCCACGGCCCGCATGACCGGCGTGTCGAAGCCAACCATCCTGAAGCTCCTATCCGATCTGGGACGGGTCTGCTATGCCTACCATGACGCCCATGTGCGCGGCCTCAAGTCCAAGCGCGTCCAGTGCGATGAAATCTGGAGCTTCGTGGGCGCGAAGATGAAGAACACGAGCGAAGAGAAGGCTGCTGAGGGGTGGGGCGATACTTGGACGTGGACGGCCCTGGACGCCGATTCTAAGCTCATGGTGAGCTATCTCGTGGGTCAGCGCGGCCCGCGTTGGGCGAACGCTTTCATGGAGGATGTAGCATCGCGAATCGACAGCCGCATCCAGATCACCACGGACGGTCACAAGGCATACGCTGAAGCCGTCGAAGGCGCGTTTGGAATGGATGTCGATTACGCGATGCTGATAAAGCTGTACGGTAACGAGTCGTTCGATACGAAGTACAGCCCCGGTGAATGCATGGGAACGCAAACCTCCGTGATGATGGGCAACCCCGATCCAAAGCACATCAGCACTTCGTTTGTGGAGCGTCAGAACCTAACGATGCGGATGTCGATGCGCCGCTTCACTCGCCTCACCAATGCCCACTCGAAGAAGCTGGCGAACCATGAGGCTGCGATTGCGCTTCACTACATGCATTACAACTTTTGCCGCATCCACTCTTCGATCCGCGTCACACCTGCAATGGAAGCTGGGATCGCCGGGCATGTCTGGCAGATTGAGGAGTTGGTGGGGCTGCTAACCGATTGATCCCGTTGCTGCGGTCCGCTCAAGTAGGAGCGAAGCGAACTGCTCGTTAGATTTGCTGTAAACCATCTTAAATGTGCAATTTATAAAAGAAACATTCTCTAGTAAGAGCGGCCCGCCGTCATACTCAATCTCAGAATTCTCAAAGGTGTAGTTTTTCCAAAAGATCCCATCCAGCTTTTGATGAAAGCCCAAAGCCCTCCCGCCTTTGATCATGAGTCCGTGGAACGTGGACGGGGCTGAGCCAAGGCTCTTGGGATTTGGCTCTATCGGGAGTGTAGAGCGATAACTGACTAAAGCGAGCTGAGCAGTCCAGCCATCACTTATCAAGCTCGGGTTTCTTCCGACCGCTTCTTTGATCCGGTCGTTCGCTTCAATCAGTGTTGAGGTTTGGCTAGGTAAGGATTCCAGCTTAGCTTGCTGCGCTACGGCTTTGATTGCCGCGATGGCGAGCTGCGGCTGAGAGTAATCAAGCCCAAGTCGAATCGCCTCGGAAACACTTTTGCTTTGTTTTAGTTGCATAAGCACTGAGATCTTGGCCATATCCAACTTCATCGGCTCAAGCTGTGCGGCTGTATCGGACTTGATCGAATCTCGCAGCGTGGTTGCTTCCCTAGGAATCCACCAGGTCACTAAAGCGACCAAGGCAGATGCGAATAGGCCTGCCACTCCCCAGCCGATGTTTCTGTGCCAGTCTGAGCGTTCTTCAAGGACAGAGATACGAGCATCATTTCCGGATTGAGCTGGTTTCGTCATGAGGGAGGAGTCTACTACCACGTGGCATGGCGGTGTCTCAACCAGTTGGTCAAGATCCGAGCGGCTTTCAAGCTGATCCACTACCATCATTTCAAACTTGACCAGTACCATCCACTACCATCATTTCAAACTTGACCAGTACCTGTATCTGCCGCCCTTGCTCTCGCCGTCGCTCGCCCTACGCCCGTCATCTCGACGGAAGCGAAGCCAACTGCAGAGACCCCTGTATTCGCCGCCCTCGCTCGTGCCGTCGCCCGTCCTACGCCGTCATCCTGAACGAAGTGAAGGACCCCTGTATTTGCCGTCAATTTCAGCTGAGGCACCAACGAATTCATCGACACCCACGCATTCCTCACGTGGCGCAATTACCCACCCCACTTGCTACACTTGACATAGCAGGCATCCCAAGCAGAAGTCCACTAGGCTTTCAAAATGAAGACTTTACCCGCAAGCCAAATGTTTAGAAGACTTTGCCCCTGTACTTTGCGCTAAGTCATCGCGACTGAAGACTTTGCAAAAAAGCCCCGGGGGGGGCCTACCCCCGCCGCCGGTAGAACAAGCCCGCCGCCAGAAACAGCATCGCCACCATAAATGCCAGCTCCGCCCGCGCCCACGCCCGGTAGTGAGCACTCACCAGACCATCCACCAGCCACGCGGCACACCCCGCAAACCACACCCACGCCATCCGACGCATACAGCATTGGACGGCGCATGGAGCTGCATCGCTACCCCTGTCGCCCGTACCCAGACCGTTACAATCAAACGATCCACCCATCCGCAAACACACCAGGAGCGATCACCCAAACCATGTCCCAGCGCACCTTCAGCATCGTCAAGCCCGACGCCGTCCGCAAAGGCTCTACCGGCGCCATCCTCGCCCAGATCGAAAAGGCCGGCTTCAGGATCGTCGCCATTAAGAAGCTGTCTCTCTCCAAAGCGGAGGCCGAAGGCTTCTACCACGTCCATGCCGCCCGCCCCTTCTTCAACGACCTCACCACCTTCATGTCCGGCGGCCCCATCTTTCCCATGGTCCTCGAGAAAGAAAACGCCATCGCCGATCTCCGTAAGCTCATGGGCGCGACCAACCCCGCCAACGCCGAAGAGGGAACTATCCGCAAGATGTTCGCCAGCTCCATCGAAGAGAACGCCATCCACGGCTCCGACGCCGAAGACACCGCCGCCTTCGAGATCGGATACTTCTTTGCCGGCTACGAACTGAACTAGTTACACATCTCCAGGCGCGCATGCGAGGAGGCGGCCGATTGATCCGTGCCGCCTCTACTCCTGCCGCGTCACGTCCAGCTTCGTCTTGTTCACCTGAAACAGCTTCAAGTCGATCGCATCCGCCATCGCCTTGTACCCGGCGTCCTTCGGATGGAGATGATCGCCCGAGTCCGCGCTCGCCGCAAATACCTGCGGATTCGCCGGATCCCGCGTAGCCTTCTCGAAGTCGATCACCCCGTCCAGCAGGTTCGACGTCCGGATCCAGGCATTCACGGCCTGCCGCATCGCTTCGCCAGCCGGCGACGAATACCCCGCGCCGACATACGGCGTCAGCGTGGCTCCAATCACCTTGATCCCGTGCGTGTGCGCGCGTTCCGCCATCTGGCTCATACCCTGGATCAGGTCGTCCGCCGTCACCACATCGTGCGGATTCTTTGGCCCGGCCGCCACGCCAATATCGTTGATGCCTTCCATCAGCACAACGTACTTCACCCCCGCCTGCGCAATTACGTCGCGGTCGAATCTCGTTAGCGCACTCTGCCCCGCACCATCGTGCAGCACGCGATTGCCCCCGATCCCCTCATTCAACACGCTCATCTTGGCGGTCTTCTTGTTTGCCTGCAGCCTCCGCGCCAGCAGGTCAGGCCAGCGTGAGTTCGCATCCCGCGTGCTCAGCGCCCCATCCGTAATACTGTCGCCGAAACACACAACCGCACTTGCGCCCGCGGCCTTCACATCCACGCCCTTCAGGAAGGGCCACGAGTAGATCTCCTTCGCGTCCGTCAGCTTCACCTTGTTCACCTGATTCCCGGCACCCATGTAGCTGGTCTGATCCGCAAAGCTGTGCGCCGAGACCTGGTGAAGGGTCTGCGCCGGAACGAACAGGCTCACCGCCAGATCCGCGAACGGGGGCAAGGTCAGACCCGCCGGATCGCTCACCGCCATTGCGCCCGCAGGGATCGTGATCGAGCTCTTCCCGCCGAAGGTCAAGGCATTCGCGGAACTGAGGCTGATCGCTCCCGCCTTCTGCGCCAGCGCCGCGTGCGCTGCCCCGATCGTCAGCGGCTCCGTCCCGAACTCGTTCGTCAACACCACCCGAAGCAGAGCTCCGCCCACCGAGACATGGACAATCTCGCGCAGGGTCACATCCTCGCCGCCGAACCGTGTCTCAGAGTTCGCCGGAGCCAGGGGAGCAGCCGCCCAGGTTCCGACCCAACGCTCCGTTGGAGGGGTGGCGGCGCCGTAGCTTGGGGCACCAAGACCTCCAAACGACAGAAGGAGAAGAACGCGGACGGAGAGGCGGCGAAGGTTCATGGAAGATCCTCAAAGACTGCTCGTCCATCCTAACGCCCGTTTCACCTCTGCTCATCCCTTCACGTATAGTGGCGATGCGCCGCGGAACTTCCCATTTCGCAACAACACCCGCAGCGCCGAGGGACACACGCTTCGATGACGAAGAACCGGGCACGCGCTATTCTCCTATCCATGCTATCCATAACGACCTCCCTTGCCGCTCACGGCGCCGTAACCAAAGCCTCCTTCGGCAAGACCGCCGACGGCAAGGCAGTAGACATCTACACCCTCAAGAGCCCATCCGTCGAAGCCCGCATCATGACGTGGGGAGCACGCATCGTCTCGCTCAAGACCGCAGACCGCATGGGCAAGGTCGAAAGCGTCGTCCTCGGCCACGACTCGCTCGAGGGCTACACCGGAGACAAGAAGACCTACTTCGGCGCGATCGTGGGCCGCTACGGCAACCGCATTGCCCACGGCAGGTTCACCATCGACGGCCACCAGTTTCAGCTTCCTCTGAACAACAACGGCATCAACACCCTGCACGGCGGCACCGTCGGCTTCGACGCGCTCGTCTGGACCGGCAAGGAGATCCCGAACGGCGTCGAGATGTCGCTCGTCAGCAATGACGGCGACCAGGGCTTCCCGGGAACCCTCACCGCGCACGTTCGCTACACTCTCGCCGGAAACGCCCTCAAGATCGACTACACCGAGACCACCGACAAGCCAACCGTCGTCAACCTCACCAACCACTCCTACTTCAACCTCGGCGGCGAGGGCTCCGGAACCATCCTCGACGAGATCATCACTATCAACGCCGACCGCCTCACCCCGACCGACGCCGGCCTCATCCCCACCGGCCAGACACCCTCCGTCGCGAACACTCCATTCGACTTCCGCAAGCCCACGGCAATCGGCGCCCGCATCAACGCCGACGATTCTCAGCTCAAGACAGCCGGAGGTTACGATCACAACTGGATCCTCAACGGCCCCAACGGCACCATGAAATTCGCCGCCAAGGTCCACGATCCGAAGTCCGGCCGCACTCTTACCGTAACCACGACCGAGCCCGGTGTGCAGTTCTACACCGGCAACTTCCTCGACGGTTCCATCACCGGTCCCGGAGGCCAGAAGTACGTCAAGAACGCAGCTTTGTGCCTCGAGACCCAGCACTTCCCCGACTCGCCCAACCACCCCGACTTCCCGTCCACACTGCTAAAGCCCGGCGAGACTCGCCACAGCACCACCGTCTTCACCTTCTCGGTCGAGAAGTAGACAGGTAAGACCTCAGACCGGGGCGCGGCGGGAGCTCCAGTAAGCCTTCCGCAGCTCCCCGGCTCCCGTCATCAGTCATGAACAAGGTCATCTCCTCCTCCGTAGAAGCTGTTCAGGACATCCCCTCCGGCGCAACCGTCATGCTCGGCGGCTTCGGCCTTTGCGGCATCCCCGAGAACCTCATCGCCGCCCTCGTTGCGCGCCGCCTCACCGGCCTCCACACCATCTCCAACAACATGGGCGTCGACGGCTTCGGCATGGGTCTGATGCTCGAGGCGGGCATGATTGCCTCGCACATTGGCAGCTACGTCGGCGAAAACCGGCTGATGGAGCAGCAGGTCCTCAGTGGTCAGCTCGCCCTGACCCTGATTCCCCAGGGCACCCTCGCCGAGCGCATCCGCGCCGCCGGCGCCGGCATCCCCGCCTTCTACGTCCCCGCCGGCGTCGGAACCATCGTCGCCGAAGGCAAGGAGACCCGCTCCTTCAACGGTCGCGACTTCCTCCTCGAACATGCCCTCCCGGCCGACTTCGCCCTCATCAAAGCATGGCGCGGAGACCGCCACGGCAATCTCGTCTACCGCAAGACCGCCCGCAACTTCAACCCGCTGATGGCCACCGCTGCGAAGGTCACCATCGCTGAAGTCGAAGAGCTCGTCGAGCCCGGCGATCTTGACCCCGCGTCCATCGAAACCCCCGGCATCTACGTCAATCGCATCCTCGTCGGCGTCACTTACCTCAAGCCTATCGAGTCCGAGTTCCTCAAGCGCGCCGCCTCCGGTACAAAAGGTGCCAAAGTATGAGCAGCAGCTCCGCTTCCAGCCCCCTCTCCAGTCCTGTCTCTGGCCCCCTCTCAGGAAAAGACCGCATCGCCCGCCGCATCGCCCGCGAGCTCCGCGACGGCTTCTACGTCAACCTCGGCATCGGCCTCCCCACCCTGATCGCATCGCACGTCCCGCCCGGCATCGATGTCTTCTTCCAGTCTGAAAACGGTATGCTCGGCGTCGGCCCGCCACCGGCCCCTGGCACCGCCGATCCCGACCTGATCAACGCCGGAAAACAGCCCGTCACCGAGCTCCCCGGCTGCTCCTACTTCTCCTCCGCCGAGTCCTTCGCCATGATCCGCGGCGGCCACATGGACATGTCCGTCCTCGGCGCTATGCAGGTGGACGAACAGGGCGACCTCGCCAACTGGACCATCCCCGGAAAGATGGTCAAAGGCATGGGCGGAGCTATGGACCTCGTCGCGGGCGCCCGCCGCGTGATCGTCGCCATGGAGCACACCACCCGCGAAGGCGAGCCGCGCATCCTCCGCGCCTGCACCCTCCCCCTCACCGGCCGCGCCGTCGTCCACGACATCGTCACCGAGCTCTGCTGGATCAAGGTCACCCCCGCCGGCCTCCTGCTCACCGAACTCGCCGAAGGCATCACCGCCGAGCAAGTCCAAGCCCGCACCGAAGCCCGCCTCATCGCCCCTCACCTCTGCGCTTGACGGCGTTACTGGAGCAGCCGCATGAACCCCGTAAAGATCAGAATGATCTTCACCATCGTTTCAGTCATAGGGGTCGGCGGTTGGGGATGGTTGATGTTTCGGTACCCAGAGTTCTTCACCCAGATCAACGTACGTTTCGGTCTAAAGATGTTTGCTGGACCGCGATGTAAAACGTTCATTCGCCGATTGGGAGTTGTGGAAATGTTTCTAGCTGCACTGTCGGCCATAGTGGCACTAACCGCGTGCGCGACAGCTAAAAGCTAATAGCTACGCAGAATTGAGACCCACGCCCATGCACACCAACTTTTCGTTCGGACACACCGGCCTCACTCTCTCGCTCCCCGAAGGCCTCGACTACCGGCTCATCGAAAGCCGCTCCGCCACACCCCTCCAAGACCCCCACGCTGCCATCGCGCACGCCCTCGAGAACCCTATCGGCGGGCCCTCCCTCCGCGATCTCGCCACCGGCAAACACTCCGCCGCCATCTCCGTCTGCGACATCACCCGTCCCGCCCCCAACCGCCTCACCCTGCCGCCCATCCTGCTCTGCCTCAACCAGGCCGGCATCCCGTCCGACCGCATCACTCTCCTTATCGCCACCGGCCTCCACCGCGCCGCCACTCCGGCCGAACTCGACATCATCCTCGGCAGCGAAATCGCCTCTACCTACCGCATCATCAACCACGACGCCCGCGACCTCGCCGCCCACCGTCACCTCGGCAGCACCCGCCGCGGCACACCCATCTACATCGACGAGCGCTTCATGGCCGCCGACCTCCACCTCACCCTCGGCTTCATCGAGCAGCACCTCATGCTCGGCTTCTCCGGAGGCCGCAAACTCATCGCGCCTGGCCTGGCCGCCGAGCAGACTATCAAGCGCATCCACTCGCCCCGCTTCATGCGCGAGCCCCTCGCCACCGAGGGATCAATCGAGCAGAACCCGCTCCACGCCGAGCTCCTCGAAATCGCCGCCACCGCCCGTCACGACTTCCTCCTGGACGTCACCCTCACCCAGTCGCCCCAGACCCAAACCATGGAGATCTCCGGCGTCTTCGCCGGCTCCCCCATCGAGGCTCACGCCGCCGGCGTCGACTTTCTCCGCCAGACCTCGCTTGAACCCGTCGACGCCCTCGCCGACCTTGTCATCACCTCCGCCGCCGGCCACCCCCTCGACCTCACCCTCTACCAAGCCATTAAGGGCATCACCGCCGCCGCGCACCTGGTTAAACCAGGCGGTCGCATCCTCGTCCTCGGCGAGTGCAGCGAAGGCGCCGGGTCCCCCGAGTTCACCGCTCTGCTCCGCCGCTTCACGGGCTACGAAGACCTGCTCGCGGAACTCAGCACAGCACCCGTCGAGATCGACCAGTGGCAGCTTGAAAAACTAGCCCTCACCGGTCTCGACCATGAGCTTTTCCTCTACACCCCCGGCGTCATCGCCACCGACCTCGGAGCCCTCGCCCAACGAACGTACACCACCCCGGAAGCTGCCCTCGAAGCCGTCCTCAAAGACCTCCCGCCAAACGCGCGCATCGCCCTCATCCCCGAAGGCCCGTACGTCTTAGCCCGCGTCTCCGCCTGATGCTCCGCTGGTATTGTTCTCGTCCGCCAACCGCGAAGCGTTTACGATGGAGCGCAGCCTTTCAGCCCGTTACGCAACCCCGGAGCCTCCGTTGATCCCGATCAGAACCGCAAGCCTTCTCGCCGCCTGCCTCCTCCTGCGCCCATCCCTCACCGCGCAGACTCCCGGCTCACAGGCGAGCTCCGCCCCGCCCCCCCAGCAGCAACTCCTCGTCGACATCGACCACCGCCAATCTCAGTCCCTCGATGGCGACTGGCACATCATCGCCGATCCCTACCGCGCCGGTATCTCCTCCTTTCACGGCGCTCCCAATCCCAACGGCTACTTCAAGGATGAGGTCTACTCGCCCGACTCCAACAAGCTCGTAGAGTAAGGCTTCGCCAAGAGCCCCACCATCAAAGTTCCCGGCGACTGGAACACCCAGGCCGAGTGGCTCCGGCTCTACGAGGGCCCGCTCTGGTACCAGCGCCACTTCAGCTACACCCCCCAGCCCGGCCACCGCGCCTTCCTCCACATCGGCGCCGCCAACTACCGCTCGAACGTCTTCGTCAACGGCCAGCCCGTCTGCGAGCACGAGGGCGGATTCACGCCCTTCGACTGCGAGATCTCCGCCATAGTCAGGCCGGGCGAAAACGACGCTGTCATCCTCGTCGACAACACCCGCATCGCCGACGGCGTCCCAACCCTCAAGACCGATTGGTACAACTACGGCGGCCTCACACGTGATGTATCAGTCGTTACCACACCCACCAGCTTCATCGACGACTACGAGCTCCACCTTGACCGCGCGACCCGCTCGATTAGCCCAACAATCGACGGCTACGTCCACGTCGAAGGCGCAACCGGTCCGACGCCCGTCACCGTCTCCATCCCCGAGCTCCACCTCTCCGCCAACCTCACCACCGACTCCACGGGACGCGCCGTAGTCAGCCTCCCGGCTAAAAACCTCTCCCTCTGGTCCCCCTCGAACCCCAAGCTCTACAAGCTCACCCTCAAGGCCGGAGCCAACAGCGCCGCGGACACGCTCGAAGACGAGATCGGCTTCCGCACCGTCGAGACCCGCGGCTCCCAGATCCTCCTCAACGGCCAGCCCATCTTTCTCCACGGCGTCTGCATCCACGCCGAGGCACCCATCCGCACCGGCCGCGCCAACACCCAGAAGGACGTCGACACCCTCCTCGGTTGGGTCAAGGAGCTCGGCGGCAACTATGCCCGCCTCGCCCATTACCCGCACGACGAGCGCATGACCCGCACCGCCGACAAGCTCGGCATCCTCATCTGGTCCGAGGTCCCCGTCTACTGGGCCGAGCAGTTCGACAATGACGCCGTCTTCTCAAAATCCAAACAGCAGCTCTCGGAAGAGATCCGCCGCGACCGCAACAAGGCCTCCGTCATCCTCTGGTCCATCGCTAACGAGACCCCCAACACCCCCGCCCGCACCGCCTTCCTCACCCGCTCCGCCGATCTCGTCCATCAGCTCGATCCCACCCGCCTCGTCACCGCCGCCCTCCTCGTCCACGGCGACCTCAAGACCAAGTACATCGACGACCCGTTAGGCAAAGCGCTCGACGTCATCGGCTTCAACGAGTACATCGGCTGGTACGAGGGCAAGCCCGAGGACGCCGACCAGACGGAGTGGAAGGTCTCCTACGACAAGCCCCTCATCGTCTCCGAGTTCGGCGGCGGAGCGAAGGCCGGCCTTCACGGCCCCGAAACCCAGCGCTGGACCGAGGAGTACGAGGCCAGCATCTACCGCCACCAGCTCGTGATGCTCAACAAAATTCCCCAGCTCCGCGGCATGAGCCCTTGGATCCTCATGGACTTCCGCTCCCCCGTACGCCAGCTCCCCGGTGTCCAGGACGGCTTCAACCGCAAAGGCCTCATCTCCGATCAGGGAGAAAAGAAGCAGGCCTTCGCCGTCGTCCAGAAGGCCTACCAGAACAACGCCGTCGGCAAAGCTCAGTAACTCTCGCGTAAGGCTGTCAAACCAAGCTCGCACGTATAGATGTACGCCCCGCGCGATCCCTTTTCGTGCTGTCATCCTGAGCGCTGCGAACGGATCCCCGGCAGCTTTGCCGCCCCTAAAGTAGCCCTGGTCGAAGAGGTCGAATCAGCTCCACCTACGCCTGCCTCGCCTACCTCGCCGTAACCGCCAGCTCCTTCGTCGACAGGTACCAGCTCTTCACCTGCAGCCCCGCTCCACCGCCGCTCGTCCGCCGCGCCGCATCGGCCGTCGTCGCCGGCGCCGGCACCACCACATCGTCGCCCGGAACCCAGTCCGCCGGCGTGCTCACGCTGTTTGCATCCACCGTCTGCAGCGCCTGGAAGATCCGCAACAGCTCATCCACATTGCGACCAAGCTGTTGGGGGTAATACAGCAGCGCGCGAATGCTCCTCGACGGATCGATCGCAAACACCGCCCGCACCGTCGCCGTGTCGCTCACTGCCTCGTGCACCAGGCCGTACGCCTGCGACACCTTCTGATCGAGATCCGCGATTACCGGAAATTTGATCGGCACGCCCGACATCTGCTCCAGGTCGCGCACCCACGCGATATGCGACGGCACCGAGTCAATAGACACCCCGATCAGCTGCACGTTCAGCCGCTCGAACTTATCATTCCGCTTCGCAAACTCGATAAACTCGGTCGAACACACCGGCGTGAAATCAGAGGGATGCGAGAACAGCATCACCCACTTACCCTGGCTCGTGTAGTCGCTCAGCCGGATCACGCCGTGCGTGCTCTTCGCCTCGAAGTCCGGCGCCTGCTCCTGGATGCGTGGAATACGTGACTCGCTCATCATTCGCCCCTGATCCTGCATAGAACTCTATTTCAACCAACCTCCAGCCCCGCCTCGCTGCACCGGGAAGCCAGCCAACTCTTCAGCTCAGGCGTAGTACCCGCCTCTCCACCTAAGGTAGTCCTCCGTTGGATTCACCAGCCCCAACGAAGGATTCTCGAAGCCGGGGACCCCCGTGGAAGAAAGCGCCAGATCCAGAATGCGATCCGTCTCGCCGTCTTCGACCCCCCTTGGTTACGCGCTTCGGCGGCTCACAATTAGCCTGTAACCTCTCTGCCCCGCGTCCCTCTCCAACTTTGTTGTTTGCATCCCGCTAGGGGCAGCATACCTTCCTTCTAAGAGCTTTCAGCACGGGAGCCGCCATCACCCGGCTAGAGCCGACGGAGATATTCCTTGTACCAGCCTGAGACCTACGTTGTGGCACTCCTCTTCATGCTTTGCACCATGCTGTGCTGGGGCTCCTGGGCCAATACGGTCAAACTGGCTCCAGGCTACAGGTTCCAGCTCTTCTACTGGGACTACGTCATCGGCCTTCTGATCGGCGCTCTTCTCTGGGGCTTCACGCTCGGCAGCACCGGTGGCAGGGGACGGACGTTCACCGCTGACCTGGCCCACGCCGACCAGACTCACATCCTGCTCGCCATGGCCGGCGGCGCCGTCTTCAACATCGCGAACCTGCTTCTGGTCGCCGCCATCGACATCGCGGGTCTCGCCGTGGCCTTTCCCATCGGCATCGGGCTCGCCCTTGTGGTCGGCGCCGTAAGCAGCTACCTGATCGCGCCGAAGGGTAATCCTCTTCTCCTGTTCGGCGGAATCGCGCTGGTGGTCGCCGCCATCCTCTGCGACGCGGTCGCGTACCTCCTGCGCGAAAGGGAGAGGCAGGCGGTCAGCCGTCGCGGCGTCATCATAAGCCTCATCTCCGGGCTTCTCATGGGCAGCTTCTACCCCCTCGTATCGAAGTCGATGTCCGGCACCGGCGCCCCCGGACCGTACGCAACGTCGCTGTTCTTTGTGCTGGGTGTAGCTCTCTGCGCCATCCCATCCAACCTGCTCCTCATGCGAAGACCTCTCGACGGCAGAGATCCCGTCAGCATGTCCGGATGGACGTCGGCCCGGTCCTCCTGGCATCTCTGGGGAGTGCTCGGAGGCGTCGTCTGGTGCACCGGCGCAACTCTGAACTTCGTCGCGTCGCAGGCCGGCGTCGTCGGCCCCGCGGTCTCCTATTCCATCGGCCAGGGAGCTACGCTCGTGTCGGCCTGCTGGGGTGTCTTTGTCTGGCGTGAGTTCAGCGCGGCACCGGCTCGTGCCAAACACTACCTCGCAGGGATGTTCGTGCTCTTCGTGCTTGGTCTGACGTCAGTAGCCCTCGCACCCCTGTACTAGAAACGTCTTGGACCGACCTCAAACAAGGACAGGTGGCCGCACCATGGCTCACAAGCCGATCGTCGTCGTTGGCAGCATCAACATGGACCTCGTTGCTCGCGTGCCTCACATCCCCGCGGCCGGACAGACGCTTCTGGGCTCGAGCTTCGATCTTCACCCCGGCGGCAAGGGCGCAAATCAGGCAGTCGCCGTCGCTCGCCTGGGGTACCCGGTGCAGTTCATCGGGCAGCTCGGATCGGATCTCTTCGGGCGACAGCTTCGAGAGCACCTCGGGTCTGTCGGAGTTGATACGTCGTACCTCGGCGAGGTGGACGGGAGCTCAGGCGTCGCTGTGATCGCCGTCGCTGCCGACGGAGAAAACAGCATCATCGTCATCCCGGGTGCAAACCTGGCGGTTTCGCCAGCTTTCCTGAACATCCATATCGAGGCCCTCCGCAGCGCCGGAGCAGTTCTCGCCCAGGCAGAGATCCCCCTCGAAACCATTCTGTATCTTTCCGAGATCTGCGCCCGGTTCAGCGTCCCGCTCATCTTCGACCCCGCACCCGCACGGCAGCTGCCGGCGAGCTTTCTGCAACGCCTCACCTGGATCACGCCCAACGAGACGGAGGCAGCCTTCTACACCTCCGGCGACAACAGCATCTCGCTCGGTTCCGATCCCGCCGCCATCGCTCACGCCCTCCTCTCCCAGGGCATGGACGGCGTCATCCTCAAGCTCGGTTCGCGCGGCGCCTACGTCGCCACCGCCGGATATGAAGCGAAGATCGATCCCTTCCCGGTCGAGCAAGTGGACACCACCGCCGCCGGAGACGTCTTCAATGGAGCCTTCGCCACCGGCCTCATACTGGGTAAATCGCCGGTCGAGAGTGCGCGCTTCGCCTCCGCAGCCGCAGCGATCTCCGTAACCCGCGCAGGTGCACAGAACTCTGCGCCCACCTTGGCGGACGTCGAAAAGCTCTACAAGCCTGTCTGACTTCGACGCGGCAGGGTCTGAAAAAGCATGGGCGCGCAACTTCCCGCACACATCCCCCGATACATCGCTGCGGTTGCACCATCCGAGGGAGCGGCTCTGGCCCCTCCCTTTTGTTTGCGCGGGATGCTGCTTTGCTTCCCCCCCGTGCTGACTCTATAGAACCCACCGTCCCGATTAGGTCAGCGCCAACCTTTTCGTCACTCTCGGGTATCCTGATCCCCCAACCGTGCCTCCTCCCGTCTCCAGCTCGAACACGCGCCGCCACATTCACGTTCGCGGCATCGTGCAGGGAGTCGGCTTTCGCCCCTTCGTGTACACACTCGCCACATCACTCGAGCTCTCCGGCTTCGTCTTCAACTCGTCTTCTGGAGTGACCATAGAAGTCGAAGGCAGCACCGCGGCCGTTCAAGACTTCATCGACCGCCTCGAACTCAATCCCCCGCAGCTTGCCGAAATCGTCGATGTCACTATCTCTGTAGTTGCCTCCGCAGGTGACGTCGAGTTCGTCATTCTCCCGAGCCGCGAGGAGGCCGGCGAGTTCGCCCTGGTCTCTCCTGACGCTGGCACCTGCGGCCCTTGCTGGCAGGACTTTGGCGACCCGACCAACCGGCGCTTCGGCTACCCCTTCACCAACTGCACCCACTGTGGACCCCGGTACACCATCATTCAAGACATCCCGTACGACCGCGCAAAGACGAGCATGTCCAGCTTCCCGATGTGCGATGCGTGCCGGGCGGAGTACAGAGACCCGCTCGACCGGCGCTTCCACGCCCAGCCGAATGCCTGCGCGGTCTGCGGACCGTCCTTGTGCCTCATCCCGAGCGGCTCGTCCCCGGCCTGTTGTTTCTTTACCGAAAAAGACTCGCTTCCCGCGATCCACAAGGCAAGGCAGCTGCTGCACGACGGCAGGATCCTCGCCGTAAAAGGGCTGGGTGGCTTCCTGCTTGCCTGCGATGCGCGCAACGAGGCTGCGGTCGCCGAGCTTCGCAGACGCAAGCGCCGTCCCGGCAAACCGTTCGCCCTGATGGCCCGCGATCTCGACGCGATCAGGCGCCTTTGCGTCGTGTCTCCGGAGGACGAGGCCGCACTCCAGCATCCGCGCAGGCCAGTCGTGATCCTTCCTCGCCTCCCTTCAGACGGATCCGTGGCAGCCGCTCTGCCGCAGATCCTTGCTCCGAGGAATAACACCCTCGGATTCATGCTCCCGTACACGCCGCTTCACTATCTGCTCTTCAGCGACTCGCCCGGCTCGGCGCCGGACTTTCCCGCGCTCGTGATGACTAGCGGCAACCTCAGCGAAGAACCTATTGTCGTCGCCAATGAAGATGCGCTTCTGCGCCTCTCGGGCATTGCGGACTGGTTCCTTCTGCATAACCGCGACATCGTTACCCGCGTGGACGATTCGGTGGTGCACACCTTTGAGCGGCGTGCCCGTGTTCTGCGGCGCTCGCGCGGCTTCGTTCCGCAGACCATCGACCTCGGCGTCGATCTGAAACAGGTGCTCGCTGTGGGCGCTGACCTGAAAAATACTTTTTGCTTGACGCGGGGAAGCCACGCCATCCTCAGCCAGCACATCGGCGACCTTGAAAATTTCGAAACCATTCGCTTCTTTGAAGAGACCCTGGAGAAGATGCAGCATCTCTTCAAGGTCACGCCGCAAGCCATCGCCCATGACCTCCATCCCGGCTACCGCAGTACGCGCATGGCGCTCGCCTCCGGCATCGACCGCAAGTTCCCAGTGCAGCACCATCACGCACACATCGCTAGTTGCATGGCCGAGAATCACCTCGGGGGCAAGGTGATCGGCGTTGCCCTGGATGGCACCGGTCTGGGCGACGACGGCACCATTTGGGGCGGTGAATTCCTTGTTGCGGACCTGGCCGGCTTCGATCGGCGCGCCCACCTTCGCGCCGTTCCGCTGCCCGGGGCCGATGCCGCCGTGCGTCAGCCCTGGCGCATGGCGTTGAGCTACCTCCGCGACTCCTTCGGCTCCCATATCCCAGACCACATACCGTGCTTTCGCGAAGTCCCCGCAAAGCAGTTCGCGCTCGTGGACGCCATGCTCTCGCGCAGTCTTCAGACCGTTCCGACCTCATCGTGTGGCCGGCTGTTCGATGCCGTCGCGGCGTTGCTGGGCATGGGTTCCGAGGTTACGTTCGAAGGGCAGGCAGCAATCGCGCTGGAAACGATCGCGGACCCAGGCATGGGTGAGAGCTACGCCTTCGATCTGCGGAATGGCGAACGCACGGTGATCGACCTTCGTCAGGCGATTGCATCTGTTGTCGCAGATATCGCTCGCGAAAGACCCGTCTCCGAAATCTCCGCCCGCTTCCATAACACCCTCAGCGCCGCCATTGTCGAGGTCTGCTGTCGCATCCGGAAAAGCGACGGTCTGGACCGCGTCTGTCTCAGCGGCGGCGTCTTCCAGAACCATCTCCTTCTGGGGCGCACGGCAGCGGGGTTGCGGCGTTGCGGATTTGGAGTATTCTTGCACGCGTTGGTGCCCGCGAACGACGGCGGCATCTCGCTGGGCCAGGCCGTCATCGCGAATGAGCTGTTTCGCCGAGGAGATTAATATGTGCCTGGCCATACCCGGCAAAGTGGTAGAGACCTTCGACCAGCGCGGTCTGCGCATGGCCAAGGTGCAGTTCGGGGGCATCACCCGCGAGGCCTGCCTGGAGTACGTCCCCGAGACCCAGGTCGGAGAGTATGTCCTGGTCCACGTCGGCTTCGCCATCAGCCGCATCGACGAGGCTGAAGCGGAACGCACCTATCAGGCGCTCCGGGATCTCGACCAGCTGACTGAACTGGAGTCCCCGGTCGTCGAAGAGGTTGAACCGGCGCGGTACCCCTAGAAAGCGAGAGGAGCAGCCATGAAATACCTGGATGAGTATCGCAACGGCGACGTCGCCAGCAAGATCGTGAGTGAGATGCGCCGCATCCAGACGCGCCCCTGGGTCCTGATGGAGGTTTGCGGCGGACAGACTCACTCGATTGTCAAGAACGGCATCGACCACCTCCTGCCCGAGGGGGTGGAGCTTGTGCACGGCCCCGGCTGCCCGGTGTGCGTGACACCGCTCGAAATGATCGACAAGGCGCACGCAATCGCGCGCTGTCAGGACGTCATCTTCTGCTCGTTCGGTGACATGTTGCGCGTGCCCGGATCGGACGGCGACCTGTTCACCATCAAGAGCCTCGGCGGTGACGTGCGCATCGTCTACTCCCCACTCGATTGCCTGAAGATCGCAAAGGCGAACCCGGGCAAGCGCATCGTCTTCTTCGCTATCGGCTTCGAGACCACCGCTCCGGCAAACGCGATGCTCGCATGGCGGGCACGTGAGGAGCAGGTCAACAATCTTTCGCTGCTGGTCTCGCACGTCCTGGTTCCGCCTGCGCTTGCCGCCATCCTGAGTTCGCCCGAGAATCGCGTCCAGGGCTTCCTCGGCCCGGGCCATGTCTGCGCCGTTATGGGCTATAGCGAATATGAGCCCATCAGCGCGCGCTACCATGTCCCGATCGTCGTCTCGGGCTTCGAGCCGCTCGATATTCTCGAAGGCACGTTGCTGACGATACGACAACTGGAAGACGGCCGCGCGTTCGTTGAGAACCAGTACTCCCGTGTGCTCGATCGCACGGGAAACGTGCCTGCTCAAAATCTCGTCGGCAAGGTCTTCGAGGTCGGCGACCGCAAGTGGCGCGGCATCGGAACCATCCCCATGAGCGGCTACCACCTGCGCGACGACTTTGCCGCACACGACGCCGAAAAGCTGTTCGAGGTCGCCAGCATCGCTACGCTGGAACCGGAGATCTGCATCAGCGGGCAGATCCTTCGCGGCATCAGGAAGCCGCATGATTGCCCAGCCTTCGGCACCCTGTGTTCGCCGCAGCGTCCGCTCGGTGCAACCATGGTCTCGGCGGAGGGTGCATGCGCAGCCTACTACGCGTACGGTCGCCACCTGAACCCGCAGGGGCCTGAGTCGCTCCTGCAAATCGTCCCGGGCATCGCGTCTGAATCGAATGGCAAGGAGTGGAACGATGCCGGAGCAGCCTAGGTCCGCGGCCGCCCTGGAGCAGGAGACCAGGTCGGCGATCGACCCTGAAGTAGAACCGGCCGTCTCGCCCCTCTTCGGATCGTGTCCCATTGCCATCTTCGAGCAGAAGCACATCGTGCTTGGCCACGGTAGCGGCGGCAAACTGACCTCCGATCTGATCGACAAAGTCTTTCTCCCCGCCTTCGGGAACCCCATCCTCGACAAGCTCGACGATCAGGCCGTGGTCACGATCGGCGGCTCCCGCCTCGCCTTTACCACGGACTCCTTCGTCGTCACTCCCATCTTCTTTCCCGGCGGCGATATCGGCCGGCTTGCCGTGCATGGAACCGTCAACGACCTCGCCATGAGCGGCGCTCGCCCACTGTATCTTTCCGCGGCTTTCATCCTCGAAGAAGGCCTGCTCGTGGACGATCTCCGCCGTGTGGTCGAGTCGATGCGCTCGGCCGCCGCGGAGGCCGGCGTACAACTCGTCACCGGCGACACCAAGGTCGTCAACCGCGGCAAGGGCGACCAGATTTTCATTACCACCACCGGTATCGGCGTGATCGAGGGCGACATCACCATCTCAGCCGATCGCGCCCGTCCGGGTGACAAGATCCTCCTCAGCGGCTTTCTCGGCGATCACGGCATGGCCATCATGTCTCAGCGCGAGAACCTCGAGTTCGAAGGCGCCATCGAGAGCGATTGTGCCTCGTTGCATGGTCTCGTGGCCGCCATGCTTGCGACCCCAACGTCCACACCCGATCGGCACTTCATCCACTGCCTCCGCGATCCCACGCGAGGTGGCGCGGCCACGACCCTGAACGAGATCGCAAAGTCCTCCGGTGTCGGCATGCTGCTGCGGGAACAAACAATTCCGGTCCGCGAGTCGGTTCGAGGCGCGTGCGAGGTGCTTGGGCTCGATCCGCTCTATGTCGCCAACGAGGGCAAACTCCTCGCCGTAGTCTCCGCCGGCATGGCGGAGGCTGTGCTTGGGCAGATGCGTCAGCATCCGTACGGCCGCGATGCGGTGCTCATCGGCGAGGTGGTTGCGGAGCATCCCGGAATGGTCCTGATGAAGACCGAAATCGGCGGAACCCGCGTTCTGGACGTCATGTTCGGCGAGCAACTCCCCCGTATCTGCTAGGCGCACCCTTTGCAAGGGAAGAGGCGTTTCGGACTATCTGCCCAACGGTACTTCGAGCACGACCAATTTCTTTTGACAAAGAGCTTTCGGGCGGCGTAGGTTGGCTGTCGTTCGAAGTTGGCACCTTGGTGTTCAGAGTTGGCTCCGTACGATGAAAGCCCCAATCTGTTCCGACCCTCCCGTTTCACTCGCCCCGCTAAATCTGAAAGTGCGCTCTGGCCCCCTTGCCCTTTGCGGCCGGCGCGTTCTTTGTGTGTCCGGTACGTCCTCGCGATCTTCGTCGATCTCTGTCCAGGAACGTTGTCATTGAAGGAGAACTCCCATGGCTGAAGATGTAAGCACTCTCACCAAGGCTCCCGCCGTCTCCGACGTGCATATCCTGTGGCTCACGGCCGGATTAAGTTGCGACGGAGATAGTGTCTCCATCACCGCGGCGGAGCAACCCAGCATCGAGGATGTTCTTCTCGGCGCCATCCCCGGCTTGCCCAAGGTTCACCTGCACAACCCGGTGCTCGCCTATGAGAATGGCGACGAGTTCATGAAGTTCTTCTACGACGCGGAAAAGGGTCTGCTCGACCCTTTCGTTCTGGTCGTGGAAGGCTCAATCCCTAATGAAAAAATTAAGGAGGAGGGCTACTGGGCGGCCATGGGCACCAGTGACATCACTGGCCAGCCCATCACCACCTGCGAGTGGATCGACCGACTCGCTCCCAAGGCCCTCGCCATCATCGGTGCGGGAACCTGTGCCACTTACGGCGGCATCCATGCCATGGCCGGCAACCCCACCGGATGCATGGGCCTTGCCGACTACCTCGGCTGGGACTGGCGCTCGAAGGCCGGCCTGCCCATTGTCAATGTGCCCGGGTGCCCGGTGCAGCCCGACAACTTCATGGAGACGGTCCTCTACCTGCTCTACCAAGTGGCCGGGCTCGCGCCGATGATTCCGCTCGACAAGCAGCTGCGCCCAACGTGGCTCTTCGGAAAGACCGTCCATGAGGGTTGCGATCGCGGCTCCTACTACGAGCAGGGTGAGTTCGCCACGGAGTACGGCTCCTCCAAATGCCTCGTCAAGCTGGGCTGCTGGGGGCCCGTCGTTGATTGCAATGTCACCAAGCGCGGCTGGATGCGCGGCATCGGCGGTTGCCCGAACGTGGGCGGCATCTGCATTGGCTGCACCATGCCCGGCTTCCCGGATAAGTTCATGCCGTTCATGGACGAGCCCCCCGGCGCGAAGCTTTCGACGAACACCATTCGGACCTACGGCCGCTTCATCCGCACCATGCGCAGCATTACCAACACCACTTTGAACAAAGAACCGAAGTGGCGGCACAGCAGGCCGGAGTTGACCACTGGCTATGACCCCACTGCTTACTAACCAGGAAGAGGACGAGAGCCATGGCAACGTTTGCGGAAACAATTCCCGAGTACGCACAGAAACAGCGCAACCTGGTCGAGATGAACTGGGATCCGATCACCCGGATCGTCGGCAGCCTGGGCATCTTCACCAAGATCGACTTCGAAAATCGTGAGGTCGCCGAGTGCTACAGCACATCCTCCATCTTCCGCGGGTACAGCATCTTCATGAAGGGGAAGGACCCGCGCGACGCCCACTTCATCACCAGCCGAATCTGCGGCATCTGCGGCGACAACCACGCCACCTGTGCCTGCTACGCCCAGAACATGGCCTTTGGCGTCCGTCCACCCGCGCTCGCGGAATGGATCATCAACCTCGGTGAAGCGGCCGAGTACATGTTCGATCACAACATCTTCCAGGACAACCTCGTCGGCGTCGACTTCTGCGAGCAGATGGTCAAGGAGACCAACCCGGCGGTCTGGGACAAGGCCCAATCCACCCCCTGCCCCAACGCCGAGAAGCACGGCTACCGCACCATCGCAGAGATCATGACCGCGCTGAATCCCTTCACCGGCACCTTCTACCGCGAGACCCTTGCGATGAGCCGGCTCACGCGCGAGATGTTCTGCCTGATGGAGGGTCGCCACGTCCACCCTTCGACCCTCTACCCCGGCGGCGTCGGCACCGTAGCCACTATCCAGCTCTTCACCGACTACCTTGTCCGGCTGATGAAGTACGTCGAGTTCATGAAAAAGGTGGTGCCCCTGCACGACGACCTCTTCGACTTCTTCTACGAGGCCCTGCCCGGCTACGAAAAAGTCGGCCAGCGCCGCATCCTGCTCGGCTGCTGGGGCTCCTATAATGACCCTGACCACTGCGACTACAACTACAAGAACATGGCCGAATGGGGTCGCAAGATGTTCGTCACCCCCGGCGTCGTAGTCGACGGGAAACTGGTCACCAACTCACTCGTCGATATCAATCTGAACATTCGCATCCTGCTCGGCAGCTCCTACTACGATGATTGGCAGGGCGCCGAGACGTTCGTCAAACGCGACCCTCTGGGCAATCCCGTCGACAAGCGCCACCCCTGGAATCAGACCACCCTTCCACGTCCGCAGAAGCGCGATTTCGGCGGCAACTACACCTGGGTCATGTCACCGCGGTGGTACGACGAGCGCACCGGCGACTACCTCGCCCTGGACACCGGCGGCGGCCCCATCGCGCGTCTCTGGTCGACGGCGCTTTCCGGCCTGGTCGATATCGGATACGTCAAGGCCACCGGCCACAGCGTCGAGATCAACCTGCCGAAGACGGCGCTGCTTCCCGAGACCCGCTTCGAATGGAAGATCCCGCAGTGGAGCAACACCATCGAACGCGATCGCGCGCGCACCTACTTCCAGGCGTACGCCGCGGCCACCGCCCTTCACTTCGTCGAAAAGGCTCTCGCCGAATTGCACGCTGGCCGCACCTCAACCTGGTCGGACTTCAAGGTTCCCGAGGAGGCTATCGGATGCGGCTTTCACGAGGCCGTACGCGGTGTCCTGTCCCATCACGTCGTCATCCGCGAGGGCAAGATCGCCAACTACCACCCCTATCCGCCAACCCCGTGGAACGCCAATCCACGCGACATCTACGGAACCCCCGGGCCCTACGAAGACGCCGTCCAGAACACGCCGATCTTTGAAGAGAACGGGCCCGACAAATTCAAGGGCATCGATATCATGCGCACGGTTCGCAGCTTCGATCCGTGTCTTCCCTGCGGCGTCCACATGTTCGTGGGAGACGGCAAGATCATCGAGGTCCAACACTCACCAATGTTCGGCGCAGCAGGGAACGGTTGATGGCGGCAAGTGTGCAATCACCCATAGCACCGCCGGCGCGCAGTCAGTTCAGCGCGCAGACGGAACGGGTCGAGATGCTCGCAGCCAGGCTCGATCAGGCGAAGGATCCCGAGGTGCGCGCAACCGCTCTCGAACTTGTGCAGTCGGTCATCGAACTTCACGGCGCCGCTCTCGGGAGCCTCATCGATCGATGCCTGGAGACACCCGATGGCGAACGTGTCCTGAACGAGGCCCTCAAGGACGACCTCGTCTCGGGCATGTTTCTCCTCCACTCCCTCCACCCGGACGACATCGAAACCCGCGTCCTGCGCGGAATCGAGGCGGTCCGTCCATACCTCAAATCCCACGGAGGCGACTGCGAACTCATCGCGGTGAACGACGGCATCGTTCGCCTCCGCCTTCACGGCACCTGCGGTAGCTGCCCCTCTTCTTCGCTCACTCTCAAGAATGCAGTTGAGGAAGCGCTCTTTGAAGTGGCACCGGACATCAAGGAGATCGTCGCCGAAGATGCCGCGGCCGATCACGACATCGCGTCCAGGCTCGTCGTTCTCAAGTAAGGAGACATTCGTCATGGCACAGGACACAACCGTCGATAAGCCTTCCCATACTCCCGGCACGCCCAGAGGCGAAGATCTCTCACAGCCCGTGGCGCAAAGGCCAACCCGCAAGGCTGACGATGCAACCGGAATCAACGTCGCTGATCGCAAACCGATTCACCCCAAAATGCCGCATCTTCCCCCCGCCTGAGGTCAGCAGAGATGAGTCCAACTCCCAACGGTGCATCCGGGCATGAGGGAACACCTTCGTTTCTTCGTCAGTTCGCCCGTCGCCGCACCTCCGCCGAGCAGGAGGACCGCTGTGAGCTGTGCAGCGCCCCCCTTTCGCCCCTTCATCAGCATCTGCTCGATCCCAGGACGCGGCAGATCAGCTGCGCCTGCGATGGCTGCGTCATCCTGTTCTGCGGGCAGCAGGGCGCGCACTTCCTCCGTGTTCCTCGGCGCATCCGCCGGCTCGTCGACTTTCGCATGTCCGACCTCCAGTGGGAATCGCTCATGATTCCGATCAGCCTGGCCTTCTTCTACCGCGACGCCGCCGCCGCCCGCGTGCTCGCCATGTACCCCAGCCCCGCCGGCGCAACCGAGTCGCTCCTCAGCCTCGAATCCTGGGAGGAGATCGTGGCACAGAATAAAGCGCTCCAATCGATTGAGTCCGACGTCGAAGCCTTTCTCGTCAATCGCATCGCCTCTCCCGCAGAATACTTCACTGTTCCCATCGACGAGTGCTACCGCCTGGTCGGCCTGATCCGCATGCATTGGCGAGGCCTCTCCGGCGGCCCCGAGGTCTGGAAGGAGATCCAGCAGTTCTTCGATCAACTCAGGTCCCGCAGCACCGATGTCACGGAGCCCTCCAATGCCTGAGCTCCACTTTCAGATCGAAGGTGTCGAGGCGGTTCCGCATGCCGCCGCCCCCCTGCTCGCGCTCAAGCTGCGAATCACCAACCTGCCAGACACCGAGTCCATCCACACCCTCACACTGCGCTGCCAGGTCCAAATCGAGCCCGCGAAACGCCGCTACGCCACCCCCGAGCAGGAGAAGCTCCTCGATCTCTTTGGGACACCCGAACGCTGGGCCAGAACCGTTCGCCCGCTGCTATGGATGAACACCAGCGTCGCCGTCCCTGGCTTCACCGGCAGTGTGCTCGTCAACCTCGAGCTCCCCTGCACCTTCGATTTCAACGTCGCGGCAACCAAATACTTCCACGCTCTCGACGCCGGCGATATCCCGGTGTGCGTCCTGTTCAGCGGCACCGTCTTCTACAAGGGCCACGACGGCGCCCTCCAGGTCGCGCAGGTGCCCTGGGACCGCGAAGCCAACTTCCGTCTACCCGTCTCCGTCTGGAAAGAAATGATGGAGATGCACTTCCCCAACACCGCCTGGCTCTGCCTCCAGCGCGACACCTTCACGCAGCTTTACGAGTACAAGATGCGCCACGGGCTGCCCACCTGGGAGCAGGCGATCGCACGTATGCTCGCCGCCGCGGAACCGAAGCCAGCACCGAGTGCCGAGCCGGCCACCGAAGAGGTCCTCGCATGAACTTCGACAGCGTTGAGAAGATCGCGGCAACGATCCTCTACGAGGGCTACATACTCTATCCCTATCGGAAGACGGCGATCAAGAACCGTCAGCGCTGGAACTTTGGCACACTGTACCCGCGCATCTATGCGGAGCACCAGCGACCGCAGGAGCCATTCCGATTCGTAGCCGAGTTCCTCGCCGTCCCCGCCGTCGATCCGGTCCTCCATCTAAAAATCAATTTCCTGCAACTCGTGCGGCAAGGTGCCTCCGGAGGCGCGCACGAGCTCTCCGACCCATCGCTCGCATGGGAGGAGGCGGTCGAACGCACGTCGGAACACGCAGACCTGAAACTCCACGACCTCCTCGCCGCTCCACTCGAAGTCGCGCTGCATTTCGATGGCGCTGTTCTGCCCGAAGCCCGAAGCAGCGCCCCGGCGCTTGACCTCGAAGCGCTTCTGAGCATCGCCGCCGATCCATGTCCCGATGGCTCGTGCAAGCTTCGTCTTGAACTGCAGAACACAACCCCCATTGCAGGCGGGGCCGGTGCGCGGCGCGACGAGGCTCTCTCGCAGTCGCTCGTCTCCGCGCACGTGATGCTCGGCATCTCCGGCGGCGCGTTCATCTCTCTGCTCGATCCTCCCCCGGCCTACAGCGCGTCGGTATCCGCCTGCAAGAGCGTCGGCGTCTTTCCCGTCCTTGCCGGCGAGGAACCCGACCGCAGCCTCCTTCTCTGCTCGCCGATTATCCTCTACGACTACCCCAAAATCGCTCCGGAAAGTGAGGGCGATTTCTTCGACGGAACCGAGATGGACGAGATGCTCACCCTCCGCGTTCTCACCCTTACCGACGCCGAAAAGGAAGAGATGCGCCAAGGCGATCCGCGTGCCCGCAGGATTCTAGAGCGCACCGAGTCCCTCACCGCCGAGACCATGCTCAAGGCCCACGGTGTCGTCCGCTCGCTTCGCGAACTCCGCGAGGACGCCCCATGACCGGCGACTGGAATCCCTTCGAAGAGCTGAAAGCTCCGCCCAGGAGCGTGCGCGTCTTCGGTGTCGACCTGCGCGTCGGCGATCGCATTCGCATCTGGCCGCAAAAGTCGGCGGACATCATGGACATCGCACTCAAGGGCAAGGTCGCCGTCATCGAAGCCATCGAACAGGACTTCGAAGACCAGATCCAGTTCGCCGTCGTTCTGGACGACGATCCCGGCCGCGAGTTCGGCATGATGCGCCAGCCCGGACACCGGTTCTTCTTCTCTCCCGAAGAGGTCGAACCCGTCAGCCCCATCGACACCGCTGACCTTGGAGCACCGGCATGACGCCAACCATACTGGTCGCCGGCATCGGCAACATCTTCCTCGGCGACGACGCGTTCGGCGTCGAGGTCGCCCGCTCTCTCTCTCGTCGCACCCTCCCCCCTGAGGTCCAGGTAAAAGACTTCGGCATCCGCGGCTTCGACCTCGCGTACGCCTTGCTCGACCCCTGGTACACCGTCATCCTTGTCGATGCGCTGCCGCGCGGCCAACCTCCCGGCACCCTCTTCGTCATGGAGCCCAATCTCGCCGGCCTGGGATCCTCCACCTCGCCGGACATGGCCTTCAACGCGCATGGCATGGATCCCGTGCGTGTCCTCAACCTCGCCGCTTCCATCGGCTCCATTACCGCCGAGGTCTTCATCGTCGGCTGCGAGCCGCATGACTTCGGCGATGAACTCGAAGGCCGCATGGGCCTGTCGGGGCCCATTCAGGCCGTCGTCGAGGACGCATCGAACATGGTGGAACGCTTGATCACACGCATTCTCGAAACCTCGTCCAAACTCCATCCCCAGCTTCAGGAACTCGAAAAGGTGACGTCATGAAAAGAATGATCTTCGGCGCATTTGGCTTCTTCCTTCTAGCCGTCGCAGCCTCGGCCCTTCCCGACCTTCGCCGCTACCTCAAAATGAGAGCGATGTAATTCGTAGGCGCGAAAGGCAATGCATGCATGAACTCTCGATCGCAATCAGCATGATCGATCAGATCATCAAGGAGTCAGAAAGCCGCGGCGGTCTCGAGGTTGAGGCCGTTCACCTCAGGCTGGGTGTGTTCTCGGGCGTCGACAAGCACGCACTTCTCTTCTCCTACCAACTCGCGTGCGAGGGCACATCGCTCGAGGGATCACGGCTGGTCATCGAGACCGTTCCGCTGGTCGTCTACTGCCCGTCCTGCGAAACGGAACGAACCCCGCCGTCCGTCTATCAGATATGCTGTCCAGACTGCTTCACACCGACCGAGAAGATCGTCTCCGGACGTGAGATTGAAGTCGCCTTCCTGGAGGTCGCCGCATGAGCACTCGCATGGTGGAGGTCCGGGCAAAGGTGCTCAAGCAGAACGATCTGCTCGCCTGCGTTCTCCGGGATCGCTTTCGGGCAAACGGCGTCTGCGTCGTCGGACTCGTCTCCAGCCCCGGCTCGGGAAAGACGGCGTTCCTCGAAAAAGTCCTCGGTGGACTCGCGCGCGATTTCCATGTAGCCGCTCTGGTCGGCGATCTGGCCACCGAGAACGACGCGGCCCGCTTGCAGCGCGCAACCCCGCACGTCAAGCAGATCACCACCGGCACCATATGCCATCTGGACGCGCAGATGATCGAAACCGCCCTCGAATCATGGCGTCTCGACAGCATCGACTTCCTCTTCATCGAAAACGTCGGCAACCTCGTCTGCCCGTCGAGCTACGACCTTGGCGAAGAGTTGCGCTTCGTCCTGCTCTCCGCGACCGAGGGCGAAGACAAGCCTCTCAAGTACCCCACCATTTTCAACAGTTCCGATGTCGCGGTCATCACCAAGATGGATCTTGCCGACGCTGCTGACTTCGACGTCGCTGCCGCCCGCCGAAACATCGAAAGCGTACGGCCCGGCATGCCGATCTTCGAGGTCTCCGCCAAAACTGGCTCCGGCATGCAGGACGTCTTCGATCGCCTCCGCTCACAGCTGGCCCAATCGCGTGAGAGCGGCGCCGAGTTGTAGATCGAGAACAGCCCGCGCACGCACCTCTGATAGTGATCACACAACATGCGCATCCCATGATCCGGCACTGCATTTCGCTGGTATGGGGAGCCGCAAGAATTCCTTCGCCGATCTCATCCGCCAAAGGTCACCGGTAGCTATGTCTCTATAATGGACAGGATAGCTACGGGACGAACCAAGCGTCGCTAGAGCACAATGCGGCGAAGCCTGCAGTGACAATCTGCCAGCCAGGTGCTCTCGGGTCGTCGGGACACTGGCGAAATGGCTACGCTCAGCCACCAGGAAGACATGACGAAGACGCCCCAGCATCCTGTTGAAAAAATTCTTGAGAATCGAATCGCCATCATCGACGGAGCCATGGGCACGACGATTCGTACCTACGGCATGACCGAGGCGGCCATACGGGGGGAGCGCTTCAAGAACTCGACCAAGGACCTGCTGAATAATGGCGATCTCTTCTCCCTCACCCAACCGGAGATGATCTGCGACATCCATCGCAGGTTCTTGGAGGCCGGCGCTGACATCCTCGAAACCAATACCTTCGGCGCCACCAGCATCACGCAGAGCGAGTTCTTTGTGGACGATCCGAGAGAACGTGGAGGCCGCAAGGACCCCGCGTTCTACCAGGGGATCATCGACGACCCGTTCCTCAACAACCTGGCATGGGAGATCAACGAGCAATCGGCGCGCCAGTGCCGCGAATGGGCGGATCGTGTCGGCACCGCGACCGGCCGTCAACGCTTCGTGGCCGGAGCGATCGGGCCCCTCACCGTGTCTCTCTCGAACTCACCCGATGCCGATGACGCGGGCTTCCGGGTCGTGACGTTCGATCAGGTAAAGACCGCCTACATGCAGCAGGTGCGCGCGCTTATCGCGGGCGGGTCGGACCTGCTTCTGGTCGAGACCATCTTCGACTCGCTCAATGCCAAGGCAGCACTCGTTGCCATCCGAGAGGTGTTCGATCGCGACGGCAAGGAACTGCCGGTAATGATCTCGGCGGCGGTAGGCCGGGGTGGGGAGACGCTGATCTCCGCACAGACGACTGAGGCATTCTGGAACGCAGTACAGCACGTAAAACCGCTGTCTGTGGGTCTCAACTGCTCCCTCGGTCCTGATCTGATGTACCCGTTTCTGGAGGAGATCTCCGAAAAGGCGGACGTGGCGATCTCCTGCTACCCCAACGCCGGTCTGCCGAATCCCCTCTCCGAAACCGGATTCGATCTCGGGCCAGAGGACATGGCCCGCTATCTGGGCGACTTCGCGCGCGGAGGTCTGATCAACATTGCGGGCGGCTGCTGCGGCAATACACCCGAGCACATCAGAGCCATTGCCAAAGCCCTCGAGGGCAAGGCTCCGCGGCAGCTGCGCCAGCGCGAGGTCGCGGCGTGAGCGGGGCCGTTCAGCCAAAGCCGCTCCGGCTGTCGGGATCACAGCCATTCACCCAGCAGCCCGGCGTCTACATCATGATCGGTGAGCGGACCAACGTGGCCGGTTCACCCAGGTTCGCGAAGCTGATCAAGGAAGGCAAATACGAAGAGGCGGTCAGCGTTGCCCGGCAGCAGGTGGAGAACGGGGCCAACGTCATCGACATCTGCATGGACGAGGGCATGATCGACGGCGTGTCCGCCATGACACGCTACCTGCAGCTGCTGGGGAGCGAGCCCGAGGTTGCGAAGGTGCCCTTCATGGTCGACTCCTCGAAATGGGAAGTCATCGAGGCGGGCCTCAAATGCTTGCAAGGCAAGGGCATCGTCAACTCCATCTCCCTGAAAGAAGGGGAAGAGAAGTTCCGCCACAACGCCGCTACGGTGCTGAAATACGGCGCGGCGGCAGTTGTTATGGCCTTCGACGAAGATGGCCAGGCCGCGACGTACGAGGAGAAGATCCGCATCTGCGAACGCGCATACCGGATCCTGGTCGACGAGGTCGGCTTCCCGCCCGAGGACATCATCTTCGACCCCAACATCCTCACCGTAGCCACCGGTATGGAGGAGCACAACAACTACGCGGTTGACTTCATCAACGCCACGCGCTGGATCAAAGCCAACCTGCCGCACGCGAAGATCAGCGGTGGCGTCTCGAACATCTCGTTCAGCTTCCGAGGCAACAACAAGGTTCGGGAGGCCATGCACTCTGCGTTCCTCTACCACGCCATCGCGGCGGGCATGGACATGGGCATCGTGAACGCCGGGATGCTCGAGGTGTATGAGGAGATTGAGCCTGAGTTGAAGGTGCTCGTCGAGGACGTTCTTCTCAATCGCCGGCCAGACGCCACAGAGCGCCTGGTAGAGCACGGCGAGTCACTCAAAGGCGCCGGCACGGTAGCGAGTGAAAAGAAGGCCGAAGAGTGGCGTCATGGAACCGTCGAGGAGCGTCTCTCTCACGCCCTCGTCAAGGGAATCGACGCCTACATCGAAATCGACGCCGAGGAAGCCCGCGTCAAGCTGGGCCGCCCTCTTCTGGTCATCGAGGGCCCGCTGATGGATGGCATGAGCGTCGTTGGTGATCTCTTCGGAGCTGGAAAAATGTTCCTGCCCCAGGTGGTCAAGTCTGCCCGGGTCATGAAGAAGGCGGTGGCGCACCTGACGCCCTTCATGGAAGCCGAGAAGGCCGAGATGGCTGCCGCCGGCCAACTGGTCAAGGCGCAGGGGAAGATCGTGCTGGCGACCGTCAAGGGTGACGTTCACGACATAGGCAAAAACATCGTAGGCGTCGTGCTCGCCTGCAATAACTACGAGGTCATCGACATGGGGGTCATGGTCTCCGCCGACAAGATCCTCGATCGAGCCAGGACGGAGAAGGCGGATCTGATCGGCCTGAGCGGCCTCATCACACCGTCACTCGATGAGATGGTGCACGTAGCCAAGGAGATGGAGCGTCAGGGTTTCAAGTTGCCTCTGCTCATCGGCGGGGCAACTACCAGCCGCGCGCACACTGCGGTCAAAATAGCGCCGCACTACAGCGAACCAGTGGTTCACGTCCTTGATGCCAGCCGGGCCGTCCCCGTGACCACCAGCCTATTGAGCGACGAGGGCAAGCCGGCGTTTGTCGCGCAGTATCGCATCGACTACGACGCTTTGCGCAAAGCCCACTCCGCGCCACGCCAGAAGGTCGTGTCGCTCGAAGTCGCTAGAGCCAGGCGGACTCCGATCAGGTGGCGCCCCGAAGACCTGCCGGTCCCGGCGTTCACTGGCGTCTGCGTGCTGGACAACTTTCCCCTGGCGACCCTGCGCGACTTCATCGACTGGACACCCTTCTTCCACGCATGGGGCCTGAAAGGCATCTACCCGCGCATTCTCGACCACCCCGAGCACGGCGGGCAGGCTCGCCAAATTCTCACCGAAGGCAAGGCGCTCCTGGACCAGATAATCGAGGGCAACTTGATCACGGCGCGTGGCGTCTACGGCTTCTTTCCTGCCTCGGCCGTGGGCGACGACATAGAAGTGTATGCAGACGGGGAACGCCGAGAGGCGCTGGAACGCTTCCACTTTCTTCGCCAGCAATCCAACCGGGAAGGCAGCGAGCCGTGCCGGTCGCTCGCTGACTTCGTCGCGCCGAAGGACACCGGTCTGCCCGATCACATCGGCGCCTTCGCAGTCACCAGCGGCATCGGCCTGAAGGAGCTCTGCGACCACTTCCGAGCCGACAACGATGACTACAACGCGATCATGGCAGAGGCCATCGCCGACCGTCTGGCTGAAGCCTTCGCCGAATGCCTGCATAAGAGGGTCCGGTGTGAATGGGGCTACGGCTGCTCAGAGGGCCTGAGCACCACCGACCTCATCCAGGAAAAATATCGAGGTATTCGACCCGCCGCGGGCTACCCGGCGTGCCCGGACCACACCGAGAAGGGCGCCCTCTGGCGTCTGCTCGATGTCGAAGCGAATACCGGGATGCTGATCACCGAGTCGTTCGCGATGTGGCCTGGATCAAGCGTGAGTGGGCTGTACTTCGCCCACCCCGAGTCGCGATATTTCAGCCTGGGCAAGATCGACCGCGATCAGGTCGCCGACTACCACGATCGCAAGGGCATGAGCGTGGCAGAGGTCGAGCGTTGGCTCGGGCAGAACCTGAACTACGACCCCGCGGAATAGGTCGGATCTTCCCTGGGCTCATCAGAGACCGCACCTGCAGGTCACGCCATGGGACGGTGGCATGGTTCCGTCCATGGCAGGGATACAGTGGCCATGCGGATCGGCAGTTGGGTTGCCGAGTTTGGCTGCGATGCGCTCCTCAAAAGACTCCGAGATGAAGTGCTCCAACCGCTCCGCTTCTTCGTGTAGCTCTTCGATAGGGTAATCCAGCACCTGGAAGAGGAAGGTCTCGACTAGTCTGTGATGCCGCACAATCTCCAGAGCTCTTCTCCGACCGGCGTGTGACAGCCTTACACCCTCACCTCGCTTGTAGTCCACGAGGGACTTCGGCTCACCTGCGAGCTTTTGCAGCATGTTCGTGACCGACGCTGGTGCGACCTGAAGGCGTGTCGCCAACTCTGAGCCGCCAACCCGCCTGCGCTCCTCGCCACCGAGCGAGTGAATGGCCTTCAGATAGTCGTCGACAGATTCTGTGTTTCTGTTCCCATGCGCCCGCCTTGTCTTCTCCAAGACTTGACTCGCCTCCTGTTCTGGTTTAGGTTATCCTAAATAGCAGTTAGGTGTACCTAAATCATGACCCAGAAGAAATCGTTCCTTCTCCCGCTGCTGCTCGTCGTCACTGCGGTGCTGCTCTTATCTCGAAATGTTTCTGCGCAGAGCGGCACGTCAAGCGCATTGGCGGGAACAGTGCTCGATGGCACCGGAGCGTTGATCGTGGGGGCGAAGATCACCGCAACAGACGTTAATACGAGGGCGGTACGCACCGGAGCGACCGACACGAGCGGCCACTATCTGCTCTCGCAAGTGAATCCGGGAACGTATCAGGTATCGGTCGCTTCCGCTGGTTTCGGAGTTGCAGCATCAGAGGCCACGCCGGTTGGGGTGGGCCGCACTGTCACCCTGAACTTTACGCTTTCGGTCAACTCCGCTTCGCAGACGGTGGAGGTCACAGCGCAGCAGGGGCTGCTCAGCCTCGACAATCCGAACACCACCACAACGCTCGACTCGAGGACGATCAGGAGCATCCCGAATCCAGGACAGGATCTGACGTTTGTGGCACAGTTTGCGCAAGGAGCCTTGATGAATACGGCTGGCTCGTCCAATGATGCCAAGGCTGCGGGCGGCTACGGCAATGTCGAGTTCAACGGTCTGCCAGCAACCTCGAACGGGTACATCCTCGACGGATATGACACAAACGACCCCTGGCTCGGACTGAATATTGGGCTCTCGACCAACCTCGTCATAGGGCTGGACGCCGTGCAGGAAGCAACAGTCAACACGAATTCCTATGCCGTCGACCAGGGCCGTTACGGTGCCGCGCAGGTCAACTACGTTACAAAATCCGGAGGCAGCGACTTTCATGGCGACCTCTTCGAGGTCTGGAACGGATCGTTGCTGAACGCACAGGATTACTTCCTGCATGCAAACGATTCGCCCGTTAACATCGCAAAGAAGCCTCGGTCCACCGTGAATGAGTTCGGCGTAAGTGTCAGTGGTCCTATCCTGCAGACAAAACTCTTCTTCTTTGCTCACTACGAAGGCATCCGCATCGCGCTGCCGCTGGTGTCGCAGGTGACGGCACCTTCGCCGGCGTACCAGCAATACGTTTTGCAGCAGCTGGCGGTAGGGGGCGTGGACCCGATCACGGGAGTCACACTGCCCGCGCAACCAGCGGAGATCCCACTCTACCGCGGTATGTTCTCGCTTTACAGCGATACCACCGGAACACCCGTGCCTGTGAGCACATGTCCCTTGGATGCGAACGGATCGCTGCTTGCTACTCCCAGGACCGGGGGCCTTCTCAATGGGAGCGGATGCGCGAATCAACGGCAGGCTTCCTTGAATAACAAGGATAGTGAAGACCTGGTCGTGCTGAAGATCGACCACACCATCAACGAGAGAAACAGCATCTGGTATCGCTTCCAGCAGGACACCGGCCTGCAAGCCGCGTATACGGACCCTATCAACCCGATCTTCAACGCGTTTTCTCCACAGCCGCAGCGCACTCTGGTTGTTGGGTACACGCACCTGTTCACGCCCAACCTCGTCAATCAACTCAACCCCGGCACGAGTTGGTACGCAAGCATCTTTGAGCCGAAAAACTTCGCTGCCGTGCGGAAGCAGTTCCCGATCGTTCTTGCAGCAGGCAGCTCCAACGTGCCTTTCACCACCATCGGCGGCAACGATCAGACTTATCCGCAAGGGCGAAAGGTGACGCAGTGGCAGATCAACGACACTCTGATCTGGACGCGGCACAGTCACACGTTGAAGTTTGGCATCAATACACGTCGAGTGGACGTGAGCAACTATGATCTAGGGCAGGGAACCGTGCCGCTGGTCACGGTAAACGATCTAGCGCAGTTCACCTATGGAGCGGCGTACACCGCGACCCAAAGCTTTCCGGTAAGAACAAGGGAACGAGTTGCCAATGGCAACCTCGAGTTTTACGCGATGGACAGCTACAAGGCTTCAGAGAAGCTGACCCTGACCGCAGGGATGCGGGTGACCTGGAACACGAATGTGGTCAACCATCAAGGCCTCTTTGCGCGTCCGGCGGGCTCTTTCGTCGACATGCAGCACAGCAACGCCCAACCGCTGAACCAGGCTATTCTCACAGGGCTTCATACGCTGTTTCCGGCAACGCCGTTGCTTGTTTACCAGCCTCGCGTCTCTGTCGCTTATCAGCTGCAGCATCACATGGCAATTCATGCCGGCTTCGGAGTGTTTAACGACATCATTCCGGCGCAAATCGCCGATCTTGCCTCGGCGAACCCTCCGTACGCTCCAAGCTTTGTCGGCGGACTCGGCGGACAGGTCGGCGGAATTGCGATATTTCCGGGTGTTCCGGGCAGCGCCGTGGATGCCTTGAAATCTGCGGACATCTCTCTGCAAAAGAACTTTCTAAGCGGAGCCCCGCCCTGTACCGGCATCTCTCCCGGAGATTCGGTATGTCCACTTGCTGTCAGTCTGAACACCTTTCCAAGCGGCACCCTCAAGACACCGTTGTACTACCAGTACAGCGCCGGCGTTGAGCAACAGGTGGGCAGCAAAGGGGCCCTGCGAGTGGACTTTGTGGGGACGCGCGGCCTGCATGAGCCTTACCAGGTACAGCTCAACGGGTACCAGAACGTCTGCGAGGGCTGCTTCGCACCGTACCGGTTTAGCCGTCCACTCGATCAACGCTTCGGCAGCGTCAACGAGTTTCGGACAGACGCGAACAGCAGCTACGCCGGTCTTCAAACGAGCTACACCCAGCAGATCGCAGGGCTCACCCTGCGCGGCAACTACACGCTGAGTCACTGCCTGGATGAGGTCTCTAACGGAGGTCTCCTGTCGTTCTCCAGTCAGGGTATTTTGTCGCCCTTACCCGGCGATCTGCGCGGAAGTTATGGAAGTTGTGACTACGACGTCCGCCATAACATCTCCGCCTTCGGCCTCTATCAGGTTCCGTTCCACTCCAGCCACGCACTCCTTCGGCAGGTGCTGGGTGGGTGGGCCTTCTCGGAGACCGCTTTCTTCCACACCGGTCTGCCCTTCACTATTTCGAGTCAGCCGTATACCGCGAACGGGAACGGCGTCTTTCAAGCCAGCGGGCCGCAGTTTGCGCGGCGCGTCCCTGGGGTGCCGATGTACCGCAAATCCGCCGTCACCGGTGTTACCGTCGCAGGGACGCGTCAGTGGATCAATCCAGATGCGTTTGTTTCTGTGGTGGACCCCTCAACGGGCGGATGCTCCGGTGGGGACTCCGTAGCTAATTGTCAGTTCGGCGACTCTGGCAGGAACACGGTGCGTGGGCCAAACTTTACTGATTCCGACATCTACATCACAAAGAGTTTCAAGGTCCATGAAGGCTTGACGTTCCGCTTTGACACCCAAATGTTCAATGCCTTCAACCATGTAAATTTTGCGTTGCCCAGCGACGTAGAGGCAGGCGTTCCCGGCATTCTCGTTCCGGCTCGCTTCGGCACTCTGCAAAGCACGATCTCTCCCCCGACAGGCTTGCTGGGTGTCGGGATAGGCGGCGATAGCTCACCGCGAATGATCGCCTTCCAGGGACGAGTCGAGTTCTAGTCGAGGCACACGTTCCCTCACGACCAAGTAGGGTTTCTCGAGCTCTGCGGAGATGTGCCCGTCCTCGCATCCCTGACAAATCTTTACCCCACCCAGTCGAGAGACATAGGGCGCGGAAGCATTGGGCGGCAGTAGATTGTTTTACGAGAGTAGGGATCGGTTGTTGCATATTGCGAACCGCCTCACATGATCCACCGGACGCATGATCCGTAGCAGTGGTTGGCCGTCGACGTTCTCCAGTGGGAAGTAGACGAGATGGGTCTTCGGATCGACAGAGACCGTGTGGCCGTGTGGGATTGCGAAGGAGCCCAAACGGGTGAGGCTCTTGTCGTTGCTGTAGAACCTTCCTGTCATTTACATCGAACGTACGGCAAAGCGTCTCAAAGGTGCATTGGTCGCTCTCGTGTCCGAAGCCGCCGCCGTGGCACATGTGGATCGGAACCGCGTCAGCCTGAGTCGCCGGATCGCCGGTAGAAGAATTGTGAACTACTACTTGAATCGACCGCGGGTGAGTTGGGGAGTACAAAATCTATAAGGAGGGTGGGATCTGATGAAAGACGCTGCATTGACTTCTGTAACCAACCCGCCGACACTTCGCCGTTCTCTGAAGCTTGGGACCTGATTCTTTACGGACTGACAGTGGTCCAGCCCACGGCGCCGATGCCGGTGTTTGGCGTGTGTCGGATCGCGCTGGCGGGGGCGATGACGTTGAGCTTCGAGCGGGGCGCGGAACTCCTCAACTTCGGTGCTCTGCTGGCGTTCATGGGGGTGAACGCGGCGGCGCTTCGACACTACTACCTCCGCGCGGCAGAGAAGCGTATCGCCTACTTACTGAATCCGCTGCTCGGATTTATGGTGTGCCTTCTTCTCTGGTGCGCGCTTAGCTGGCACGCAAAGTGGCTGGGCGCAGTGTGGAGGATGGCAGGTATAGCGTATGGTGCCTACAATACGCGGGGATTTTGCAAGGAACCTTGTGACGTTCGATCTTCCGACCTAGGAGCGGATCGCGCGCGAGCGCAGGGAGATCTGCCGCCATGTCTAGTTCGTGACCGCCTACGCCCGCACTTCCATGTAAGTGCATCGTAGATCCGAACCGGCTCCGGGGAGATAGCCCTTACAAATCTCACTTGTCTAAACAGACGCAACAAAAAATGCTGGCCAGAAGCATGAGTTATGCGGCTGGCCAGCTTGTGCTAAAGAACAGTCTCCAAACGTGAAGTTAGTAATACAGCTCCAATGCAAACTGGTAGAGCCGTGGAAGTGCCTGGTGCCCGTAATCAGACCGAAGAGCTGGCGTTGCCGAAGTCCAGGTTGCCGGGGTTAGCAAACTGCGGATGGTTGGCTACGTTGAAGGCTTCAGCGCGGAACTGCAGGCGGAACTGTTCGGCGATCGGGAACTCCTTGAAATCATCGACCATCTCGCGAAGCTCTGCCGTGCCCCCGGGCGAATCCCGAAAAAGGTCAAGCTCATTCCGATCGTCGATCCCAATGTTGGGGTAAGTATGCCAGATCAGCACACTGTCGATGCCGCCGTACCGCCCCTCGAGATCGTCGAGATACTTCGCTACGGTGTAGGACTGCTTGGCCGGATCGTAGAAATTACGGTCGTGCACCATCATCTGCGACTGAATAAAGCTTGACTGCGTCCACAGGAGCTCGGGCGGGTGTACTCGCCAGGATCGAAGCCGATCCTGACCTTCCGCTCGTCCTTCCAATGCTGCACATCCTTCAGCCAGGCTGCCCACTCATCCGGACGGCAGGTGCAGCCTTCGAGGAAGGCCCAACGGGGATGGCTTGGCACTGAGGCCCAGGAATTTGCTCTCCCTGGGATTGCTGACTACATCCTGCGAGAAAGCGTTTGCGTGTGCCAGGAGAAAAAGCGAACACGCCACGAAGAGACACGAGCGCCGCCGCATATCCACTCCTAGTCCCATTGAAGTAAATAACAAAATCCCAAAATGTTGGCGCGGGGTGGTGTATTCGTTCATCCTGGCTGCCGGTCCTGTCAGCACGAAGATGCCGGTTCCGATGATCGCGCCGATTCCCAGTGCAATCAAACTCAACGGGCCGAGCGTGCGCTTGAAGGTGTGTTCGCCCGTCTCAGCAGCCTCGCTGAGAATAGCCTCCAGCGACTTCGTGATCAATAAATTCGTCATTCGTTCCGTGTCTCCAGTGGATCGTCGATTGCCTTAACGCTAACGCCGATCGGGACTGGTCTGCGCCGCTTGCCTGAGTAACACGGTAGCTCAGTAATTTGGATCTCAGCCTATGCCGTACCTCAGGAGCCCTGCCACCTATTCATGTATCAGCAGGGTCGAAAAACCTCGCGCTTGAGGCGCTCCGGTGCGCTGAGATGTAGTGGCTGGCTCAGCCGGCAAACTCCGAATACTCGAAGTCTGAAGACATTAGTGCGGATCGGGTACAGAGGTGAGCCGGTAGAGTCGTTGCCGTTCTCCCAGCGGCTGGCAAGAACGGGGCGGTACGGGTCAGGTTCACCTGCTCCCATTGCCGGGGCAAGGGGATCTGCCGCTGGGCCAGGTTGCAATCCGCAGAGCGTCAGAGCTGCAGTCGTCTGGCGACTGTTGGGAACCAGCCCTGGTTAGCCCGGAGGATCTCTAGGAGCTTGTTGAAATAGCTTTTGGCCGGGATGCGATTGTTAGTAGAAGACGTGATTGGGGCGGTGGTGTGTTGTGCCGGGGCGCTGAGGTCCTCTCAGGAGAGGGGTTTTTGGACAGTCA